>WNFQ01000279.1_pt1 | contig 31947 bp, 32 predicted proteins | sample 5400171 | NCBI WGS metagenome assembly WNFQ01 (sample SAMN13153356, study PRJNA577476) | soil metagenome | isolation source: 20 cm soil under Madrone tree | place: USA:California | collected 2016-06-14
CGACTTGCACCGTGCGGACACTCACTTTGTTCTCGCCATCCACAACCGCTACTTGATAGCTGCCTTGCAACTCCAACACCGCGCGCTGAGGAACAAGTAGCGCGCCTTTTTGCACACGGACAGCTGTCCGAACTCTGCCGTAGCCGCCGGGGCGAAGAATATTTCCAGGATTCGGAAACAGCGCAGCAATCCGAATTGCGCCGGTGCTCTGATTCACCTGGCGGTCCGCAAAGTAGAATGTCCCGTCGCGCGGATAGGTTGAGCCGTCGGCCAAAATCAGCTCGAGGCGAAGACTCTTGCCAGCCGCTTGCCGGGTCGTCTCCGTCGGGAACCGTTTGTTCCAATCGAGATACTCGGGCTCGCTGACAGTGAAATAAACCTTGATGGGGTCGACGGTCGACACAGACGTCACAGGCCCGCTGCTCGGATTGACCAAGGCGCCCACCTGGAGCTGAGCTTGCCCCGCAATGCCATCGATGGGGGCAATGAGCCGCGTAAAATCGAGGTTAATCCTGGCCGTTTCGACGGCAGCCTCAGCTGTCCTAATTTGAGCGTTAGCGGTGGCCACCGTTGCTTTTGCCGCCAGGTTGTTCTGGATAGCGTTGTCAAGATCCTGCTGGCTCGCGGCTTGCTCTTTGGCCAGAGGGGTGTAGCGGTTCACGTCAAGCTCAGTCCTACCTTGCACGGCCTGGGCGTTGGCGAGCGCAGCCTTGGCTTGCGCCAACTGCCCCTCGGCTTGGTCAAACGCAGCCTGAAAGGGACGTGGGTCGATCTCGAACAGCAACTGACCTTTCCTGACGAACGCACCTTCCTGGTAGCCCTGCCTCTGCAGATAGCCCGTGACCTGCGCCCGGACGTCAGCATTTGTGAATCCGTCGAGCGTGCCGATCCACTCACCAAAAATCGGGACATCCTTCTGTTCAATCTGCACGACTTCAACTTCCGCGGAAGCCCCGGGCGCCCCCGATACGTGCTTTGGACGCACCGCCCCAATGATCAGACCGATGGCGAGCAAGCCAACCGCTCCGCCTATCCAAAACTTATATTTCAAAAGTGTGTTCATGGTCAGCTCCAGCAGTGAGACTCTCCCGGTAATCCGGATTCTCTATTTTCGCCTCGCGCGTAGTTGAATTAGTTGATGCTACGCCTGTCGAGGAGGATACAGACAATCCTTCCATGCTGACGAGAGCCTTCATGCTGCATGGACAGCTCCCGCGGGGGAGCGCTTAGCGGCGAGAAACCCAAGGACAATGAAAACCAACATGCCCACCACCTGTGTCCCGAGAAAGGGAGGTTCTGATTGTGTGGGCGCCAGCGCTTTGAGCGTGGGAATCTTCATGAAGAACTGGGCGATCAGAACAAAAACGTTGAGATAAAGGGCGATGACGGCGCCGATGACATAAGTCAGGCGCCACGGACCCGCCAGATGAAAAACGTAGAGGGCCGGAATCGTGACCGCCAAAACCAGCAAGGAAACAATCCCGACGGCATGCGAAGGCAAGAATTTGTGGAACGGAAACAGGAACCCGGTTAGGCTCGTCAAAACCGTCGTCACCAGAAAGAGCGCTGTCCAGCCGTTCAGCCTTTTCCCGGCGAGCAGGCCGAAAACGACGATGAGCCCCGAAAGGATTCCCACCAGGCTCAATGCGACGTGAAAGAGCGTAAATGCGGTCGTACCGAAGATCATGATGCCTCCTTTTCGCAACACCGTAAGATTTGGCCGCCGAAATCCGGGCCACACTTGCGGGCCGACCGATTCTTCTAATCCTCCTGCACTCCCCGTCACGCCGACGCTTGACTTCTGCGCTGTGCGAACGCGAGCAAGTCGGCGTTGATCTGATCTGCATTGGTCGTTGGCATGCCATGTGGAAAGCCCGGATAGACCTTCAGCGTTGCGTTCTTCAAAATCTTCGCGGACATGAGGCCGGCGGCGCCAATCGGCACAATCTGATCGTCGTCACCATGCATCACCAGCACCGGGATGTCGATCTTCTTCAGGTCCTCGGTGAAGTCGGTCTCCGAAAACGCCTTAATGCAGTCATAATGCGCTTTGACGCCTCCCAACATGCCCTGCAGCCACCAGTGTTCGCGGATACCTTCTGAAATTTTTGCGCCGGGCCGGTTGTACCCGTAAAACGGCAGAGTGATGTCCTTGTAGAACTGCGGCCGGTTGGCTACGAACGCTGCGCGGAGGCCATCGAAAACCGAGATGGGCAGACCGCCTGGGTTCTTTTCTGTCTTCAGCATCAGCGGTGGCACGGCGCTGATTAGCACCGCCTTGGCGACTCGTTTGGCACCATGGCGGCCGAGATAGCGGACGACCTCGCCACCCCCGGTCGAGTGACCGACGTGAATCGCATCCTTCAGATCCAGCGCTTCCGTGAGCGCCGCCAGATCATCCGCGTAAGTGTCCATCTCATTGCCGTCCCACGTCTGGGTGGAGCGCCCGTGCCCTCGCCGGTCATGCGCAATGACGCGATAGCCATGCTGCCCAAAGAACAGCATCTGCGCGTCCCAGTCGTCCGCGGTCAGCGGCCAACCGTGCGAGAAGACGATCGGCTGGCCCGTTCCCCAATCCTTGTAGTAGATCTGCGTGCCGTCTTTGGTAGTAATTGTGGTCATGTGTTTTTCTCCTTCGTAACTGATGGGGGATGTCAAATTCTGTGCCCTACGGCGCCAGTCAATGCCGATGGAAGCGCCACGGCAGCGACCGTGGCAGTGCCGACGATGAGGAGGTCGCGTCGCGTCACCAAGTTGTTTCTTATTGAATTCTCGCGGGTCATCTACTTTTTCCTGCGAATGCCTTTCCATCGACAGCGCTGAAGTCGCATCCAGTCGCTCCTACTGGCCACTAACTATTTCTGATAAAAACCAGGAGCGGCGTTCTGTTTGGTCAATCCAGTTCTCAATCAGACTGGCCGTCGCGACATCGTTGTGCTCTTCACAGATCTCGTGCGCCAGTCTCAGAAACCGGGTTAGTTCCCGGTTGTCCGTACGCAGCTCAATCAACATGTCTTTTGGGCCTAAGGACTCTCGGTCGTTATCTCTTAAGCGCTGGTGCTTCGCGATATCGCCGATTGACCGAAGGGTGTTGCCGCCGATCTTGCGCGCTCGTTCCGCAACATCGTCCCCCATGGCGAAGATCTGCTCGGCGTGCTCGTCAAGAAGCAGATGGTAGTCGCGGAAATGAACCCCGCTCATATGCCAGTGAAAATTCTTCGTCTTGACGTAGAGCGCGAACACGTCGGCGAGGAGATGCCGTAGTTCTTTGGAGATCTCTGTCACACCTTCACGGGTGAGGTCCGCTGTCGGCTCCGAGCCGGCCCGTACCGAAACACTGGATCCAGATGCATTATTCTTTGTCATCTCTTATGCTCCTTTCCAAAATACGGTCAACCATTCTGCGTTTCACTTGCCACGGCCGTTACGCGGCCGACAAAATGCGAAACTCGCCGCCAGACCGAGGTTGATGCATCAGTCTCAGGATCGGCGACTTGCGGAGCGCCGATTTCGCATGAAACAGCCGTCCCTTGGCCGCGGCCACCGAGATACACATCGCTCTCGCGGTTTCCCGCATCGAGCGTTCTTGCAGTTGCTGAACTTCAACCACTTCCCTAAGCGATGGTCGAAGGTTGCGGATGGCTTTCTTCAGAATTCTTTGTTCTTCGCTCTGCGCGTACTGCCTTTCCGGATTCGGCGCACGATCCGCTACTTCGTGGATCAGACCATCCATGCCAAAATCATCGGCGCCGACCGTGGCAGTCTCAAGCGAAGTTCGTTTTTTCCGGAGAATCATGAGCGCTGAATTGATTGCGATGCGCGTGAGCCAAGTTGAGAAGCTTGACCTGCCGTCAAAGTCCCTAAGGTGAACAAATGCCCTCAGTAGCGCATCTTGAACCGCGTCTTCTGAGTCCTCGCGGTTTCTAGTTATGCGATGCGCGGCGCGCAGGAGTTGTTGTGTGTATCGCTCGCAAAGCGCGCCAAAGGCCGTCGAGTGGCCGCCCTTGGCGGCTTCCACCAGGCTTTGTTCGGCAGGCTCCTGAGATTTATACATCACAGAGCGCGCCTTCTTTCTCCCGTTCGAAATCGCTGAGTTTTCCGAGATCATGTAACCCCCATGGCAGTTTGTTTTCGCGTTGCACTATGTGGGATGAAATCCCGGAGCACATCACGAGATGGAATGGTTTTTGGGTACCACCCTAGGGGGAGACTCTGAATACCACTTTCGGTTGGTGAAGGCATCGTCTTACAAACAGACCTGTAGATCGAATCTGGGAATTAGCCGTCGAATCGCAGTCCGTCACGATTCTGGCGGGCGCGAGGAGGGCGGAATCACAATTTCCCGCCGTCCAAACAAGCGGCCATCGAGGGAAAACGCCCCCGGCCCGAGTAATCCAATCGCGACAGCCGTAATGATCATTCCAAAAGCCACCAGCCTAGTGTCGTGCAAGCTCCAGGAAGGCGCGGGGAACCATGAAAAGGCGATCCCCAGGAAGCATGCCCCCACCAAGACTCCCGCATACGGCGTGAGAAATCCGATCGCCAGGGCTGCACCGCCAATGGTCAACGTCAAACCAGCGAACCATTTGTCGAAAGAAGGATTGGAGGTACCGGAGAGATACAGCCCCCCCACAGCGGTCGAAGCAAGTCCAACGGCGGCACGCAACAGCAACAACCCTATGCCGGGCCTGCCACCCGGAAACGTGGAATATAATCTTTGCAGCGCGTACCTCCCTTGCGCGCCCTCAGAAACGCACTGCCACTCAAGATACGAAAACATGCAGCCCGTTGAAACCCCACATGGCGGCATCTTTTCGTACCACTTTTGAGGTATGGGTTTTGCGCGCGGAGTCCGCTTCCTACAGTTCGATGATTCCGCGACGGAGGCCAATCGCGACAGCCTGTGTGCGATCACTCGCCCCCAGCTTCTCCATGATGTGCTTGATGTGAACCTTCACAGTTTCCTCTGTGATGAAGAGCTTCTCCGCGATGTCTCGATTCCTGTTCCCCCCGGCAATTTGACTGAGGACTTCTATCTCACGTGCCGTCAGGTCTTCGTCGCTCAAATGCTCCGCGAGCTGTGCCGCCAACTGCGGCGGGATGCGCTTCTTTCCCGCATGAACCTGCCGAATCACTTCAACCAGATCCTTGGGCGGCATGCTCTTGAGCATGTAACCGCGGGCTCCCGCCTCCAGCGCCCGTTGGATTTCCACGTCGCCTTCAAAGGTCGTCAGCATAATGATGCGCGCCTCGGGGAATTCCGATCGGACGGCTATCATCGCATCGATACCACTCTTGTCCGGAAGCCTGAGGTCCATGAGAGTTACGTCTGGCTTGTGCTTCCTAAACTGCTGAATGCCTTCTTGTGCGTTGGACGCTTGGGCTATTAGAACCATGTCCGGCTGATTGTTGATGATTGCGGCAAGGCCTTCCTGAAGCAGCGGATGGTCATCCACGCTGAAAACGCGAATTCGCGCGAGCTCACTCATCCGACATGCTCGCTTTCAAGGGGTGAGGCTGTTCCCTTCGCCTTTCTCGGGCGCAGTCGTGAGAGCCAACTCGGGGGACGATCAGAGTCTCGGGGGATATATGCAATATGACTGGGGACGGACAGTTCAATCTCCATCCCAGCCGACACACGGCTCAAAATCCTCAGCCTTGCGCCAATTCTTTCCGTTCGTTCGCGCATCCCCAACAAGCCCCAGTGTCCATCGCCGGCCGATTGCAGGGTCTCGTTGGAGATTCCGCAACCGTTGTCGCGCACCAGAAGCCTCAATTGATCGGCCGCGTATTCGAGTTCGACTTCAATTTCACTTGCACCGGAGTGACGGAATGCGTTCGCCAGCGCTTCGCGGCCAATGAGAAACACGTCATCGCCAATCGCTGGCCGCAATGGCCGCGCTACTCCTTCCACGATCACACGAAACTGGGCTTGCTTCGTGAAAGACAACTCTTGATGAATCCCCGAAAACGCCCGCTCCAAATCCTGAGAACCGCTATGAGACGACCGCAAGCCCTGCACGGTATTCCGGCCCTCTTCAATGGCGCGCCCCATCATATCAAGAACGCGAGTCACGAGCGGTTTGGCTGGTGAATCCGCTGCGAGTTGATCGTTTGCGACGTGAAGTTGCATGGAGGCGCTGAGGAAATCCTGCAAGAGCGTGTCGTGCAGTTCCTGCGCAATGCGCGTGCGTTCCGCGAGCCTTTCTTCAAGGCGAAGGCTTAGTTCCTGGGCCACTCTGTGCATCCTTACACGAAATAGTGTTACTACCGCGAGTGCCAAAACGACCGCGATGCCTAGTTGAAACCACCAGATCTGCCAGAAGGCGGGCCTGCCCTTCGTGATTGCCACGACGCTCACTCCGGCACCTTCGCTCGGTAGAAGGTCCATTCTCGCCCGCGGCCGGTATCCCGGATCTACGAGCAAAGCGGCATATTCCGTTCCAAAATGTGTTGAGTTGCTCCACTTCGAATCCGCCTGAATTGTCGTAAATGGGTGATCGGCGAGTGGCTGCACCCACCAGGGTCCCCACTGGGCATAAAGAACGATTTGCTGCCCGGGCCGTCCGCCGATTACGCGTCCTTCGATAGTGTCGACCCTGTCGGGACCGCCCTCCGCCGCGGGCGGGAGCCTGGTGAATTCGATAGTTGGTCCTGGAATGCTGTGCTGTCGGAAGCGACAGCCATTCAAAAAGACGCAAACGATGAGGAGAAGAGCCCTCTTTCGAGCGAGACGGTTTGCAGTTGCACGCGTGGCTCTCTTCCGCTTCCGACCATCGAGACGACGAAAGCAAACTCGCTTGCGGCAGGGGTCGAAACGGGTCAACTTTATCCTCGGCGGTGCGGTACTTTCCGTCCGCTCACTTTGTGGAACGCGCCCATTTCTTGGGATCTACTGCATCGTACAACCAAGACGCTGCATTTGCCAGCTTTCCAGGAGTAGGCAGGAAGCTTCAAAGTCCCCGCCAGACGGATAGCCGTTCCTGCCTACCATGATGGAGGTACCTGGTAGAAAGCCTTCGGTAGTAGCAAAAAAACATTCCATCTCGTGATGCGCTGCCCGCCCTTCATCGCGCAAAGTACCACATGGACGTTATTGAATTTTCACTAGGAGCGCTTCCAAATCTGGTGGGGACAACGACATGAATAATCAATCTATTGCGCCAATGGTGTTGGGCATGTTCGGGACCGCCAATGGTTCTGTGCGTCCTTCCATTGACGCCCAACGAACCATGGCACAAGCGAACAACCACGCGGAAAAACCGACTAAGAGGAGTGCAATCATGAAATCGCCATCCCCGCTAGAGTGGTATCGGATCCTGCGAGCCCACCACCAGTGGACGGTGTTCCAAGCGATTCGGTATGCCCTGTGGCTAGCGCGCTAGACGTTTTTCTCTGACTGCGCGGCCGAGGCATGAAATCAGACTATAAGCGTCACCGTCCAACGGTGCCCAGCGCGATAGTAAGCTTGGTTCCTCAGAGGATTCAGAGAAGAAATGACACGCGCAAACTAACGAAATCGCTAGTCTTCATCGCCCATGTCTCCGGTCTCCGCTTGAAGAGGAGCAGGATTAACGACATATTGTTGATGATCGACGGTGAATACTCTTCGCCCGTATATCTTGACTTCCACGGACGTCTCGTCACGATACGGAAGCCAAAAGCCGTCAATTCTTTGATATTGCCGGACGAAGTCAGCTCGATTGATCCAGAAGGACGGTTTCTTGGCAGGGTGGCCGGCGATTTTCACAATCGCGAAGTCCTGGGCGTCGATCCAAATTTTCCCTTCGAACAGGTACTTCTCTTTGCTTTTCGGAGCGGCTTCAAGAACAAAGCAATGATACGGGCCGACGTCCTCTTCGCCGGACAGCGTGAACGTGTAGTTCGCGGTGATGATCGCACTGTTACGATGCTCCCGGCCAGAAGACGTCTCGCTCTCGCTCTGGATCAGGCGGTCAAACACCAGGTGACGCACGAGCCCCGATCCTTTTTCGGAGGTCTTGTTGAACGTTTTCTTGTCGGGCGCCTGGTAGTCAACGCGCACTACCGCCTGCGCAGCCAATTTCCCCTCGGAATTTCTGATCTCGTACGTTCGGACCGCCGAGTATCGTCGCAACTGCTCGCTTCGTAACCGGTTACGTTCAAGCATTCTTGCGACAATCTCATCGCCAGTTGGACCCGCTGGAGCGCTGTAGGTCAATCGCGCGTCCTCCGCTGCAGTCTGGCTGGGCAAGGTCTGGCCTTGCGCCATCGACGTTGCTGAAGTCCATCCCAAAACAAAAGCGATCGCGACCAGTTTTCCAAATCGTCCAACTTGAATTGCCATAACTAAAAGCCACTCCTTTCTCTCCGTAACCCCTTCCCTGGTTCCCTGCCGCCCGTTCAGTCGGCGAAACTAAGAATGAAGCCATCCACGCGACGCTGGAACCCAGTGAACCTTCCAAAAAATGGCGAAGTCACGTTGCTGTACACTTCGCGAAAATTGCCATGGTTCGTAAGATTGATCGAATACAGGCCGACGCGAACTTTATGCCGGCTCCCATGCTCCATGAGAGGCAGGTGCAGATGAAAATCTCGATAAACTTGCGCATCGGCGGAAAAGAACGTCGGGAAGCGCGATCCATTCGGCAGCCCTGCATAATTCTGAAGCACGTCAATATTGGAGTAGGGATAGCCGGTGTGCACGTCGACAACAGGACTCACCGTTAGCGACCACGGGAGGTGGAACACTCCCCAACTGACCACGCGATTAGGCACATCCGAAGGCAGAATGCCCGAAACATTGGGCCGAATCACAGGTTGCTCGAAAGGAAGGAAGACGCTGGACACGGTGTTCAGGTCGCCTCGCGCCCGGCTCCAGATGTACGAAACATTCAGGTCGGCATGTTGAGCAGGCCGGAAATGCAGCGTCGTCTCGAATTCGTGATAGTTCGCACGGCCACTATGGAAAAGGCCCAGCAAGCCCGCACTTCCGAACATGCCCGGGACGGGATTCACGACGAACATGTCGCGTGTCTGGCTATAGATATAGCTGACGCGAAGGACCGCGTTGGACCACAATTGGCGGTCGACTTCGATATTGCTGACGAAACTGCGAGGACTGGTGTCGGGCCCTGGCAGCACTCGCGACGCGAGCGGGCCGGCGCCATTTCCGACGTAGGCGTTTTGATAAAAAATGGGCGTTCCGATGAGTTTCCCCGTTCCGTCAAAAAAGCTCACGGTCCGCTGCGGATTGTGAACGAAGTCCCCTTCCAGCAAGGAAACGCGGTCATAGAACAGTCCGGCGCCAGCGCGAAAGACAGTTTTCTGGTCTTTCCTCGGAGAAAAAGCAAAGCCCACGCGCGGGGCAAAGGCCGCCGCCCGTCCCACGGTCTCGCTCGTCAGCCTCCCTCCCACGTCGATCGACAGGTGGTCGTTCACCATCCATCGGTCCTGAATGAATTCCTCTACATCCGTGGCCGAAGCGCTTAGTGGTCCGTTGCCCGTGAAGCTGATTTCCTCCGCAAGCGTCCCGTCTTCCCTCAACAGTTGAACCGGGTGCGACAGGCTATTGCCGACATAAGATCGATGCGTCACATCCAGGCCAATTTTCAGCTCATGTCGTCCAAGCCACTTCTTTGGCGCAAATTGAAAAGTTGGGTACGCTTCAAACTGATTGGCAGTTCTCGTCCAGGAGCTAAAGAAATTGCCGTCCCAGCCTTCCGGATTGACCAGCATGTCCGCCGCTCCCTGCCCGTGGGCATTGCTATCAAACCGCGTATACCGCAATGCAATCCTGAGCAATGCTCCTGAGCGAAAGCTGTGAAGGTCCGAGATTCCCGCCGAGATGCCTTTTTGGTTGTAATCCGACGACGCGGTTTGCGGCACTAAAGCAGTGATATTGGCGAACTCCGTGCGCATCGGAAACACATTCACGTCGGCGTTGAACACGTGTTGCGGAGACAAGATGGCCTGAACACGAGTGAACGAATTGAAACCTTGAGATTTGATTTCGTTCTTGGGCCAGGCTAGGCCGCGTACTGGATCCCTTCTTACGTCGTACTCGAATACCTCAGAAAAGCTCAGTTTGCCATCGCCAATGGGACCTCCAAACGACACCCGTGGTGTCGCTTGCGAGATGCCAACGAAGTGCCCGTTTTTACCGCGCAGGCTGACGTTGAAGTCTTTCACCTTGTAGAACCAGTCGCTCGGAGGTGGCGTGGTTTCTATGGTCGTCAATCCGCCGGAGAAACCACCTTTCTCGGCGCTGAAGGGAGTCTTGTCGACGCTAACCTTCTGAATCGCATCGATAGGCACTGGGATCGAAAACGAACCCGTCACAGGATCGACGGTCTTCGCGGAATCCACCTCCAGCATTCCTTGGTTCTCGGAGGCGCCCCTGACACTCAATTTTCCGTCGAGCGTGCGGATCACACCCGGAACGATAGGCAGCGCATCCCGGAACTTCTGCTGCGCTAGTGGCAACGTTTCCAGTTGCGTGTTGTTGACGGTTGAAGCGGGGGAAGAACTTTCTGTCGGAAGGCTTGCGGCCTGCTCCTTGACTTCGACCTTATCCACTATCGTGTCGAGGGCGAGGGCAATGTCGGCCACTAACGCTTGATTAGCACTAAACGAAACGGTTTCGGCAAATGGCTTGAAGCCTTCTTGTTTCACACTAAGGGTATACGTGCCTTCGGCCAACTGCGTAAATTCGAAGTGCCCCACGGAGTCAGTGACGGTTGCAAGGGACTCAGAGCCCTGGCTGCTCTTCGCCAGTTCGACCCGGATGCCTTCGAGAGGATTTGGCTTTCCCTCTTGGCTGGGCGCACTCACCGTACCTCGGATCGCGCCGCTCAAGTATTGCGCCGATTCTTGTGGCGCCGTCTGCGCGCGCGCCATACCTGCGATAACTCCTAAGGTAATCCCCAGCAAAACGCAGAACACAAGCTTGTGCTTAGACGCCGACCCTAGTCTATGTAACTCCGAGAGACGCATACGGCCAGTCCCTTTCATCCCCATTCCAGGCCGTGATCCTCGCTCCTGCTGGAACGAGAATGCACTGCCTATCGAAACCGGTTATGAAATCTCCGTACTCCCTGTTCCGTTTAATGTCTGATGCCCGGGGACGCCGGAACGACACATAAAATCAACAGGCTTACAACGGAATCGTTGACTTGGATAATGAACGAGCGGATTCCTGGAGGCAAGTCATTTTGTCGCAGACGCCGCATGTGCACATTCCGGCGGGCGGAAGTGCTCTAGGGTCTCGGCAGAAAGTCCCGGCAACTTTCCGCGCAGCGCGGTGTCATTGCCGGGACATTTTTGCAACGAGGGCTGGGACCGCGCGGCGCGGAATCAAGCGCTGCGCGAAAACACTGAATTTATTTATGAAACCTGGAATCACGAGCCCGCCGCCGTTCGCCAGCGATTCCAACGCTTCACGCACTACATCCTCGGCCGCTTGATAAATGAAGCCAAACTTTCGATTGGCGTTTTTCTCTTGCCCCGCGTGACTATCCGCAAGAATGCGGCCAGGACAAAGCGTGACTACGCTCACCCCGCTCGATCGCAGCTCCTGCTGAAGCCCCAAAGAGAAATTTGTTACAAACGATTTCGTTGCTGAATACAGGCTGGCATAAGGAATCGGCTGAAAACCAGCTGCAGACGACACGTTGATGATTCCCGCTCGCGGATGTTCCATCAACGAGGGCAAGAGCGAATACGTCAGCTCGACGACGGCGTCGTTATTCAGCCGGACCATTTCCATCTGGCGCTGCAATGGTAAGGTCTGGAACGGTCCTCGGACGCCGAAGCCCGCATTGTTGACCAGCAGGTTTACGTCAAGTTTCCGGTCACGCAGTTGTTGAGCGAGTTGCTGGCCTGCGGAAGGAGAAGTCAGGTCAAATACCATCACTTTGGCAGTAACTGAGTGCGCCTGTTGCAATTCATTAGCCAGATTTTCCAGCTTGTCTCTCGACCTGGCAACGAGAACCACATTCTGTCCGCGGGTCGCCAGCGCTTGTGCAAACACTCTTCCCAGTCCTTGGGAAGCGCCGGTTACGAGAGCAAAACTTGGATTCTTCACGTCCCCACACTCACTTCGTTTCGTCTATTTGAGCCTTCCTGACCCTGGAGCTGTCGGAATCGCGCCAGCCCGATACCGGTACTCCGCGCTCAAGGAGCTCGCGAAACCTGGTTGCATGCCCCACAGGATTTTGATATTGAAACTCCGTAAAAAGATACAGATTTCGCTGTGCGTCCTTCGCCTGCTCTTCGATAGTCGGCTGGCGATATCTTGGAGGGAATGGTCTTCCTTCAACTTTTTTGTGCCTCTTTGCCAGGATCGAGAATCAAATCTCGAGTACCCAGAAGTGCGAATACATACTTTTCGACCGCCCGGCTCGGCTAGCTGGGGGGCCAAGAAGGAAGGGAGATAGAATGTCCGAATTGCAGCAGTTCCCTACTCTACCAACTCAGCCGTTCCGACTCGACGTCCCTCTCCACGAGCTACTGCAACAACCTTCGCACGATCCGTCGCCTCACCCGCCGGAGTTGAGGAAAGCCAAAACGCTGCCCGAACCGGTGTTTCCTCAATATCCGGAGTTGTACCACGATCTCGACGAGGCAGATATTGCCGCGCACGACGCCGTGGTTGGCACCGGCAAACGACACTGGCCTGCTTCAAAGATCCTGAAGACCATGAAAGGGTGGATGTTTCCCTACTTCAAGTCCCGAGTGCTTCCAGGGGACTTCCAGCCGATCATCGCCTACCTCTTCACCGAATGGAAATGCAATCTCGATTGTCATTACTGCTGGTCTTACGACAATCGCGTGAAAGGCATGACCGAAGACACCGCCAGGCGCGCAATCGACTGGCTAGAAACCACGCCGTGTCGCGTGCTTGCGCCTACCGGCGGTGAGCCGCTCCTTCGCCCAGACTTTGTCCACAAAGTCGTCTACTACGCGGCAAAAAAGGATTTCTGGGTCTACCTGGCCACGAACGCACGCCTTCTGCGGCCGGAAGTAACCGACCGCCTGGCCGACGCGGGAATCGCGACTATCAATTTCGCCGTGGACACCATCAAGGAAAAACCCGGTTTGCCTAAGGCGCTGGAGCACGTCCGCTCCTATTTCGATTATCTCGTCAAACGTCAATACCGATACGGCTATACCATGTTTTTCAACACCAACATCTGCCGCACGAATATCGAGGATGTGAAGGAGCTCGCGAAAATCGCCCACGAGAACGGGATCTCCATCACCTTCCATATCAACGAAGCGCCCATGATGGAGCAGGATCACTTCAAGCATCTGAATGAGAACGACACTTACATTCGCCCGCAGGACTTCCCGGTCGTCGACGATCTCCTGGACTGGCTGATCGACAAGCAGCGCCAGGGTTGGAAGATGGTCGATTCCATTCCCCGGCTGCAGAACATGAAGGGCTTCATGCGCGGGGTCGGTGAACACTGGGGCTGCCGCGCCGGACAGAACTGGTTGATCATTCGCACCGATGGGACTCTTGCCCCGTGCTTCCCCATGTACAACGCGAAGTACGACTGGGGCACGGTCGAAAACCAGAAATTCGACGTGAAACAGCTCGCGGAGATGAAGCAAGGCTGTGAACCGCAATGCTTTTCAACGCTCGGCTATAACGTCGCCTACTGCTACAGCGCCGCTCGCGTCATGAAGTGGCTATGGAAACAGGCGATGAACGGCTTCCAGGGCGTGACCGGCAGTTTCGAGTAAGCCGGGACCTAACATGCGAAGTACTGCAAAGGGAATTCGTTCATCGGGAGGTGAGTTGTGTCCGCAGGATTGGCGCCAGCACTAACAGGCCATCGCTCAAGCGAGGGTTCGTTCGAAGCCTATAAACGCGAACAATCCCGTATTGCACGCCGGAGGCTCTATCCGCTGACCGCTTTTTACACAACGTACTCGCTGATCCTAGCGCTACTCGTCTTGCGCAGCGGGCACCCATGGATCGGGATGGTTTTTTATCTGGCGGGCCTCCCCGTGTGGAGCCTCGTGGAATATCTTTTCCATCGTTACGTCCTCCACGGCCGCTTTCCTCCGGGCCAAGGCCTGATTCGCCGCTTTCTTCATGAGCGGCTCGACCCTCTTCACTGGGAACACCATGAGAGACCCTTTGACGGCTGGCACATCAGCGGCGAGTTGAAGGATATCCTGCCTCTCTTCTTTGTGGCCGCACCATTCAGTTTCCTGTTTCCGGTGTATACCCTGCCCGCCCTGCTCGCCGGTGTCGTGCAAAGTTATGTCGGCGAAGAGTGGCTCCATTATTTCCTGCATTTCGGAAAGTCCCGGATTCCTCTTTTCCGGCATCTGAAACGATATCATCTGTACCATCACAGCCCCCGCGGAATAAAATTGGGCTATGGAATCAGCAGCGGGGTTTGGGATGCTGTCTTCGACACCCGGTATCCAAGACCAGTTCGCCAATCGCTCTTCGAAAAGAGCAGTGGCGGTCGTCCCGGGAAGATGACGCGCTCCGACGCTTCAAGACTTTTCCGCGAGAGATTTGAGAAACAATGACCCCCAGTCCATGCCTAGCAGCCGACGCACCAACGTCCCGCCCCGATGCTCGCTATTCGCGTCCGAGACTTCCAAAGTCAACGCCCGTGCTTGTCCAGCATGAGCCCGGAACACCGGCAATGAATATCACTGGTGGTCACATGCTGCTGGCCCTAGCGATTGCCCTTTGCTTGGCTGGTCCGCTTGCCTGGGCGTTTGTGAAGTACTGGCTGTTTGCGCTTTGAGTAGAGGCGGAACGCGAATCTTCTAAAGACCAGGGGTTTCGCGGGGCATTCAGCTTCCTAGAGTTGGATAATTCCGCGGCGCAGACCAATCGCTACGGCTTGAGTGCGATCTCTTGCCCCCAGCTTGTGCATGATGTGCTTGATGTGGGCCTTCACAGTCCCTTCAGTAATGAAGAGCTTTTCCGCAATGTCTCGATTCCGGCTTCCTCCGGCAATTTGACCGAGGACCTCTGTCTCACGGTCGGTCAGAGCCTCGTCGCTGATGTGTTCCGCTAACCGCGCCGCGACCTGCAAAGGAATCCGCTTTTCCCCGGCGTAAACTTGACGGATCACCTCAACCAATTCCCTGGGAGGCATGCTCTTAAGCAGGTACCCGCGAGCCCCTGCTTCGAGAGCGCGCTGAATTTCCACGTCGCCTTCAAAAGTCGTCAGCATAATGATGCGTGCCTCGGGGAATTCCGAGCGAATGGCTATCATTGCGTCGATGCCGCTCTTGTCCGGAAGCCTGAGGTCCATCAGAGTTACGTCTGGCTTATGCTTCCGAAATTGCTGAATAGTTTCTTGTGCGTTTGAAGCTTGGGCGACTAACAGCATGTCCGGTTGACTGTTGATCATCCCGGCGATGCCCTCGCGCAATAACGGATGATCGTCTACACCGAGGACCCGGATCTGAGCTTCTCTGGTCATCGAGCCTGCTCGCTTCCGTATAGTGCTTCTTCGTTTCGCTTCTTCCCGCGATAGAGTCCTGACATCCACCCGGAGGTACGATCATCCGGCTGAGCTGCAAAGGCGATTTCGCTGGCTACGGACAGCTCGACTTCTGTACCTCCCCCCGCGCGGCTTAAGATTTTGAATTTCCCTCCCATTCTTTGCGCCCGTTCGCGCATACCTGACAAACCCCAGTGCCCACAGCGCCCCGAACGCAGCACTTGAGTGTCGATCCCACAGCCGTTATCGCGAATCAAGACCCGCAAGGACTTGACGGCATACTCGAGTTCAACTTCGATCTCGCTTGCGCGGGAGTGGCGGATGGCGTTTATCAGCGCTTCTCGACCGATTAGATAGATTTCATCGTAGGTCGCGGCATGCAACGGCCGAGGCGTACCCCCGACAATGAACCGAAGGGCTATCTGGCAGACTCCCTGCTGTACGGTAAGTTCTTCGTAGCTTCATAGGAATTCCTGCTCTAGATCTTGAGAGCCTTGGTTGGACGGGCGGAGGCCTCGAATGGCGTCCCTGCTATCGTCGATAACGTGCGCCAACAAATCGAGAACGCGGCGTACGCGCGGTTTTGCCGTCGAGTCCGCCGATAATTGTTCATCCACGACATGAAGCTGCATGGAGGCGCTCAAAAGTCCCTGCAACAGCGTGTCGTGCAAATCTTGAGCGATGCGTGCTCGTTCAGAGAGTCGCTCCTTGAATTGCCAGGTCAGGCGGGCCATCATTTGCCGGGCACGCCACTGATAGACTGCCCATACAATGCACGCGGGCGCCGCGCCGCTACCCGTCATTTCGGCGGAAGAGCATAGCGTCATACGCGAAGAACATTGACAAATGTACCCCCTCCGCAAGGCTCTTGTCGCTCAGCGCAAAGACTTCGCGAGCGGCTCGATCGGCGCCAAGAATGCGGTGGTCATTGTCGACGGCAAGAAGCAATCCAGCCGCGTAATCGTCCGAAGGGGCAGCTGCCATGGTCCATGCGTAGCGGAAGTGCTCGCGGAACATGCGTTCCTCAATCGCTCGGGCGGACACCATTGTCGTCGCTAGAACCAGTGGGAATGGTCGATTGTCACCTTCACGATCCACTCGGGAAACATCAAGTACTGCCGCCAACTGGCCGTGCGGGTCAAAAATGGGCGCGCCCGCACAGCTCAACTGCGTATGCCGGCTGCGAAAGTGCTGGCCGCAATGCACAAGAACTGGCCGCTGATCCGTAATGCATGTACCAATGCCGTTGGTCCCTTCCGCTTGCTCCGACCACACTCCTCCGAGCCAGATGCCCCAGTGCTTGAACTCTTCGGCTCTTGCTTCTTCTCCACGGTGATGAACCGCAATTCCATCACTGTTGCATAACAGAACGACGTACGCTTGCTGGCGGACGACCGCATAGAGCCGGTCCATCTCGTCCTGGGCTTGAACGAGCATGTTGGCCACGGGTTCCTGGGAAGCTTTCAGTTCGCCTTGAGTAACGACATGGGGTGTCGAGCGGCTCTTTGCATCCACGCGATAGTCGACCTGACACCGCCGCCACGAATCAGCTATTTCCTTGGGCTCGGACAGCAGACTCTCCCTGCTGACAACCGAATCGACACGGTCGCCGTGAGATAATTTCTTGCTTGAACGGCCGAGATCTTGAACTGCTGTGGCCATGGCGCTTCCAATTTCACACAGACAAGATTTGCGTGGAAGGCCTCGTTTTGTCGCGGGCCCACAGTACGAGCGGCAAACCTCACCGCTAGAGACTAGCAATAAGGTACTCCGGGTGCCTGGCCCATTCAAGTTTGTGGTTTTCGTGGACTCGGCTTGTGGAACTCAATACCGTCGCGCATCCCACGCCGGTAAGCGAGTAACAGTGCAACCATTTAACGCTTAGCGTCCCTTGCCGTGCTCGCCTCTGAGGGCCATGCAAGTCGAGGACGCCTTGGCAATGAGCTGCCCGCCTTCATCTGTGACTTCGCACTCCACGTAGCCCAGACTGCGCCCACGGCGCACCACTTTGCCCTCGGCCTTCAGATTGGCTTCCCACACGGGCCGGAAGAAATTGATCTTCAATTCCACGGTTGTGAAGGTTTCCTCCGGCGCAAGTGTGCTCGCAAACGCCATCCCCATCGCCGCGTCCGCAATGTCGCAAAGAATTCCCCCGTGGAGCGTCCCCATGGGGTTTGCGTGCTGTGGCCCGGCTGCCAACGTGACAACGGCTCGTCCATCCGCAATCTCTTTCGCTTCAAATCCAATCAGCCGCGCCACCGCAACATCGTTCGTTTTCGCCCTAGTCCTGAAATCGGCTTTCAATGGAGTCTCCGGGGCACTCATGACTTTTTCGCCCGCTTCTTTGATTCCTTCGCACGAACACTCGTTTCGAGATATTCCTCCAGGTGACGGCAAGCCAAATCAAGGGCGTCGTCCCTGCGTTGCAGCCGGCTAACCATCAAGCCGCCCTCGAGTGAATTCACAATCAGCGTGGCCAGTTCTACAGAATCGACGGCGGAGCGGACCTCACCCCTTCGCTTCCCTTCCTCGGCAATCGCTTGTAGCCGGTCAAGCCAGTAATCAAGCGCCCGACGCGCTTTCCTCCGCAACGGTGGATGCGCGTCATCGGAATCGATGGCTGTGTTAAGCAGTGGACACCCTCCCGGTACCAGCCCGGCGCGCCGGTCCCGAAAGTTTCGGACGAACAGTTTCAGGCGATCCACGGCATTTGGAACGTCCTGCGTTCCCTCAAACCGCGTATCTATCGCCAGTTTCCAGGCGTAGTCGAAGGCCTCCGCTGCAAGTTGTTCCTTGCTCTCAAAATGGCGGTAAATCCCGCCTTTCTCTAAGCCTGTCGCTCGCATGAGGTCGGACAAAGCCGCCCCGTCGTAGCCCCTCTGATTGAAGATAGGTGCCGCCTTGCGAATGATCTCCTGCCGGGTTTGCTCGCCTTTTCGCATAACCTTCTCCCACCAAGCCAACACTGCGACCGACTGGTCGCTAATCGTATCTTACCATGTATTTGATGCGACCGAGCGGTCTCTTATTGCATCAAAGCAGCCAGGAAGCATCATGAGCGCCGCCGCAGCTATCATTTCCCTTCCCAACGTGGCCGCAACGCGACCCGCAATCAATCCCTGGATCGTCGCCATCGTCGTCACCCTCGCCACGTTCATGGAGCTGCTCGACACCGCCATCGCCAATGTCGCCCTGCCGCATATCGCGGGCGGTCTCGCCGTCAGCTACGACGAAAGCACTTGGGTGCTCACCAGCTATCTGGTGTCCAACGCTGTCGTGCTGCCGCTTTCCGCGTGGCTGAGCCGCGTCTTCGGACGCAAGCGCTACTACATGGCTTGCGTGCTCCTGTTTACCGCAAGTTCTCTGTTGTGTGGATTAGCGCCCAGCTTGGGCTTGCTGATTTTCTTCCGTGTCTTGCAGGGCGTTGGCGGAGGCGGGCTTGCGCCCGTGGAGCAAGCCATTCTGGTAGACACTTTTCCACCGAGCAAGCGGCCCGCGGCTTTTGCCCTCTACAGTATGGCCATTGTGACCGCACCGGCGATAGGTCCTCCGTTGGGCGGTTGGATTACCGATAGCTGGAGTTGGCGCTGGGTTTTCTTCATCAACATTCCTATTGGAATTCTGTCGCTGATCCTCACCAAGCGTCTGGTATCGGATCCACCCGAATTCACCCGTCAAGTCCAGGCGGCCCGCCAAGCCGGCAAGCTCAAGATCGACGGCTTGGGGATCGTGCTCGTCGCCCTCGGATTCGCGTGCCTTGAAGTGGTCCTGGACCGCGGCCAAACCGAAGACTGGTTTGAGAGCAACTTCATCGTAATTTTCTTCACCGTGGCAGTAATCGCTCTGGTTATTGCCGCTGTCTGGGAGTGGCGGCACCCCGATCCCGTGGTGGAGATTCGGCTTCTCGGCGAACGCAACTTCGCCATCGCCAACTTCTTTTATTTCCTGTTCGGCTTCACGCTTTTCGGATCAACTGTGCTGATCCCGCAAATGCTCCAGAGCCTCTATGGCTACACGGCCACCGATGCCGGGCTTGTCCTGGGTCCCGGAGCGATGGTGATCGTCGTGTTGGCGCCGGTCATTGTAAGACTACTGCCAAAAGTTGGCGTGAAGCCGATGATCGCGGTGGGCTACATCATTTTTGCTCTGAGCATGTGGTACTACGCGAGTTTCGATCTGGGCACCGACTATAAGCATGAGGCCTTCGCACGGGCGATTCAGGGCCTGGGCATCGCTCCGCTCTTCATTCCCGTAAGCCAGCTCGCCTATTCATTCTTGCCAAAAGAGAAGAACAACAAAGCTTCCAGTCTGACGAATCTGTTCCGAAATCAAGGAGCGAGCTTTGGCATCGCGTTTGCCACCACAGTGGTTGCGCGCCGCACCCAATACCATCGTTCGGTGCTTGTCGCCCACGCCACTCCGCTGAACGCACCGTATCAGGCGGTTTTGACAAACCTGTCCGCGTATTTTGCGAGGCATGGTTATTCCGCGGCCGACGCCGCGACACACGCGCAGGCCCAACTCGGCAGGATCTTGGATCACCAGGCTTCTTTCATGGCGTCGCTCGATTGCTTCTGGCTGCTGGGATGTGCCTGTCTGATCGGAGCGCCTTTGGTTTTCTTCACACGCAACTTCAGGTCGGCTGGCCCTGGCTCCGCACACTAACGGTCGAACAGTATGAAATTACATGGAAACAGAGGGGGGCGGTCGCACGTTATTCAACAGAACGGCCTTATTGCAGTTGATCGGAGGCCCGAAGCTTTTTCAATGCCATGGCTGCCGAGTGAGACTTGCCCCAGTGGCACATCGCATCCAGCAGAGGCTTCAGCGACTTTCCCAGAGGAGAAATGGCGTACACCACTCGTGGCGGCCTGTCAGGGTACACAGTACGCTCAACGATTCCCGTGTTCTGCAGTTCGCGCAGTTGCTGGGCGAGCGCTCGTTGTGTGATTCCGGTAATACCACGCTTTAGTTCGGAGAAACGCTTGGTGCCATGGAAAAGTTGTTCGAGAACGACTCCTTTCCATCGTCCACCGACGATGCGTGCGGTGGCTTCTACCGGACAGAGTTCTGGACGCTTAGCCATACTGGGCTTGGTTGCACATTGTATACCATGTATCGCTTCCGTGTTACCTATCTCGATGTAACCATGCTCCCCCATTCTTCATCTATCTTGACCACGACGGTATCAGGGCTGCATTTCCAAGCAGCTCGGTAGGCCTCCGGCACCAATCGTCGAACGGCAAAGCAGCGAAACTCCTTTTGGAGAGGGACATGCAATCGGAAGCAAACCATCGATACAAGAGTGAGATGTTCAGTAGCATGACGCCGCAGGGGATGGCCATCGCTCTGGTGATTCTTACGAGCCTAAATGCCGGGTGTTCCAGTTCAGCCCAACCCAAGGCTCCAGCCTTGCCGGAGGTAAGCGTAGCGGAAGTCATCTGCAAGCAAATAGGCGACACTGATGAGTTCACGGGGCGCCTGGAAGCCGTCCATACCGTGGAAGTGCGTCCTCGCGTTTCTGGCTACTTGCAGAGCGTGCACTTTAAGGAAGGCGAAATCGTTCGCCAGGGCGACCTCTTGTTTCAGATCGACGCACGTCCCTTCCAAGCGGAAGTGGACCGTCTAAAGGGCGAACTGTCGCAAGCGAAAGCGCAGCGTTCGCGAGCGCAAAGCGATTTCGAGCGCGCCGAACGCCTTCATAACAACGATGGGATGTCCGCTGAAGAGTACGACCGGCGCGCCGCGGTTCGCAACGAAGCCCAGGCTCGCATCGCTTCCACAGAAGGGGCGCTTCGCGGAGCCGAACTGAATCTGGAATTCACGCGCGTCACCGCTCCCATTACTGGTCGCGTGGGGCGAGCAGAGATCACCGAAGGCAATTTGGTCGAAGGCGGAGCCGGGCAGATCAAGCCACTGACCTCTCTGGTTTCCCTCGATCCTATCTATGTCTATTTCGATGTCGATGAGCAAACGTTCCTCAAGTATGCGCGCGTCACGCAAACCCACGGGACAACTTCGCATGATCTCCGCGGCGCAGCCCTGTTAGGCCTGGCGGACGAAGACGGATTCCCCCACTCCGGCCAGGTGAGCTTTGTGGACAATCAGGTCAGCTCTTCGACAGGTACCATTCGCCTGCGCGCCACTTTTGCGAACAAGAATTTGGCTTTGACCCCAGGGCTTTTTGCACGGATTCGGTTGCAAGGTGGCGGCGCCCAGAGTGGGTGTCTCGCGAGAGACGAGGCTGTCATCACCGATTTGAATCAAAAGTACGTCTTTGTGCTCGGTAAAAACAACACGCTCGAATATCGCTCCGTGAAACTCGGCCCGATGACGGAGGGACTGCGTGTGGTGCGTGAAGGCTTGCGCCAGGGCGACATTATCGTCGTCAGCGGCCTGCAGCGCGTGCGTCCCGGAGCCACCGTCGCGCCCAAGACAGTCTCCATGGGAAGCAAGGCTAACGCGCTGAGCGACACATCCACGCAATCCGCCCTCGCACGTCAAGAAGGCAATTCGCGCGAATCGAAAGTGCGGGAGTAATCCAGAGCCACCCATGAATATCTCTAATTTTTTCATCAAGCGGCCCATTTTTGCCGCCGTAATATCCATCATCATTTTTGTCATCGGGGCACTGGCGTATTTCCGTCTCCCCCTAAGCGAGTATCCGGAAGTCGTGCCGCCCACGGTCGTGGTGCGCACAACCTACCCAGGCGCAAATCCGATTGTCATCGCGGACACCGTGGCCTCGCCTCTCGAACAGCAAATCAACGGCGTCGAAGGCATGCTCTACATGTTCTCGCAAGCTACCGCCGACGGCGTCATGACGCTGACGATCACCTTCGGCCTGGGCACCGACCTGGACAAGGCGCAAGTGCAGGTGCAGAACCGTGTTTCGCAAGCGCTCCCGCGATTGCCGCCGGAAGTCCAACGCCTCGGCGTAACCACGGAAAAAACCTCGCCCGATTTGCTCATGGTTGTGCACCTGGTGTCGCCGGACAACCGCTATGACATGTTGTATCTCGCGAATCTTGCATATCTCCAAGTGAAAGACGAGTTGGGCCGCCTCCCAGGCGTTGGCAACGTGCAGATCTTCGGCGCGGGTGACTTCAGCATGCGCGTATGGCTCAACCCAAACAAATTGGCTTCGCACAACTTGACGTGCACAGACGTCGTCCAGGCGATTCGCGAACAGAACGTTCAAGTCGCAGCGGGTGTCCTTGGCGCTCCGCCGACAAATACAGGAAGCACGGCGTTTCAATTGCTTGTAAACACCCAGGGCCGCCTCACGACCGAGGAAGAATTCGGCAACATCATTGTGCGCGCCGCTAAGGATGGCCAGATTACGCGCGTCCGGGATTTAGGCCGTGTCGAACTCGGTTCCAGCACGTACGCACTCCGCAGTTTGCTGGACAACAAGCCTGCCGCCGCTCTTCCCATTTCGCAGCGGCCCGGTTCGAACGCTCTCCAGACTTCGCAACAAGTACGAGACACGATGGCACGTCTCAAGAAGTCCTTTCCGGAAGGCGTGGACTACAAAATCGCCTACGACCCGACGGTTTTCGTGCGTGAGTCGATCCAGGCAGTGGGCCACACGTTTATCGAAGCCCTCATCCTGGTCGTCCTTGTGGTACTCGTCTTCCTTCAGACCTGGCGCGCGTCCGTCATTCCGCTGCTGGCCCTTCCGGTTTCGCTTGTCGGAACATTCTCCGTGATGCTTCTGTTCGGCTTCTCGCTCAACACGCTGTCCCTCTTTGGACTCGTGCTGGCGATCGGAATCGTCGTGGATGACGCGATTGTCGTCGTCGAAAACGTCGAGCGAAATATAGCATTGGGGCATGAACCCCACGAAGCTACTCGCCGTGCGATGGATGAAGTCAGCGGACCGATCGTCGCCATCGCTTTGGTATTGTGCGCGGTTTTCGTTCCCACCGCGTTCATCGTCGGACTCTCGGGCGAGTTCTACAAGCAGTTTGCGCTGACCATCGCCATCTCCACGGTGATTTCGGCGTTTAACTCGCTCACCCTGAGTCCGGCCCTCGCGGCGCTTCTCTTGAAATCTCACGACGCCAAGAAGGATCGCTTCACGCGCGCCATCGATTTTGCCTTTGGGTGGTTTTTCAAGCTATTCAACCGCTTCTTTGGCCGCGCCTCGCGCGGCTACGGAATTCTTGTCACGCACACTCTTCGCTCCAGTGTGATCGCCGTCGTGATTTATGCAGGACTGATTGGGCTGACCATTGTCGGCTTCTCGCGTGTGCCCACGGGATTTGTTCCCACACAGGACAAGGGGTATCTCGTCTGTTTCGCTCAACTGCCGAATGGCGCCACCCTCGATCGCACTGAAGATGTAATTCGCAGGATGTCCGACATTGCCTTGAAACAACCGGGAGCGCGGAATGCCGTCGCATTCCCCGGCCTCTCGATCAACGGCTTCACCAACAGCCCGAACTCTGGAATCGTATTCGTTGGTTTGCAACCTGCGGATGATCGAAGGTCTCCCGAGCTTTCCGCGAATGCCATCGCCGCCGCCCTGAACAAACAATACGGGTCCATCCAGGAAGCGTTTATTGCGGTGTTCCCTCCGCCGCCCGTTCAAGGAATAGGTACAGTGGCCGGCTTCAAACTCTACATAGAAGACCGCGGCGGCTCGGGCTTGGAATCGCTCTACAAAGAAATCACTACTACGTTGCAGAAAGGCAACCAGACACCCGACCTGACAGGAGTGTTTTCCAGCTTCGATATCAACGTGCCGCAAATCGATTCTCATGTGGACCGCGAGAAGGCCAAGACCCATGGCATTCCTCTCAGCGATGTCTTTGACACCTTGCAGGTTTACCTGGGGTCGCTCTACGTCAACGACTTCAATCGCTTTGGCAGAACGTACCAGGTGAACGTCCAGGCGGAATCGCCCTACCGGCTGCAGCCGGAAGATATCAGTCACCTCAGGACAAGGAACTCGGCCGGAGAAATGATTCCGCTGGGATCGATCGTCACCGTCAAGCCGACTTACGGGCCGGACCGCGTCATGCGCTACAACGGATTTACCGCCGCCGAAATCAATGGCGCGGCTGCGCCGGGTTTCAGCACCGGCCAATCGGAAGCCGCGATTGCCAAAATTCTGGACCAGCAATTGCCAAACGGCATGAAATACGAATGGACCGAACTCACTTACCAGAAGATTCTTGCCGGCAACACCATGGTTTACATTTTCCCGCTCTCCGTTTTCCTCGTGTACCTCGTGCTTGCCGCTCAGTACGAAAGCTGGTCGTTACCCTTCGTAATCATCCTGATTGTTCCCATGACTCTGTTTTCCGCCATCGCCGGCGTCTGGCTGCTGAACGGTGACAATAACGTCTTCACCCAGATCAGTTTGATTGTTCTGGTCGGCCTGGCCTGCAAGAACGCCATCCTGATCGTCGAGTTTGCCCGGGAGAAACAGCTTCAGGACGGCATGAATAGGGTCGATGCCGTGCTGGAAGCGTGCCGCTTGCGCTTGCGTCCGATCCTAATGACTTCTCTCGCCTTCACCATGGGCGTCATTCCTCTAGTGCTGTCTACCGGTGCCGGGTCGGAAATGCGCCGCGCCATTGGCGTGGCCGTATTTTTTGGCATGCTTGGCGTCACCGCGTTTGGCTTGGTGCTGACTCCGGTCTTCTACGTCTTGGTTCGCAGATTGGTTGAGGGCCGCGAGAGCAAGAAAGTCGCCGCAAACGCTGGTCTATCGGACGCGACTTCGGTGGAGGCATAAGCCTGTGCTGACACGCTCTCAACAAATCTTCTTTCCGCTCGCCGGGCTGCTTCTGTTTAGCGGATGCGCCGTGGGCCCGCATTACAAAGCGCCGCAGCCTGCCGACGTCAAATTCCACGCCGCCGACGCGAACCTGGAAACGGACGCGCCCTTTGATGCTCGCTGGTGGAAACAATTTGAAGATCCGGTTCTCGATTCGCTCGTGGATCGTACCCTAAAATCGAACAACAGCATCCGCATCGCCCGCGCCCGGCTCGCCGAATCTCGCGCCATCTTTGACGAAAGAAAACTGGACCGTTATCCGACAGTTCCCGTCACCGCCTCCTACCAATACAGCAAAGAACAAATTCCCGGCTTCGGTGACCAACGTCGCACCATCAATACCTTTACGTCCGGTTTCGATGCTTTCTGGGAAGCGGACCTTTTCGGACGCGTTAGCCATGGAATTGCGGTAGCTCGGGCCGAGAACCAGGCGTTCGAAGCCGACCTTCACGATGTCCAAGTCAGCGTGGTCGCCGAACTCGCTCGCAATTACTTCGAGCTTCGCGGCGCGCAATGGCGCCTCGCCGTCGCCGAACGCAGCCTCACGAATCAGCGCGAGACTCTGCGGCTGACGCAGCTCCGCCGCGACGCGGGTGTAGGTGAAGAACAGGACGTTGCCAGCGCCGCTGCCCGCGTGGCTGCCATTGATTCCACCATCCCCTCCTTTGAATTTGACGTATCTCGCGCGGAATACCGGTTGGCGGTACTCACCGGGACGCGCCCCGGCGAACTCAACGCGGATCTCGCGCCGCGCGATTATCCAGCCATCGCGAAAGCTCTCCCCATCGGCAATCCTGGCGAACTCCTCCAGCGGCGGCCCGATGTCCGCTCTGCCGAACGAAGGTTAGCCGCAGCCACCGAGCGTCAAGGAGTCGCAGCCGCAAGTCTGTTCCCGCAGGTTAGCGTCTCCGGATTTCTCGGATTCCTGGCTGGGCGAGGTAGCACCTTTTTTACCGGAGACTCGCGCGCGTGGTCAGTATCGCCTGGATTGTCGTGGTCCGCGTTCGACTTAGGCCGCGCACGCGCTCGTGTGCGTGGTTCGAGCGCCGCCACGGAAGAGACTCTCGCCTTCTACGAAGATACCGTGCTCCGCGCGCTTGAAGAAACGGAAAGCGCGCTCGCGAATTACCATGCGCAGCAAACTCGGCTCATCAAGTTGAATGATCAGGCTCGCGAGAGCAAGCGCGCCGCCGACATTGCCCGCTTGCGCTACCGCGAAGGTGTAGTTGATTTTCTCTCCTTGCTGGATGCCGAGCGCACCCAGTTGCAAGCCGAAGACGCCGTCGCCGAAAGCGAAATGGAAGTCTACGTCGCGGTAATCGCCCTCTACAAAGCTCTCGGAGGAGTACCGAGCTAAGACCATACGTCTGGCTGTTGTATCGTATCGGCCACCCCCGGACACATCCAAATCACACTTCTGAAACATTCCCGTAATGTGCCTCATTCGAAACTTGAACCATGCCTAAAACCGCTGTTCTGCTTCACGACTGCGGAAATCCACTCGCAACCACCGACCTCTTCCGTGTAGGAATGGCGCAAACACTGGACGACGTCATCGACTGCCAGCGGCTGCGTTATCTGGTTTTCAATTGCGAGCTAGGCGAAGGCCTTGACAGCTCCGCCCGAATTGGCCTGGACCGCGACCGCTTCGATTTCATCTGCGACCACTTAATGGTGCGCGATGCTTCCACTGGTAAACTGGCCGGAACGTATCGCATGCAGAGCGGTTATCGCGCCAAGGGAAATCTCGGTTATTACGGCGAGGAGTTTTTTGATTTCAGCCCGTTCGAAACGCTGCGCGCCGAAGTCCTTGAGCTGGGCAGGGCTTGCGTCCATGAGGACTACCGCAATACCAACGTCTTGCACATGCTGTGGAAAGGCATCGCGCGGTACGCCATGAGCTGCGGCGCGCGTTATCTGATTGGGTGCAGTTCCTTGTCCTCTCAGGATGAGGCTGAAGGAATGGCGCTTTACGAAACCTTGCGCGAAAAATATCTCGTCGAACCGTCACTTACAACGAATCCCGTGGAGGGGCGCGGGTGCAGGCCGAACGGTTCGCGCGCCGCGCCTCCGGGCCTTCCCCGCCTGTTCCGCGCGTATCTTGATATTTCCGCGCGCGTCTGCGGACCGCCCGCCATCGACCGAGAATTCAAGACCATCGATTTCCTGACGCTGGTGGATTTACAAAAGCTGCCGGATCGCGTGCTCACGCGATTCTTCTAACCCAAAAGTTTCTCGGCAAGAGAAAGCGCTCGCTTCGCCGACGCGCCGTCATTCAGCCGGCCGCGCGCGAAATCGCGAGTACCACCGCCCTTGCCGCCAATTTCCTCCAAAACCTGTTTGAGAAGTGCGTTCATGTCCTTCCCGGCGGATGGATGCTGTGCGAAAAGTAGCTGGCCATCCTCAACCGTGGCCAGGAGCGCAATCGCCTTCTCGGATTTCGCGAATGCCGTGCCGAAGAAGCCGAGGTAATCCGCGAGAACACCTTCAAACACACGCGAAAGGATGCGCAGGCCCTGCGGACCGGGCGCCGTGGCCTGCAATGCGAGCGCGGCTTCAGCTTCTGCAAGGCGTTGCAACAAAGTCCGGACCGTCTTGAAGTTCGCGTCGCGTTCCGCCACTGCGCGCGATGCAGCGGAGACAGTGTCTTCCGCCGCGCACGCCAATTTTTCGGCAGTCTGACGCAGCAAGTGAAAATCATGGCGCGCGACGCGTTCCGCGCGGCCCCCGCAGACAAATTCTACGCGCCAGTCCTGCCGGACTTTGGTGCACCGCCGCACCAGAACGACGCCGATCTGTCCCGTGCTCTTCACGTGCGTGCCGCCGCAGGGCTGCAAATCAGCCCCCTCGATCTCGATCGCTCGCAGAATCCCGTCGCGCTCCACCCCTTTGCGTACGCCGAGTTCCGACAATTGGTCCGCGGTTCCGTAGCGAACGTTGACCGGGCGATCTTCGAAAATAATTCGATTCGCGGCGCGTTCCGCGCCCTCAAGAATTTCGTCGCTCGGTTCGGGGCCGCGCAGGTCAATCGTGCACATTTCGCTTCCCATATGGAACGAAACCGTGGCTAGCCCGAAGCGCTCCTGAAACATGGCGGACAGTAGATGCTGGCCGGTGTGCTGTTGCATGTGGCCGAATCGGCGCGGCCAGTCGATGCAGCAGTTCACCTCCGGATCCGACGGCTTGCGATCGACAACGTGTAGGATTGTCTCGCCTTCATCGCGAACGTCGAGCACGTTGGCATCGCCGATTTTTCCCAAATCGTTAGGCTGCCCACCGGACGTGGGATAAAACGCCGTGCGGTCCAGCAGCAAGCCCCAGGCAGTCCCCGTGATCCCCGCGTTCAAGTCCGGGGGCAGCACTTCGCAGTGCATCACTCGTGCGGTGAATTCTTTCAAAAAGGCGTCGTCGTAATAGAGTCTGCGCGTAGCCACGGGGTTACGCTCCCGGCCCGGACTGCAGCGCCCGTTGCCAGGCTTCAGCGTATTTGTACCCAGTGCCGGTATTGAAGAGCACCACAGTTTCTTCCGGCTTGATCCACCCTGACGTAGCGAGCTTTCTTGTTGCGCTCACGGTTGCCGCACCTTCGGGAGCGGCGAATATTCCTTCGAGCGACGCAAGTTCCTTTCCAGCGTCGAGCATCTCTTCGTCGGTGACAGTTAGCGCCGTGCCCTTCGTTTGCCGAAGCATGCTCAGGATCAAGAAATCGCCCAGTGGCCCTGGAACACGCAAACCGGACGCAACCGTCGCCGCGTTCTCGAAGAACTGCGCCGAATTCTGGTGCGCCTCCCAAGCCCGCACGATGGGCGCGCAGCCTTCCGCCTGAACGGCCACCATGCGTGGCCGCTCCGCGCCAATCCAGCCCATCTCCTGCATTTCGTCAAACGCTTTGCACATGCCGATCAACCCGACGCCTCCTCCCGTGGGATAAAGAATCACGTCCGGCAGTTTCCCTCCAAACTGCTCCCACAATTCGTACCCCATAGTCTTCTTGCCTTCGATGCGGTAGGGCTCCTTGAGGGTAGAAACGTCGTACCAGCCTTCGCGGTCCTTGCGCTCGGCCACGTATTTCCCGCAATCGGAGATCAACCCATTCAGCTTGACGACCTTCGCCCCGAACGCCTGGCATTCCATCACATTCGCCGAAGGCGTGTCCGCTGGCATCACAATGACTGCAGGCAGCCCCGCAGCCGCGGCGTAAGCCGCAAGCGCACCTCCCGCGTTCCCGGCCGTCGGAGCCGCCAAAGCCTTCGCGCCAAGTTGCTTGGCCCGCGAGACCGCCGCGGTCATCCCCCGCGCCTTAAACGAACCCGTCGGATTCAATCCTTCGTCCTTGATGTACAGGCGCTGAAGGGTCCCCTGTCGGCAGCGTATGGACGCGCCAAGCCGCTCGGCATGGACCAACGCCGTCATGCCTTCGCCCAGCGAAACTGGCGGATCATTGGGCAGGACTTCAGCGTAGCGCCACAGCGTCCGTGGCCGGCTCTTCAAGCTGTCCAACGTCAGCGCAGCCGCAGCCCGTCGCAGGTCATATCGCGCCAGCAACGGCTTCCCACAGGTGCAAACGTGCTGTTCTTTGGACGCGTCGTATTTCTTGCGGCAAGCCGAGCACTCTAGCTCAACGACATTCGTGGGTTTCGTCATCACCGAGAAAGTCTAGCACACGCCTTTTTGCTGCCGTATCGCCCCGGCCACAGCGTCATTTGCGTCGTTTGCATCCCGGATGCTTTTGCGGGATCGAACGGAGCAGGCCGATTTTCTCTTCCACATTCGCGCCTGCGCGCTTTCTGGGTCCCGGATGGTTTTTGCGGGACGCAGCGGTCGGCACGCTCAGAGAGGAATCTCTCGTTCTTCACTGTGCCATCGTTCAATGGGCGCTTTTGCACGTCCAGCGAGTGGTCCAGCGAGTGGTATTGCGCTGATTGTACGTATGGTATAGTATGTACAATCAGATAGCTACAGCGATGGTCTTCGAGTGGGACGAGCGGAAGAATCGCGCGAATCGGGCAAAGCACGGCGTGAGCTTCGAAGCGGCGACGCTGGTTTTTGACGATCCCCATGCCGTCGGCGTGCCGGAGCACTCCGAGGAACGGGAGGAGCGCTGGAAGACGCTGGGAATAGCCGCTGGAGTGGTACCGCTGCTAGTCGTACATACCCATCGTGAAGAGGGCGGGGAGGAATTCATACGGATCATTTCGGCGCGAAAGGCGACGCCGTGGGAAAGGAAAATCTATGAGGAAGGTCTCTAGGAAAGTGGCAAAGGAACTTGCCGCGCTGGCGCGGATGCCGGACGACAAGATCGATTTGACGGATGCGCCCGAAGTGCGGGAATGGAGGGGTGCGGTCGTGGGAAAGTTTTACCGTCCCATCAAAAAGCCCGTGACGATTCGCGTCGACGCCGATGTGCTGGCCTGGCTGAAGCGCCAGGGAAGCGGATACCAGACCAGGATCAACAAGCTCCTGCGTGAAGCCATGGAAGGCAAACGCCGGGCATAGAAGGAGAAAGACTTCACCAACGCGCGGGTTGGCCCATCTTGGGGGGGTGCAAGGGTGGGGCTGCTTTTCGCTAGCCTCTTTATTTTAATTGATCCTTCATACCCAGTTATGGGGCGACGATTTACGAGGCAGAACCCGCAGCGGGCCCTGAGTGCATCTTAAAGAAGTCCGACACCAACCGATTGAAAATCTCAGGCCGCTCGAAATAAACAGAATGGCCGGCCTCAGGAACGGATTCCAGCTTGGCTCCAGGAACAAGCCTGGCAAGCGCCGCCGCCGCAGGAGGCGGAAAAACGATGTCCTCCTTACCGGAGATGAACAGCACCGGCACTGCCAGCCGCTTCAACTCTTCGGCCGGCAAAGTCCGCGCAGCCGATAGTCTTGCGCGAAGCGCCTCTTTATCGAGGCCACTGCTCAGGCGGTCTATTTCCCGGTATAAGAATTCCAGCGCAGGCTGTCCGTGCGCCATCCGCTCTCCGGCGGCCGGATGAATGCCCCGCTTGCGAAGTTCAGCCTCAATCCCCCGGTGCGCTGCAACCCAGGTTTCAATGCCCTTGCGGTCAGCTGCGTCGAGTGTGTTCAGATCAACCGCGCCTCCGGTGGACGCCATGACCAAAGCCCGGGCGCGCTTCGGATGGCGCAGAGCAAAGTTCAGGCAAGTCCACCCTCCCATGGACTGCGCAACGAGCTGAACGTTCGTCAACTCAAGTTTGTCAACCAGCGCCAGCAGGTCCTCTTCAAACAAAGTAGGATCGACGCTGCCAGATGTAATGCGCGACGGCGAGAATCCGCGATGTGCAAAGGTAACACAGGTGTATTGCTGTGAAAAATAGGGGACCTGTTGCCACCACGAAAGGTGATTCCCGCCCAGCCCATGCGCAAACACGATTGTGGGACCGCTGCCGGTGCGCTCGTAGTAGATTTCCGCACCCTTGTTTTGAATAAAGCCGCTGGTAACGGCAGCCGGATTTCCGGTTGCTGCCGGAGATGGCTGTTCCTGCGGCTCACCGGGGGAAGAGATAACCATGCCTCCCGCGACAAAGCCGGCAAGTTTCGCGAAGTCACGACGTGTGATCATGGGTCAGCGATCACTCCGGAAATTCCGTTTTGAGCTTCCGCTCGGGTCGAAAGCCTAGCCCTCCCCTCCCGGCCTGTCAAACACGAATCCCGCCACGTAATGCAGCCGGGTATCCCGTT
>WNFQ01000280.1_pt1 | contig 31926 bp, 28 predicted proteins | sample 5400171 | NCBI WGS metagenome assembly WNFQ01 (sample SAMN13153356, study PRJNA577476) | soil metagenome | isolation source: 20 cm soil under Madrone tree | place: USA:California | collected 2016-06-14
CAGCAGGGTGCCGCCTTGCAGGTGGCGGATGCGCAGGAGCTGGCGTCCGCCCTGGCGCGGCTGTTGGCCGACCCTGAGGAGCGTCGGCGAATCGGGGCCATCGGACGGCACATCGTCGAGTCGAATCGCGGCAGCGTCGCGCGCCTGCTCGATCTCATTGAACCGTTGACGGCGGGTCCGGCGCTGCGGGTCCCCCGGCGGGCGGCGGCGCATCCTTCAGCAGGGCGTTGATCTTTTCCAGGCTCTGCCGGGAGAGAATGCCGGCGGCCAGCTGCAGCTTGAGCACATTCAACATGTAGTCGTAGCGGCTGCGGGAGTAGTCGGTCTGTGCGCGGACCCAGAGCTGCCGCGATTGCAAAACGTCCACGGCGGTGCGCGTTCCCGCCTCATAGCCGGACTCGGTCGCGCGCAGTGAGGTGGCGTTCGACTCGACTGCGCGGCGCAGCGCCTTCACGCGCGATATCTCCGACAGCACGCCGAGATAGGAATCGCGCGCGTCGTGCTCGGTCTGGCGCGCCACGCGTTCCACTCTTTCCTTGGCTGCCCGATGCTGGTAGACGGCCTGGCGTACCTGCGAGGACACCATGCCTCCCGCGTAGATGGGAAAGGTCAGCTGCAGGCCGATGGTGCGCTGATATTGGTCGAGGGCCGTGCCGCCCGCCGGCGTTCCGTCGGTGAAGGTGTCCACGCCGTTGGTGGTCATCTTGTAGCGGCTGCCCACCAGGTCGAGAGAGGGGAAATGGCCGCCGCGTGCGGAGCTGATGTTGTCGCGGGCGATGTCCGCCGCCAGCCGGCTGGAGACCAACGCAAGATTCTGTTGTAGCGCCATGTCGACCCAGCGGTCTTCGCTGACGGGGTCCGGGGTCGCGAGATCGAAGGGCTCGATGGGACGGGCCAGCCAGTCGAAGGCGTCGCCGGTGATTTCCCGCAGCAGCTCCTGCACGGAGGCCAGCGTGCGCTTCGCGGCGATGACGGCCGCCGCACCGCTGTCGTGGGCGGCGCGCGCTTCTTCCACGTCGGTGACGGCGATCAGGCCGATTTGAAAGCGCGACTCGGCCTGGTCGAGCTGACGCTGGATCGAGGTTAGAGCGACCTGCTGTGCATCGAGATCGTCCTGGGCGGCAAGAACATCGAAGTAACGCTGCGCGACGCGCTCCATCAAATCCTGCTGCGCGGCCTGGTAGTCCGCCTCGGCCTGCGCGACCTGCGCGTCCGCCCGCTGCAGGGCCACCCAATTCTCCCAGCGGAACAGGTTTTGCCTCACGTCGACGCCGTACCGGTGTGTGGTCGTGACGACGCGCCCATCGAAGGGATAGGTTTGAAGAATGACCGGAGCCGGCGGGCTGCTGAGGGGCTGGGTGAGGGTCGATTTACCGGAATCCTGCTCGCGGGTCACCAACCCGCTGCCCGAGATCTGCGGCAGCAATGCGGCGAGCGCCTGCGGCTTGGTCTCGATGGCCGCCAGGCGCGTCGCCTCGGCCTCGCGCAGCTGGGGGTCGTTCTGCAGGGCGCGCTGGTATACCGCAAGAAGATCCGCCGCCGGCGCTCCGCCTGCACTCGCGCACAATACGAACAGGGTCAGCAATCGCTTCATGGGCTATCCAATCGCCGGCGTATGAGGTTATATAGTGTTGTATATAACCATATCACCTAAGGAGTAAAGATGGAGCCTATCTGACCAATGATCGCCGTCGCGACAGGCTCCTTAGGGTCAATATTGCGGGATCCGCGGGTCCAAGTCCCGAGACCAGGCCAGAATCCCGCCGTTCAGGTTGTAGACCGAAGCAAATCCGCGGGCGGCGAGGAAATTAGCCACTTGGAGGCTGCGGCCGCCGGAGCGGCAGATCACCACGGTTTCCTGCGCGGGGTCCAGCTCGCTCAGCCGGTCCGCGATCTGACCCATGGGTATGTGCAAGTGATCGGCGGGCACCGGAGCCAGCGTCGTCTCCCAGCCTTCGCGAACGTCGAGAAGGGTGAGCCGGGCGCCACCGGCGCGCCGTTCCACGAATTCCCGAGGGGTCATCTCCTGGATCATCAGAACACGAACTTCTGCGCCGCGACGGCATTGATCAGAGGTTCGACGACGGTCTCGAACAAGCTCTCGCGAATCCATTCGTTGTCGTCCACCCGGCGTATCAGGACGGCGTCCATCACGGGTGCGACGCCGACGATGACGAACAAGCGGCCTCCGACGCGCAGGCTTCGTTCGAAGCGCGTATCGTAAACCGGCAGGGAGCCGGTGACGGCGACGACGTCGTACTCGCCCAAGGGCGCGGCGCTGAAGGCATCACGGACCTCGAATTGCACGCTCGTTCCGGGTACGGCGCGGAGATTCGCCCGGGCCGCTTCGATGAGTCCGGGATGAATGTCGATCGAACGGGTCGACGCGCAAAGTAAACTCAGAGTCGCAGCGAGGTATCCGGTGCCGCTGCCGACTTCGAGCGCGCTGTCGGCCGCGTTGGGTCCGAGCGCCTGCAGGATGCGCCCCTGAAGCTTGGGAGCCAGCATGGTCTGGCCGAACCCGATGGGAATGGGCGCATCGGCGAATGCAAGCTCGCGATACTCGGCGGGCACGAAGGCTTCCCGCGGCACCGCGGACAACGCATCGAGGACGCGCGGGTCGAGAACCTCCCAGGTGCGGATCTGCTGATCCACCATCTGCTGACGAGCGGCCAATGTATCCATGATTTCTCGCGCCAACTTAAGGCTGCTGATTATGGTCAATTTCGACAGGCTACGCGAGTCCCTTGCGCTATTCTTCGGATTACGATGATTCGCGACGTGCCCAACCCGAGAGGGGTTCCAAATCCAAGCGTCGTTGAGGTCCGTCGTTATCGAGGTCCGCGTTGTTCCCGTCTTCCATCGTTTTGTGGTTCCTGACCTCGGCCGCTCTGGCCGTGGGATTTGTCGTGCTCCTCGTGCGCAAGCGCCGGCAGGAACGTGCCGTCGATGAATTCTCGGAGCGGGTGCGGCAGCTCACGAGCGAAGCCGGCGCCATGGGGCGCATAGGCCCCGAGGGCAATCCCAAGGCGCTGGGCCAGCTGGGCGCCGTCGTCAACAAGCTGCTGGAAGATCTCGAACAGCGCGGCGCGCGGCTGATGGACCGCGAGCAGCTGTTCCAGCGCCTGGTGGAGACCGTGCACGACGCGGTGCTCGTGCACCGCGAGCGCATTCTGTTCGCCAACTCGCGCTTCCTCGCGCTGCTCAACTTGACCGCGCCGGAAGTGGTCGGCAGGTCCCTGACCGAATTCGTCGCGCCTGAATACGTCGAGTTGGTGGAGAGCAATCTGCGGCGCAGACTGCAGGGTGAACCCGCGGCCGCCCGCTACGAAGTCGAATTGGTCGGCGCGCAGGGTCAGGTGACGCGCGTGGAACTCTCGAGCACGGTGATCGACAGCGCCGGCGAGGCGGCGTTGCTGCTCACGGCGCTCGAGATGCTGCCGGAGTCCGGCCCCGTGGCGGTGCCGTCGCGGCCGCGCGCGATGGTGACGCTCGACGCCATGGGCGAGAGCGTCATCACGGTCGATGCCGAGGGCCGCATCGACTACATCAATCTCGCCGCCGAGACCCTGCTCAGCCAGCGGTTCGACCAGGTCATGGGCAAGGCGTTCTCGGAGGTGGCGACGCTGGTCGACGAGACCGATCGCCGGTCGCTGGGAGATCCCGTGCGCAAGGCGCTGGCCACGGGGGGCCGCGTCACCATGGGACGCCGCGCCGTGCTGGTGCCGGCGGGCGCGGGCCCGGAACGGTCGGTGGAGATCAGCGTCACGCCGCTGCGCTTCGAAGACAGGGAGATTCTGGGACTGGTGCTGGTATTGCACGACACCAGCGAATTGCGCGGTCTCACGCGCCAAATGACGTATCAGGCGAGCCACGACGCGCTGACCGGCCTGGTGAATCGCCGCGAATTCGAGCGGCGGCTGCAGGAGGCCATGGACTCCGCGCAGACAGGGAATGTCGGGCATGCCCTGTGCTACCTCGATCTCGACCGCTTCAAGACGGTGAACGACACGTGCGGGCATACCGCGGGCGACAACATGCTGCGCGAGGTCGCCTCGCTCATCAAAGACGCGGTGCGCGACTCGGATACGGTCGGCCGCATCGGCGGCGATGAATTCGCCCTGCTGTTGGTGGGTTGTCCGCTCGAGAAGGCCCGCCAGATCGCCGACGACGTCGTGCGTTCCGTCAGCGATTACCGCTTCGTCTGGAAGGACAAGATTTTCAACATCGGCGTGAGCATCGGCCTCGTGGAGATCGGCGCCAGCGGCGGCGCCATCGAGGACATCATGAATTCGGCGGATTCCGCGTGCTACGTGGCGAAGAAGCAGGGCGGCCTGCACGTCCACGTGTACTCGGCGCGCGAGGAAGCGAGCGCGCGGCACAGCGGCGAGATCCACTGGCTCCAGAAGCTGCAAGGCGCCCTGCGCGACAACAAATTCGAGCTCTATTACCAGCCCATCGTGCACGCCCGCGCCAACGGCATGCGCGGTCCGGCGCTCGAAGTATTCGTGCGCCTCGCGGGCGATAAAGGCCAACCGGGCGCGCCGACCGCGGAGTTCATTCGCGCGGCCGAACGCTATCGCCTGATGCCGCACATCGACCGCTGGGTCGTGCAGGCGGTGCTGTCGGCGCTCGGGCGCGGCGGCATGAAACTGCCGCCGGGCCGCAGCGTCGCGATCAACATCGCCGGACAGACGCTGGGCGATTCGGATTTTCTGGAATTCGTGGTGGACTGCTTCGATCATACGGGGGCGAATCCGGGCGACATCTGCTTCGAGGTCACCGAGACCGCGGTGGTGGCGAATCTGGATCATGCGCAGCGCTTCATCGCGGTGCTGCACGGCATGGGCTGCGAGTTCGCGCTGGATAATTTCGGCAGCGGGTTGAGCTCGTTCTCGACGCTGCGGACCTTGCCCATGGATTATCTGAAAATCGACGGCTCCTTCATCAACAACCTCGCCGGGGACAGCGTGAATCAGGCCATGGTTGCGGCGATGATCGAACTGTCGCGCAGCCTCAATTTCCGGGTCGTCGCGGAACAGGTCGAGGACCAGCTCTCCCTGGATACCGTGACCGGCATGGGTATCGACTTCGCGCAGGGATTCGTGTTCGGGCGGCCGCAGCCGCTGTCCATGGTTCCCGCCACGAGCTAGGCGCTCAGCCCGATCAGGCCCGCCTGGGCTTATAACGGCCGGTCAGGGTCTCATAACAAACTCCTATGGCATTTCCTCCGCGCTTAGGAGGAAAATCGGATGCCAGCCAAAGAGGTGACCTATGCCGGTATACGAGGACAACACGAAATCCATCGGCCGCACGCCGTTGGTCCGAATCAACCGCCTCGACGCGGGCAGCGGCGCGACGATCCTCGCCAAGATCGAGGGCCGCAATCCGGCCTACTCGGTGAAGTGCCGCATCGGCGCGGCCATGGTGTGGGACGCCGAAGAGCGCGGCACATTGAAACCGGGAATGTCCATCGTCGAGGCGACCAGCGGCAACACGGGCATTGCGCTCGCCTATGCTGCGGCCGCGCGCGGCTATGGATGCGTTCTGACCATGCCCGAGACCATGAGCATGGAGCGGCGCAAGGTATTGGTGGCTTTTGGGGCCAAGCTGATTTTGACCCCTGGTCCCAAGGGCATGAAGGGGGCGATCGCCAAGGCGGAGGAACTGGCCGCAGCGGATCCCGGGAAATTCCTGCTGGCGAAGCAATTCGAAAATCCCGCCAATCCGGCGATCCACGAGAGGACCACGGGACCGGAGATCTGGGAGGACACCGAAGGCAAGATCGACGTGTTCGTCAGCGGGGTCGGCACCGGCGGCACGCTCACGGGCGTTTCGCGGTACATCAAGGGGACCCGCGGCAGGAAGATACTGACGGTGGCCGTGGAACCCACGCATTCGCCCGTCATTTCGCAGACCTTGGCGGGTCAGCCGCTCACTCCGGCGCCGCACAAGATTCAGGGCATCGGTGCGGGCTTCGTTCCCAAGAACCTGGATTTGTCGCAGGTGGATCGCGTGGAACTCGTCACCAACGACGAGTCCATCCAGATGGCGCGACGCCTGGCGCGCGAGGAAGGGCTGCTCAGCGGAGTCTCATGCGGCGCCGCAATGGCGGTGGCGCTGCGTCTCGCGCGCGAGCCCGCGCAGAAGGGCAAGACCATCGTCGTCGTACTGCCGGATGCCGGCGAACGATATCTGTCGGGCGCCCTGTTCGAGGGGCTGTTCGAGGGGGTCGAGAAGATGCAGGCAGTCGCATGAGGCGTGCATGAAAGCCGTCGCTCAGCCCCCGTCCAACCCGGCGGTGCTCGAGGATCTCACCGGGCGGTTCCTCGGCAGCTACATGGGGGATGAGCGCGCGCGCCGGATTTCTCGCCGCTATCTACCGTCGCGCGAAGCCATCGTCGAGATCCTGGAGGCGGTGCTCGATCTCATGTACCCCGGTTATTTCGGCCGCCGCGATTTGAGCAGCGAGAATTTGGGCGCGCACGTGGCCCATTCCGTGGCGCAGCTTGCGCCCAAGCTCGAGCGTGAGATGGAGCATTGCCTCTGCTACGGACGCGAGCGTGAGGGGGGACGGGCGGAAGCCGCCGAGTGCGCGCCGCGGGCGCACCAGCTGGCGGAAATTTTCCTGGGACGCCTGCCTGAGATCCGCAGCATGCTGATACGCGACGTGCAGGCGGCGTTCGACGGCGATCCGGCGGCGACGAATCTGGATGAGGTGATCCTCGCTTACCCGGGAGTGCTGGCGATCAGCGTCTACCGCATTGCGCACGCGTTGTACGATCTGGGCGTGCCCATGATGGCGCGCATCATGACCGAATGGGCGCACTCCAAGACGGGCTGCGACATTCATCCGGGAGCGACCATCGGCGCGGCCTTCTTCATCGATCACGCCACGGGGGTGGTGATCGGCGAGACCACGCATATCGGGGACGGGGTGAAGCTGTACCAGGGCGTGACCTTGGGCGCACTGTCCTTTCCGCGGGATGCGAGCGGCCAGATCATCCGCGGCAAGAAGCGCCATCCTACCGTGGAGAGCGGCTCCACGCTCTATGCCAATGCCACGGTGCTGGGCGGTCAGACGGTGGTCGGCGCGGACAGCGTCATCGGCGGCTCGGTGTTCCTGACCCGCAGCGTGCCGCCGCGCTCGCGCGTGTCGCTCAAGGAGCCGGAATTGCGCGTGGGCACGCGCGACGGCGCGCTGGACCCGGACGCGATCTACTTCGATATTTAACGGCCGGTCGCCGGGGTTATGGGGGCTTGCGGGCAACGAAGAATACAGTTGCCTGCAAGCCCCCATAACCCCGACGCCTGGACGAACTTCACATCAATTTGCCGAGCAAGGGCACCATCAGCAGGGCGACGATGTTGATGATCTTGATCAGGGGGTTGATGGCGGGGCCGGCGGTGTCCTTGTAGGGGTCGCCGACGGTGTCGCCGGTCACGGCCGCCTTGTGCGCGTCTGAGCCCTTGCCGCCGTAGTGCCCTTCCTCGATGTACTTCTTGGCGTTGTCCCAGGCGCCGCCGCCCGTGGTCATCGAGATGGCGACGAACAGTCCGGTCACGATGGTGCCGATCAGGAGACCTCCGAGCGCCTGCACGCCGGAGCCGGGGCCCATCAGGAAATTCACGATGAGCACCAGCACGATGGGCACGAGAATCGGCAGCAGCGAGGGAATGATCATCTCCTTGATCGCCGACTTGGTCAGCATGTCGACGGCGCGCGAGTAATCGGGCTTCGCAGTTCCTTCCATGATCCCTTTGATCTCGCGGAACTGGCGGCGTACCTCGTTGACGACCGAGCCCGCGGCGCGGCCCACGGCTTCCATGGCCATGGCGGCGAACAGATACGGCACCAGGCCGCCGATGAAGAGGCCGATGATCACCGCGGGGTTCGACAAATCGAAACTGGTGGCGTGGCCCAGAACCTCACCGAGCTTGTGCGTGTAATCGGCGAACAGAACGAGCGCAGCCAGGCCCGCGGAGCCGATGGCGTACCCCTTGGTGACGGCCTTGGTGGTATTGCCGACCGCATCCAGCGGGTCGGTGACGTCGCGCACCTTCTTCTCGAGCCCCGCCATCTCGGCGATGCCGCCGGCGTTGTCGGTGATGGGTCCATAGGCGTCGAGCGCCACGATCATGCCGGTCATGGACAGCATGGCCGTGGCGGCGATGGCGATGCCGTAAAGGCCTTCGAGGCGGTAGGAGGCCCAGATGCTGAGCGCGACCGCAATGACGGGCAGCGCGCAGGCCTTCATCGAGACCCCCAGGCCCGCGATGATGTTGGTGGCATGACCGGTCTGCGATGCCGCGGCCACGTGCTGCACGGGACTGTATTCGGTGGCGGTGTAGTACTCCGTGATCACGATCATCGCGGCGGTGAGCGCGAGTCCGACCAGGGTGCACAGCCAGATGGACATGGCTTGTGCGCCCATGATCTCTTTCGAGACGAAGTAAAACGCGACCGCGGAAATGAACCCTGAGACGATGACGCCCTTGTAAAGGGCGTTCATGATCTTGCCGCCTTCGCCGGTGGAGACGAAGAAGGTGCCGACGATGGATGAGACGATGGAAATCGCCCCGAGCAGCAGCGGAAACAGCACCGCCCGCGCGCCCATCTCCACCATCACCAGTCCGCCCAGCAGCATGGTGGCGACCAGGGTGACGGCGTAGGTTTCGAACAAGTCGGCCGCCATGCCGGCGCAGTCGCCGACGTTGTCGCCGACGTTATCCGCAATGACGGCCGGATTGCGCGGATCGTCCTCGGGGATGCCGGCCTCCACCTTGCCCACCAGGTCCGCGCCCACGTCGGCGCCCTTGGTGAAAATGCCGCCGCCCAGACGCGCGAATATCGAGATGAGCGAGCCGCCGAAGGCAAGACCGACCAGTGAGCGCAAGGCGGCTTCCGGATCGCCGAGAATACGCAGCATGGCGAGGTAGTAGCCCGCGACGCCGAGAAGCCCCAGGCCGACCACCAGCATGCCGGTGATCGCGCCGCCGCGGAACGCTACCTTGAGCGCGGAGTTGATGCCCGAGTGGGCGGCCTGCGCGGTGCGCACATTGGCGCGCACCGAGATGAACATGCCGATGTAGCCGGCGAGACCGGAGAGAAGTGCGCCCACCGCGAAGCCGCCGGCGGTGGCCCAGCCCAAGGTCACGCCGAGCACGACGAACAGGATGACTCCGACAAAGGCGATGGTGGAATACTGCCTGTTCAAATAGGCCTTGGCACCCGCCTGAATCGCCGCCGCGATTTCCTGCATACGCGCATTGCCCGCGGGCTGCGCCAAAATCCAGCGTACCGAAACCACGCCGTAGAGGATGGCAACAACACCGGCCGCAATTGCCAGCCACAGCGCACTGTCTAGAGTCATGGGTCACATCTCCGGGTGGGATCTTATGTTGTTGAAAATTATGAATTTTATCGTTCTAAAAAGCGCCGCGACTATACCACAAACGGTGTGCGGAGGCGCTTGGGCACGCTCGCGCCCTTGAGCGCGACATAGGCGGGCAGCCCGTTGGCGTACGGGGGATAGGCTTCGCCGCCGATGAGCGGCTGCAGATACTTGCGGCAGGCGGCGGTGATGCCGAATCCTTCCGTGGTGATGAAGTTGCGCGGAAGCTTCTTTTCCCGGTTGGCGATCGCCGCCAGCGGTGCTTCACCGATGCTCCAACGATAGGGTTTCGATGATTCGCGGACGATGACGGGCATCACCGCGTTCCTTCCCCGAAGCGCGAATTCGACGGCGGCCTTGCCGACGGCATAGGCCTGGTCGACGTCCACCTTCGAGGCGATGTGGCGCGCCGAGCGCTGCAGATAGTCGGCCACCGCCCAATGGAACTTATAGCCGAAAGCTTCCTGGGTCATCTGTGCGACCACCGGTCCCACACCGCCCAGCTGCGAGTGGCCGAAGGCGTCCTTGGTGCCGGCCTCGGCCAGAAATTTGCCGTCGGAATCGCGCAGACCTTCGGAGACCACGACGACGCAGTAGCCGTACTTCTCGACCGATGCCTTGACCTTGGCCAGGTAGCGTGCGCGGTCGAAGATGATCTCGGGAAACAGGATGACGTGCGGCGCATCGCCGGCTTTTGCGGCGGCCAGGCCGCCGGCCGCCGCCATCCAGCCGGCATGCCTTCCCATGACTTCGAGCACGAATACCTTCGTCGACGTGCGCGCCATCGAGGCCACGTCGAGCGCCGCCTCGCGCGTGGACACGGCGATGTACTTGGCTGCAGAGCCGAATCCGGGGCAGCAGTCGGTGACGGGCAGATCGTTGTCGACGGTCTTGGGAATCCCGATGCAGGTGATGGGATAAGCCATCTGCACGGCGATTTCGGACACCTTTTGGGCGGTGTCCATGGAGTCGTTGCCGCCGTTGTAGAAGAAATAGCCGATGCGGTGCGCGCGGAATATGTCGATCAGGCGCTCGTACTGGGCGCGATTCTTGTCGATGCCGGCCAGCTTGTAGCGTGCGGATCCGAAGGCGCCGCCCGGGGTATGGCGCAGGCCCTCGATGGCGGCCCGGCTCTCCTTGCTGGTGTCGATCATGTCCTCGGTCAGGGCGCCGATGATGCCATGCCGGCCGGCGTAGACCTTGCCGATCTTGCCGCGGTGCCGGCGCGCCGTCTCGATCACGCCGCAGGCCGAGGCATTGATGACGGCTGTTACACCGCCGGATTGGGCATAAAATGCATTCTTCATGAGACCCCCGGGACAAGCCGCGCAGAATAGCCGATCAGTAGAGGTTTGACGACCGCGTCGCCCGAAGGTACGGTAGCGCGCTTTCACCACCGCCGAGAATCATGCGAATAGTTCTATTGGGAGCGCCCGGGTCCGGCAAAGGCACACAATCCCAGCTGCTGGTCGACGCCTATGGGGTTCCGCAAATATCCACCGGCGACCTGCTGCGCGCGGCCGTCGCCAAGGGGACGGAACTCGGCCGGCTGGCCAAGGTAGCGATGGACTCCGGAAAGCTGGTCGACGACGCCACGGTGCTCGGCATGATCCGCGAGCGCATCGGTCAACCGGACGCGGCCAAGGGTTTCGTCCTGGACGGCTTTCCCCGCAACATTGCCCAGGCCGATGCCTTGGAAACGATGCTGAGGGAACTGGGTACGCCGCTCGAAGCGGTCGTGCTCCTGAATCTTGACCTGGGCGTTCTGTTCAAGCGCCTGACCGGCCGCAGAATATGTCAGGTCTGCGGAAGGCTCTTCAATGTGTATACCTCGCCGCCCGACGAGACCGCGCATTCCCATGAATGCGGCGACACGCACCGCCTGGTTCAGCGCCCGGACGACAGGGAAGAAGTCATCGGCAAGCGCCTCGAGGTCTACGAGGCGCAAACCAAGCCGCTGGTCAAGTACTACGAGACTGCGGGATTGCTGCGCATCGTGGACGCCGCCGCCGACGTGGACACGGTGTTCAAGAGCATCGTCCAGGCGGTGCTGGACAGGGTGTCCGGCGCCGTCAGCCGGTAGCGTCGAGGCGTCAAGCGAGGGCGTCGAGCAGCCGCGTCCCGATTTCCTCCCGGCGCCAGCCCGCCAGGGCATGTATGTCTCGTTTCCCCAGGGCGAGCGCCTTGAGCTCTCCGCGCGTCGCGAGAATTTCGGCGCTGACGTTGAGCTCGGCGGCGCGCGAATCCACGATCTTGCTCAGGCGATCGATCAGGGCTTTCTGCTCCGGAGTGGGCCGCGCTTCCTGACTGGGCTCTTGATCCGACATATCCTGAGACGAGGCCTCGAGAGCATCGGACAAGCTCGCCGTGAGACTGTCATTCAGCGCAGGCGAGGCGCCTTGCGCAATGGAGAAAATGTCCGCGTCGGGGAGTATCCAGGCGCGCGGCAGATCGCGGGCGCGCGCCAGTTTTTCGCGCCAGACGGCAACGGCCTTGGCCCGGGCGCGCGCGGCCGGCGCGAGCTGCGCCAGGCCGCGCAGCCGGCCCCAGGCTTGTGCGGGATCGGGCTCATACAGCCCTTTGTCCTCGAGGGCGAGGCAATCCTCCAAAACCCAGTGCTCGCGCCCGAGCTCGCGCAGCCGCAGACTGAGACGGGCGGCGACGTCGCCGAGATACGACACGTCATCCGCGGCATACTCCAGCTGATCCCGCGTGAGCGGCCGCTTCGACCAGTCGGTGCGCGTCTGACCCTTGGGCACGGTTACATCCAGCAGAGTCTTGACGAGTTCGGCGTAGCCGACCTGGGGCTTGAGTCCGATGCAGCCGGCGGCGATCTGAGTGTCGAACACCGGGGTCATGACGCGCTTGGCCGAAAGGTAGACCGCCTCCAGATCCTGGCGCGCGGCGTGAATCACCTTGCGCAGCGCCGCCGCGGTGAGGACGGGCATCAATGGATCGAGGCTGCCGATGCGCAGCGTGTCGACGCACCAGATCCGGCCCCCCGCCGCCAGCTGCAGCAGGCAGAGCTTGGGAAAGAACGTCCGTTCCCGGAGAAACTCGGTATCGACTCCGATCAAAGCCGCAGACTCCAGCGCCCGCGCCAGGGCCGGCAGTTCATCGTCTCGGTCTATCCAAATCGCGTCGGGCATATCACGGATCCGCGTGTACAATTTAGGGCTGGATTATGACTGAATCGGACGATGCTGCGACTCGCAAAAGCATTTTGGGAAATTGCTCTCTGGAGACGAACGCCGGCGCAATTGCCCGCGTCGTTGCTGCTGCTGGCTCTGGTCGCCGTCGCGGCGGCGCTGCTCGAGGTCCTGAGCGCATTTCTGCCGCCGGCCTCGAGTGACCGTATCTTCACGCGGATCGTCTTGAGCGAGGCGATGCCGCTCTGCTTTGCGTGGGCGGTCCTCGCCCTGGCGCGTCACCGGCAGCGCTTCCTGCAAACCGGGATCGCCCTGTTGGGAGTCGGCGTACTGGCCGAGCTCGTACTGAACCCCATCGGCTCGCTGATCCACATCATCGGTCCCGACCGTCTGGAAGCGGTGCCGTTCGGAGTTCTCATGCTGGTCGGGTTGATCTGGTACGTGCTCGCCTGCGCCAACATATGGCGCGCCGCGTTGGACTCGCGTTTGAGCCTCGGCCTCGCGGTCAGCGTGGCCTATCTTGCGCTGTCGATCGCGGTGGAGCGGCAGCTGCTGCCGGATACCTGAATGCACGTTCATATCTTAGGCATCGCCGGCACGTTCATGGGCGGAGTGGCGGCGATCGCCAAGGCTGCCGGGTACCGCGTGACCGGCTCGGACCTCAACGTGTACCCGCCGATGAGCACGCAGCTTCAGGGACTCGGCATAGACTTCGTTCAAGGCTATGGCGCCGAGCAGCTGGACCTGCGGCCCGACATCGTCGTGGTCGGCAATGCCTTGAGCCGCGGCAGTCCGGTGGTCGAGGCCATGCTGGATCGCGGCGTGCCGTATACCTCGGGTCCCCTCTGGCTGGCCGAACGGGTACTGCGGGAAAAGCATGTGATCGCCGTGGCCGGCACCCACGGAAAGACCACGACCACCGCCATGCTGACCTGGATTCTCGAGGAGGCGGGTCTCGCGCCGGGGTTTCTGGTGGGCGGAGTGCCGGGCAATTTCGATTCCACGGCGCGCCTGGGAAAGGGGCGGCACTTCGTCATCGAAGCCGACGAGTACGACACGGCGTTTTTCGACAAGCGCGCCAAATTCGTGCACTACCGGCCGCGCACCGCCATCCTCAACAATCTGGAATTCGATCACGCGGATATCTATCCCGACATTGCCGCCATCCGCAGCCAGTTCAATCAGCTGCTGCGCACCGTGCCCGCCGCCGGCAGAGTCATCGTCAACGGCGAGGATCCCGAGCTCGCGGCGACGTTGAAAATGGGTTGCTGGACGCCGTGCGAGAGCTTCGCCGTCGCGAAGACCTTGGGCGCAGCGAAGACTTCCGGCGAGGGCGGCGCGGACGCCGAATGGAGCGCCCGGATCGCGCCGGGATCGGCGGCGGGCCGTTTCGCGGTGCTGTGCCGAGGAAAGACCGTGGCCGAGGTGAACTGGCCGCTGCTCGGCGAGCACAATGTCATGAACGCATTGGCGGCGATCGCTGCGGCGCGGCATGTCGGTGTGGAGCCCGAACGCGCGGCGCGGGCGTTGGGCGCCTTCCGAGGGGTCAAGCGCCGCATGGAAATTCGCGGAGTCGTCGACGGGGTGACGGTGTACGACGATTTCGCCCATCACCCGACGGCCATTACAACGACCTTGGGCGGCTTGCGGGCGCGCGTCGGGGGGGCGCGCATCGTCGCGGTGCTGGAACCGCGGTCGAACACCATGAAACTGGGCGTGCACCGCGAGCAAATCGCGCCGGCGCTCGCGCTGGCGGACCGGGCTTGGTTTCTGAGCTCTCCGGACCTCGGGTGGGATTTGCCGTCGGCCGTGGCGGCACTCGGGGGGCGCGCGTCCTTCGCGCCGAGCGTGGATGAATTGGTCAAGGGACTCACCGACGACAGCCGTCCGGGCGATCACATCCTGGTGATGAGCAACGGCGGCTTCGGCGGACTGCACGACAAGCTGCTCGCCGCGTTGCGGGCGCGGAAATGACTGCCTTGTTTCCGCTCAATATCGTGCTGTTCCCGGACGGTCCGCTGCCGCTGCGGATATTCGAAACCCGATACGTCGACATGGTGCGGCGCTGTATGCGCGAGGCTGAAGCTTTCGGCGTGGTGCTGATCCGCGAGGGCAGCGAAGTGGGGCCCGCCGAGACGTTCGATGTCGGGACGATGGTGAAAATCGTCGATTTTCATCAGCTGTCCGACGGCCTGCTCGGTCTGTCCTGCGTGGGCCAGCAACGTTTCCGCATTCGCAGCCGCGCCCGACAGGCAGATGGCCTCAATCTCGCCGAAGTCGACCACTTGACGCCGGAGCCCACCGTGGCCGTGCCGGCGCGCCACGCGCGGCTGGCGGAGCTGTTGAAAAGCGTTCTGCCGCAGCTGGGCGAGGTTTACGAGGGAGTCGACATGCGCTTGGACGACGCGGCTTGGGTCGGGCACCGCCTCGCGGAGATTTTGCCGATTCCGCTGCCCGACAAGCAGATGTGCCTGGAGCTGGATGATCCGATTCGAAGGCTCGATTTTCTGAGCCCGCTTGCCTAGCTACTTCAGGCCGGCGAAAACGCGGGCGGCGGCTGCGATGGTGGCATCGATATCGGCCGTGGTATGCGCGGCGGACATGAAACCCGCCTCGTAGGCGGAGGGCGCGAGATAGACGCCTTCGTCCAGCATGCCGTGGAAGAAGCGCTTGAAGCGGTCGACGTCGCAGGCCATGAACTTGCTGTAGCGGTCGACGTTGCGCTCGTCGGTGAAGAAAAATCCGAACATGCCGCAGACATGGTTGGTGGCGAACGCAATGCCGGCGCGCTCGGCGGATTCCGCCAGCCGCCGGATCAATGTGTCGGTCGCGGCTTGGAGCCGTAGGTGAAATCCGGGCGCCGACAGCAGGTCGAGAGTGGTGAGGCCGGCGATCATCGCCACCGGATTGCCGGATAGGGTACCCGCTTGATAGACGGGGCCCAGGGGCGCCAGGCGCTCCATGATGTCGCGGCGTCCGCCGAAGGCGCCGACCGGCATGCCGCCGCCGATGATCTTGCCGAGTGTGGTGAGATCGGGACGTACGCCGTAGAGCGCCTGCGCTCCGCCCAGGGCGACGCGAAAGCCGGTCATCACCTCGTCGAATATCAGCAAGGCCCCGGCGCGGTCGCATTCGTGGCGCAGGGCGGCCAGGAATCCCGGTGCGGGCGGCACGCAATTCATATTGCCGGCGACGGGTTCGACGATGACGCAGGCGATCTGTGGGCCGATCTGCCGGAACGCCTCCCGAACTTGATCGGCGTCGTTGAAGCTCAGGGTGACGGTGTGATTGGCGAGTGCCTTCGGCACGCCGGGGGAGGTGGGAACGCCCAGAGTCAGGGCTCCCGAGCCGGCCTTGATCAACAGCGAATCGGAGTGTCCGTGATAGCAGCCCTCGAACTTCACGATGGTGTCGCGCCCGGTGAAGCCGCGGGCCAGGCGGATCGCGCTCATGGTCGCTTCCGTGCCCGAGCTCACGAAGCGCACCAATTCCACCGAGGGCATGAGTTGGACGACTCGCCGCGCGAGCTGTGTCTCGAGCTCGGTGGGCGCCCCGAAGGAGAGGCCGTCGGCCGCGACGTCCTGCACGGCCTTGATCACGTCCGGGTGCGCATGGCCCAGAATCATCGGGCCCCAGGATCCGACGTAGTCGATGAAGCGGCGGCCGTCCGCGGCCCACGCATGAGCGCCCGCCGCTCTCTTGAAGAAAATCGGCTCGCCGCCGACGCCGCGAAAGGCGCGAACCGGCGAATTGACGCCGCCCGGAATGTATTTACAGGCTTCTTGGTACAGGCTCATGGGACGACTGTAACCGAACTTTACGAGGAACCGAAAAGCTGGAAGAAGGCGGGGTTGGGCAGGCATTTCCCGGGGCGTGCAAAACAGGATGTTTTGCCCGCAGCCCCCAGGGATGGGTTCACGGCGGCCCGGGAAATGCCTGCCCAACCCCGCCTTCTTCCACTAAACAGCAAAGGGCCCCGCCGGCAAGTTGAGCCGAACTTCGAAGCCTCCCTGTTGACCGTTGGCCGCCTTGGCCGACCCGCCATGAGCCTTCATGACCTGAGCGGTGATGGCAAGTCCGATGCCTTCGCCGCCGGTGTCCCGGTCGCGCGACTCGGCGACCCGATAGAACGGCTCGAAAATACGCTCCAGATCCTTGCTGGGAACCCCCGGCCCCTGATCCCGGATCAGAATCGCCACACCGGATTCGGCGCGCGCCACCGAGACGTCGACGGAGGCGTCCTGCGGACTGTAGCGGACCGCGTTGCGCAACACGTTCTCGATGGCGCTTCGCACCAGGTCGCGGTTGCCGTTGACGGCGGCGGCCGCCGCGCCGTGCAGCCGAACCCGGCAATTCTTGACGGCACCCTCGAAGTTCGCATCGCGCACCACCTCTTCGATCACCTCGTCGAGCTCGAATGTCTCGCGCGCGAACGGCGCATCGGTGCCGTGCAGGCGCGCGAGCTTCAGGACCTGGGAGATCAGCGAGTCGAGCCTTTCGATCTCCCGCTCCAGGCGATCGAGCTGGAGCGGGAGGTCGGCGGGCGGCCTGCGAGCCAACCCCAGCGCGACGCGCATCCTGGCGAGGGGCGAGCGCAGCTCATGAGAGATGTCGCGCAGCAGCTGCGTGACGGCGCCGCGATTGGCCCGCAGCTGATCGGCCATGGCGTCGAAATCCCGGGCGAGGACCGCGAGCTCGTCCTTGCGATCCTCCAGCCCTGCGCTCACGCGGAGGCCCGCGCTTTCGCGCACCCCGAGATTCTCGGACGCGAGAGCGCGCGCGCCCGCCTGGATGCGCCGGATGGGAGCGCTCAAGTGCTGCGCCAGCCACCAGCTGGTGAGGGCTGTCACCACCAACGCAATGCACAGGATGGTCAGCGAGATCTCCGGCAGACTCAGCGCGCCGAAGATGCTGGGACGCCGCGGCACCAGCAGCACGGTGTACGCCGAGCCGTCCATCCCCACGATCTGCGGCGCGGCGCGGCTGGGGCGGAAATTACCGGGCGGCGGCCCGGACGGCCTCGGGCCAGGTCCCCCGGGATCGCGGTTGACGAATTCGTCGCGATTGACGTAGTCCAGGCGGCGTGCGGCGTTTGCCGAGAGGCGCCGGCCCAGGATGTCCACGCCGTCGGGGCCGATGATGTAGAGGTCGCGGTCCGGCATGGAATTCTTGTATGCGCTCAGCCAGCTTTTGAGGGCCGGGAGGCCGCCGTGCGCCAGGACTTCCGATGCCTGAATGGCCGTGGACGGGCGGCGCTGTAGTTCAGGGGCCTCGTACTCGCGGGCGGCGATGGTGAAGGTGATGGCGATGCTGCCGCCGACGATGAGGGCCATCGCGATCCAAAACAGCATGAAGATCCGCAGGAAAAGGCTATGCATGGGCCCAGGTGAGCGTATAGCCCGAACCCCGGACGTTCTTGATCTCGGGATTCTTGCCCCCCTCCAGATCGAGCTTGCGGCGCAAGTTGCTGATGTGAGTGTCGATGCTGCGATCGTAAGGCACGAGCTTGCGGCCGAGCGCCTGCTCGGTCAGGGCTTCGCGCGAGATCACCTGTCCCGTGGAACGCATCAGCAATTCGAGCACGCGAAATTCGGCGCCGGTGAGCGGCACCGGGCCGCCCGCGACATGCACCAGATGGGTTCCGGTATTGAGCGTGATGGGACCGACGGCGAACTCGTCGGGCGCGTTGCCCTTGCCCGGGCGGTGGCTCGCGCGGCGCAGAATCGCCCGAATTCGGGCCACCAGCTCGCGCGGATTGAAGGGTTTGCTGAGGTAATCGTCGGCTCCGAGCTCCAGGCCCACGATCCGGTCGATATCATCCCCGCGCGCCGTGAGCATCAAGATGGGCGTTTCGTACGATGCTCCCAGCTCGCGCAGCACGTCGAAGCCGCCGACGCTCGGCAACATCACATCGAGAATCAGAATTTCAAAGCGGTTGGTTTTGAGCTCTTGCAGCGCGTCGTCGCCGTCGTGCACGCTCATTACCTCGAAGTGCTCGGCGTCCAAGTATTCGGTGAGCATTTGACAGAGCTCGCGGTCATCGTCGACCAGCAGCACGCGCGCCTCGCGCGCCTGGATGGGATCCGCTGTCGGTGGATTGGAGAGCGTCATTCGTACCCACACTCTGTCACAGTCCGGGGCCGCCGAAAGCCCCGCCGCATGAATTCACAATTCTTAACAGAACGTTGCTTTCTCCGCGACACTTGTTTGCACGGGCAGCGCCTAGGATGGCGTCGGGTGAAATTCGCAGCATAAATTCGCAGCATGGAGTGAGGAACATGAAATCGATTCGCAATTCGTTGACGGCCACGCTCGCGGCCGGAGCGCTGCTGGCCGCCACCGGCATGTCCTTTGCGGGCGCGGCCGATGACGCGGCGGCCACCCAGCCGCCTCCCCCGCCGGGAATGCCCGGATGGCCTCATCAGGGAGGGCCATGGCACCTGCTCGGCAAGCTGGATTTGAGCGCGGCGCAAAAACAGCAGGTCAAGGAGATCGTGACGGCGGCGCGTCCCCAGATGAAGAGCTTGCGTGACGAAATGCAGGCCAACTCGCAGAAGCTGTGGCAGACGCAGCCGTCCGATCCGGGTTACGCCGGCATTGTCTCGCAGGTGAGCCAGATGCACGGCTCGCTGGCCGCGCAGATGATGGCGCAGCGGGCCGATCTGCGTGCCCAGGTGTTCAAGGTGTTGACGCCGGCGCAGCAGACACAGCTTGCCGCGCTCGAGGCCGAGAAGCGCGCGCACGGCGGCCACCGGGACGCTCTGGGCAACGAGTAATCCCCAAGGGATCGGCGAGGGTTGCTCGAGGCGGGGAGCGGCGCCTACCGTTGGGTGGCGCCGATCCCGTCTTTCTGGAGCAGATCGATCACGCTGCCCGGGCCGACCAGATGGCCGGTGCCGACGATGACCAGGTAGTTCTTGTCGTCGTTGAGCAGCGCTTCGATCTTGGGCACCCACTTGCGGTTGCGCGCCACCAGGACGGACTGATAGACGCGGGGATCCTGCCCGAGCTCCGTCTGCAGCTGATTCGCGAACCACTGGGTGTCTCCGCGCTGCCAGGCGCGGACCATGGAATCCACCTCCTTGGGCAAGTCGTGCGCCTGCTCGAGGCTCGACACCAGGTACGCGGCCTGGGTGTCCAGGGACATGTTCTGGAGCACGGAGATTTGATCATGGACGGTCTCGAGGCCTGCGACGCTCTTGCCGTCGCTGCGCGCCCTTTGCATGAAGTACATTTCGACGCCCGCTTCCGGTTGAAAGCCGAGCTGGGTCAACTGTAGCTGCGAGATGGCCTCGGCGGCGAACCAGGGAGCGAATTGATCGAACAGCGACAGCTCCACCCCGATCTCGCGCGCCAACACACCGGCGCGCCCGTAGCGCTCCTTCCCCAGGACGTCGGGCAGTGTTTTGCCTTCGGGCAGGACGGCGCTCCCGAGCATTTCTGCCTGCACGCTTTGCGAACTGATCTCTTCCAGATTCACTTCCATGAGCACGGACTTGGCGTCGCGGTACGCGTCCAGCATGACGGAGGACAGCGGGTAGTCACTCGGGCGCAGAACGTGAATGGACCCGAGCAGGTAGACGGTGTTGTGCTTGCCGTGCAATTCCCAGAGCGAATGCAGCGCGCCGTCCGCGCGCACCGTGACGCAGAGCAACAGGCCGCACAGCGCCAGGCACGGACGGGAGAGTAGCGGGCGACGCATCAGCTTCGCGTCGGGCCGGTCAGGGGATGTCGTGGGGCGCCCTCGTGACGGCGATCATTGGTCAGACAGGCTCCTACCGCGTCGCCGTCTGCTGCAGCGGCAGCGTCTCGATCCAGTGGACCGCGCTGTCGATGCCTCCGTCGACGTGCAGGTCGAAGGACCGGTAGGCGGGCGGCCGCGAGTCGATCGCATAGCGATCGCTCTTGGGCAGGAATTGCGCGCCGGTCGAGGGGGTCGCGAACAGCCGGACATCGCCGCGCCGGCCGTCGTAGGCCTGGTGCACGTGTCCCCACACCACCGCGCGCACGTGGGCGTGCGAATCGACGACGCGCCAGAAGGCTTCGGGCTCGGCGAGACCGACGGTGTCCAACCAGCGGCTGCCCATGGTGATCGGGTGGTGATGCAGGCAGACCATGGCGTGCTTCGGCGAGCGGGTCAGCGCGTCGTCGAGGCGCGCGAGTTCATTCGGAGTCAGGCGGCCGCCGACGTGCCCCGGATCGTAGCTGTCGAGCATGACGAATTGCCAATCATCCGTTTCATGTGTTCCGCAAATTTGGAACGGCGCGCAGTCGAGCTCTCTCCGCATCGCGGCGGGTTCGTCGTGATTGCCCGGAACGCACAGCACCGGTTTCTCGAGGTTGCCGAAGATGCTGCGAAAGCGCAGATAGCCGGAGGCATCGTCCTGCACCAGATCGCCGGTGACCAACACCGCCGAGTAATCCGGAACGCGCGCAAACGCATCGTCGAGCACCGCATGCAAGCTCGAATCGGTCTCTACTCCGCGCAGCCGGCCGCTGGCGCTGCCGTAGAGGTGTGGGTCTGTGATTTGTAGAATATGCATGACATGAAATCGTAGCAAAGCGTCGGCACGCCGACGGTGAACTGGGTCATGGCGGCAGTCAAATGCGTTATACATAAAGGGACGGGATTTGTGTGAACGCGTTCGTCTTCAATTCGCGACTTGCATCACGGGCTGCGATGATCCTACAACGAACTGCCGAACGTCCTACACGAAAACGCCGCTTGGTTGCTGGCAAGGGGCCTATCGGGGACAATACGCAGCCTGTCTCCCGTCACCCTTGTTAAATCAAAGAACCTCCTCATGCCCAACCGCCGCGACCTTGCCAACGCCATTCGTGCCCTGTCGATGGATGCCGTCCAAAAGGCCAACTCCGGCCATCCGGGCGCTCCCATGGGGATGGCCGACATCGCCGAAGTGCTGTGGCGGCAGGTACTTAAGTTCAATCCCGGCAATCCGAGCTGGTGGGACCGCGACCGCTTCGTGCTGTCGAACGGGCATGCGTCCATGCTGCTGTACTCGGTGCTGCACTTGACGGGCTATCCCCTGTCGATGGACGAGATCAAGAATTTTCGCCAGTTCGGCTCCAAGACGGCGGGCCATCCGGAGCGCGAGGTGCATCTCGGCATAGAGACCACCACCGGGCCGCTGGGCCAAGGGTTTGCCAACTCCGTGGGCATGGCGATGGCCGAGCGTTCGCTCGCGGCCACCTTCAACCGGCCGGGCCACGCCATCATCGATCATCACACCTATGTCTTCCTCGGCGACGGATGCATGATGGAGGGAATCTCGCATGAGGTCGCTTCGTTTGCCGGTGTGCAGAAGCTCGGCAAGCTCATTGCGGTGTACGACGACAACGGCATATCCATCGACGGCAAGGTGGTGGGTTGGTTCGCCGACAACACGGCGGAGCGCTTCGAAGCCTACGGCTGGCATGTGCAGCGCAATGTGGACGGCCAGAACAGCGATGCCGTCGCGTCGGCGTTGGCCGCGGCGCGCGCCGAAACCGGCCGGCCCTCGCTGATTTGCGCGAAGACGACCATTGGCTGGGGAGCTCCGAACAAGCAGGGCACGGCTTCCATGCACGGTGAAGCCATGGGCAATGAAGAGATCGCCGCCACCCGGCAGAACCTCGAGTGGACTTCTCCGCCGTTCGAGATACCGGCGGATATTCGAGCGGACTGGGACATGCGCGAAAAGGGTGCGCGCGCGGAACAGGAGTGGCGCACTCGCTTCGCGGCCTACAAGGCCGAGTTCCCCGCGCTGGCCGCCGAGCTCGAGCGGCGCATGGAGGGCGATCTGCCCGCCGGTTTCGCCGACCTCGTGAATGCCTACGTCGGACGCACACAGGCCGAGGGCAAGGCGCTCGCCACGCGTCAATCGTCGCAGGCAGCCTTGAATGCGCTCGGTCCCTCGCTGCCCGAGCTCTTCGGCGGATCGGCGGACCTCACGCCGTCGAACGGCACCTTGCGCAAGGATTCGGTGACGCTGACGCCCGAATCGCCCGCCGGCAACTATGTGCATTTCGGCGTCCGCGAATTCGGCATGTCGGCGATATTGAACGGCATCGTCTGCCACGGCGGCTTCATTCCCTACGCCGGCACCTTCCTCACGTTCTCCGACTATGCGCGCAATGCCGTGCGCATGGCGGCTCTGATGCGTCTGCGGGTGCTGTTCGTCTACACCCACGACTCCATCGGACTCGGCGAGGATGGCCCGACGCACCAGCCGATCGAACACGTGGCCTCCTTGCGCCTCATTCCGCACATGGATCTGTGGCGGCCCTGCGATGCGGTCGAGACTGCGGCAGCCTGGGGCGTTGCGATCGAGAACCGGGACGGCCCCACGTGTTTGATTTTCACGCGCCAGTCGGTCGCGCACGAGTCGCGCGACGCGGCCCAGGTCGCGGCGATCAGGCGCGGCGGCTATGTGCTGATCGATTCCGAGGGCCCTCCCGAGGCCGTCGTGATCGCCACCGGCTCCGAGGTGGGCATCGCCGCCGCAGCCGTGAGAACGGTGGCGGCGCGGGGCAGGAAAATCAGATTGGTCTCCATGCCGAGCACCAATACCTTCGACGCCCAGGACGATGCCTACAAGCAAAGCGTGCTGCCGCCGTCGGTGACCCGGCGCGTGGCGGTCGAGGCCGGCGTGACCGCGTTTTGGTCGCACTACGTCGGCCTGCAAGGCGAGACCGTCGGCATCGATCACTTCGGCGCGTCGGCGCCGGGGAAGGACGTGTTCAAGGCCTACGGCTTTACCGCGGAGCGTGTCGTGGAGGCAATCGAGAAAGTTTTGGCGAAATAAGATCAAAGGGGAATACAGAAGATGGCGATCAAAGTGGCTATCAACGGCTATGGACGTATCGGCCGCAATATTCTGCGCGCGCTGTACGAGGGCGGGCACGGGGGCGAGATCAAGGTGGTGGCGATCAACGACCTGGGGGACGCCAATACCAATGTGCATTTGACGCGTTTCGATACGGCGCACGGCCGCTTCCGCGGCGACGTGCACGTGGACGGCGACTCGATGGTGGTGAATGGCGACCGCATCCGCGTGGTCGCGCAGCGCGATCCGTCGAAGCTCCCCTGGGGCGAGCTCGGCGCGGATTTCGTGCTGGAGTGCACGGGGTTGTTCACGAGCAAGGCCAAGGCGTCGGCGCACATCGCGGCGGGTGCGAAGAAAGTCGTGATTTCCGCGCCCGGCGGCGATGACGTCGACGCGACCATCGTGTACGGCGTCAATCACAACGTACTCAAGTCCAGCCATACGGTGATCTCGAATGCGTCCTGCACCACCAATTGCCTGGCGCCGCTGGTCAAGGTGCTGCACGACAAGGTGGGCGTCGTGGCGGGGGTGATGAACACGATTCACTCCTACACCAACGATCAGGTGCTGACCGACGTCTATCACACGGACCTGCGCCGCGCGCGCTCCGCGACCATGTCGATGATTCCGACCAAGACCGGCGCGGCCGCCGCGGTCGGCCTGGTGCTGCCGGAGCTCAAGGGCAAGATCGACGGCTTCGCGATCCGCGTGCCGACGATCAACGTGTCCCTGGTCGACCTGAGTTTCACGGCGGCCCGCAAGACCTCGGTCGAGGAGATTCACGGCGCCGTCAAGGCGGCAGCGGGGGGCGCGCTGAAGGGGATCCTCGCGTACAGCGATGCGCCGCTGGTGTCGGTGGATTTCAATCACGATCCGGCGTCATCGACCTACGACGCCACTCTGACCAAGGTCATCGAGGGGACCATGGTGAAGGTGTGTTCGTGGTACGACAATGAGTGGGGGTTTTCGAACCGCATGCTCGACACCACCCTGGCCTGGTCGAAAGCCACTTGAGGCGAGCCCGACAGGGGAATCCTTGAAGATCACGAAAATGGCGAGTTTGAATCTCACGGATAAGCGCGTGCTGATCCGTGAAGACTTGAACGTGCCGATCCAGGACGGGGTGGTGACGAGCGATGCGCGGATTCGCGCGGCGCTGCCGACCATTCAGGCGGCGCTGACGGCACGAGCCCGGGTGCTGGTGATGTCGCATCTCGGCAGGCCCGAGGAGGGCAAGTACGCCGAGGAGTTCTCGCTCGCCCCCGTGGCCAGGCGGCTGGCGCAGTTGCTGGGGCTGCCGGTGCCGCTCAAGAGGGACTGGCTGGGCGGCGTCGACGTTCAGCCCGGGGAAGTCGTGCTGCTGGAGAATGTGCGCTTCAACGAGGGCGAGAAGAAGGACGCGGACGATCTGGCGCGGAAAATGGCCGCGCTGTGCGACGTCTATGTGATGGATGCGTTCGGCACGGCGCATCGCGCCGAGGCCAGCACCCACGGAGTCGCGAGGTACGCACCGGTGGCGTGTGCCGGCCCGCTCCTGGTCAGCGAACTGTCCGCGCTGGAAACGGCGCTCGAGAAGCCCGCGCGGCCGCTGCTCGCCATCGTCGCCGGCTCCAAGGTGTCGACCAAGCTCACGGTGCTCGAGTCCCTGCTGGGCAAGGTCGACCAGATGATCGTGGGCGGGGGCATCAGCAACACCTTTCTGGCGGCGCTGGGCTTCAACGTCGGCAAGTCCCTGTATGAGCCCGCCATGCTGGACATCTGCAAGCGCCTGCTCGAGCAGTCGATGAAGCGCGGCATCGTCATCCCCATGCCCACCGACGTGGTGGTCGCCAAGGAGTTTTCCGCCAGGGCGGAGGCCGACGTGAAGCCGGTCGGGGCGGTGTCCGATGACGAGATGATCCTCGACATCGGGCCGGATTCGGGCGAGGCAATGAGCGCGCTCATCGCGTCGGCCGGCACGATTCTCTGGAACGGCCCGGTGGGAGTGTTCGAGTTCGAGCAGTTCGCCGAAGGGACCCGGACGGTCGCGAAGGCGATTGCGCGCAGCAAGGCATTTTCGCTGGCCGGCGGGGGCGACACGCTCGCGGCCATCGAGAAGTACGGCATCGAGGATAGTATTTCCTACATATCGACGGGCGGCGGCGCCTTCCTGGAGTTCGTCGAGGGCCAGAAGCTCCCCGCGGTGGACATTCTGGAGAAGCGTGCCGCATGAATTCCCTGCTACGGCGCACCAAGATCGTCGCAACCTTGGGCCCCGCCACGGACGATCCGGCCGTGCTGTCCGACATCGTGCGCGCCGGCGTCGATGTGGTGCGCCTGAATTTCTCGCATGGCGCGGTCGCCGATCATGCGCGCCGGGTCGAGCTGGTGCGCGAGGCCGCTCGACGGGAGGGCCGCTACGTGGGCGTGCTCGGCGATCTCCAGGGGCCAAAAATCCGCATCGACCGCTTCGTGGCCGGCAAGGTGCAGCTGGCCGACGGTGCCGAGTTCACGCTGGACGCCTCGCTGGCCGTCGACGCGGGCACCGAGTCGAGCGTGGGTATTGCCTACAAGAAATTACCGACGGATGTTTTCGCCGGCGATGTGCTGCTGCTGAACGATGGGCAGATCAGCCTGCAGGTCCTCTCCATCGACGGTCCGCGCATTCGCACGCGAATCCTGGTCGGCGGCGAGCTCGGCAACAACAAGGGCATCAACCGCCAGGGCGGCGGCCTGTCGGCCGGCGCGCTCACCGACAAGGATCGCGAGGATATCCGCACGGCCGCGACGCTCAGGGTGGACTATCTCGGCGTGTCCTTCCCGCGCGACGCCGCGGACATGGACGAGGCGCGCAAGCTCCTGCGCGACGCCGGCGGCCATGGGCTCCTGGTGGCGAAGATCGAGCGCGCGGAGGCGATCGCGAACCTGGCCGGGGTGGTGCAGGCCAGCGACGGAGTGATGGTGGCGCGGGGCGACCTCGGGGTCGAAATGGGCTACGCCGAGCTCGCGGGCCTGCAGAAGCAGATCATCCTGGAAGCGCGTCATCAGAACCGCGTGGTCATCATGGCGACCCAGATGATGGAATCGATGATCACCAACACGATCCCGACCCGGGCCGAGGTCTCGGACGTGGCGAACGCCGTCATGGACGGTACCGATGCCGTGATGCTGTCCGCCGAAACGGCCTCGGGCAAGCATCCGAAGAAGGTGGTCGAAGCCATGGCGCAGATCATCGTCGGCGCCGAAAAATACCAGGTTCAGCACGTGCGGGTCAGGCAGCGCAAGAGCGGCTACTACGAACACACGGACGAGGCCGTTGCATCGGCGGTCATGTACACCGCGAACCACCTGCATGTGAAAGCCATCGTCGCGCTCACCGAGTCGGGGTCGACGTCGCTGTGGATGTCGCGGGTCCGCTCGGACATTCCCATCTATGCCTTCACGCGGCACCAGGCCACACGCTGCCGGGTGGCGCTGTATCGGGGCGTGTATCCGGTGGCGTACGATGTCACGGACAAGGGAGAGGCGTTCTATTTCTCGATATTCCGCCTGCTGCTCGATCTCGGGCTGGTAGAAGAGGGCGATTCCATCATTCTGACCAAGGGCGAATTGAGCGGCGTGTCCGGCGGCACGAATTCCATGCAGATTCTGCGCGTCACCCGGAGCCAGCCGTGATGCCCGAATTCCGCGGCACCGACCGCTACATTGCCACGCCCGAGTTGATGGCCGCCGTGAACGCCGCCATGGTGCTGTCGCGCCCGCTGCTCATCAAGGGCGAGCCCGGCACCGGCAAGACGTTGCTGGCGAACGAGATCGCCCGATCGCTGGAGAAGCCGTTCTACGAGTGGCACATCAAGTCCACGACCAAGGCGCAGCAGGGTCTGTATGAATACGATGCCGTCTCGCGCCTGCGCGATTCGCAGCTCGGCGATCCGCGGGTCAAGGACATTCACAATTACATCGTGAGGGGCGATCTCTGGGAGGCGTTCGATTGCGACGTCCAGCCGGTGCTGCTCATCGACGAGATCGACAAGGCGGACATCGAGTTTCCCAACGATCTGCTGCGCGAGCTCGACCGCATGGAGTTCTACGTGTACGAGACGCGCGAGACCGTGCGCGCCAAGCATCGGCCCGTCATCGTGATCACCAGCAACAACGAAAAGGAACTGCCCGACGCTTTCTTGAGGCGCTGCTTCTTCCACTATATCCGGTTTCCGGATACGGCCACGATGACGCAGATCGTCGATGTGCATTTCCCGGGCCTGAAGCGCGATCTGCTGCACGAGGCGCTGACGACGTTCTTCAAGATTCGCGACACGCCGGGCTTGAAGAAGAAGCCGACCACCTCCGAGCTCCTGGATTGGATCAAGCTCCTGGTCACCGAGGACATTCCGCCCGAGGCTTTGCGCAGCGACGATGCGAAGAAGCTCATCCCGCCCCTGTACGGCGCGCTGCTCAAGAACGAGCAGGATGTACAGCTGTTCGAGCAACTGCTGTTCCTTCATCGCCGGAATGCTCGTTAGATTCTTTTTCCTGCTGCGCCGTGCCGGAGTACCGGTATCCATCACCGAACTCCTGACCCTGCTCGAAGCGCTGAAAGCGGGTTTGGGGGATCTCAACGCCGAGCGCTTCTACTACCTGGCGCGTACCTGCCTGGTGAAGGACGAGCGCTACTACGATCGGTACGACAAGGCGTTCGCGGCGCATTTCAAGGGGGCCGAGGACTTGTTCGCCCTCCTGCAGCAGGAGCTGCCGGAGAATTGGCTGGCGAAGATGGCGGTGCGTGAGTTCACCGACGCGGAGAAGGCGGAGATCGAGGCGCTCGGCGGCTGGGAGAAGTTGATGGAAACGCTGAAGAAGCGCCTCGAGGAGCAGAAGGCGAGGCATCAGGGCGGCAGCAAGTGGATCGGCACGGCGGGCACGTCGCCGTTCGGCGCCTACGGGTTCAATCCGGAAGGCGTGCGCGTGGGACAGGACGTCGGCCGGAACCGGAGCGCCGTGAAGGTGTGGGACAAGCGCGAATTCGCCAATCTGGACGACAAGGTCGAGCTCGAGACCCGCAACATCAAGATGGCCCTGCGCCGGCTGCGGCGTTTCGCGCGGCGCGGCGCGCCGGACGAGCTGGCGCTGGCGGACACCATCGATGCCACCGCGCGCTCGGGCGGATGGCTGGACATCAAGATGCAGGCCGAACGCCACAACGTGGTCAAGGTCCTGCTGCTGCTGGATATCGGCGGATCGATGGACGATCACGTCAAGACCTGCGAGGAACTGTTTTCCGCGGCGCGCAGCGAGTTCAAGCATCTCGAGCATTATTATTTCCACAATTTCACGTATGAGGCGCTGTGGCGGGACAATCGGCGGCGGCTCAACGAACGCATCGGCACCGTCGAACTCATGCGCACTTACGGCACGGATTACAAGCTGATCTTGGTGGGCGACGCATCCATGAGCCCGTATGAGATCACGCAGCCGGGCGGCAGCGTCGAGCACTGGAACGCCGAGGCGGGCAGCGTGTGGCTGCAGCGCCTGACCAGGCACTATCCCAAGTTCGCCTGGATCAATCCGCAGCCGCAGTCGCGCTGGCAGCACAGCTCATCGATCGAGATGACTCGGGAGATCCTGGAGGGGCGGATGTATCCGCTGACCTTGGCGGGGCTGGATGAGGCGATCGACGCGCTGTCGTAGGGGCGCGCGCTAGCTTCCGCCGGTTTTGCCCCGGAGTACCTTCAAATCGGCGAGAACCATGAGCGAATGCCCCTTGGGGTCCACCGACGCGTAGTGCTTGGCGACGCGGCCCGAGGGGTCGACGATGAAGGTCTCGCGGCCGGCGATCTCCATCAGTCCGAGCGCACTGCGCAGGACGCCGTAGGACTTGGCGGTTTCCTTGGTGCTGTCGGCCAAGAGGGTGAACGGCAGACCGTGTTCCTCGGCAAATAGCTTGTGAGAGGCGACGTCATCGACGCTGATGCCGAGAATCACCGCGCCCAATTTGCTGAAGGCGAAGATGTTGTCGCGGAACTCGCAGGCCTGGGTGGTGCAGCCGGGGGTGTCGTCCTTGGGATAGAAGTACAACACCACCCACTTGCCGCGGTAGTCCCCAAGCTCATGCCACGCGCCGGCCTGGTCCTGCAGTCGGAACGCCGGCGCGGGCGATCCGACATCCGGGGTCGCGGCCCACGCGGCAGAGGCTGCGGCGAGGCAGGCGCAGTACAATGCCATCATCGACCCAAACCGCGATCGACAGCTATGCTGCTTGGCCATCAATGACTCCGAGTAATGCAGGTCCCGAAAGCTCCACCGGGCAATGGCACATGCATACTAGCATTGTGCCTTCCGCGGCACCTCACGTGGGCTTGGTCCTGACCGGCGGCGGCGCACGCTCCGCTTACCAGGTCGGCGTGCTCAAGGGGGTCGCGGAGCTGTTGCAGCGCGGTTCCGCGTGCCCGTTTCCGATCATCACCGGGACCTCCGCGGGGGCCGTCAGCGCGATCGCCCTCGCGTCGGATGCGGCGCATTTCAGGCGCTCGGTATATGCCATCGAACGGGTGTGGCGCGAATTTCGCGTGAGCCATGTGTTCAAAGCTGATGCGGTGAGCATGCTCCGGTCCGGCATGCACTGGATGCTGGCCTTCGTCACCGGCGGCTGGCTGGTGCATCCGCCGCATTCGATCTTCGACAATTCGCCCCTGTGGAATCTGCTGCGCGAGCAACTGCATTTCGACGGTATCCCGCGAAGCCTGTACAAGGGGCATCTGCAGGGCATCGGGGTCTGCGCCACGTGCTACGGCGACGCGGATTCGGTGACGTTCTACGCGTCGGCCTCCGCGGTGGAGCCCTGGGCGCGGGTGTATCGCAAGGGCGCGCGGGTGCAGCTGACGCTGGATCATTTGATGGCGAGCCTCTCCATCCCCTTCTTGTTCCGTCCCGTCTTGCTCGACGACCAATATTTCGGCGACGGCGCCATGCGCCAGACCTCTCCCTTGAGTCCTGCGATACATCTGGGCGCCAACCGGCTGTTCATCATAGGCGTCAACGATCCCGCTCCAACGGGTGCGGGCTCGAACCGGCGGCCGGTCGAACCCAGCTTCGGGCAGATGTTCGGCTTCATGCTGGACTCACTGTTCATGGACCAGCTGAATGCGGACCTGGAGCGCATCGGCCGCTACAATGAGACCAGCGTTGCGCGCCGCATCGAGTTTCTGGTGATGACGCCGTCGCGGGACGTCAACGAGATCGCACGCCGGCACGTCCGCGAATTGCCGAGGACCCTGCGGGCTCTGATGCGCGCCATGGGCGCCAGCAGCGCCCCCGGCACGATGTTGCTGAGTTATCTGCTCTTCGAGCGGGGCTTCACCCGCGAAATGATTGCCTTGGGGGTGGAGGACGCGCGGGCGCGCGCCGACGAGATACGCGCCTTCCTGTCGTTGGAAACCACCCGTCAATATCGCGCGACACCGGGGTAGCCTGGATTATTCGCGAACTTGTTGACCGTTCGAAGGAGGCTGGATCGGGAAGGCATTTCCCGAAGTCCATCGCTACTGTTTTTGCAGGGAATCGTGCCGGGTCAGGACCTGCGGGAAACTCTTTCGGAAATGCTCGGCGAGCTGTTCGGCGATGTACACCGAGCGGTGCTGGCCGCCGGTGCACCCGATCGCAATCGTCAGATAGCTGCGATTCGCCTGGGCGAATTCGCCGACGCGCCGGTCCAGGAACTCGATCAGCTCCGCGATCATGCCGCGCACGTTGGCATACGCCGATAGGTACTGGATCACCGGCGGGTCGCGGCCGTTGAGATGGCGCAGCGCATGCTCCCAGTAGGGGTTGGGCAGGCTGCGCACGTCGAAGACGAAATCCGCATCGCCCGGGATGCCGTGCTTGTAGCCGAACGACTCGAACATGAGGGAGAGCCGCGCTTCCCGCCGCCGGTCCACGCGCTCGCGGATCAGCTCACGCAGCGCATGGACCCCCATGTTGGAAGTGTCTATAACTAAGTCCGCCGCGGTGGTGATGGGTTCCAAGAGCCTGCGTTCCGAGGCGATGGCTTCGCGCAAACTCACATCGCCCGCCACGAGAGGGTGCTTGCGCCGCGTCTCGGCATAGCGCTTGAGCAGCACCTCCACGCTCGCGTGCAGGTATAGAACCTCGCAGCTGATTCCGCTGCGCCGCAGTTCGCCCACGAGCGCGGGAATCGTCTCGATTTCATTGGGCCGATTGCGGGCGTCGAGCCCGACCGCGGTTCTGGGATAGGTGTCTCCCATGCCGCGGACGGTGTGTGAGATGAAGGCCTTGAGCAACGCCGCCGGGATATTGTCGACACAATAGAAGTCGATGTCCTCCAGCATGTGCAGAGCGACGCTCTTGCCCGAGCCCGACAGCCCGCTCACGATGATGAGTCGCATCGACACGCGGGCGCCGACGTCAACCCGACGAACGGGCCTTGATCACGTCCACGGCGTGGTGATCCGCGGACTTTTCCTTGTGTTTCTTGACACATCGATCGAGTTTGTCGGCCAGGGCGTCGATGGAGGCGTACATGTTGTTTTCCGTGGCGTCGGCGTAGATCTTGTTTCCCCG
>WNFQ01001580.1_pt1 | contig 31879 bp, 27 predicted proteins | sample 5400171 | NCBI WGS metagenome assembly WNFQ01 (sample SAMN13153356, study PRJNA577476) | soil metagenome | isolation source: 20 cm soil under Madrone tree | place: USA:California | collected 2016-06-14
TGCCAGCCACTGCCGCCGCGACGGACTGTAGAGCGAGTGCACCGTCTTTGCCGTCAACAAAACGATGAATTCCATTCTTAGCTGCCGCTCGGAGCCGACCGCGCGCAGCTTCAGCTCGCGGCAGCGGCCGATCATATCACCGAAAACGGAATCGAGCGTCAGCTGATACTCGCCTGTCCATTTCGAAACGATTTGCCTGATCTTGGCGCGGTTGCGCCGCAAAAATGCGGCAGCCGTCGGCGAGCGGTGATGCTTCGGATCGGCGGAGAAGATGCGGCGCAGATCGCGGTCGTAGACTTTCGGATACTCGATGGAATGGTACGCGCGTTTCTTTTCGTAGTGCTCGGCCAACGTCTGCGTGAGGTGGCTCAGCGGCTCGACCTTAAGTCGGCGCGTGACCAATGGCTTCTCCCCGGCGATCTCCGCCATCAGTTCGTTGACGTATTCCAGTTTCTTGAGCGCCGGCCATCCCTCATAACGCCTGCGCCAATTCGAGCGTGGGGTGAGCCACACCGCGAAGGTTTCGGCGAAATCCTCATCCGGGTGGCTCTGCGCGTACCACAGCGGCAGATGATAGACGTAGCGGCGGCTGGCCGGGTTCGGCCGATAATAGCGCGGGTAGCGTCGCGATGAGGGCCCGAAGAGCTCCCGCCAGCGGCGACGCCGGTGCAGCTGAAATGCCACCTGCACCACATGGCCGGCTTCGTGACGGAGAATGCGCATGCAGTCGGCCGCCGTGCCGCCTTCGACGTCGATGATCATCTTGCGCTCGAGCCGCATCAGGCGCGGATGGGCGAGATAAAAAGGGATCGCGATACCGGGCGTGTCGTCGGGGCTGAACCACTCGTTCGAGATCCAGACGTGCGGCCTGATCCGCAGCCCCCGCTCGGCCAGCTCCTCGTAGAGGTCTTCCACGCACCGCTTAAGCCACGTGCCGGCGATGGCGATCTTGAGGTCCTTGAAGCGCAGCTTGAGAAGCTCGCTGTCCGGCAATGAGGTCCAGGCAAACTTGCGCGGCATTGTGCTTTCGACCCCGACAAAACACGGGCTATTTGGATGCGCCCGACCCCTGGCTGACCATCCACCATATCGAAACCTAACCATCAATGGGGATGACGCGGTGCGTTGCGCCCGCGCCGGAAAAACTCCGTTCGTTCCCGCGCAAGCGGCAATCCACGGCTAAAGCCTGGGTCGGCGCTTCCGCGGGGACGAACGATGAAGCGACTCGAGCGATCCGCCTTCCCGTCACGTTGACCCATCCAGCAGGGCGATGATAGGTACGAGCCTGCTTCGTTACGTGGCGAAGGATGCGTCCGGGTCATGAAATTGCCGCCCTTCGAGTACGCCTGCCCGACGACGCTGCCTGAAGCCATTCAACTCCTCTCCGAGCGCGACGGGGACGCAAAGCCCATCGCCGGCGGCCAAAGCCTCGTGCCTATGCTCGCGTTCCGCTTGGCGCAGCCCACGCTGCTCGTCGACCTTCGCAAGCTCGCCGATTTGCGCGGGATCAAGATTTCGCAGAAGGGCGTCACGCTGGGCGCGATGGTGCGCTGGCGGGAGATCGAGGATGACGAGCGGCTCGATGCCGCCCATCCGCTGCTCAAGGCAGCGGTGGCGCATATCGCGCATTACCAGATCCGCAATCGCGGCACGGTCGGCGGCAGCCTCGCCCATGCCGATCCGGCCGCGGAAATGCCGGCAATCGCGATGACCTGCGACGCCGAGATCGCGGTGGTGGGAAAATCCGGGGCGCGCGTGATCCAGGCGGCGGACTTTTTTCAGGGGGCGCTCACGACGGCGCTGACAGCCGACGAGATCATCGTGGAGGTGCGGCTCCCCGCCTGGCCCGCCGGGCGGCGCTGGGGCTTCGAGGAGTTCGCCCGCCGGCGGGGTGACTTTGCCATGGCCGCGGCCGCCCTCTTCTACGACCAGAGCGCGGACGGCAAGGCGCGCAATGCGCATGTGGGCGTTGCCGGTGTTGCCGACCGGCCGCTGCGCCTGCCTTCAGCCGAAGATGTGCTCAGCGGACGCGCCGTCGATCAAGCGACCATCGCCGAGGCCGAAGCAGCCGCGTCCGCTGCCGTCGATCCGCAGGACGACATTCATGCCAGCGCCGCCTACCGCCGCGCGCTCGTGGGGACGATGGTCGAGCGCGCGCTCAAGCGCGCGGCCGCGCGAGCTCAGCAGTAATTCCCCATGGCAGTGCGATTTCGTGTCAACGGTCGAGAGGTCGAAGTGGAGGTTGAGCCGCGGCTGACGCTCGCGGATTGCCTGCGCCACCATCTGCGGCTCACCGGAACCCATGTCGGCTGCGAGCACGGCGTGTGCGGCGCCTGCACGGTCATTGTCGATGGCGCGGCCGTGCGTGCCTGCCTCATGCTGGCGGTTCAGGCCGAGGGCGCCGAGATCATTACCGTCGAAGGGCTGTCCGACGACGCCGATCTCACGCCGCTGCAGAAATCGTTTCGCAAGCATCACGCCCTGCAATGCGGCTTCTGCACGCCCGGCATGATCCCGCTGCACCGGCTATATCCCCATCGTCGAAGCCGTGCTCGATGCGCGCGCCGCTTATGGAGCGAAGGCGCGGGTGAGCGATCGCGGCAGAGAACGCGCATGAGAACGGTCAACTCGCTCATCGGCAGCCCGATCGAACGGCTCGAGGATCTGCGGTTTCTGCGCGGCCGCGGCCAATATGTCGACGATCTCGCGCGCGGCGACATGTTGCACGCGGCGATCCTGCGCAGCTCCGTTGCCCACGGCCGCATCCGCTCGATCGACGTTTCTCGCGCGCGCGCCTTGCCGGGCGTACACAGCGTGATCACGGCCGAGGATATGGGCAACCGCGTGCCGCGCGTCCCCATGCGGCTGCAGCCGCTGCCGGATTTCGAGCCGTTCGCGCAGCCGGTGATAGCGGAGAGCAAGGTGCGTTACGTCGGCGAGGCGATCGCGCTCGTGCTCGCCGACACGCCCGCCATTGCCGAGGACGCGCTGGCGCTCATCGACGTCGAGATCGAGACGCTGCCGGCGGTCGCCGACCACCGCGCATCCGCCAGGGATGCGTCGCTGCTGTTCGAGGAGACGGGCAGCAATCGCGCGATCACCTTCCGCGCACTGCGGGGCGATGCCGCCGCGGCATTCGCGAGCGCGCCTTATGTCCGGCGCGAGAGATTGCGCACGCAGCGCCACATGGCGCTGCCCTTGGAGCCACGCGGGCTCTTGGCTGAATGGGAGGCGGCACGCGGGCGCCTCACGCTCTACGGCGGCGCCAAGGTCTTGTTCTTCAACCGCCGCACGCTCGCAAAGGCGATGGGATTGCCGGAAAATGCGATCGAGATCGTGGAGAACGACGTCGGCGGCAGTTTCGGCGCCCGCGGCGAGTTCTATCCCGAGGATTTCCTCATTCCGTTCGCGGCGCGGTTTTGCAACCGGCCGGTCAAATGGACGGAAGACCGGCGCGAGAACCTGATGTGCATCAATCACGCCCGCGAGGCGGAGTGCGATGTGGAGATCGCCTGCACGCACGATGGCACGATCCTCGGCCTGCGCGGGCATGCTTATGTGGACGTGGGGGCCTATATGCGCACCAACGGCGCGGTTGGCGCCCGCAATGTCGCGCAGTTCATGTCGGGGCCCTACCGCATCCCACACATCGATATCGACGTCGCGCTGCAGCTCACGAATAAAACGCCGGTCGGCACCTATCGCGGGCCGGGCCGGTTCGAGACCGATTTTTTCCGCGAGCGGCTGTTCGACATGGTGGCGCAGGATCTCGAGCTCGATCGCGTCGAGTTCCGCCGCCGCAATCTCGTCTCGAAGCGGGAGATGCCCTATCCGATCGCCACCATCACGCCGTTCGAGAGCAAGGACGAACTCGACAGCGGCGACTACCAGGCCACGCTCGATCGCTGTCTCGAGGAGATCAAGTGGTCGGAGAAATCGAAGCTCGCGGGCAAGCGCCTCGATGGGCGCTATCACGGCCTCGCCGTCGGTTGCTTCATCGAGGGCGGCGCCGCCGGACCGAAGGAGAGCGCGCGCATCGTGCTCGAGTCGGACGGACGCTATGCGGTCTATGTCGGATCATCCGCCGTCGGCCAGGGACTCGAGACGGTTTTTGCGCAGATCGCCGCGGACGCGCTCGAAGTTACGTTCGATCGCATCCGGGGCGTCTTTCACGGCAGCACATCCTATGTGGACGACGGCTACGGCGCCTATCACTCGCGCTCGGTCGTGATGGGCGGCTCGGCGATCCTCGACGCCGCGGGCAAACTACGCGAAGCGATCCGCGCCCAGGCGGCGCAGCGGATGGGCTGCCCGGCAACCGACGTCGAGATTGTCGACGGCGTGAAGGCGGTCGGGCCCGCCGGCAAGTCGGTCGCCTTGACCGAGCTTTCGAGCGCGGGCATTTGCGCCGACGGCGCCTTTCTCAACAAGAAGCACACCTACACGTACGGCGCCCATGCCGCGCATGTCACGGTCGATCCCAAGCTCGGCCATGTCGAGCTCATCGACTATGTGGTGGTCGCGGATTGCGGCCGCATCATCAATCCGTTGACGGTGAACGGGCAGACCGTCGGCTCGGTGGTGCAAGGGCTCGGCGGCGCCATGATGGAACATCTCGTCTACGACGAGCACGGCCAGCTGCTGACCGGCTCGCTCGCCGATTACCTCATCCCGACGGCCAGCGACTTTCCCAGCATCCGCGCCGTCATGCTGGAACATCACCCCTCGCCGATCAATCCGCTGGGCGCCAAAGGTGCCGGCGAGGGCGGAATCATCGCCGCGGGCGGCGTGATGGCCAATGCAGTGGCGAATGCGCTGGGCTCGCTTGGAGTTGAGCCGCGCGAGCTTCCGCTCACGCCAAGCCGGATCTGGGAGCTGGTGCAGGCGGCGGGCAAGTGATGCCGCCAACTGTGATTACGCGGCCATTCTGTCGTGATGTACGTCACTTCATTGACGGCTCGTGCCGGCGACGCATAGATTGGCCCCAAACTATTCCACGGTAAAAGAGGAGCGCGCCATGAGCGTCGCACGCCATCCACGCCCGCCCGAACTGGTCGATGTTCCGATCGAGGAGATCATGCAGAAATACGTCGGGCGCTTCCGCGAGAAGAAGCCGGACTGGGCGGCGTTCGAGGACGCGAAGATCGAGGGCTACAAGCGCGCGCAGCACCGTTTCATCGGCGCCGGCGGCTCCGGCAAGCACGGGGATCCAAGCGTCATCCCGGCGAAGAACTTCACCTTGTCGATCATGTACGTGGAGCCGGGGCAGGGAAATGCCGCGCACACGCACGAGGTCGAGGAATGCTTCTTCGTGCTCGAGGGCTATCTCGACGTGTTTGTCGAAGACGAAGGCGGCAAACGCATCACCACCCGTCTCGGACCGTGGGAATGCATCTCATGCCCCGCCGGCGTCATCCACGGCTACCAGAACGATAGTCTCGAGCCGGTCTATTTCCAGGTCATGCTGGGGCGCGGCAAGCCTGAGACCATGGGTTACGCCGACGAGGACCTCTACAAGCGGCGCGACGCGCATCTGAAAGCGGTGTGATACCGAATCCGGTTGATCCATAGATGCTGTCGTCCCCGCGCGGGCCCATGACCACAGCGTTGGGAATATGGATCCCCGCATTCGCGGGCACGCCGGCAAGAACCAACTGCTACAGGATCAGCATGCGTGGAATTTTCTCACCCCTTCTGCTCGCGACCCTCGCCCTCGCCGCGGCCGCTCCGGCGCAGGCGCAAGAGGCGTGGCCGCAGCGGCCGGTCACCATCATCGTGCCGTTCGCGGCGGGCGGATCGGCGGACTTGCTCGCACGCATCCTGCAGCAGCACCTGCAGGCGAAATTCGCCACACCGTTCGTGGTCGAGAACAAATCCGGCGCCGGCGGCAGTATCGGCACCGGCTTTGTGGCGAAGGCGCCTGCCGACGGTTACACGCTGCTCGTGGGCACGGTCAGCTCGATCGCGATCAACTCTTTCCTCTACACCAGGCTCAATTTCGACGTCGCACGCGACATCCAGCCCGTATCGCTGCTGGTGCGGTTTCCAAATCTTCTGTTCGTCAATCCGAAGGTACCGGCGAAATCGGTGCCGGAGCTGATCGACTACATCAAAGTCAACAGCGGAAGGGTCAACTACGGCTCGTCCGGGATCGGCACGTCGTCGCATCTTTCCTCGGTCATGTTCGCGCTGGCGACCAGTACACAGATGACCCACGTTCCGTTCCGCAGCACCGCTGAAGTCGTCAACAGCATGCTCAGCGGCAATATCGAGCTTGGCATCGACAGCATGACCACGGTGTGGCCGTTCGCGGCGGCGGGAAACGTGCGCCCGCTCGCCGTGACCACGCCGCAGCGCAGCGCTGCGGCGCCGGATCTGCCGACGATCGGCGAGACGCTCAAGGGCTACGAAGCCACTGCCTGGCAGGGACTCTTTGCGCCCGCCGGCATTCCGCGGCCGATCCTCGACAAGATCGCCGCCGAAGTGAAACAGGTGTGGCAACTGCCGGAGGTCGTCGCGGCGCTCAAGAATGTCGGCGCGGAGCCCGCGACGTCCCGCCCCGATGAATTCGCGGCCTACATCGCGGCCGAGCGCGTGCGCTGGGGCGATGTCGTCAAAGCATGCCCGAACGCTATTCCGCCGCCTCGCGGCGCGTGCGTTGCGGCGAGCGATCGCGGAAATGCGGCAGGATCTCCTGGGCAATCGCCGTCATGTTGGCGCGCGCCATGTCATCGGGCAGCGTGCCGAATTGCGTCTTGGTGAGCGAGGTGTTGAAGCCCGCCAGATCCTGATATTCGGCAAGCTTCTCGCGCACGGTGTTGGGGCTGCCCACGATGACGACTCCCGCCTTGATCACGTCCTCGATCGATTGCGGTTTGCCCGTGACTTTGGCCGCGCGCACGCGCTTCATCGAGGCGGGATCGGTATAGCCGGGCGGCAACAGCATCTCGGTCGGCATTTTCAGGAAATAATTCATCAGCGCCTCGAGATGCGGCCGTGCCTCGCGCACCGCCCGTTCGTCGGTCTCCGCCACATAAATCGTATTCGACCAGGCGAGCTGGTCGTGCGAGGCCTGGTAGCCCGCCTTCTCAGCCTCGTCGCGGTACAGCTGAAAGAAACGCGCCACCGCCGCGATGGGGCTCAGCGTCTGGCAATAGGTGTAGCGCATGCGCGCGGCCCAGCGGATGGTCGAGCCGGAGCCTTGAGACGGAATCCAAATCGGCGGGTGCGGCTTCTGGTAGGGGCGCGGCCAGGGATTGACATAGCGGAACTGGTAATGCTTGCCGACATGTGAGAACGGCCCCGGCTCGGTCCACGCCCGCACGATGAGATCGTGCGCCTCGGCGTAGCGTTCCTGCGAATAGGCGGGATTGATGCCCATGGCGTGATATTCCGCGCCGATGCCGCGCACGAAGCCCGCGATCAGCCGCCCGCGCGTGAGATTGTCGAGGATCGCGTATTCCTCTGCGACCATGAGCGGATTGTTGATGAGCGGCAGCGCCCGTCCGAGAATGGCGAGCTTGGCGCGCTTGACGCTGCGCGCGAGCGCGCCGGCGAGAACGCCGGGGATGGGCATCATGCCGTAGGCGGTTTGGTGGTGCTCGTTGAGGCACACGCCGTCGAAGCCGAGCTTATCGGCAAACTCCATCTGATCGAGATACTCGTGATAGAGCTCGGCGCCCTTTTGCGGGTCGTAATGGCGGTTCGAGAACGTGACCCAGGCAGAGCCGTTCTTTCCGATCGCGTCGAGGTCGGCATGCCGGTACGGCATGAGATGGAAATTGAAGAATTTCATGCTGCGATCCTCATCGCGCCGATGAAGGCTTCGAGCTCGACGGCAAAGGCGTCTCCCTTCTCCACATGCGGCAGGTGCCCGCATTCGGGTATGACGACGACCTTGGCGCCAGGGATCAGCCGTTGATAAGCAAAGGCGTAGTCCTGCGGAAAGACGCGATCGTGATCGCCCCAGACCAGCAGCGTCGGCACTTTGATCCGGTGCAGCCACTTGCGCAGCTGCGGATCATGGTTGCGCGGTTGCCACGACAGCTTCGCCGTCGTCATACGGTTCCTGAGCGCAGCATCCTCGAGCTCCGGCCGCTCCGATCCGGCAATGACGGCTTCCGCGAGCTCCTGATCGTAGAACAGGTCGCGGATGCGCTGCTCCTCGTTAGTCAGAAAGGTATCGACCTGCGCGACGCCATCGACGTGGATGCCGGCGGCGCCGATCAGGGTGAGGGATGCCAGGCGCGTGGCATTGCGGACCGCGAGATCAGCGGCGATCCAGCCGCCGAGCGAGCTTCCGACGAGATGGACGCCGCACAAGTCGAGCTGATCGAGAAAGTCCAGATAGAAGTTGGCGAGATCTCCGACGGTGTCGAGCCATGCGGGGCTGTCAGACTCGCCGAAGCCGGGATGCTCGGGCGCGATGACGTCGAATTTTTTCGCAAGCTGCGCCATGCAAGGGAGCCAGATGCCGAGGCCGCCGCCCCCATGCAGAAAGACGAGCGGGGCGCCCGCCCCTGCGCGCATGAGACGGATGCGGCAATCGCGGATGGCGAGGGTCGAGATCGAATGAGCAGCCATAGATGCCGGTCTCTTGCACGCGCTGCGGGAGTCCACCGGGGGTTGGCACCCCTCGAACATCAATGACATATACACTAATCTCTGGGCCGATCGATTGCGCCGCCACGGCCCGCACCGGGAAGTGAGATGCGGCCCGGACGGTCCGGAAGGAAGATTAAATGTACGCGCCAGCCGGAGTGAAGACGAGCCGGGACTACCCGATCCCGGACACCATGAAGGCGTGGGTGCTGGGCGATCCCGGGCAGCTTTCGCTGCGGGAAAAGCCGGTGCCCGTTCCCAAGAAGGCGGAGGTGCTCCTGCGCATCGACGCGGTCGCGATCTGCGCCACCGATCTCGAGATCATCTATCACGGGCCGCCCGCGTTGATCCAAGGTGGCATGCCGCACAATAAGAACTTCACGCCGGGACACGAGTATATGGGCACCGTGGTCGCGCTCGGACCTGCCGTCGACGAATACCGGCTCGGCCAGCGCGTAACCGTCGAAATCCATGCCGGCTGCGGTCAGTGCAAGCGCTGCCGCGAGGGCATGTACACCGCCTGCCACAACTACGGGCTCAATTACGGGGATGTGGACAAGGGCCACCGCGCCAACGGCTTCACCACTGACGGCGGCTTTTGCGAGTACCAGGTCAACAACATCAACACGCTCGTTGCGATTCCCGATGCCATGTCGGACGAGGAGGCCACGCTCGTGGTCACTGCCGGCACCGCCATGTACGGGCTCACTGAACTCGGCGGACTCGTCGCGGGCGAGAGCGTTGTCGTGACGGGGCCCGGCCCGATCGGGCTTCTCGGTGTCGCGGTCGCCAAGGCGCTCGGCGCACAGCCCGTTATCCTCACCGGGACGCGCGACAACCGGCTCAAGATCGGCGGCGAGCTCGGCGCCGACCACGTAGTCAACGTGACGAAGGAGAACGCGGTCGATGCGGTGCGCCGGCTCAACGGCGGCAAGGGCGTCGACTACGTGCTCGAGTGCTCGGGCGCGGCCAATGCCGTCAACGAAGCGGTCCGTATGGTCAATCGGGGCGGCAAAATCTGCCTCGCCGCCTTCCCGCACCAGGAGACGCCGGTCGACATCGCGGAGATCGTGCGCAACAACATCTACGTCTATGGCATTCGCGGCGAAGGAAAGAGCGCGACCCATCGCGCCGAAGCGTTCATGAGCCAGAAGCGGTTCGACGCCACGAAGATCCACACGCATACCTTTCCGCTCGACGACTTGCCCACCGCGATCCGCTACGCCAAGGATCGCGTCGAAGACGCAATCAAGGTCGTGGTGAAGGCGCGCGGGGTGGCGGCCACGCACAAAGTGGCGGCGGAGTGAAAGTCCTCTCGATCGCGTTCGCGAGCTTACTCCGCGTCGCCGCGCTCGCCCTGCTCGCTGCGGCCCCCGATGCAAGCGCACAGGGCTATCCGTCACGCGCCATCACGGTGGTGGTGCCCTTCCCCGCCGGGGGACCGAGCGACGTCGTGGCGCGCATCGTCACCGACGAGATGGGGCAAATCCTCGGGCAATCCCTGGTGGTCGAGAACGTGGGCGGCGCCGGCGGCACTATCGGCAGCGCGCGCGTGGCAGCGGCGAAGGCGGACGGCTACACGTTGCTTGCCGGCAGCATGGGCTCCCATGTCGCCGCGCCGGTGCTCACGCCGAGTGTAAGATACGATCCCGAGCGCGATTTCGAGCCGATCGGCCTGACCGCGCACGCGCCCGCTGTGATCGTCGCGAAGAAAGACTTCCCCGCCAAGGATCTGCGGGAATTCGTGGACTATCTGAAAACTCACGGCGACGGCGTGAAACAGGCGCATGGCGGCATGGGCTCATCCTCGCATATGGCATGCCTGCTGTTTTCGGCCGCGGCGGGAGTGCGGCCCAACCTGGTCGCCTATCGCGGCACCGGCCCAGCGTTGAACGATCTCATCGGCGGCCATGTCGATTTCTTCTGCGAGCAGGCGGTCAGCGTCGCCCCGCAGATCGCGGCTGGCACGGTCAAGGCGTACGGCGTGTCCGCCGACAAGCGCCTACCGGTGCTGCCCAACGTGCCGACGGCGAAGGAAAGAGGGCTCGATTATCGGATGAGCATCTGGGCCGGAATTTTCGCGCCCAAGAGTACGCCGAAGGCAGTCGTCGAGAAGCTTGCCGCTGCGCTCGACCAGGCGCTGGACAACCCCGAGGTCCAGGCACGGTTGGCCGACCTCGGCGGAGCGCTGCCCAGCAAGGAGGAGCGCACGCCGGCAAAGTTCAACAGCTTCGTCAAGGCAGAGATCGCGCGGTGGTCTCCCATCCTCAGGGCAGCGACCAACGCCGAGGCGAAGTGAGGGGCATCGGCCCTCGCACCCGAACTGCCATGGTGGTTGGCACGGATCTTGCGATATAATTGCGGAGGGAGATCCGCGATACCATCACGCGGAGTACGCATGTCGTCCTCGGCCCCGAAACTTTGCGTTGCCGACGTCAGCATGACGTTCCAAACGCGGAGCGGCGCTTTCCGCGCGCTCGCGCCGGTCACGCTCGCCATCCCGCAAGGCCGCTTCGTCAGCCTGATTGGTCCCTCGGGCTGCGGGAAAACCACCATTTTCAACATCATCGCCGGATTGCTGGAGCCGACCGGCGGCCGCGTGCTCATCGATGGCGTCGATGCAACCGGTACCATCGGCCGCGTCGGCTACATGCTGCAAAAGGACCTGCTGCTGCCCTGGCGCACGGTGCTCGACAACGTCATTCTCGGCATGGAGATTCAGCACGTGCCTTTGCGTGCGGCGCGCGAACGGGCGCTGCCGCTGCTGCACCGATACGGACTCGCCGGCTTCGAATACCTCTATCCCAATGCGCTGTCCGGAGGCATGCGCCAGCGCGCCGCGTTGTTGCGCACGCTGTTGTTCGATACCGACGTCATTCTGCTGGACGAGCCGTTCGGAGCGCTCGACGCGCAGACCAAGCTCAAGATGCAGGAATGGCTGATGCAATTGTGGAGCGACTTCAACAAGACCGTGCTGTTCGTGACCCATGACGTCGAGGAGGCGATCTATCTCTCCGACGAGGTGCACGTGATGGGCACGCGGCCGGGCCGGATCATCGCGAGCATCCCGGTGCCGCTTGCTCGGCCGCGGATTCGAGGGAGCGTGCTGAGCGGCGAGTTCCTCGCCATCAAGGAGCGCTGCCTCGAACTGCTCCATCTCGAAGGCACGGCGTCCGAACAGATCAGCGAAGCAGCCTGAGCTAGCAGCGGGACACAATGGCCGTTCAAGACACCAGCCCCGGCGTCGGCGCCATGGCGAGGCTCGATCGCGGGCAAGCGAACGCGCAAAGCGCCGGGCCGGCAGCGAAGCCGGTGCGGCGCTTGCCGGTGCAGAAGGATTGGCGGGCCTGGGCGCTCATCAGCGCGCAAATCGCCATCCTCATCGGGGGCCTGTCGCTGTGGGAAATCGGCGCCCGCGCCGGCTGGATCGATGCCTTCTTCTGGTCGCAGCCGAGCGCCATCGCCCGCACGATGGCGATCTTCGTCACCACCGGCGACGCCTGGACGGACATCAGCTTCACCTTCCGCTCGACCATTTTCGGTTTTCTCATCGGCACCACGGCGGGATCGCTGCTCGGGCTGTCGTTCTGGTGGTCGCGCAACTACGCGGCCATCGTCCAGCCCTATGTCATCTGCCTGGAGTCGATTCCGAAACTCGCGCTCGCCCCGCTCATCATCCTGGTGTTCGGGATCGGACTCCTCTCCAAGGTGGCGGTGGCGACCGCGCTGACGCTGGTAGTCTCGACGCTGACCGCCTATGCCGGCGTAAAGGCACTCGACCCGGACGAGGAGAAACTGTTCTATTCGCTTGGCGCCTCGCGCCTGCAGGTGTTCCGCAAGCTTGTGGTTCCGTTCTGCCTGCCCTGGATCATATCGGTGCTGCGGGTGAATATCGGCCTTGCCTTGACCGGCGCGATCGTCGGTGAGTTCATCGCTTCCCAGCACGGGCTCGGCCGCGCGATCCTCTATGCCGGCCAGACCTACGATATCGCGCTGGTCTGGGTGGCGGTGCTGGTGCTGTCGACCTTGGCGATGGTGATGTACGCGACGGTGTCCTGGGTCGAAAGCATCCTGCGCAGGGGCGTGCGGCAATGACGCAAATCCGTCGGCGGGTCTCCTGCTTCGGCAAACCAAGAGCGAACTAAAATGAGGACGTCATGAACAGGCGAAAATTTCTCCAGTCGACCGCGACCCTCGGCACTGGCCTCGGCCTGGCGCTTGCAGCCCCGCCCTTCATCGCGCGTGCTGAGAGCAAGGAGTTGCTGGTCGCCGAACCCGTGCACTCGACCGGCTATCTACCCATGTACATCGCGATGGCCAACGGTTACTTCGCCGAGTCGGATATCGTCGTGAAGATCGTGACGATCGAGACGGGCGGCGGCCACACCAACGCGGTTCTCTCGGGGCAGGCGTTCGCCTTCATCGGCGGGCCCGAGCACAACGCCTTCGCCAAGGCCAAAGGCGCGGAGCTACGCGCGGTCGTGCACTGCGTCGACCGCGGCAACGTCTATCTCTGCGCCGCCAAGGGCCACGATCCCAAGGACAAAGATTGGACGAGTTATTTCAAGGGCAAATCGATTGCGGTCGGGCCCTATGGCGGCACGCCGAACTCGATCATGCGCTACCTCTTGGCCAAGTGGAAGCTCGACGCCAAGCGTGACGTCACGCTGATCGAGGTGGCAAACTCGGCTGTTCCTGCCGCGGTGCGGGGCGGACAGGCCGTGATCGGCAACTCCACCGAGCCCATGATCACGCAGGGCATCCGGCAAAACATCTGGAACGAGCCGTTCTTCAACGTGCCCAAGGAGCTCGGCCCCTACGCTTATTCCACCATCAACGTCCGCCTCGATTCGATCCAAAAGGAGCCCGAGGTGGTTCGCGGATTCGTCAAGGGGATGGTGAAGGGATTGAAATTCCTCTACGCCAATCCCAACGAGGCCGCCGAGATCGCCAAGAAACAATTTCCCACCATGGCGCTCGAAGACCTCAAGGCGACGCTCGACCGCTCGTTCAGCGACAAGATGTGGAGCAAGAACGGCATGATCAGCAAAGAGGCCTGGGCCACCGGCAGCGCCGTCGTGCGCGAGGCCGGCATCCTCAAGGCCGACATCAAATACGAGGAGATCATCGACATGAGTTTCGTCGAAAGCGTGCGCGCGAGCCTTTGAACGATCAAATCGAGCCAACCTCAACCGAGAAACCGGGAACCACGACCATGTCAGAGCCCATCTGGAACAAGTTCCTCACCGAGCGCGACAAAGCGGTTTTCGCCACGTCGGGTTACGGCGCGCGCGGCGGATTCGGCAAGCGCCCTGCGCTGCTGATCATCGACGTGAACTACGCATTCTGCGACGAGCGTCCCATGCCGATTCTCGAATCGATCAAGCGCTGGCGCAATTCCTGCGGCGAGGACGCCTGGGTTGCCATGCCGTATCTGAAGACGCTGATCGAGAAGGCGCGCGCCAAGGGCATCCCGGTGATCTACACCACAGGCGTGCGGCGCGAGGACAATTGGGATGGCGGAAGCTGGAATTGGAAGAACTCCCGCTCGGACGAGGATCGCTCCAGCCGGCCCGCGACCAACGTGGACGGAAACGACATCGTCGCCGAGATCGCTCCGGCTGTGCAGGACATCGTGGTGCTGAAGCAGAAGCCGTCCGGCTTCTTCGGCACCAATATGGCGAGCTATCTCACGCTGCTCGGCTGCGACAGCGTGATCGTTACCGGCACAACAACGTCGGGGTGCGTGCGCGCCACCGTGCTCGACGCGTTCAGTCTCAACTACCGCATCGCACTGGCCGAGGAGGCCTGTTTCGACCGCTCACAGGCGAGCCACGCGATCAATTTGTGCGACATGAACGCCAAATATGCCGACGTGGTGAAGACGTCGGAGGTGCTCGCCTTCTTCGACAGCCTTCCCGACAGCATGTTCGACCTGCCGAAGGGATCGGCGCCCGCACCGAAGCCGAAGCTGGCGGCGAATTTCTGACCTGCCCGTCTGCAAACTCGGTCTGCTCGCTCTCCCCGCCTACGGGGAGAGTGGATTTCGCTGCGCTATCAACGGGCCAGCGTCCGGCGCTATAACCTAAGGGCGAAGCGGAGAGGCCCGGAATGTCGCGATCGCCGCAAGCAGTCGCCGAGCATTACAAGCAACGCGCGCTGGGGGATGCCATCCTGGCTGCGCTGCAAGCGGCGGGAAAAGACGTCGACCATCTCACCCCGGACGATCTCGCGCCGGTCGACGAGTTCCATTCGGGCGGCCGCAATGCGACCGTGCGGCTGGCGCAGCTCGCTCACATCAACGGCTCCGACCGCGTGCTCGACGTCGGCTGCGGCATCGGCGGCCCGTCGCGCTATCTCGCGAGCACATTCGGCTGCCAGGTAACGGGCCTCGATTTCACGGCGGAATTCATCGCGCTCGCTGCCATGCTCGCGCAGCGCACGCGACTCGCCGACAAGGTCACCTATCGCCAGGGCGATGCGCTCGATCTGCCATTCGCCGATGCGAGCTTCGATGTCGTGTGGTCACAGAATGCGGCGATGAACATCGCCGACCGCGATCGCCTCTATGGCGAGATGCGCCGCGTGCTCGCACCCGCGGGGCGCCTCGCGCTGCAGGAGATTGCCGCCGGCCCCGGCGGCGAGCCGTACTACCCGGCACGCTGGGCCAATGACAAAAGCATCAGCTTCCTGTCCACGCCGCAAGCAACCCGAGCCGCGCTCGAGCGCATCGGTTTGCGGGTCGTCGCCTGGCAGGACACAACCGCGGAAGCCCTGGAGCAACAGATCGCTCGCACCAAGGCGCTCGAGAGCGGGTCGCTGCCGCCGCTCGGGCTCCATATCTTGATTGGGGAGGCTTTTCCAACCGTCACCAAAAACATGTTGCGCAATCTGCAGGAGGAGAGGCTCACACTCTTCAACGCCGTGCTACAACGGACATAGCGCCAAGTCCGTTCTTTCCGAGGAACGTGCCGCTGCGCTATGCTCGAGGAGATCCAGAGAGGTGCAAATGACACTAGACCGTACTTTGTACAGCGCCGTCGCGGGTGTGGGGCTCCTGGCGGCAACGGCGGCGGCCGATCCGCAACCGTGGCCAACGCGGGCAATACAGGTCATCAGCCCGTTTACCGCTGGCAATGCCAATGACAGCGTGGCGCGCGTGGTGCTCGATCAGGTCTCGCGACAGGTCGGTCACCCATTCGTCATCGAGAACAAGCCGGGTGGCGGCGGGACGATCGGTGCTGCCATGGTCGCCAAGGCCGATCCCGACGGCCATACCATTTTGCTGCACTCGTCCTCTCTGAGCGCTCAGGTCGTGCTGCACAGGACGCTGCCTTACGATGCGGTGCGCGACTTCGCGCCGGTGGTCCTATTTGGAATTCAGCCGAACGTGCTCGTAGCGGCGCCTTCGACCGGCTTCAAGACGGTTGCGGACTTGGTCGCGGCAGCAAAGGCAAAGCCGGGAGCGTTGACATTTGCCTCCGCGGGCATCGGCTCCGCGTCCCATATGGCCGCCGAACGTCTGCGCGTCGCCGCCGGAATCGATGTGCGTCACATCCCATTCCGCGGCGCAGAGGGGCTCACCGAACTGATGGCAGGACGCATCGATTTTTATTATGTGCCCATCGCAGCGGCGGCCTCGGTGCTCGGCGACGGCAAGGTGACGATCCTCGCGGTCAGCACGGCGAGGCGGGCACCTTCTTTGCCGAACGTACCGACGGTGGCGGAGGCCGGCTATCCCGACGCGGAGTACGTGTACTGGGGAGGATTGTCCGTACCGGCGAGTACGCCTCGATCGATCATCGACAAGCTCCACGACGAAACCCAAAAGGCTCTAGACATGCCGGTGATTCAGGAAAGACTGGCGAAGCTCGGGGTCGAGCCGCAGCCGATGAGCGTCGAGCAATTCGAACGCTTCTTCCAGGACGATATCGGCGCGACGGTGAAGCTCGCCAAAGACGCCAACATCGTGCCGACCAACTGATCCCCCGCTTGGTGCCAGGACCAGCGACATCTTTTCCGCGCTCGATAGCCCCGAGGAAATCCTATGGGTGAATTTGCGATCGGCCAAAGCGTGTCCCGGTTCGAGGATCCACGCCTGCTCAGGGGCGGCGGCCGCTATGTGGGCGACGTCGTGTTGCCCGGCATGGCTTTCGGCTACGTGCTGCGCTCGCCGCACGCCCATGCGCGCATTCGCTCAATCGATACGAGCCGGGCCAAGGCAGCGCCCGGCGTGCGCGCGGTGCTCACGGGCGCGGATTGGCAAGCGTCCGGATGGGGCGACCTTCCGGTCCCCGGTGGGCTCAAGCGCCGCGACGGCACGAGCTTTCGACCGCCCTATCCCGCGCTCGTCAAAGATCGCGTGCGCTTTGCCGGTGACTATGTCGCCTTCGTGGTGGCGGAGAGCCTGTTGCAAGCGCAGGACGCGGCCGAACTGATCACGGTCGATTACGAGCCGCTTCCCGCGGTCGCCTCGACCGCAGAGGCCAGCGCCGAGGGCGCGCCGCGCGTATGGGACGAATGCCCCGACAATATCGGATTCGTTCAGCTCTTCGGCGATAAGGCCGCGACCGACGCCGCCTTTGCCAAGGCCGATCACGTCATCAAGCATCCCTTCGTGATCAACCGCGTCACAGCCGCCAGCATGGAGCCGCGCGGATCGATCGGCGACTACAACGCCGCGGAGGAGCGCTACACCGTCTACACCACCCTGCAGCGGGCGCATCCGTTCCGCGCCGAGCTCGCGCCGATCCTGAAGGTGCCGGAGAGCAAGATCCGCGTCATCGCCGGCGACATCGGCGGCAGCTTCGGGATGAAATCGGCCGTCTACAACGAAGTGGCGCTGGTGCTGCTGGCCTCGAAAGTGCTGAGCCGACCAGTCAAATGGACCTCGACCCGCTCTGAATCGTTCCTATGCGATGCGCAGGCCCGCGACAACGTCACCAGCGCCGAGCTTGCACTCGATCGCAGCGGCATCTTCCTCGCCCTGCGCGTGCACACCATCGCCAGCATCGGTGCCTATCTGCAGACCGGCATGCCCGCCTTCACCGGCAATATTGGCACGCTTGCCGGCGTCTATCGCACGCCCGCCATTCATGCCGATGTGACCGCGGTTTTCACCCACACCAATCCGGTGCGCCCGTATCGCGGCAACGGCCGTCCAGAAGCCGCCTATGTGATCGAGCGCATGGTCGATCTCGCGGCCGATGAGCTCGGCATCGATCCCGCCGAACTGCGGCGCAAGAACTACATTGCGCCCGGGGCCATGCCGTTCAAGACCGGCCTGACCTTCACCTACGACAGCGGCGAGTTCGAAAAGACCATGGACATGGCGCTGGCACTCGCCGATTTTGCCGGGTTCGAGCGCCGGCGCAGCGAAGCGCGCAAGCGCGGCAAGCTGCGCGGCATCGGGCTCTCCAACACGATCGAGCGCGCAGCAGCGCAAGGCTTTGAAGGCGCCGAGATCAGGTTTGACAAGTCGGGCGCGGCGACCCTGCTGGCCGGCAGCGTTACCCAGGGTCAAGGCCACGAGACGATCTTCAAGCAGATCATGTGCGACCGCCTTGGCGTCGATCCGGAGGAGGTGCACTACGTTCAAGGCGACACTGATCAGGTCTTCGTGGGCGAAGGCACCGGCGGATCGCGCTCGGCCACCATCGGCGGATCGGCGGTCGCCGCGGCGGTCGAGAGGATCGCAACCAAGGGCAAGGCGATCGCGGCGCATCTCCTCAACGTCGATGCGGGTGATATCAACTTTGCCGACGGCGTGTTCTCCAGTCCCAAGACCAACCGGACGCTCACCATCAAGGATGTAGCGAAGGAGGCGATGGAGCCGACGAAGCTGCCTAAAGACATGGATGTCGGGCTGATCGCGACCGCGACCTATTTTGCGCCGGTGCAGAATTTCCCCAACGGCTGCCACATCTGCGAGCTCGAGGTCGATCAGGAGACCGGCGAAGTGCAAATCGTGCGCTACAGCGTCGTGGACGACGTCGGCACCGTCATCAATCCGCTGCTGCTGAAGGGACAGATCGCGGGCGGCGTCGCGCAAGGCATCGGCCAAATCCTGATGGAGGACATCAAATTCGACGGCGACGGCCAGAACCTGACCGGTTCCTTCATGGATTACGCCATGCCGCGAGCGAGCGATATCAGCGCAGTCGAGGTGAAGAGCAATCCGGTGCCCACCAGCACCAATCCGCTCGGGGTCAAAGGCGCGGGCGAAGCGGGCTGCGTCGGCGCCATGCCCGCGGTCGCCAATGCGTTGGTCGACGCGCTCTCCCCCCTCGGCGTGCGGCACATCGAGATGCCGGCAACCCCGGAGCGACTCTGGCGCGCAATGCGCGATGGCCACGCGAAGTAATAGGATCGATTCGGCCCGCCATCGAGCGCAAGCGGAGATCCATGTTCCAGAAGCGGTGATCCCCGCTTTCGCGGGGACGACCAACCATTCGGAGGGCGCAATGAAGAAATCGTTCGTTCGCGGTACCTGGCAGGTCAAACGCGCGTTTTCGCCTTGCGTCATCACCGAAGGCACGGGTCGCACGATCTACATCGCGGGACACACCGGACAAGTCGACGAGTCCGGCAAATCGCTCGCCGGCGATTTCGACGCCCAGTTCAAGCAGACGTTCCGCAATATCGAAAAGACGCTTGCCGAGGCGGGCGCGAAGTTGAGCGATATGGTCACCATGACGGTCTTTCTCATCGACGCGCGCTACACCACCCGCATGACCGAGCTGCGCACCGAGCTGTTCGGCAAGGACTTCCCGGCCAGCGCCGCAATCACCGTGCAAGGCTTCGCCCAGCCGGAGATGATGATCGAGGTGCAGGGCATCGCGGTGACTGCGTAGAGGATGTCAATCTGTACTTGCCACGAACTCGGTGCGCTCCCTCTCCCCGGCGGGCCCATTACAGAAGGGCGTGTACGCATTAACGCGCAGATCAGAGGTTCCGCTTTCGGGGCAATCCGGACGTTGACCTGAGGTCGTCGAAGGACCGAGTCTGACCCGCTGCGGTCATGGGCCGGATCGAAATCCCGCAGCGCAGCAGTCTCCTGCCGTACTGAGGTGTGCTATCGTTGGTCGGAAGCACGGGAGGCGCTGACAGTGAAACGGCGGTGCGGCGGCGTGGCCGGTGGCGGCGCGCGCGCAGCAGCAGTCGGCTTCGACAGTTCGTCGCATTGGCTTTCTCTTGCCCGGGGTCGCGCGCACGATGGCAGTGCGGGGCCTGCTGGAGGCATTTCGTCAGGGATTGAAGGAATACGGCTGGGTCGAGGAGCAGAACATCAGCGTCGACTACCGTTTTGCCAATGGCAAAGAGGATGCGCTTCCAAGCATCGCCGCTGAGTTGGTTCAATCGCGGCTGGATGTCATCGTGGCGGAAGGCACGGCTGCAACTTGGGCTGCAAAAAATGTGACGAAAACCGTCCCCATTGTAATGGCGACGAGCTCCGATCCAGTTGGAACTGGCTTGGTTGCGAGCCTAAACCGGCCCGGCGGGAATATAACCGGGTTGAGTATCCAGACAGCAGAACTGAGCGGCAAGCGGCTCCAACTCTTGACCGAGATTGTTCCCGGGCTCGCACGGGTGGCGGTTTTGTCGAATTCCTTAAATCCAAGCATCCCCCTTGTGCTGGAGCAAACGAAAGCGGCGGCGCAATCGCTTGGCATTGAGATGCATGTCGTGGAGGTGCAAGCACCGGACAAGTTCGAAGGCGCATTCGCCGCGGTCACCACAGCGCGCGCTGGCGCTTTGATCGTCTTGCCGGATCCCTTGCTTTATGGTCAACACCCCCGCATCGTGACTTTCACAGCCGCGTCCCACCTACCGGCGCTCTTTCCGGAGAAGGAGGTTGCAGAGGCCGGCGGTCTGATTGCCTATGGCCCGAGCATACCCGCTAGTTTCCGGCGTGCGGCCGCGTACGTCGATAAAATTCTCCGAGGCGCAAAGCCTGGCGATTTGCCGGTCGAACAGCCAACCAAATTTGAGCTTGTCGTAAATCTCCAGACCACCAAAGCGATCGGCGTCACAATTCCAACGTCGATATTGCTGCGCGCCGACGAGGTGATCGAGTAGCCGCAGTTTTGGCCACGCACGTTGCTGCACCTGCTCAGGTCTCCAATTGGCACTTTTGCGACATCCACCGATGTCCGCTCGACGGCCGCTTTCGCAGGGTAATGCGGACATCAGCCAGTGATTGCCGAACAATCGCGATTTATGAGTACGCGCTCTAGCTGAATTGCATCCAGACGCACAGCAAATGCACTTCAACTCACGGCATCGGCGCAGTAGTCTCGGCGGGAAGACGGTGAGCCGCATGAGCGAGACATTCGAAACCGCGCTCGCCGCACGCGTCTCGGCGATGGCCGACGCCTGCACGCGCTGCGGCAAATGCGTCGAGGTTTGCCCGGTGACGGGAGCGGCCGGCGTTACCGCCGTGCCGCGCGCGGTGATCGATGGGATCATCGACATTGTGCGAACCGGCGATGGTCCTGAAGCATCGCGCAAGTGGGCGAACGCCTGCGTCCTCTCGGGCGAATGCATCAAAGCCTGCGATTACGGCGTCAACCCGCGCTTCCTGCTCGGCATGGCAAGAGTCGCCACGGCGCGGCGCAGGGATGAGCCGAGCGATCAGCGCCGCCACGGAATCGATGGCTTCCGCAAGGTCGCGCGCGAGGTCACCCATATCTCGCAGTTGCAGCTCAGCGATGAGCTACTGGCGCGACTGGGGCAGAAGGGCGCGCCGCAGCCCGACACGCCGCCGGACTTCGTGTTCTATACCGGCTGCAACGTGCTCAAGACGCCGCACATCGCGCTACTTGCCCTCGACATCATGGACGCGCTCGGCGTCACCTATCAGGTGCTGGGCGGACCCACGCATTGCTGCGGCATCGTGCAGATGCGCACCGGCGACATCGCCACCTCTGGCCGCATGGCGGAGAGCACCATGGACAAGCTCGCGCGCAGCAAGTCCGGGCAGGTGGTGTCCTGGTGTCCGAGCTGCCACGTGCAATTCACCGAGACCACTTTGCCGACGATCGAGAAGACCCGCGGCGCGCGGCCGTTCGAGATGACGCCATTCATGCTGTTCCTGCGCGGCAACCTCGACCGGCTGCGGCCGATGCTGCGCGAGCGTGTCGACATGCGCATCGCCTTGCACCGGCATCCCGGCATCAAGGGCGTGGTCGAAGCCGCCGAGGACGTCTTGCGCGCCGTGCCCGGGGTGGAGCTGGTCGATCTCAAACAGCCCGCCGTCGGGCTGATGAGCAATTATTTCCGCGCGCTCCCGGCATATCGCCGTGAACTACAAAAGAACGAGCTCGACGCCGCCGAGCGCGCCGGGGTCGACGCGCTGCTCGCGGTCTATCATGCCGACCACCGCGAGTTGTGCGCGCACGAGCGCGATTATCCATTCCGCATCATGAACGTGCTGGAAATCGTCGGCCAAAGCATGGGAATTCACCACGACGACCATTTCAAACGGCTGAAGCTCCTGCAGGACGTCGATGCGATCGCGGCCGACTGCCAGGATCTCATCGCGCAGCACGGGCTCGATCCTGCGACGACGCGGGCGGCGATCCAAGCCATGCTCGAGGAGCAACCGCTGCCGCTGCGGGGACAAAGCGCAGCACGGGCGAGTTGAGTTCAGCCGGTACTCAACGATCTCGCCTCGGACCCTGCGGGAGCCTTCGCGCGCAGGCGCGGAATGACCTCACCGGTAAACAGCTCGATGGACTGCAAACTTTCCTCGAGCGTCAAGTCGCCGAACGCGAATTGCCCGACGACGTAATTGCAGCCGGTCGCTTCGAGCTGCGAGCACAGGAATTCGGTCACGGCCGCCGGCGAGCCGGCGATGCCCTGCCCGCGGTCCATCAGCAGATCGAAGGTCGGCGGGCGGGGGTGCGATTGCTGCCGGCCATGGCGGCGAAATAGGTAAGTAAAGCTCGCGTGCCAGACCAGGTAGGCGTGACGCGCCAAGGTCAGCGCCACTGCGTCACTCGGCGCAACGACAATGAAGCGCCCGAGGCCGAGCTTGGGTAAGCCGGCCTGGGCGGGTCGAGGCTGACGACGTTGAGGCCGCGGCGCGCCGCGCGCTCGGCACTGTCGGGCGCGTGCACGCCGTACCAGATCGGCGGATGCGGCTTCTGCACGGGCTGGAGCTCCATCGGAACGTCGCTGAAGGAAAATCGCCGGCCTTTGAAGTCGAGGACTTTCTGGGTCAGCCCCTTGATCACCAGCTCAACTGCTTCCGCGTAGATCTCTTGCGCCTCCTGCGGATCGGTGCCGTAGTATTCGAGCTCGATCGGCGCGGCGCCGCGCCCGAAGCCGAGCTCGAGCCGGCCGCCGCTCAACTGGTCCAGCATGCAGATTTCCTCGATCAGCCGCAGCGGATGGTGGAGCGGCATCGGCCACACCAGCGGCCCGAACCGCAGGCGCCTCGTGCGCTGGGCAAGCGCCGCAAGGAACACGCTCGGGGAGGGCGCCATGCCGAGCGGCGTCCCGTGGTGCTCGGCGAGGTGATAAGCGTAGAAGCCGGCGCGATCGTAGGCCTCTGCGATTTTGAGGCGGTCCTGGTAATAGTCCGCGAGCGCGCCGGGATATCGGTCGAGATGGTCGAATACGCCGAATTCCATTGTCTCTCCGCGTTCCAGTGGGCTGACGGCGCCACCTGCCCTACTTCTTCGGCTTCAATTTCTTTCTTCGCTGCGCCAGGTTGCGCAGCCGCAGCGCATTGAGCCGAATGAACCCCTCGGCGTCGCGGTGGTCATAGCTGACGTTTCCTTCCTCGAACGTGACGAGGTCGCGATCGTAGAGCGAATAAGGCGACGAGCGGGCGACCACCGAGACATGGCCCTTGTAGAGCTTGAGCTTGACCGTCCCGGTGACGAATTCCTGCGACGCGTCGATGGCGGCTTGCAGCATCTCCCGCTCGGGCGTGAACCAGAAGCCGTTGTAGATGAGCTCGGCATATTTCGGCATGAGCTCGTCCTTGAGGTGGGCTGCGCCGCGGTCAAGCGTGATGGATTCGATCCCGCGGTGCGCCGCAAGCAGAATGGTGCCGCCCGGCGTCTCGTACATGCCGCGCGACTTCATGCCGACGAAACGGTTCTCGACGAGATCGAGCCGGCCGATGCCGTGTGCGCGCCCGAGCGCGTTGAGCGCAGTGAGCAGATTCGCGGGCGTAAGCCGCTTGCCATCGAGCGCGACCGCGTCGCCGCGCTCGAAATCGATCACGACATAACCGGGCTCATCGGGCGCCGCCTGCGGATCGAGCGTGCGCGAATAGACGTAGTCCGGCACCTCTTGCGACGGGTCCTCCAGCACCTTGCCCTCCGAAGAGGCATGCAGCAGATTCGCGTCGACGGAAAATGGCGCCTCGCCGCGCTTATCCTTCGCGATGGGGATCTGATGCTGCTCGGCAAAGGCGATGAGCGCCTCGCGCGAGCGAAGCTCCCATTCCCGCCACGGTGCGATCACGGTCACATCGGGCTTGAGCGCGTAATAGCCGAGTTCGAAACGCACCTGGTCGTTGCCCTTGCCGGTCGCACCGTGCGCGACGGCATCCGCGCCGACCTTCTCCGCGATCTCGATCTGGCGCTTGGCGATGAGCGGCCGCGCGATCGAGGTGCCGAGGAGGTACGCCCCCTCATAGAGCGCGTTTGCCCGGAACATGGGGAAGACGTAGTCGCGCACGAACTCTTCGCGCAAATCTTCGATGAAGATGTTTTCCGGCTTGATGCCGAGAAGGAGCGCCTTCTCGCGCGCCGGCTCGAGCTCGTCGCCCTGGCCGAGATCGGCAGTGAAGGTGACGACCTCGCAACCATACGTGGTCTGCAGCCACTTCAGGATGATCGAGGTATCGAGCCCGCCCGAATAGGCGAGCACGACCTTTTTCACCTGGCGCTTTTTGGCATCGCCCTGCGGCATAGTGCTGTCGCCGGCGACGCCGGCCCTCCTCCAGGTGTGGTCGGCAAGGCCGACGCTCCGCTCCGACGTGCCGGGCTGCAACCGAGCACCCTCATCTCGGCGACGAGGTGGCTTGCCGCGTAGGGCGCGGCGATGACAGCCATGGAAAAGCGGCGGGGACTATAGGGCGAATGCGCGGCGGTGCAAGCTGGTATCACCCCAGCGGGCGGGAGGACGAGCGCAACGAATTGAAGCGCGCCTTCTGCTCGTCGCTCAGCGAATCGTAGAACTTCGCCAGCGCCGGCTGCATGGTTTTCACGGCGGCCAGCGTTGCGTCGAGCCGCTTCTCCATTGCCTCGACTCGTCCGGTCGGGGTCAGCGCCTGGTAGGCCGGGCAATTGATCTTGAGCTGCTGCGCCGCCTTGACCGAAGCATCTTTCAATCCGTCGAGGACGGCGCGCTGCGCCGGCGTGGGCTGGACCGCCGAAGCAATGCGGTCGATCGGCAGGTCGGTAACTCCCGGCGTTTTCTCGTCGCAGAATTTCGTGAGATCGCGCTGGTCCCGCGCGGCGGCGGCATCATCCGCCGGCGCGATGGCGTTGAAACGCGCCTTCTGCTCGTCGCTGAGCGACTGATAGAAGCGCTCGAGCGCCGGGCGCACGGTCTGCACCGCCGCAAGCATGACTTGCAGCCGGCTCTCCATCGCCGCAAGCCGTCCGGTCGGGATGCTGGGCAGGTCCTTCGGGCAACCCGCCTTGAGCATGTCGATAGCCTTGGCGCTCGCGGCGCGCAATTCGTCGAGCGCAGGCCGCTGCGCGTCGGTTGGCTGCACCACCTCGGAGATGCGCTCGACCGGCCAGTTCGTCAGTTGCGCGGCATCATCGCTGCAAACCTCCGCGGCGCGGCGCTCACTGCCGTTCGTGCGCGCGGCATAGCGCGCCGCGCTCGCACCGCGTTGCGCGCTCCTGCCGGCATAGGATCCGTTCGAATAGCCGCCATAGGCGTAAGGACCATAGATGCCGTAGTAGACGTCGTCGTAGGCATAGGGCCAAAAATCGTCGTAGGCGTAGGGCCAGAACACATAATCGGAGAAGTCGTAATAGACGTAAGGCCAGAACAGCGGCCCGACCCAGCCGGTGACGAGCCCGCCCCACCACCACGGCCAAGCCGAGCCGAAGAATCGGCCGTGAAAGCGCGAGGAAGCGAATCGGGACTGCCACGCCACGTTGGCGATCGCGTGGTTGCCGAACACCCGGGGAGCCGGGTCGTGCATGCGAGCCCCGGCCGCAGCGGTGCGGGCCGACGCAGTGGCGAAACGACTGCCTGGGACCCGCGCGGTGGCGAGACCGGCACGCGATGTGAGTGCGCGGCCCGCGAGGCGGCCACCTGCGAAGGGACGCGCTGCGATGCGCGCGCTGCCGACATGCGCCGCACGGATATGCGTCGCTCCGATATGCGCGGCCCCGATATGCCCGGCTCCGATATGCGCGCCACTGAAGGAACGGAAACCGCCTCCCCGGGCCGCTAAACCGATGCCGCCGGCATGCCCGGCAAAGCCGCCATGGCCGCCAAATCCGCCGCCGTGGCCTCCGCCGCCATGACCGCCGCCCCCTCCGCCACCACCGCCACGCGCGTCGGCCTCGAGCGTCAACAGAGGAACGACGAGGAGCAGCGCGGCGGCCACGCAAGCGCCGGCCGTCAGCAGCGCCGTTGGCGTACGGGGCAATCTTCGTGCCGCGGCCGCGGGGGAAGCCTCAGCCTTTGTCCACAAACGAGGAGCTTGCAACGGCATGTTCCCTCCCTCGCCCGCCTGACAACCTATGCATTTAATCATCATTGTCCCGTGATGAAAGATCGATTCTGGCATTGCGGTCAGTGTGCCGCGCGCACGCCGTGTCGCGCGAGGCGCGGAAGGACCTCATCGCAGAAAAACGGCAGCTCGTCGAGATAATTGACGAAGGAGAGGGCAATCCCGCGCATGCCCGCCTTGCTGATGGTTGCGAGCTCGTCCGCCACGCGGTCGGGCGTTCCGACAAAGGGATAGCCGCCGATCGCATTGGCGGCAAAATACTGGCGCTTCTTTTCGTATTCCTCGGGCGCAATCGTCTGCGGCGTGATGTTCCTGTTGGCGAGCATACCGTCGATCGCACCCCAATCGGCGTTCTCGATGATGGCGTGGCGATAGTAATCGTCGGCTTCCTTCTGGCTCGCCCGGCAGATTACTTGGCCGACCGTGTAGACCTCGATGTCACGACCAAAGCTTCGTGCAGCGCGTTTGATCTCGGCGACTTTCTTCGCGTTCCCCTCGAGTGACGTGCGCGAACCCGAGGTCGCCACGAAGAACGCGTCGCAGTTGCGCAAGGCGAAAGCCTGGCCGACCTCCGAGGAGCCGGCATTCATCAGGATCGGTCGCGTCTCGCCGTAGGGCTTGGGAAAAGCGCGTATGCCCTTGAGCTGCAGGAACTGTCCGTCGAAATCGAAATCGCCTCCTTCGGACCAGGCTCGTTTGACCACATCGAGCCATTCCTGGGCGAAAGCGTAGCGCGCGTCATGCTCACGCTGCGTCACCCCGAACATCTCGAACTCGCCCTCGTTCCAGCCGACGACCAGATTCACACCGAAACGTCCTTCGCCGACGTGGTCGGCGGTCACGAATTCCTTGGCCGCGATCAGGGGGTGGAATAACGGCGCGTGGACCGTGCCGAACACGGTCATGCGCGCGGTCACGGAGAGGAGGCCGACCGCCCAAGTGACGGTCTCGAGCGTGCTGCCATGAAAATCGGTGACACCGCCGTAGCCCTTCCAGCGACCGATTGGCAGCATGAAATCAATGCCGGCGGCGTCCGCCATGCGGGCCAGGCGCCGGCAGTCGGGCCAACTTGCGGACCACCGTTCCGGCACTGTGGTGGCGCAGCGGCCCGAGGAGCAGTTGGCGCCGAAGATCCCGATCTTGAGCGCGTTGGGGTTGTACATGGCGATGCGATCGCGCATCGATGCCGAGCGGGCGAGCACTGCGGTCTCCATCCCGGTCAAGCCTATAGCGCATCCCTGGCCGCGCCTACTCCACGCTTGCGTCCTCGCCTGCCGGATAAGCCCAGCACAGCGCAGACGGGAGAATCACGTCCACGTCACTGCCGATCGCGTGCCGCGCATAGGTGCCGAGCTCGAGCGCCTCGATGCGCCCGCCGAGCGCGGCGAGCTCATAGATTGTCTGCGTGCCCTGATAGCGGCGCGCCGCGACGCGGGCGGTGAAGCGATTGTCGGTGCCCGCCACGCCGTCCTCGCCGAGCCTTAAGTTCTCCGGCCGCACTGCGATCCTGACCGCCGCGCCCGTATCCAGCCTCGCAGGCATCAGCGCCGTGAGGCGCTGGCCGCCTGCTTCGACCGTGGCGAATTCGCCGTTGCGCGCAAGCACGCGGCCGGCGAGCAGATTCGATGCGCCGGTGAACCTGGCGACAAAAAGGTCGCTCGGACGATTGTAGATTTCGTCGGCCGAGGCCATCTGCAAGAGCTTGCCGTCGCGCATCACCCCGATGCGGTCGCCCAGCACCACAGCCTCGGCCTGGTCGTGGGTCACGTAGACTGCGGTGACTCCGGTCTGCTTGATGATGCGCCGCAAATCGTCGCGCAGGCGCAAACGCAGCTGCGCGTCAAGATTGCTGAGCGGCTCGTCGAGCAGAAGGAGCTGAGGCTGATAGACGAGGCTGCGCGCAAGCGCCACACGCTGCATCTGCCCGCCGGAGAGCGACACCACCGAGCGATCGGCGAACTCTTCTAGCCCGACCAACTTCAACACGTCGCCGGTCTTGCGCTCGATCTCGGCGCGCGACACGCGGCGATGCCGCAGCGGATAGGCGACGTTCTGCTTGACCGTCATATGCGGCCAGACCGCGTATGACTGGAACACCATGCCGATGTTGCGTGAACGCGGCGGCACCTGGACGCCGTCTGCGGGCGCCGACACCAGCCGCCCGCCGATGCTGATGCGCCCGGCAGTGGAATGTTCGAGGCCCGCGATGCAGCGCAGCGTCGTGGTTTTGCCGCAGCCGGAAGGGCCGAGCAACACCACGATCTCGCCCGCGGGCACGTGAAAGCTCACCCCGTCCACGGCGGGCCGGCCGATGGCGAATTGCTTGCGCAAATCACGGACGTCGAGGGGAGCCGACATGCGCCTTCCGGCCTTTATTGCGGCTGCACAGAGCGCACGCGGGCTACTGCCGGTAGCCGTAGATCTTGTTCCACTCCTCGACCCAGGACGCGTGCAGCTTCACGTACTGATCGAAGTTCGGCAGCCAGACTTTGACCACCTTGGGATCGAAACCTTCGGGGTAGACCGGCGGCTGCCGCAGCGAGGTGAGGTTGCCAAGCTCCTTGATCATGAAGGTCTGACCTTCCTCGGACAGGCACCAGTTGAGGAACAGCTTCGCCGCATTCGGATTCTTGGCCGTCGACGGCACGCCGTCGGCGTACGGATTGACCGGCGCGCCCTCGGGCGCAAAGAAAACCTCGAGCGGGGCGCCATCCCGCTTCTTCGGATAGACGATGTTGTAGAGCAGCGGCCCCATCGTGATCTCGCCGCGCACGAGCGCATCCGACATCGGCGCGCCGGAGGGATAGAGCAAGGGGTTGGTCGCCGCCTGCTTCTTCCAATAGTCCTCGCCCAGCACCTGCCGCTCGAACATGACGCGCGTCCAGGTCGTGCCGCCCGAAGGCGCGATAACCTCGCCGATCTGCTTGTTGCCGTATTCAGGCTTGGTGAGGTCCATCCAGCTCTTCGGCGGGGTCTTCACTAGCGCCGAATTGTACGCGATCGACCACACCAGCGTGATGCGCGGCCACAGCTTCGGCGAAATCATCGCTTCGGGAAGATAGTCCTTGCCGTTCGGCGGCGCGTAGTCCTGGAACAGACCAACCAGGTCGGTCATAAGCGCGCGGTCGGAATGATCGATCACGTCGGCCGAGAGCTTGCCGGCGGCGGCTTCCGTCTTCACGCGGGTGATGAGCTGTCCACCCGGGGCGCGCACCATCTCCACCTTGATCTCGGGGAAGCGCTTGTTGAACGCCTTGATGACCTCTTGCTCGACCTCGGCGAAGTTTGCGGTGTAGTAGACGAGCCTGCCTTCCTTCTTCGCGGCGGCGATCAGCTCAGGCGGCCCAAAATCTTGCGCAGCCGCCGGCAGCGCCATCAGGGCCGCAAGGCCGAGCGCGGTCAGGATCGATCTCATGGCGAGGTTCCTCCTGTTGTCATGGTCATCAGCCCGCGCGGCCCACGCTCGCCTCCGTGCTGCCTCCGCGGGACAACCAGCCGGCGACGCCAATTACCACTGCGAGCAGTACCGTCTGCACCAGGCTAAAGGCGGCCGCCTTTCCGGTATTCCCGCCTTCGTAGTAATCGAGCAGAAGCACCGCCATGACCATCGTGTCGCTGGTGTAGAGAAACAGCGATGAGCCGAGCTCGCGGATCGCCAGGATGAACAGCAGCGTCATGGCGGCAACGGTGCCCGGCCGGGCGAGCGGCAGCACGATCGTGCGAATGGTGGCGATACGCCCCTTGCCGCAGATCCAGGCCGCTTCTTCGAGCTCGCGGTGAATCTGCAGAAACGATGTGGAGAGCGACTTCATCGTATCCGGCATGAAACGGGCGACGAAGGCGAGCATGAGAATCCAGATCGTGCCGTAGAGGCCGCCAGGCAGGCCGATCCAGGCCCAAAGATAGGCGACGCCGATCACCAGTCCCGGGATCGCCACCGGCAGCGTTGCGACGAGATCGATCGCGCGGCGCGCGGGCGCGTTGCTGCGATGGACGGTGTATCCGATGGCAAAGGCGATGACGCCGCCCACGATGGCGGTCATCAAGCCGACCTCCATCGTGTTCCAGATGGAGCGCATGGTGAGCGGGTTATCGAAGACGGCGTCGAAATGCACGAGCGAGTAGTGCCGCAAATCGAACAAGCTGCCGGCATTGGGAATGAACAGGAAGCGGCGGAAAGCGGCCACGATCAGGGCGAGCGTGGGCAACACCACGACCGTGAAGAGATAGAGCAACGACAAGGAAAGGGTGAACCAGCGCCACGGTCCAAGCTCGATGACGCGTGGGCGGAATGCCTTTCCGGAGACGGTCGTGAAGCTGCGGCCGGCGAGCACGCGCTGCTGCAACAACACCAATGCGCCGGTCACCGCCATGAGGATGATCGCGACGGCGGCGGCCGTGCTGTAGAGCGGCGGCGACCAGTTGGTCAGCTTGAAAATGTAGGTGGTCAGCACGGGGATGTCACCAGGCGCGCCGAGCACCGCCGGAATGCCGTAGATGCCGAGCATCACGACGAAGGAGAGCAGCATTCCGGAGATGATCGCCGGCGCGATCAGCGGGAACGTGATGGTGAAGAGGGTACGTACCGGGCCCACGCCAGCGATCTCCGCCGCTTCCTCAAGGCTCGGATCCATGTTTCGCAGCGCCGAGGCCGTGAACATGTAGACGTAGGGGGCGTAATACATGCCGAACACCACGATCAGTCCGGTCATGGAGTAAAGGTCGATGCGCCAAGGAATGCCGGCCCATCCCATCATGGTGTTGATCAGCCCGGATTTCGGCGAGCCGAGGATCGACCAGGCGATGCCCGCGACCAGCGGCGGCACGAACAGCGGGATTAGGCTCGCGGCGGCAACGAAGCCTCGCCACGGTGTGTTGGTGCGCACGACGATCCAGGAAAACGTGAGCCCGATGATGACGGCGAGGGCAGTGCCGCCGGTGCAGGCGATCAGCGAATTAGCGAGCGCCAGATGCACATTGGGATTGCCGAGAACGGTGACGAAGTTGGCGAGCGAAAGATCGAACACGCCGAACCCGTCCACCACCGGATTGGTGTTGGTGAGCGCGCCGAGAAGCAGCATCGCCACGGGATAGAGGACGAGTAAGCCTAAGAGCGCGAGCAGCGCGCCCGACCACAGGTAGCCGGCAACGGCGCCTAGTCGTGCCGCGCGTTCGGTCCTTGCAGCGGGCGCGGCAAGTGCCGCGGCTTCTGCCGTCACGCTTTCCCTCCGGCGCTCCCTCGGCGCCGGTGACCGGCGCCTATTATCGTTGTCATGGCTAGCATAGCACGCGGCACGCCGGGAGGCGCCAGAACAGGGCGTTGTCGCGGTTTGCCCCCTCCGCGGCGAATGGTCTCGCCATATCCGGAAGCGAGATCGTCACTGCGCATGCGCGCAACAAAAAAGCCGCGGCGGGGCCGCGGCTGTTTGGGTGACGATACATCATGAAGAGGCGAACGTCCTCGGCAGGCCTGGCAGCGACCTACTCTTCCAAGTCTTGAGACTTAGTACCATCGGCGCTGGGAAGTTTAACGGCCGAGTTCGGGATGGGATCGGGTAC
>WNFQ01001669.1_pt1 | contig 31850 bp, 53 predicted proteins | sample 5400171 | NCBI WGS metagenome assembly WNFQ01 (sample SAMN13153356, study PRJNA577476) | soil metagenome | isolation source: 20 cm soil under Madrone tree | place: USA:California | collected 2016-06-14
CATACTTGGGTCGGCCTTCTACCTGGGCGTTTGTCTCGTCTGTACATTTGGCACGCCCGTTGCAGACATGCTGGCACATTCACCACTTCTTCCACTCATTATTGATTACGATGGTGAACACGACGCCCTCACTGCAGAAGATGAAGAAGCAATATTTCTTGCTCTCGAGCAGCGTGATCGCGTCCGCCGCATTCGCCTTATAATGCCTTATCTGCGTATGCAGAAGTTCGCAATGGCCATCGATGAGGAATATCCAATCCTGGAATACTTGATTTTGGGGCCTCCATCCTGGACCAAGACCGTACATGGGAACGCGAATACAGTCTTGGTACTTCCAGAGACGCTTCAAGCGCCACATCTACGTCACCTTGGGCTGTCTAGCTTTGCCCTTCCAATCGGGTCTCGATTACTTACGACTGCTGTAGGCCTCATCACACTTTGTCTTAACCTACGCCACCCATCCACCCTTTTCCGGCCAAATACTCTGCTCCAATGGCTTTCATTCATGCCCCAACTGGAGACGCTCGTGATCCTCTATTTATCCCCACTCCCCAATCGTGACATGGAGAGCCTGAGGCGACCCATACATATGCCAAACATGACACATATCACACTTTCTAACCTTCGCTGGATCGCATTCCATGGTGATAGCGCTTACTTGGAGGCAGTTGTTCGTCGGATCACTGCCCCTCGCCTCGAACAGTTCCAATTTAACTTTTTCAACCAACTCACATTTTCCATTCCACGTGTCCTGCAGTTTCTGAACACAACGGAGAACATCAGGTTCGACAGTGCCAGGTTCCAGTTTGACAGGGAATGGGTTTATGTGCAGGTGCATTTACGTGAAGAGGCCGAGACGTATGCCCTTCTACTAAATGTCCACTGCTGGCACCTCGACTGGCAGGTATCATCCGTGGCACAAATTTTCGATGCACCTAGCCAAATATTTTCTGCGGTGGAGCATCTCACTCTCGAATACAAAATACATGATTGGTCATCTGAAGAGCACAACGAAGTCAACAGCACCGAGTGGCGCAAACTTCTTAGGTCGTTTAACAATGTGAAGACCCTCAGTGTCAGAGATGGTCTCGTCGGGAAACTCTCTCGTTGTCTACAATTGGATGATGGAGAGACTTCCCTGGAGCTATTACCCGAGTTGCAGGAGCTTACATACTTTGGGAGCGGCGATACTGGTGAATCAGTCACTTCATTCGTCCAAGCTCGCCAGAACGCAGGCCGCCCCGTAACCGTGATCCGCCATTAAACACCGTCTGGCGTCAATACCTGGACCCGGCTTTCAATTCTAATTCATCCTACACCCGGACTGTTGTTATCTACGCGCGCCTCTACTCCTGCTAGCTTTTATCTCCACCGCGACCCCGATTTCGCGACGCCGAGATATACTGCACCCGCATGGATGTACTCTTGATTTCACATGATCAGATGCGCATACATCCCCCGCGCCTCCTTGTTTTCCACATTAGAATTCGGATCATCACTGTAAGGTGGGCAGCGTGGCGGTGCTCGTATGGACCACTCCAGACACTTCAGTCTCTCCTTACTCTTCGCTTGATACCATACCTTTCCGAGCATTTCATTCATTCCTATTCTGACTTAGCACATTGTCTCTGCCACTTGCTTTTAGCTCCCCTAGCGTACATTCATGGTATCACATGCCAAGTGACACGTCAGCGACCGCGTGGTTGACAACACACGTCTAAGGTACAGCAGTAGCGGAAACACTCTACTACAGTATACAGCCCCCTTTTGAGCTCAGTTTCATTTCCTACCCCGCGTATCACCGGGCCCTTCTTATCTTCTACTTGTTTGGTCCGAGCAAATGGGCCGACACACGTCTTGCCCCTTTGTCGAACACCGACCCTTATTCTCCTTCATTTGATCTCTATCTTCACGGACTCACGCCGCTTCCCAACATTACATCTACGATGACTGCGACATGTATGTGTACTTATGTCACTCTTCTATTTCTATCCGAGCTGTGACGATATTCTTAAGTTGAATTGGTTCAAATCTACTAACCAGTTTACCACGCCGTCTATGATCGGTGTGGTTCGAGGAAGTTGGGACCCAGGAAGGGTGACCAGCTTTTTGAGTCCCGGTACATACTGATCCATCGTCGGACAAAGAACGCCACTCTGCAACACTCGTCGACCTTCCGCTCGTGCACCCAATATCTCGGGGAAAGGGCACACCATAATGATATATTCTATTAGATAGTTCCTGGAGAGGCTACGCAGTAAACTACATTATGAGCACAGCAGGTGGAACAACGATAATAGTACGACGCGTTGAATCGCCTATATATGCTCGTGGTATTCAGTTCTCCGTCGCAGTTTCCTGGCTGACGAGGCTATCGTCAAAGGGAGGAAGACCCCACTCATCCGGAACAAAGGTTTCGAGCGAGCGGAGAACTTGTTCAGGTTTCAAGTTCTCCGTGAGCCGCGAGGAGTCAACTAGTCAACTGTGAGTCGATTCTCGTCCGGAACCCACCACTACGCCAGAAATGGAAGACCAACTCAGAGTCTCAGAGAAGAAACAATCAAACGAATGGAGAAGGGGAATGGACGCACCGCTCATCCCTGCACGCTTAGTACCAGCCATCACGCCCGGAATCACATCCTCAAACACCAACCCGCGCACGCGCACCTCACTCTCCTTCTCTCCTTCTCTCAGACCCTATCGCCCTCGTCATCAAAAGCACCAATGTGCCTTCCAAGCCTACGAGCAGCAGCAAGGAACACGTCCGGAAACGGCGACCTGCGTCGTGATCGGACGCGCATGTGACGTAGGAGCCACCAAGGTGTGCAAAGACTTGGACGTGTTGTAGGTGGGCCGTTTTGAGCGCAAGGTTGCGTCGTGAGGAGCCAGGGCGATGGCGATGGGGGACGTTGTGTGCGGCGAGGTGCGCGACGAACCGTGCGACGCCTGGTAGGAGCTGGACGTGTGGCCAGTGTGCGTCTTGAGCTGCGTTGAGTAGTCATCGGTCGTGAGTGGGATGTCGGGGGAAAAAGAAAGTAGATGGGCTGCGGCGGCGCATTCGGCTGAAGTGGCCACGAGTGGGCACGGGCATGAGGAGACAAGAGACGCACGCACGTTTGCCCATGAGACCGGACTTTATAGCTTTATCTCCCAGGTCATCTTCACGCCGTATGGTTGCCAGAATGTCATCTGGGCGACGGGTCAATTGGATGGGAGGACGTCCTACAGGCTTTAGAGCAAGATGGCTAATTACTGGTGACCTCTGTAATAGACACGCTCTGAATCGATCATCAGACCTATGCAACGGTCAAAAGCTGCAGCGCTGTTAGAGCTACCGTGACACTACCCATGTCAAAAACGACGTATTCTATTTTCTTGTGCGGTGACATATCGTTGAGTTCAACGTTGAGGGACACATTGGTCCTGAGGTACCATTGATAGTATTGCATCAGGCCATCAGTTCTGAGTTATATCTCATAGCCAGCCATCTTTCAGGGAACCTCTCCTGCTTCATACTTTTCTCCTCATACAATAACCCCGCCTCCGCATCTCACCTCCACCCCCGATGGCATCATCCACTACACTCATACCGCCCAGAATGGACAGCTGCCCCTGCTGTGCGGTAGCATGCTAACGCGGGTATGCCAGTGGCGGCTCTTCCTCCGCGGCCGACGACGAGTCCTGCTCCCGCTCCTCGCCCCCATCCTGTTCTTCCTCTCCCCCTCGCACGACCTGCTTGGAATACCCCCGGTGCTACAGGGCCTCTGGCGCGTCTCGCCCACGGGCATCGCCTCGCTCATGCGACACCGCATAACCGAGATCCACGGGTAGCTGTACTACATCGCGAATGAGAATGAGGCGCTCGTGCACGACGCTCCCGACCCAACCCGGCCGTTAGACATGTCAGTCTTTGCGGATGGAGATACCGCGTCGAAACAGGACTGGCCTGCGCGGGTGGAGCATCCCAATGAGAAACACCGCTGACCGTGTTCAGAAAGGTCGTCCCTCCGTTTCGTCATCATCATCACGCTCACGGAATGAAGTTGTACATCCCACGAACGTTCACTTCCATCGTCTCCCACCATTTGTTCGGGTCATCGCTCGCGAAAGCTAGTGAAATATGACCGCAAGTTGGCGTGCCTTATTACAATAAATTCGGCAAAGGTACGCAAAAAAAATTACGCACACAGAAATGAGGGTTGGAGAAGCGACCTAAGCGTGCCACGGTGGCGGCGACAGCTTCCTCCACCTTTTTGACGTCACCCACGTCGGCTGGGAAGGTGAGCACTTGCGGAGGGTCGCTGGACTTGTTGGCAGCAGCGGTGGGTCTGGCTTGAGTCCGACGACCCAGTCTGTGTGCGGTGGGAGCAGATGCCGTGAAGAAGCAGTACGGGAGGACGAATGTGTGAATGAATGCGATGGCGATCGGGGATTGCTGGTGAAGGGTTGGTCGAGTTGGCATTGGAGTTGGTGCTGACATTTCAATTGAGCTTCTTCTCTTCAAGCAAATCAAAGTCGACTACATCAAAGGAACTGCCTCTGTGTCGCCAAACACCATCTCGATGCAACTCAACGATGGTGGCGAGTCCACCGTGGAAGCGAGGAACGTCATCGCTACCGGGTCCGAGGTTACGCCATTTCCCAGTGGTGCCATCAAAATAGATGAAGAGCAAATTGTCAGCTCGACTGGCACGCTCTCGCTCCAGAAGGAACCAGGAAAAATGTCGTTATCGGCAGTGGTATTGTTGGACTGGAGATGGGCAGCTTGTAGAGTCGTCTTGGAGTCGTCTGGGCTCTGAAGTTACCGTTGAGTCCTTCAATAGTATTGGGGATGTTGGAATCGACGAGGAAACTTCGTGCATCTTAGCAATACAACAACTCATATATACAGGTAGTAACATGGAGGAATTATGGGACTTATTATAATAGCACGGACGAAAACCAAAATTAAAATGTCATTTTACCTTGAATATAAATCATAGACATTCTCGTTCACAAAAGGAACCTTTGTTATCGAGCAATGAGTTGATTTTACTCATCCAACGAATTGACCACATGCTTATTTGCGAAGCCGAGTTACACTGGTCTGCACTGGTGTGTAACTCGCTTTCCCAAGTTGGCCTCGAGTTGACAACTCAGACTGGACCACACTGGACCGCGGCAACACCAAAGCCACGGGTGGTTACTCGCATACGAGATCTGCCAATAGATCGGACACGACTATCTGATCCGATGCTTGTTGGCGACAAGGCGCGTCATCGGCGCATCAGTTACGACGGAAGGAGCTAACATGCACGCAACTTGTCGCTCAAGTGGGGCATATAAAAATATGATTCGAAAAAAAAAGCCGACACATACCCCCTCCGTCTGTTATCATTCACGAACCCGGGGCCACCATGGCGAAATACGACGATGATAAACGGTCCTTGAACCCACTCATCCTAGACAATTCTCTTTCTTCATCCTCATCCTCTCCTCTCGGTTCTCCATGCCTCATTCCCGTTCGGTTAGCCTCTTCAAGACGTCGTAAGATCGTAGTCACCGCTGTCACATTCTTTTCTGCCCTCTCCCTCCTTGTCCTCGCCTATAATCCCTCTTCTCGTCCTCTCCTTGTCTCACAAGGTCCCGCCCTCTCCTTGAACCACACTCAGTCATTGGACAGAAAGTCTGCTCTTCTTGGCCCCCCCACCAGGCATTTCAGAGGTTCGCCCCCAGGTTCCTCCACCATCTTTTCTCCATCATGACGTTGTTCGTTTTCATACAGACAATCTTCGTAGTGACACAAAATACATAACATCTTGGCTTTCTGCCGGATGGTGTGAGTGCGTCTCCCAGCGATACTTTCTCGTTCGCTCATGGCCTACGTCTATCCAGCCAACAATGTCATGATATATGTGTGTTCGTTCTCTCTCCACTCACCTCAGGTTTCACTCAATGTGTCCAGGGAAATCTTATATACCTTGCCATGTTGACCGAACGTGTACCCATCATTGGCGCTTTCATTCCTGTTCACCTCGATGACGGCGCCGGAGATATCCTCTTCAGCGAAGTGTTTGATATCGAGTATTTGAGTGAAAAGATCGGTATACCCATACTCGAATGGCATGAAGTGAAGGATCTTTCCAACCCGGAAATTGACGATATTGGTTGCTGGAGTGTCTGGCAGGCCGTCCAGCGTCGCGAACCGACGCCCCGCTTTACCGATGCTATCCTTCATCAAGGCCTCGGTGAGCAAAATCCATATGTCTCTGAACAAGTTGGGAAATTGATTTACCTTCGCAAGACATATCATATACCGCTGGCCCCAAGTCGCTTCAAAAGGATCCTGGAAACGAAGATGATCCATATGCTCACTTCTGGAGTATCGCCTCGTTGCTCTATTCACCTGGCAGAGAAATGAACTTGGTACCACCTCAACCATCAGAGGTACACGGTGCTGTATTACCACCAGATGAGCATTTGGCCTGTTTCGATTTCCTGTATTATGTCTGCGCCCACACCGTAAGCTATATGGCCCTTCCTCCATCACGCTTTTCTCACCTGGATGGTAATAGTCAGACGAATATGAACAAGACATAAGCCCAGCGTGGCGATTTGTGGTCAAGAATTTCCGTTGGACAAACCGGCTTCAGTCCATTGCCGACGGTTACTTGCGGCGGATATTCAAAGTCCTCGATCACGAGCCTATCCCTCCTGTGAGAGCCTTCCGTTGATGGTTTCTCGGCTTGTACTAAATTCTTCAAGTATATCGCCATTCATGCCCGTCGGGGAGATGATTTCGTTGTATATTGCAATGGTCAGCCTAAGGAGGATTGTCTCCCCTCAATCGCCGCCTACCAGAGCCGTATCGAAGAAATTCAGGAAGAGACTGGCGAGCGGTTGGGTGTCGTCCCACGGCACATTATCATGCTCAGCGATGAGAAAGATCCCGCGTGGTGGGATTCGATTCGTGAAGCAGGCTGGTACACGACGGACCACGCTGCAGAAGATACAGTCAACAAATATGGCAAATGGTAATGCATATCGTCGTGTTCTCTTTCTTGGTTACTTGTTTTAACAAATGCGCAGGTATCCCCTTCTCATCGACGCGGTCATCCAGTCCTCGGGAATCGGGCTGATCGGGCAGCATGGATCAACGATGTCTCTTTTGGCAGGACGCCGGGTCCAAGACTGGCATAATGGCGTGTTTAAGGACATCAAATGGGGAAGTCACTATAACCAGTGACAAACAGATTTGGTCCCGTCGCGAATTTCTCGTTGACCTATATTTTGTGACTAATGTGAGATGCTCTCTGCCGGTATTGAGCAGTGTCTTTGGAATCTTTTCCTGCCTGCCGCGTTGCATGCCGTCACTCTTTTCTGTTGTGATATGGTCTATGATGTGGTATGATGTAGTATAGCATGTCTGTAGTATATAGTCCCCTAGATGGGGATGAGGATAAATATTTGTTCTGTCCCCTTATTTGTGACAGTGGTTAGATTTATCAGGTTATGGGCCCTGCTGCCCACTTGTAATTCACAATGTAGTGGTGGTTCAAACATACTGTATATACATCTCAGACAGACTCGGATGCATGAGAAATATAGGTATTGAACTTGAAGAGATGTCACCAGCAGCTTGACCCGAGACTTGAGATAACGACGCTGCATGCCACCCCTCCAGACATCGACATCTGCTACAGGTAGTCAACTGAGAAAACAAGCCCGTATCGATCATTGCTTGCAGCATTTCGAGCCACTGGCAGGTCACCTCCTTCATCCCTGGCCGCATGACGTGTCCGGGCCGCCCGTGCATCGGTGAACCAGGCGACCCAGGACACGGAGATGATAACGAAGATTTCCTTCAAAATCGGAACCAGGGCACAGCACAAGAGGAAAACATAACACACACTTTCAAGAAAGTGGGGTAGTCCATTAAAGTATATCATAGCCACCTGGACGGAGGCTAAATACACAGACGACACGAAGTAGACACCTCGCCCAAATTGTTTACCAGGGACTAATGCAGTGAGCACTCATCAACCCACCATGATACAGACTGATAGTCTCATAATGCTGCTCACCTTCAAACCTTACAGTCGACCACATCCATAAAGTGAGACGTAGGGTAGGAAAGTGCACGGAGAGGGCCGAGTTCAGTGTGAATGTTTCAACTATCTGTATCATCGACATGACGAGTCAATACGACTCAGAGTGGTCATACTCAGCCACACTTACTAGAAACAATGCCAATACAACCCCCACTAATACGATCACGCGGCCAAAATTGACTCGAAGGAATCGATCTACGATGCAATCAACATCCTCACCCCGGGCAATTTGCTACGACGATCGATACCATGCTGTGGCACTTACTTTTAAAACGTCTCGGCCATAATAAGCGCGAACAATGAAGGCAGAATATCAATACGGCCATGCAGATCGCCAGTGTGGGACTGTGGCCAAGCCGTATCGGTGGGGATGCGCAACAGGTGTCCTCAGCGGACTGCCGTATCATATGCCGCCAGGATGACATGTTTTTCACAGCCAGTAACAAAGTTAGAAGTGACGCAAACCAGAGATGCACTGGGCAGAGCATAAATGCAGCCAGCAGCGTTCATTAATTCACCAGCACACCCACCTTCACCACGACGCAGAAATCGCCAGATAGGACGAGCTAAATCGATCTTGAAAAAATGCGGAAAGTCTGCCCCCCGTTCGGTCTCAAACGCCGCGAGACAGATAAATCCAGCGTTGTCATGACCCGGGTCTGACCAGGTCAGACCCTGACCCTGGGTCGAGTGGCGTGACTTTGACTGACCCATTCATAATCGGTCAAGAATCCTTGAGAAAGTTCTACTATATTAGGAATGACCCTCGCGTCGAACGTTGTGTTGTCGTGGATAAGCCCCAAAAAAAAAAGGAATTGGCAATTGCCCAATTTTTCCTTTTTGAGCCTAGCCGTGGGAAGTTGAGACGTGATGCACGTGATGCCTGACCCTCATTTGACCTTTGACTTAGTCACGCCACTCGACGTGACCTCGGTGACTTGACGAACTCGACCCCGGGTCAAGTTGACTTGTACATCACTGGATAAATCTGACTATAATTTGAAACGTAACCTCCACATCAAAAATAAATACATACAAGACCGCAATTGCTGTCCCCCCTACCATATCCAGTGTCGACGGGATCAGTGACTGTCCGCGGTAAGAAAGTATGGCCTTTGGGATGCCAACGCCCAAGGTCACGGCAATCGCAAGTAGTCGATACCCCGTCAATGCCACCCCTAGAGGCATTGAACGCTGCTGATTGCCGTCGTTCTGTGCATTTACCTCTCTGGGTGAATGAGTTGTTAAAAGGTGGCAAAAAAGATAGCTCTAATGACGGACTGTTCAACTTGATACGCTGTGCCCATTTCCGTCAACATTATGTTCTCAGGCATATCGAGTGTGGAGTATGGAGAGGCGCCAGTGTAGAGAAAAGCGTTGAGATTTGGAATTTGAAATACAGCGCAAACACCCACATTCGATTTTCATAGTTATTGCACTTGTGCTATGTTGAAGAGAATTGCTGTGCCGGCGCCTGTACCTTGTCACCTTCCATGATAATAACGAACGTGCAAGTTCCGTTTCGCTGATGAGCAGCAAGTTATACCCGCAGGTCGGAGTCTTCCAGGTACGCACAGTCTTGCATAGGTGCAGGCAGGACGTGCGATTGACAGCCTTTCCACAGATGTCTTGATGTGTCCAGTGTGCTGTGATGACGCTGGCGACTGTGAGCTGTCGAATGCCTCCCGTGCTTTTTCGAAGCCAACAAAGACTAAAATGCTTTTCGGTATTGTTCTCAAATTCTTCAAATGAAACAACTTTGTAGGACAAAAGGAAGTCACCGTCGGTGAAGAGGTGTTTGGGAATGGGACTGCACTTGGTGAGTGTTTCTCAGAGATGACTGTGTGCCCCCCGTGGACGTACGTGGCCTCCTCTGCGACGCCGGCCAAATGTACACTCCCCTCATAAGTGACAACGACAACGTCGCGCTCGACCAGCATGTACCCAGCCCTGGCCAAACCGTTCGGCGTTTTTTCCTTGACACGCACCCCAACCTTGAACCCAACCTTGAATCGCTCTACCCCCAAGCGTTACCTCATCCGTCCTCTCAGACACATTCCCTTGTCAAGGTGACTACTTTCGAAGGAACGCCAGTTTTGGCTCTCTCCACCTGTGAATGGCTCACTACGTTGCTCGTGACGTGAAAAATACAACAGTACGGCTTGTTGCTTGCGCTTTCTGCATTCTGGTTTGAAAATTGCTGCGGCCCATGATGCATAATCGATGATCACTGGGACTTACATTAACACTGATAGAGCCGCAGTTGCAATGACCAAAGGTCGATGTGTGAAAGCACATTTCTCGAGAGTGCCCGACATGCTCCCCGCACTTCTAGCCATTGTCCTGTTATCCAGGTCCGTTTATGCATGCCCGGTGGGAAGCAGGCGCTGCCACAGCCTCGCATTTTTCCACTGGCACGCCACCTCGCACACCGCGCAACGATGCTCACCAATGAGTAGGACGGAGCCCTCATCTATGTTGGCGCTAGTCTGGTCTTCTCACGCGCGTATCACACCCGTCATCAATATGGCAGGCGGCATGAGGCGTCACCGTGATGGTGCTTGTTCTAACACTGCTAGAGGTTCACCAACTGAATGCACGGGCCGCTGCCCCAACTGAATGCACGGGCCGCTGCCTAGCGCAGCTCAGGCGAATGTGTTGGGTGTTTATCACAAGGTTCTGAGTGTCGGAAGGGCCTGAGCCTGGGTTCCTCGTTCTGTCATTCCCGAAGTCTTCACGCGTTAGGAGACACCGGTTTCAGCAATGTGCAGTAATATCATGACCCGAGAAATCAAACAGGTGCCACGGGCAAGTACTCTTTCTAGTAGTGGTGGACCAAACAAACATACTGTATATACATCTCAGACAGACTCGAATGTATGGGAAAAAATAGGTATCGAAGAGATGTCACCGGCAGCTCGATTCGAGTCTTAAGACAATGACGCTGTATGCCACCCCTCTAGACATCGACTACAGGTAGTCAGCTGAGAAAACAAGCCCGTAGGGATCATTAGTTGCGGCATTTCGAGCCAGGTCACCTACATCATCCCTGGGCGCATGACCTGTCCGGGCCGCCTGTGCATTAGTGAACCAGACGACCCAGGACGCAGGGATGATAACGGAGAATCCCTTCAAAATCGGAACTAGGGCATAGCACATGAGCAAAACACTATACAAACTTTCAGGACTCCCGGGCAGTCCTTTTTCCCGAGTCCAGTATGTCATACACGCCTCGACGGAAACTGCCGCCGCATTCACAAACAACGCAATTATAGATGACATGGTTCCTGAACTTGAAACGACTATGCAGTGAGCACTAGTCAACCCACCATGATACTGACTGATAGTATCATTATGCTGCTCACCTCCTATAGGAAATAAAGTCGGTATCATCCACATAAGGAGACGCTCGGTAACAATGAACACGAAAATGGATTCCAATGAGTCCGTTTTAGCAAGTGCTGCTACAATCTGTATCACATTATTGACCGAGTCAAAACAATTCAAAGTGGTCATAATCAGCCACACGTACTAGAAACGATAGTAATCCCATTATCGCGAATATAGCCGAGCTGAAAAAACCAATTTGGAGGGAATGGCCTACATATAATCAACATCCTCACCGCGCGGGCCATTGCTATGACAATCGATACCATGCTGTGGCACTTACTTTTAAAACGACTCGGCCATAATACATGCGAAGAATGAAGGCAGAATATTAATACAGCCACGCAGATCGCCAACTTGAACACAAGCAGTGTGGGACTGTAGTCGCCAGGCTGTATCCAAAACTCGCCACTTGTTTTTTCAGGCGATACCAGTGACTTTCCTGACTCTAAGAATCACAGAACGAACGAAGTAATGGTGGTTAGATGACAGATACTACCCCCACAGCATGATTTGCGAACGTACATTTCTGCTGTTACTCTGGCCCCTGGACTCGGATGCCTACTAGCACGTAGGTCACCCATTCCGATCACCCATGTGCCGCGTCATTCCCTTCACAACCTTCCTTTTCAACTTTGCTTGGGTGACGAGGATTGCACTGGACCCGGCTGCCATGTCGAGTGCTCAGAGCTTCAAGATGGAAACGGTAGGATTTGGTGATGAAGCGTATGTTGACTGAGTTAGAATAGTTGATGCGTCTAGGCTGTGTGGCATACATGGCCCACAGGCACAGAACTCTTCGGAACCAAAGCGTGTCCTGAGTTGAGACTAACTTAGGATGCAAGTTGTTTATGTGAGCTCGTGCTTTCACCTGTTCCGCTCCAAACCACAGGCAGTGCTTTTGCAATAAATCAGCTTTCTTTCTGCATTCTCTTCGGGCCATCTAGGATATCTAAACTCAAATTATCTATAGTACCATGCTTAATCATCGCATCCCATGTCCCTTCAAAACCGTCATCAACAAGTGCATGAATCCAGTTACATCCTTCAGACCATGGACGCGGACTGTGTGTCTGCGCAACGTGGCCTGGTAGTAACCACAGGACTGCGAAAGCTCTAGACCTTTCACCAGTCACTCGAACTAAATGAAGGTCGCTTTTTCCACAAGATGGCATTGTGTCCGAGTCCATCTTCCACGCCAAGAACCAGAGAGTTTCATGGATAGTGCTGGACTAAACACGATAGTCCCATTGAAGAATAAAAAACTACACTGAGACCTCATCTTTTCTCTGTTTCTTCCGCAAATCGTGTGGAGATTCCTCGGGTAACTTGACGGGCGGTCTATCCTGTATGGTCTGGTCACTGTGGTAGAGTAATCGCTTAATGGCGGAGTGAGGGCCAAAGTGAGGAGACATCTCCCGGCGAGCCAAAAATAGGTACACCATTATTTCTAAATCTCAGGCAGAGTGGGAGGGAGGGGGCCGAAATGGTACTTTGGCCGTGCGGTAGTGAATGAGCATTATTGATTTGTTGAATCGGAAACACTGGGCGCTAAACATGCCTCGCCCGCGGTACTCGCGCGACCTTGATCTCATAATAAAGCGCTGTCCTCCACAATCTAATCGTTCCTCCAACTCCCCACCCCCTCTTGTGTCCCACTCTGTGTCGTCGCCATCACAAATGGACAATGCCTACTCAAACACTGCCGACTTTGCCTCTACGCCTTGGCCAGATCCTCTCCGCGACTGGGTCATAGGAGATACCCTCTATTTTCCGGATTTTAACGTCCCGGAGGATGATGCGATTCAACCTTCCCCCACTACAGAGGTGGAAGCCTTTACAAATCTACAAGCACAGGTAGATTATACAAACCAAGTGAGCCAGCATCATGTTTAAACGTCGACATTGACTTACTCTGTTGTGCTACAGAGTATTCTTGATACTTGGCCCATGCCGGCCCCATGTATGTTCCGTTTCTTGCATCTGCCACGATCCTTCGTATTCACCGGATGCGGATCCAAAGCCGTCTTCGATGAGAGTTCCGCGATCTCCAGGCCGCAACCGGTGGGCGACGCCTACTGGATGGGGGTCACTCCCCATGCCGGCTACTCGGCGGCCGCGACACCTGACGTGAGTCAAAACGCCACAAATTGAAGAGTTCTCTGCTGACCTGGATGCCTTTAGCTGGGCGTGAGCCCAACCTCAACCACCCCCACGTCTCAGGGCGGGCAGGAGTAGCTTCCTAGTTTCTTGCAATCTGTTTGTACGACAACAGCTTCGGCTTCTGGAAATGGGAACAAAGCAGGGTGGGTTACGCGGGAGCACGGCGTAAATCTAGATTCTGGGGTATCAGCGTAAGTATCTTGTTCTGTCACACCTCCGATGTAAAGGGAGCGACTCGGCCAGCGTTGCTAATACTGGTGTCTGCAGATATCCAGTGGAGAGGGCTACCGGCGAAGTGGCCTGGTCCACTCCCACTGCGACATCCTCCTCCGTGGCCCTCGGCAAACGCCAGCGCGAGGCAGAGGTATCTCATGGCGACGGGGGCCCGGTGGAAGTCGATACCCACGAGATGCCGCTGCCGAAACGGGCTAGGGATGGCAGGGTAGATAATGGGATGCTGGAAAAGGCGAAGCAATCCACGGCTAGAACTCGCGACAAGCCTGTGGCCAGGATCCCAAGCGGACTTAATAGTAAACCCAAGGAGGCGGAACGCGGAGCGGAGAGGCTCGCGAACCAGAGTGCGCATGGCATTTACCATCAACCCTTTCCGGGACCAAGTTTCCAGCAGGGTTGGTCGGTGGAACCTGCGCATGGGCAGCCGACTTGGGTAGAGGGGAGTGTTGGTTGGTAAGGAAGCGGCGCACTATATCGACGACACGGTGCAGCAACAAGAAGAGGAAGTGACAAAGCTTTTCAAGATCCCTCGCATATTCAAGCCAATGCATAGGTTGCTTCTCCAGGCGTCGGAGGCCGATTCCGCGCGTGGGGCGGTCCAGGCAATCAAGTGTCGTGTCTGGCCCGGTACGAAGGTCAAGAACTTCGAAGAGTTCAAGCGGCATTGCAACACCTCAGAGACGCACCCGCTGGTGATCCACTTCTGCGATCAATGCGGCGAATACTTCGCGCGCCAGGATTCTCTTCATCGACACAGCGATAAACCACCCGACGAGTGCCACGAGGTAACGCAGGAGGAGGGGACCTTGTCGTAAGCGACGCCACGTGCGCATTCCACCTCAGCCACACCAAGGCTTAAATTGCCCCTTCGTACAATGATTCTTTATTCAACAACGCATATCACCAAATTCCATGTGTTAAATTGTGAGGTACTCTAAAATCCTATTCTATCGTAAGCACCACGCATACAGGTCAGATCTACGGGAGGGCATGAGTGCATGAAAATCGATCCCTAAAAGCCTCCTAGGTAATAACTACAGACTCTGCAGTTTGTCGATGAGAATAGCCCACTCGACGACAGTAACGCCCTTCTTAAGAGCCTCCTCCTTAACTTCGCGATCACGCGTCTGTTCACGCATGCGCGCCAGTGCGGTCATGTGCTCGGAACGTCGCACACCGAGTTCTTCCAAAATGGGTAAGAGGTGTAGTAGGGAGGGCCGACAGGACACAAGGACGGATTCGATTTCGTGACCAGACGCGACTTTCGTGGAGGCGCCGTCCGATATAGATGCGTTGTATTCGGTCGTTCTTTTTGGGCCGGCGCCGACCGATGGCGAAGTTGGCGCACGGCGCTGAGATTTCTGTGGGGTTGTGGGCTGGGAAGGAGCGTCGGCGCTAGTGGCCACCTGCGGCGTCGCGGATCTCGCTGGTAAGGTGGACTGCAATGCAGAGCGCGAGATCTTGAGAGTAATTCAACGGTAATATTTCTCAGCGTCGTCATATTTGAAGAAGGGAATGAGAGGAGTCGCACACTTACCTCTGTAAGTTCGGCGGATTCTCTACTGCGGTGTCCCTTGCCCTTCAGGCTAGAACTTCCCATTGCTGACCCTTGTGCGAGCGACTCGACGCGCCGTCGACTATCCGTGCTTACCCTCCGACGCCCAACATGACTATCCAAGTCATTACGTCCCTCACCACCAGTACCAGCACCCGCACCACCATCACCCCCTGCGGCATTGGCACCGCCACCACCACGGCCGGTCTCATCAGCTTTCTTCGCGACATGCTCGCGCCAGACCGAAATCGTGCGCTCCGGGCCGTCTTCAAGCACCAATTTCTCTACGAGGTCGTTCCGCCCTTTTGCGGGTCCCTTGCCCGAGGGGAACGACGGCCGCTGCGGCGACGAGGGCATTAACGCGTTTCCCGCGCCCAGACTTTGCCGCTGTCCGGTGCGATTGCGATTGCGGTCACGGTCACGGTCCCCAGCAATGCTGCGCGCTTTGCCTGCACCGTGACTGTCGCCGGCGCGGCGCGATCCGCGCACGTCCGGACTGAAGCTTGCGAGGCTGTGCGATGGACTTCCTGCTCGGCGCTGACTTGGAGGGCTGGTCAGGTTACGAGGGGGAGATGTAGGCAGAGATGCGCGTGTGGGCATGGGCGCGTGGACTGGTGTCGAGGGTAGCGTGAAGATGGGTGCGACGGTGATGTCATCGTAGTAGTCGATGTCTAGCGCAGAATTGGCGGCATCGTCATAGACGGTCGTGCTGTCGCGCGTTTCTGTGATCGCGTCAAAGTCGTCTGGGAGTGGCGCGGTCGTGGGCGGTGGGTGGGGACGACGGATGAGCCGCTTGCCTATGCCGTCATTGTTGGGCACGAGGTAAAGCGGAGCCTCTGTTTATATTATTTTTTGATGGGTTGAGTTAGAGGGTCAAGATATGAGACAGGGAGACGAACCGCTTGCGTTGTCGTTGTACATTTTTGACGGATGGATGAGGAAGTGTGTTCAGTTTTGCCTTTTTTAACGAGATTGTTCATGTGACACAGGGCGGTACTCGAGTACATTGTTTGACAGCAAGTCGTGTCCCAGGAGGACTGAGCGTTGATGTTACCAGCGTACATCTCCTTCGCCTTCTCGCGATACTTCCGGTCTCTCTGCTTTCCCGCTGCGGTCTCAACCATTCCAAAATGGGCGGCTAGCCTGCTTGACACGGAGAACTTGTTGTGCCAATGATGCCGTGAATGTTCTCTGCTGTCGTCCGTGTGAGGAGTTGATTCTACCACCATCGAGCCCACAGCAAAAGCACCTATTCTTACTGCTGAGCTCATGTCGCTAATTACCAAAAGGGAAACGTCTACTCCGGGCAACTGCACCCCTATCTCTTCCTCCATCCGGGTCTGCTGGGTTGACCTTCTCGTTATATGTACGCGTCGCGTCGCTTCGATTATCCCTACCATTGATGGCTCTGATACATCAACAAATTGGGGTCATCGTAGCCCTCATTCTCCTCGTGGTCGCAATTTTTCTTTTCGGAGTTCCATTGGTCGCTTGCCTGCGTAAAATACTTTGGTGGAAACGGCACGATTCGGACTCATCCCCGCGGACCGTCGTCTCGTCGCACCACGCCCCATTCCAACGCGGCCCTAGAATGTCGCCACGTCGACAAGATTCACAAGAGACGTTGCTCGACGAGTTAGTGAATATCGGCGATGATAAGTTAGACGGTACATTGTCCCCTCTTTTTATTCTCAGACCTCCAGCAATGGCTTACTCACTCGTCCGCATAACAACCGTCATCGATCAACAGCCATTCCACTTGATCCCTTCCTCATTGTGCCGCCCTCGTTGAACGACTCATTGCTGGTCAAGCAAGGCCTTGTTGAGGAAACGACGCTGCCGCAGCCCACACATGGTGCTTATGATATCCAAGTATGTTTCACAGTTCAACTCGTACCGAAGTTGCTAGAACCCATGGTCTGGTGACAGGGATCACAGTCTCGGGTTGGGCGGAACAGGATTGCATTCAAGTCGCAGTCGCGGACGAGTTTGACTGATGCTATGTCACCTCCGCCAAACCCGCCCGGGGCCAGTATATCGGGGGATGCGCCCATTTGTTCTCGGATAGAAAGCGGGATGACGAGGGACACGAAGATAGGAGATACTTGTGAGACGGAGCTGGGCGGAAAAGGTGTGCCAGTTCCGCCAGCAGCGCACACGCCACTTTCACTCGGACGAGGACGACGCACGGTATGATTATGATGTGACTGCGAGAGATGAGGACAATTTATTGTAATACAAATTTATTTGTTGTACACGTTCCCGGCCGCCTCGTGGCGCTGTTCATCATGCTTCCTCGTTCCCTTGTCTCTCGCAAAGCTCTCGCCTATACCTCCGCGGGCACTCTCGCCGTCGCAGGAGGTGGCTACTACTTCCTCAATTCTGGCCCTGCATATCCCGCCTCTACACGCGAGTCTCGCAGGCCACCACCGCCATGGCTCCCACCGGGGCGCGAGCGCAATCTCGAAGTCCTCAGGGCCTCGGGATCGGGTGACGATCACGCCAAGCTGGACCTCTTGATCGTCGGCGGGGGCGCAACAGGAGCTGGCGTTGCAGTCGATGCCGCCAGTCGGGGACTCAAGGTGGCACTTGTTGAGAGGGAGGACTACAGCTCAGGTGTGATGGCGGCGCCGACTGTTGACAGCTATTTCAAATCTTGCTCAACTATGAGGGCCCCACCACAGGGACATCGTCAAAATCGACAAAGCTCGTCCATGGCGGCGTTCGTTATTTGCAAAAGGCGGTGATGGAGCTCGATTATGAGCAGTACAAGCTGGTCAAGGAGGCTCTCCACGAGCGTCGTATCTTCCTTCAAACTGCACCTTACCTGTCAAGTATGCTCCCCATAATGTTGCCCATCTATAAGTGAGTTCAGACTCTGGCTCTGCTCTGCAGACCCTTGATTTCGCTCAAGGTATTGGCAAATACCTTACTACTGGGCTGGTTGCAAAATGTACGACATTCTAGCTGGGAAGGAGAACATGGAATCGTCTTATCTCATGAACAAAGGGAAGGCTCTCGAGACTTTCCCTATGCTGAAGAGTGAGGGTCTCGTTGGTGCCTTGGTTTACTATGACGGTGAGGTTTCTCCGAGAATACACGTTCGTACGCTAAGCTGATGTTGACGATAAGGTCAACACAATGACGCACGAATGAACATTGCCCTCATAATGACTGCGGTCAAACTTGGGGCGACCGTTGCCAACAAAGTCGAGGTTACACAACTTCTCAAAAACGCTGATGGAAAGATCGAAGGTGCGCGTGTGAGGGACAACCTCACTGGGGAGGAGTGGGATGTGAAAGCCAGGGTACTGATATTCTATCCTGAATGGATCAACAGCACGTTGAATGCTTTTTAACTGACAGGGCGTGATCAACGCCACAGGTCCCTTCTCCGATGCACTTTTAGCGATGGACAACCCGACGCATAAGCCCATCGTGCAACCTTCCTCTGGTATCCACATCACTCTCCCAAACTACTACTCCCCGCGTACAATGGGCCTCTTGGATCCCGCAACGTCGGACGGTCGAGTCATTTTCTTCTTGCCTTGGGAAGGGAACACGATCGCAGGCACAACGGACGCGCCTGCTCCGGTCGAAAGGGAACCTCGCGCGGCGGAGGACGAGATACGTTGGGTGCTCAAGGAGGTACGACGCTATCTATCCCCTGACATCAAGGTTCGTCGTGGTGATGTTCTCAGTGCATGGAGTGGCCTGCGTCCTTTGGTCCGAAATCCCGCAGCTAGTAGAACTGAGGGTCTTGTGCGCAATCATATCGTCTATGTTTCTCCGAGTGGTCTTTTGACTATTGCTGGTGGCAAATGGACGACATACCGTGCAATGGCGGAGGAGACGGTTGACGAAGCGGTCAAGACCTTTGGGCTGGAGAGTCGGACAACGAATGGATGCGTGACGGAATCTGTGCGCCTTGTTGGAAGCGACGCCTGGAATCGCAATATGTTTATCAGTCTCATCCAACGGGTGTGTTTGTTAGAGCTGCATTTCCTTGATCATATCTAAAAAGTCGTTTCAGTATGGTCTCGAAACTGAAGTCGCCAAGCATCTGTCGAATAATTACGGTGACCGCGCCTGGACCGTCCTCTCCCTCGCGCAACCTACCGGCGGGGCATGGCCGCTCTATGGAATTCGCCTTTCCCCACAATATCCATGTTAGCGCCCATCTTCTCATCTACATTTCCGCAGTGTGCTGATTACGGACCAAAGTTATCGAGGCGGAAGTCCGCTATGCAGTTCGCCACGAGTACGCGTTAACTGCATCCGACGTGATCTCGCGTCGTCTACGGCTCTCCTTCCTTAACGCACAGGCAGCATTCGAAGCGCTCCCTCGTGTAATTAACATCATGGCTGAAGAGCTAAACTGGAGCGCGGCACGCAAGCGACAAGAAATGTTGCACACCACGCGTTTCCTGCAGAGCATGGGCCTCCCGCCTGGAAATGACGTTCCTACTCCCGCGCGGTCTTCTCAACGCTGGTTTGACTGGGTCTATCGCATGGTTGGAACGACAGCCATGACCACCAGCAGTCATGGACGTGCGCAGTTTGAGGCGGGCGAGGCGGACTCTTTGCGCGAGGCTTTCTTAGAGCGATCGAGAGACCCCGCGGGGCGGCTGGACAAGCTGGCCATTCGCGAGCTGCTTCAAGGCATCCCAGCTTATGCCGACATAAGGACCAAAGATTTCGAATATGTGTTTGAGGAGACTGGACTTGCCAAACAGAAAGACGTTGACGTGGATGAATTTGTAGAGGTGCGCACCATATCCCACCCTTCACGGTGGGGGGCTGGGCTGACGGTTTTTTAGATATGTGCGGAACTTAAAGACGTGTCGTTCGTCCCGGTGTCCAGAGCGGCTGCCAAGGAGCTGAGACTCGCAATTCCTGTCGAGAAGAGCGGTGGAGGCGTCTGAAGAAAGAACGCGGATCGGATGAGGGAGACTCGGACACAAAAGGCCAAGGGCAAGCATGAGTGCTGGTCGCTCGGTAGGTATCACCGAGATGATACTATTCTACTCTAATAAGTACGGTGGATTACTAGTATACAATTTTGACACAATGTCGGTGTTCGAAGCACAGCTGTTCGTTTATACCCCCACCACCCCCACCTGTTCGGCGGTCACCCACCTTTTCACCCTTTGGTGCAATGCTTGGACCTTCAGATGCAGGAGATCGTTCTCAAAATACAACACTGGACATTGTTCGGGTGCGTGGAAGGTATCGAGTGGGAAAGCCACTTGGTTCCGGGGCTTTTGGTACGTTCATACTAAGGTCACCTCGTGATATTCAGATCCATATAGGGAGTGTTTACTTGGGAAAAGACATTAAGACTGAGCGAGAGGTAGCATTGAAGCTCGAGGTTGCTCAAGACCCAAGTTCCAAACTTGCGCACGAATATAGCATTTATCAGGCTATTTCAGGACTCCCCAGGATCCCCAAGGTGTACTGGTACGGGAAGGAAGGACCATATCGTGTCATTGTCCTCGATCACCTTGGCAGCTCATTTGAGGAGATGGCACGAATGTCTATGCTCGACACCAATGCCATATTCACTCATGCAATATGATGGTATTTCTCTTCCTTACGTACATTTTATACATTTATGCTTATGTTTGTGCAAGCTTTCAATCCTTCAGTCATTGCACGGTCAACATTACGTTCACCTTGATGTCAAACCTGACAATTTTATGTTAGGTGTTGGCGAGTTGTCCGACCAGGTTTTTCTTATCGACTTTGGGCTCGCTCAGCTTTTCCGTAATCTAGTCACTCGTCGTCACATCGTCCAAACTTATGGATCTAGTGTCATTGGCACGGTTCGCTATTCGTCAATCAACTGTCATCTTGGACTGACACCATCGCGCCGCGATGATCTGGAGTCCCTCGTGTACGTCATTGTCTATCTGGTGAAGGGTTCCCTACCTTGGCAAGGCATCATTGTCAAGCCCAGTCAAATTCACCAGGATGAAGTTATGAGACCGAAGCAAGCGACTACGGTTAAGGCCCTCTGTGAAGGTCTACCTCAACCCTTCGTTGAGTTCGTTGAACATATACAGTGCCTTGGCTTTCGGGACAAACCAGACTACAAGTGCCTTCGCTCCATCCTCAAGAAGTGTGTGCTGCCAGTGCCACAGACACTCCCAAATTCACGGACTGATGCGTCATCGATCAGGTGCAGTCAGGTTGTCATCTGAGCATAGGCAGTTGGAGGTCGGCTTGTCTAATAACTTGTTGAAAACGAACAAGAGCGGTGGAGGCATCTGAAGAAAGGATGTGGATCGGATGAGGGAGACTCGGGCGCAAAGGGCAAGCATGAGTGCTGGTCGATAGGTATCGCTTTACATCTGTCATTTGGGTTTTTCAAACAAGTATCTAAAATATGGTTTTACGAAACATTTGAATTTGTAGAGCTTCCATTCCTTCTGGTGCCAATTTGCCGCGCACACGAGGCCGCATCGTCCGCGTCAGCGCTCTGATAACCACATGATCGAGTTACCTTACGGGCTAATGCGACTCTGCAGTGGTAATAGAAGCTCGGTGGTCAATTTGGGACATAATCGTACAGATTGGTCATGTTACAATGTTTCAAAGTTTAGTTTCGGCAGTAAAATGCCCATCTATCTTTCTCCTTCCTAACCTTTTTCCTTACTCCCATTTAGCTTTGTAACTCACGCATGGCCGAGGATAGGCATGGGCTTGTATGGCTCCTCGAGATGTTTGATCTCCTCTTCCGATAGCTTAACATCGACCGCATCTGTGCTCGAGAGCATGAGACCACCGGTGTCGCTACAATAATGCGAGAAAGGAACAGGAAGCGTGCCGGGACTTACCAATCAATTCTTTCAATTTATCAAGGGATGTGGTGCCGATGATGGGAGCGGTGACGACTGAACGAGTCAAGTCGGGTCGGAGTCAGCTCAGCCCACGCATCGGACCGCAAGAATGAAATAATTTCACTCACCCTCTTTACTCAGGTTCCACGCCAAGGATATTTGAGCCATGCTCAGATTGCGCTTTTTGGCGAGCTCTTCGACGCTAGTGGGGGCCGGCGGGAAAGTCGTGGGGTCACATGTCCGTTAGTTAGGAAAGAGCGGAACAGAGGTAAGGTTTACCGCTTGACGACTTCTTGGTTTCCGGGCTCTTTGAGGTATTCGTCATGCCATCTGAGTGTTGGATGGAGATAAGAATGAATTATTTCTCTAATCAGATTCACCAAAAAAAGTGCAGATTACGCACATATCGTTATCAGCGCGGATGGTACGTTCTCCCAGGGGGCGTGTGAGAGCGCCGCGTGCGAGCGGGGACCACGGGATGGAGCCAACGCCAAAGTGCTGGGAATGAGGATATGGGGAAAGACAAAAAGAAGAGCAGGATGAGAACGAGTGCGGCATGTGGCGCCAAATGGAAGTTCATCTCCTACCTTGAGCGTGGGCATCATCTCGCGCTCTTCCTCACGGTAAATGAGACTATAGTGGTTCTGCATCGAAACGAAAGGCGTGAGGCGATTATTGATCGCGTAATCTGTTTGGGAAAAAAGGAAGATGATGAATGGCCGGACGAGCAAATCAGCAACTAAACCAGCGGGAGACGATAAGGTAGGTACTCGCTCTGCATCTGATGGACTGGTATGATGGGAAAGATCTTATTAGCACTGAACGAAGAGCGAGTTAAAAACGGTGGGTGCATACATTGGTAAGCCCAGCATGAACTCATGCCAATGTAATGGACCCAACCCTTCTGGACAACGTCGTGAAGAGCTTGCATCTGCCAAAGCCGGGGGAAAAGGATGGAGCGGGGATATTATGAGCGACACAGTTACTTCCCATGCCGTCAAGCACGCACCACTTCCTCAACAGGGGTATCATAGTCAAAACGGTGGCCTACGGGGAAAAAAAAAGAAAACGTGACGTCAGATAAGACAAGGAACTTCGGTTCCCGACCATGAGCGAATAAGAAAGAAAATTGGAAATCGAACACTGCAGCACGTCGATATAATCGAGTTGCAAGCGCTTCAAGCTTTGCTGCACCGAGCCGAAGATGTGCTTCCTACTCTGGCCATACTGGTTCACATAGCCGAGGCTGTCCGAATCCTGAGAACCCCAGAGGAGATCTCCAGGATTGGTGCTAACAGGGAAGTGTAGCTGTGGGTTTCCTGGACTTTTAGTGCACGCGGCCGGAGGTGAGAAGGATCGTGTCTGACCTTGGTCATGACCACAATCTCCTCACGGGGGAGGTTGAGCTGTTTGATGGCCTTGCCGAGTATGACCTCAGAGGCCCCATTGGAGTACACCTGCCAATACCACGATAAATGGTTCACAGCCGTCCGTTAGAGGTGCAAGAAGTAAAGAATTTGGCTCGAGGAACCCACATCGGCGGTGTCAAACGTTTGGATGCCGTTCTCGTAACTGAGCCGAATTGGAACCGGCGGAATTGAAGTCAGCAAGGGCGCTCCAGCTTGAATTTGATGACGATGACGCACGCGAATTTGATCTGTGCGACCCCTTCTTCTTCCCCAAGCACCCACTTCTGCCACTCGGGCGACCCGTAGGACATGCATCCTAGTATGATCCTAGACACCTTCAACCCGGACTTACCGAGGCGAACTGGTTCAAGTCGTAAATTGTGACACATCAACCGCCCAGGATGTCTGACTTACCGTAGGGAACTCTTGAGGGAACTCGACGGCTGTTGAGAAACATTTGGATGCGTATATGCGGCTGCAATTGTTGGGAGATAGCGAGGCCCAAGATGGGGGTTTATATCGTTATCATGGAACAAAGCAATCCCATGATACGCAATTCATCGGCTCCACCACCGAGGCGTGGCTGCGGATTTTTGCCCCGTCTGTCCAGTTCTATTGTTAGCCGCGAGAAGGACAAATATATTGGGCTCTTCCGAGCCGCAGGGGGATCATCTATCTACCTTACGTACATCATGGACATGTACCTATCAAAAACGTGTACTGTAGTGGCTCGACTAGCCTACAATTCGTCAAGAATCACAACTTCGTAAGCAGCTTTGTCTGGGTGCGCCCATGCTCGCCTTTGGCATACTCATCCTGCAGTTTACGGCGCAGAGCCTTGCCAGTAGGAAGTCTTGGTATCTAACATATACATCAACGCTAAAATTCAGACTTTCCGACATATAAATTACTCACCTCATCAACTACCTGCAACCCCCCGCGCAGCCACTTGTGCTTGCTTAGCCGCGACCGCACCCACTCATCGAGTGCAGCTAGAGTTGCTTCTACCCCCCGTTCTTTCCCAGTGTTGGAAAGTACAACCCACGCGCGCGGAACGAGCTCGCCAGACAGGTGCTCTCCCTTAACGCCTGCGACAGTCACATCTATAATGAGTCGTGAAGGGTGGTCCCGGAGAGTGTTCTCAATTTCACTGGGCGAGACTTGCTTCCCTGAGATTTTCAAGGTATCCTGATGGTAATGACGGTCAAGTCTCATGAATTGTCCCTAGTATGCCTTATTCGCCTACCTTTACCCGATCCACGTAGCTTCAGAGGGCAAATTTTTCAGCATAGTGACCGGAGAACATAAGTAATGGGCGTACAAGAACCGTTCTTGTCTATCCACGTAGAAGCGATCTCCTGTATACAGCCATCCGTCTTTGAATGTTTCTTTAGTCGCCTTCTCGTTGTTAAAGTAACCTAGTGCAACAGTGGGCCCTCGCAGGATGAGCTCCCCGATTTCATCGTAGTCTGCATCACTGCCGTCTTCGCGGAGAATCCGTGCTTCTAAAGAAGGGCAGAGAATACCAGTCATGCCGGGCACGGGGTCCATGCCCCCATGCATTCCTAAATGAGGGAGCATGATGGCGGCAAATGTCTGGGGTGAACCTGTTCAGCGCCCCGGATCGACGGACAATCTGCGAAAACATACGCATTCGGATAACCCGTATCCTATCAAAATACAGATAAGCGCAGTCTATTAACGGTACGGAAGATCCGAACCTTCTATGAAGGATGGAAGGTTCTTTGCTCTGCGCTTAAAAGCACCTAAAAGTTCGGGAGGTAAGTGTGCCGCGCCTGTGCCCGCAGCTTCTAGTGAAGTGAGATCAAGTTTCGAAAGTTCGGGGTTATAAAGTATTTGGTGCATGATGGAGGGTACCATGATGAAATGAGTAATCGGGTACCTTGAAAGTAGGCAACGTTAGCTACCTTCAGATGTCATCCGAGAAGCGAATAATCACTTGGAAAATGTCTCTGCGATCAGGTCAACACTCCAATGGGGGAGTACGATTAACGTGCAGGGGGAGACGAATAGCCGGAACAAGAAGGCATGCCCGCCCATTGCATGGTACCAAGGTAAGACCGTCAAATGGACAGGGATTTTCGGGGTGACCGGCTATCTGGAAGTTATCCTTACATTCTTGTCATAGGTAAAGACGCCCTACCGGGTGCACGTTCGCAGCCTCATCGCTTGTGCTTGCCAACTCTGCAGCAGAGAAGATCAAGTTACGATGTGAGATCATAACCGCTACAATCCATTCAACTTTCAAAAGTGGTGGCAAAATTTGACATGAAAAAAAAACCTTTGGGGAGACCAGTGGTTCCGCTGGAGAACATGAGATACGCTAAGGTATCGTCCTGGACTTTTCGGGTCGCTATCGTCGGGAGAACACGAGCTTTGACATCTTCTATTAGGCGCGGAAGACTCGCTTTCCCAGGCACCTCTCCTTGAAGAATGAAGATGTTTCCTTCAGGAAAGCCGATCACTTTGGCCGCTGCCGCGGCATGAGGGTACAACTGCTCGCTCGCGAATAAGCATGTGACACCAGAAAGCTTCAAAAGTTCCACGGTCTCTTGAAGAGTGGATTGCGAAGGGAAGAACGCTATCGGCACGGCTATCTTGAGAAGGGCAAACACGAGAACCGGGTATTCCTTTGACGGTTACGTCGTGGGTAAGCGGCGCAGAAGACCACAGAAAGGGATTTCTGCACGGACCACGGAACTGCCTTCGTTCTCCAGTCACTGCATCGATGTGAAGTGTAAAGTCTGGCCACGACTTGAGCGCGGAGCGTCCCAAGAGCCAGTCATAGTAATTGACCGTGGGTGTGGATGATGGGAGAGAGGGGAACAGACTTTTAATGTATGGCATCGCGGGGAAAGTCAAGGTCGACTGGAGGGCAACTCTGGCAAACCTTGTTGTCTTATGAACGCCCACTGCAGCTGTTGAAATAGGCGCTGGCGAAATCCAAATCGCCTGTCTGATCTGACCCGTGTTTGCCGTGCGCTGTCATGTCAGTTCCACACTCAGTTCTCACACTCTCGGGTCAATCGAGGGAACCGGCTACTTAACCGGTGCGTACGGTGGATGACTAATACGTGAGAAGGAATTTCCAGAAAGGGAGGAATGGGCCGAGATGGTTCTGGTGAGCTTGACGCTCAGCGGCAATGGTCTCGTATTTAACAGGGTGTTTCTCTCTTTACCCTCAATCTCATCTGCCACATTATCTATTCCACCATGTCCACTGACGTATGGGTACTCTCCTATGAACACCTTAAAGGTCATCCGAGATCCGATCAGGCACTTACCCTCCTCCACAAAGTTGCCTCAAGCGTCAAGCCCATCATGCGAAAGCATGGTTGGAGGCTTCCTGTTCTCGCAGAGTTCTTTCCTGACAGCCCAAATCTTTTAGGTATGCTTCCTCCATCTCTCCTACCGTATTCCATCATCCCGAAACATGTCTGAACGTTACGTTGTTAGGATTGAGTAAGTCTACACACCACTCATCATCCTGTAGATCTATAACGTGGCCGCGGCAGATATCAACATGGGTCAGAAGATCCTGCTCCGGCTCAGGCCGGCTTGGGCTCCTGACACGTTTTACCCCGAGGAAGATATCATCGAGACCATGCTTCATGAAGTACCTTATTATTCACTGACCGCTAACAACTTGACGCTTAATGATCCTCGTTCCATAGCTCACACATTATGTACATGGACCGCACGATCAAACCTTTTACGATTTTTTGTCTCGTCTGCAAGAAGAATACTACGAACTCAAGCGCACTGGATATGCTGGCGAAGGCTTCTTCACCAATGGGCGTCGACTCGGCGCCGGTATACCCCAGACCGTTCCCGCGTTGATCGCACAACAACGTGCAATCGAACTAGAAGGTGCCGAGAGGAAGAGAAGGGCCAATACAATCCCAGGCACGAATGGCCCAGTCAGGTTAGGCGGAGGACACCTCGCCAGCCTGGGACTAACGCCGCGGGAATTGGCCATCCTGGTGCGTAGAGGAATCTGCTCCCCACGTGACACGATCATCTCACTCTCCTTCCTCTCTGTGTAGGCCGCGGACATGAGGGCCGCGGACGAGAAGAAGTGTGCTTCAGGCACTCAAGCACAACAGGAGGCCGACAAGGCAGCACGTGATAGCCATCACAGCAATGCCAGCGATCTTACAGGCGACTTTGATTTTAGCGAAGACTTAATAATACTAGATGATGGCCCTTCAGGGTCCACGAGTCCTAATGCATCACGTCCAGCTGATCCCCAGCCTTCTTCGCACCGCAAGCAGCCATGGCGCTCGCAGTCGGAAGGGACTCAGCGTACTTCGCCTGGTGTGAACGTCTTGACCAAGCCAAGACCCCCGCCGGTCAATAATGCGTCCAAGCCGTTGGCCGAATCCCCTTGGACATGTCCAAGTTGTACGCTCATCAATCGGTCACTCGCCCTGCAGTGCGATGCCTGTCTCGCTGTGAGGTCTTTACAACCCGATGCGCAGGTGACAGGCCCTGCCGCGGCTGCAGGATGGACTTGTGGTGTTTGCGGGGAAGAAGGTATGGATCATAATTTCTGGACCTGTAGATTCTGTGGTTCTGTGAAGGCTGAGAGCAATTTTGGTTGATCTATTTGGAGCGTCTTCTAGATGGTTTATGATGTCATTGTAATACCCAGCCAGCACGTCGACGGGATGATTTATTTAAATATTGTCTGCATAACCGGCAAATTGGAGCGAAGGAAAGTAGTGGACCGCATAGATAATCAACGTGGGATTCGACGAAACCACCGTAAACGTTGCTTAGCTACCACTTATGCGATCGTTACGCAACCTTTTTCACTTCGGTTAGCTTGTTCGAAAAAAGGTCCTGTTGGATAGCGTACCAGTTATACACCACCACCGATACCGACGTTGGTCCTGATCAGAGAAACAGTGATAAGTGATTTGGAGGCGGGTACATAGGACCTGGTTCGACCTATTGTCCGAGTCCTTGCTATTGTCCCCTTTTGCATTTCGTTCACGATAGGAGATATGGATACAGCTACAGGGACGCTAGTTTCTTCCATGATGCCCGTGCATAGCACCGATAAACGGTGAGGGTTGTAGAGGGTGTCAAAAGAAACTGACCAAGGTGCTGTGCAGCTCTGAAGGGAGCATGGAACTTCTAAGATTATCCGTGGCGATTAGTAGCCCGAAGGAATCGCCGACAAGGGTGAGCCGAGGAGGAAGCTATCGAAGTTGCTCGCCCTTCCTCTGAAGAATGTAGAGAGGTGTTGTTGTTTCCTTCGCCTTGTCGACGGATCAAAACCATTTTATCACGATCAGTTTAACCGGGGCATCGTGTCACGCACCGGAAATGATCGTTTTCAGGTAAGGCGTCATGTTGTAACTGGCTGTTGTGCAAGGGAGGGAAGCAAAGCAAAGGCAAAACAATCGGAAGGACGACAGAGGCTCTGACGTGTCGTATGAACATGAGGCCGTGACGTCACTTCAGTGAGAGCTCGAAGTGGTCATTTTGGAAATGTTTTGGGCACCGATGAGTGCGGAATACTGACAATTGTAGTAAGTAGGTAGAGACACCCAGCGAAGCTCAGAGTCCGCCACATCATATGGGATGTGTATACCCTTGCTTGAAGAAGTAAGGCACGGATATCCGAACCGATATGATAACCAAGTTAGATTGACCCTGAGAACCATGCGTCATTAATCGACGTATTTCCATTGGAAAATGGCAATATGAACGATGCGGCGAGATCGGATTCGCGTCATGCTTCTGAAAATGCTGTGCGCCACGCATTCAATTCGACGTCTGAACCCGAGGAAGGACGATCATGGCCAAAAGTGGGTCCCCGCGTTTATGAGGGCCGATGACTTACCGATGCTGCTTGAACTCAAACGACAACAATGAGAACATTGGATTCATATACTCGGATGATTTTAGTGCTGTTTAAGAGACCATTATCTTCGGCTCCGCGGGGACAAATTGAACTGTAACGAACCTTACTGACGTGATGATGGAGTTTGACGCTGGTCATAAATGCCATGGTTCTCCCCGCACATAAAGCGCAACAAGACGAGGCATTCACGGGCAGAAGGTTCGCATACACTGATGCTTGAACCTTGAACCTGTTTTTTTGTTGCCGAACGCGTCGACACCTTGGTTACCTACCAAATGTGGAGTCCGGTGAGAACTAGTACTAGCCCCCGCTGAGGGCATCTGTGGAGGCGCCGTGGCCATGACGAAAACCACTAGTAGTGAAGTCTTCATGATTAATATTGACACAAGCTGCCAGTCCGGTGAAAAGGCAGGAGCCAAAGGAGATGGCTTCGCCTTCGCGAACATGTATCAAGTCCACGTGGTCTTCCACGTGATACGTGATTTTCCTGAAACAAAGAACAGGTACGTCACGGTACCGTGAACAGCAAAGCCCCTCCCCAAAAAGGCTCGTAGGTCGTCAAGAATCGACGTTGACCCTCAGAAGCTTGTTCACCCACGTCTGCTGCCGCTTTCCAACCGCACCCTGAGGTGTTTCTCTGATCTGACGCGCTTCTCATACATCATACCGCGCGACCTTTCCACTCTTTCGGGAACGATTATCTGTTATGAAAATCAATTCGCGATTCCGCCTGCCCATGGGTGTCCCTCCTCGGGGCGCGGAATCGGGTTCAGGGCCGCATGCTTGACAAAAATATCAGAAACTCTGGACGAGTCGTCTCTTATTCCACAGACGCCTTGAATACGTAGCACAAGACGAGCCATCGGACCTCGGCTAGTTTTTATCGATGCTCTGCTTTCCTGTCTGTACTGTACCTTGGTGAGTGAAACCACACCAGTGGATAAAACGTTTATCAATAACGTCAAGCGGATAATATAGGTCCTATTTTTCCTCAGGCCACGCACAGGGAACCTATAAGAACGAGGACGCATCCCTAACATGCTTCATTACCGTCTCGCCCATACACGGTGCGCAATATGCATCCCTCATTCCTTTCACCCACACTTCCTTTATTCTCTCTCTTTCACTTCCTGTCATTTCTCGCTATAGTGCCTGTACGCATTTAGTTCAAACCCTATCCTTTTTCAGAGCCCTCTTTTATGATTTGTCTTACGATGTAGCAGTTTGCAAACGCGGATGGATCACACCGGAGCCTCCACCCTAGTCGTCTTCGCCTTCTCCGCTCCCAGCAGCGCGACCTCATTCATGATCTCCCTGCGGGTTGGACTTCGGTTGGATGCTACACGTTAGTCATCTAACAACCCTGTGAAGAGAGATATACCTTCTGACTCCTAATACAAATTAGGGACAACATTGCTGCACGCACACTCTCATCTTTCGGCTATACGGACACGAATGACATGACCATCGAGAATTGCGTGAACATCTGCAACGCTCGGAACTTTATCTATGCCGGTGTCGAAAATGGCCAAGAGTGTTGTAAGTGGCGTTTCAGGGTCATCCATGGCCTTCTTTTCGATCTCTGTTGACTATTCTGATCACATGGGTTTGAATATAAGATTGTGGAGATGTCATATCCAATGGGGGGACGACTGCTCTGGACTCGGATTGTAGCCTACCATGCAACGTCAACGCAGAGGAGACTTGCGTTACCAACAATCGACTGATTTTATATCGTAGTAGTGCTGCAACCTCAGCTGTGGTCGACATTCTGCCGAATAATGAACCATGGGTTTCCTTGGGATGTTACATGTAAATCTACCTCCCTTTTCATAAAATGTGGTCATTAACACTTCTGTGCCTGTCCCATTAGCGACTCACCGGCAATGAAGACTCTTCGCGTCCCAACAGCCGTCCTCGGCGGTGGTTCCAACACGAGTGTCCAAAGTTGCACCGATGCCTGCTTCTCCGCGGGTTACCGCCTGGCCGGTGTGAACTCCCGCGAGTGCTGTACGCATTATCTATCGTCCCGACTTGTGACGTTCGTCCACTCACCTTGCTTTCCAAAGACTGCGGTACCGCCATCGCCAGTGACGGCACTCCGACATGTCAGACTGATTGCTCCGTGGTTTGCCCTGGAAATAGCTCCGAATTTTGTGGTGGCCCAAACCGCCTCAACGTGTATAACTATACTGGCACCGACCTTCCATCAATCGCATCCCTCACTTCGGATGGAGGCGATAGACAAGACCCACTTTCGGTTTATACCTCCAC
>WNFQ01001552.1_pt1 | contig 31783 bp, 39 predicted proteins | sample 5400171 | NCBI WGS metagenome assembly WNFQ01 (sample SAMN13153356, study PRJNA577476) | soil metagenome | isolation source: 20 cm soil under Madrone tree | place: USA:California | collected 2016-06-14
AGATGGGCTTTGCCAAACGTGTGGCGGATCAGGTGGCGCTTCTGAGCGGCGGCAAAATTGTCGAGTACGGACCGCCTGCTCAGATTTTGGATGATCCGCAATCAGAGACCGGGCGACAATTCCTGGCCAAGATTCTGAAGTACTAGAGGCTGTCGGCGACTGTCCCCCCGAAGCCCAGCGCCGTACTGGTCCGTTTCCAGTATCGCGGAGTGATCAGTTAGGCACACCGAGAAACGCAGTCGCCATCGCTCGGCAGAAGGTTACAGGCTGTAAGTTAGGAGTTGAAGTGCCTCATCGGTAGACTGTCCGAAACAACCTTGCATATGCCTTCAGAACGTCTGCTTGGTGTGAATGAATTCTTCTACAAACGCAGTCGCCGGCTGATCTTGGATTTCACTCGGGGTTCCGATCTGCTCGATTCGGGCGTTGTTCATCACGGCCACTCGATCGGCCATTTCGAGCGCTTCTTCCTGGTCATGGGTAACAAAGAAGGTGGTGATTTTTAGCTGATGTTGGAGCTCTTTTATCCAGTTCCGCAATTCCTTGCGCACTTTCGCGTCCAAGGCGCCGAACGGCTCATCCAGCAGAAGAATCCGCGGATTGATAGCCAGAGCTCGTGCTAAGGCGACCCGTTGCCGCTGTCCACCGGAAAGCTGATGAGGCAGTCGGTTCTCAAATCCTGGGAGCTGCACCAGCTGCAAGAGTTCGGTTACCCGGTCGCGAACTTTCGCCTTGTCCAGACGTCCCTGGCCGCGCATCACCTCCAAACCGAACGCGACATTTTTGAAGACCGACAGGTGGCGGAAGAGTGCGTAGCTTTGGAAAACAAAGCCGACGTGGCGCTTTTGGATCTTCAGCCGGGTGGAATCAATCCCGTCGAAATAGACGTTCCCGTCATCCGGGAAGTCCAAACCGGCAATGATCCGCAGCAAAGTCGTTTTGCCCGAGCCCGACGGACCAAGTAGCGCCACGAGCTCCCCATCGTCCGCGTCCAGGGAGACTCGGTTCAAGGCCGTGTAGGCGCCGAATTTTCTGATCAAATCTCTGACTTCAATTTTCATCCGAAGTTGAGCAGTTCTGCAGCGATCGGAGTGGCGCGCATCCGCCATTCCAGGAAGCTCTTAATCACCAGAGTTAATAAGGCAAGAAGAGTCAGCAATGACGCCATCGCGAACGCGGCGACAAAGTTGTACTCGTTGTACAGAATTTCGACGTGGAGGGGGATTGTGTTGGTAAGACCGCGGATGTGGCCCGAAACCACGGACACTGCTCCGAATTCCCCCATGGCTCGCGCGTTGCAAAGGATAACACCATAAAGCAGTCCCCATTTCGCTTTTGGCAGTGTGATCCGCCAGAAAGTTTGCCAGCCGCTAGCACCGAGTGATAACGCCGCCTGCTCCTCCTCGCTCCCTTGGGCTTGCATAATCGGGATTAGCTCACGAGCGACGAATGGGAAGGTGACAAAGATTGTCGCCAAGACGATGCCCGGAACGGCAAAAATGATCTGAACGTTCCAGGCACTTAAAAGCGGGCCGAACCAGCCTCGTGAACCAAAGAGCAGGACGTAAATCAAGCCGGAAACAACTGGTGAAACCGCGAAAGGAAGGTCAATAAACGTTACCAACAAACTCTTGCCCGGGAATTGGAACTTGGCGATTGCCCAACTTGCGCAAAGGCCGAAGATCAGGTTGCATGGTACGGCGATCGCCGCGACCAGCAATGTGAGCCCGATTGCCGAGCGGCCCGCCGAATCCTGGAAAGCGGCAAAGTAAGTGCCAACTCCCTTAGCTAGAGCTTCGTGGAAAACCGTCCAAACCGGAATGACTACGAATAGCAATAAGAAAGCGGAAGCCATTGTAATCAGGCCAATCCGGAACAACCACGGATCGCGCACCGTTGGATGCGCCTTCGGGATAGGGGAGACGACGGCGGACGACATAGAAAATCAGGTTGCTACCCGGATATGATGGGACCAACGCTGGAGCGCATTAATTCCGAACAGCAAAACGAAAGATATAACCAGCATTAGAGCGGCGATGGCTGTGGCGCCCGCATAATCGTACTGTTCGAGCTTGGTAATGATTAGGAGGGGCACAATTTCGGTCTTCATCGGCATGTTACCGGAAATGAAGACGACCGAACCGTACTCGCCCACGGCGCGCGCGAACGCTAGCGCAAAGCCGGTAAGAATAGCGGGCAGAATCTGAGGAAACACGACTCGACGGATCGTTTGCCAGCGAGATGCTCCCAACGATGCTGCTGCTTCCTCGAATTCTACCTCCAGGTCCTCGAGCACCGGTTGCACCGTTCTCACCACGAATGGCAGCCCCACGAAAATGAGTGCGATCAATATTCCTAGCGGCGTGTACGCGACCTTCAGCCCGGTCAAAGCGACCAATGGTTGCCCGATCAATCCGTTCGCAGAGTAAATGGCAGTAAGTGCGATACCAGCCACCGCCGTTGGTAATGCGAATGGCAGGTCCACGATCGCATCAACGATGCGCCGCCCGGGAAAATCGTAACGGATCAGGACCCAACCAACGATAGTGCCGAGAAAGGCGTTAATGAGCGCCGCATAAAGCGAGATGGAAAAACTCAATTCGAAAGAGGCAACGACCCTCGGGCTAGTCAATGCACGCACGATTCCATCCCAACCAAGGCCCGACGCCCGCAAGAACGTCGCAGAAAGCGGGATGAGAACGACCAGGCCAAGATAGGCAACGGTGATTCCCAATGTCAGCCCGAAGCCAGGCAAGACCTTGCGTTGGTACCAAAGTTGAACTGCACGCCAGCCCATTAGGCTACTACTATGGTATAGAATTGGGAGAGTGGCTAATGCGCAAATGCTTTTGCTGCGGAAAATCAGGCTGACCCAACGTGGCCCCGGATCCTGAAGTATTAGGGCTCCCGGCCCGGTAGGACCGGGAGTCCGTTCCCGCCCGAAAATTATGGCTTATAAATCTGATCAAAAACACCGCCGTCAGCGAAAAACTTCGACTGAGCTTGCTTCCAGCCACCGAAGAGCTCGTCGACGGTGAACACCTTCACCTCCGGAAATTGAGCTGCGTACTTTTGAAAAATCTCTTGGTTGATTGGGCGATAGAAATTCTTTGCAGCGATCTCCTGGGCCTCTGGCGAATAAAGGTACTCGAGGTAGGCCGTGGCCACCTCTCGGGTGCCCTTTTTTTCCACCACTTTATCGACTACGGAGACGGGCGGCTCCGCCCGAACACTGATCGACGGAGTCACGATCTCAAACTTGTCGGCGCCGAACTCCTTTAGGCTAAGGTGCGCTTCGTTCTCCCAAGCGAGAAGCACGTCACCCAGCCCGCGTTGACCGAAGGTTGTAGTTGATCCGCGGGCACCGGAATCGAGCACCGGAACATTGGCATAAAGTTTGGATATGTAGCCCTTGGCCTTACCTTCATCGTTGCCGTTTGCGTTCAGAGCGTACCCGTACGCAGCAATAAAACTCCACCGCCCGCCCGCAGAGGTCTTCGGGTTCGGAGTAATGACGACTGTGCCGGGCTTCATGAGGTCGCCCCAATCCTTGATGGCTTTTGGATTTCCTTTGCGTACCAAAAAAACCACGGTCGAAGTATACGGAATGCTGTTGTTCGGAAGTCGCTTTTGCCAGTCGGCTGCCACCAGATCGCCATTGTCGTGGAGTGCGTCGATATCGGCAGGGAGACCGAGAGTAACAACGTCGGCTTGCAACCCGTCGATGACGGAGCGGGCTTGTTTTGCCGACCCCCCATGAGATTGCTGGATGGCCACCTGTCTACCGGTTTTCTGCTGATATTGCTTGCTAAAAGACTGGTTGAACTGCTCGTAAAACTCTCGTGTTGGATCGTATGAGACATTCAACAACTGGATGGTCGCTCCTGAGGCGCCGGTAACGAAAACGGCTACCAAGGAGAAAAGTGCCAACTGACGGTAGATGGAGCGGATCATAACCCTACTTGAATTATAGGGATTAAAAGCATACAAATCTATAGGAGTAAAGGAGAAATGCTGGGTTGGAACGTTGCCAGCCGCCGGCAACACTGGGGAGCGGCGAAGGCGCGGCTCAAGAAAGCCTAGGGCTTCGCCTGGGCGAAGCCCTAGGAATCGGGTCCCCAAAAGGTCGCGCACTGAAGGTGCGCTTCAATCTAGGGCTTCTGCTAGCCAGCCGTTCGTCGAAGGCCCTTGGTGGCGAAATACGCGTGTACCCTTTGTTAAAGATCCTTGTCGACGAGGGGTGGCTCGACACTCTTGGTCAAATTAGACGAACCAAAACGTTTGCCAGCGATTGCGTCATTCCTTAGGCTTCGCCTTAGGCTTTCTTGAGCCGCAGCTTCGCTGCTCCCATCCTTCCCGGTGTCACCGGCATTCCCGGTCCCGGCCTCAGCTCTTGCGCTCGCCGTTTGCTCGAGGGACGACAAGCCCACTATCGCTGCTCTTGGGTCGGGCGGCTCCGATCGGATCAGCGGCAAACGGAAGCGGGACATTATTACGGCGCATCTTCCGCAACGTGACCTCGACGACGTCCGCTAACGAAAAGCGATCGAGAATATTAGAAATCGCGTTGCGCACATCGAGCATGACCATCCGCAGACCACAGTGTTCTTCATCAGGGCAAGTGCAGCGTTCGTATGCAACCTGACTTACGCACCTGATTGGAGCCAACGGTCCATCGATCAAGCGAACTACCTGTCCGATCTGAATATCCTCTGGTCGCCGGGCCAGCAAGTAGCCGCCATGTTTTCCGCGTCTGCTTTCCAAATAACCGGCGGCCTTGAGTTGCATCAGAATCTGTTCGAGAAACTTGACCGGCAGATCTTCCTTCGATGCGAGCTCGTTTACCTGCAGCAGCGGTTTACCCATCGCTTGAGCCAGTCCAAAGTCGATCAATGCCCGGAGGGCGTATTCGCCCCGTTTCGAAAGTTTCACAGCCCGCGAGTGTAGAACGGCATGCCGGTAAACTCAAATCTTTGTGCGGGTTGGGCCGCGTGAGTGTCATCAGCCACCGCCTCGGCTAAGCCTCCATACCGCCAGTGCTGCCCGAGGTGTTGGCCAGGGCGAACCAAAGGACGACGGTCGGTGGTTTGTTGTTGCAAACAGGTTGCAAATAAATCAATTTCGGCGATGAGGTTTGGTCCACTTCTGATTTCCGTAGCGCTCCTAGCTCACATCGCCCTCAGCCACGCCCAGGCTGAAGATAAACTGGCCATCGCCAGTTTTTCCACGATCTTAACCGAAATCGCGCAAAAGGTAGGCGGCCAGGAAGTGACAGTCAACGGTTTGATCCAGCCCGGTCAAGACCCGCACGAATTTCAGCTCAGTCCGAGCGATCTTCAGGCGGTAACCGGGGCGAGGCTGGTGCTCACTTCTGGAAAGAACCTCGAGCACTATTTCAATAATTTACGTGATGCGACGAAGGCAGATTTGCTTCCGGTTGGGGACAAGTTGCCCAGTTTGAAAATGCAAGCCGGAGAAGACGACAAAACGGCCAAGAGCGGATTCATTGAAGATCCGCATTGGTGGAACAGCGTCCCTAACGTCGAAAAGGCGACCTTCATCGTGCGCGACGAATTAGTAAAGCTCGATCCGGCCCATGCCGACGAGTATCGAACTAATGCCCAAACCTATGTCAACCAGCTGCAACAACTCAACAGCTGGGTTAAGCAGAAGATCGCTGAGTTGCCGCGCGACCAAAGGAAACTGGTAACTTCCCATGATGCGTTCCAGTACTTTGCCAAAGAGTACGGGTTCAAGATCTACTCCATCGAAGGGTTGAGTACGGAGGATGAACCATCGCTGCGCCACGTTTCCGACTTGATTGACCAGATCCGGAAGCAGCGGGTCAAAGCGATTTTTCTCGAGAGTGCTTTAAATCCGAAGGTGAGCGTCGAAATTACCCGCGAGAGCGGCGCCAAAATTGGTGGTACCCTCTACGCCGACGGCCTGGGAACTGGAGATGGCGCTACCTACGAAGGAATGATCAAGCACAACGTGACTGCGATCGTTGATGCGCTCAAATGAGAGGATCCCCGCTCCTACAGCTACTTGGACTAGTGATTGCGCTAGGGCTTCTCGCTTTCCCATTACATTATCTGACTTCTGCGCCCCGAATAGAGACACCGCCATCGAACTCGGACGCCACGCCATCGAACGTGAGACAGGTCGAATTGAAACTGGTTTCCTCGGCCGTCCCGTACAGTTTTGAAATTCAATTTCTGGGAAAGCCACTCTGGACAGGAACCGCCCAGCGAGCGACCGACACAAGGACCGTCCGAATCCCGTTTCCGCCGGAAGGAGTGGATCTGACAATTGAAGCGCGTTGGAGCAATCCTGGGATGGCTGCTCTCCAACTAACCGTAACTCCGGCCGATCAACCGCCGCTCTCGCAAACCCTTTGGGGAGATGGAAAAGTTAGTGATACAATCACGCTCAGAGAAGGAACGCAGTAGCCCGATGAGCAGCGAGCCCGGTCACGTTCTACGGATTAAAGACCTTACCGTCAGTTATCGGAGGGTTCCAGCCGTGCATCACGTCAGTCTCGAGCTCCACTGTGGAAGGTGCGTCGGCTTATTGGGACCGAACGGGGCAGGCAAGACTTCGCTTCTGAAAGCGGTCGCCGGCCTGATTCGGCGTGAGACCGGCACTATTGAGATCGGTGGACACGATGGGAGCGCTGGTCACGGAGCGTATGTGGCCTATTTGCCTCAGCGTTCGGCGGTCGATTGGGATTTTCCCACGACCGTTCGCGGCCTCGTGGAGATGGGGCGTTACCCCGCATTGAGCTGGTGGAAACCATTCGGAGAGGGAGATCGAATGGCGGTAGACGAAGCCTTGAACGCGATGAAACTGAGCGAACTGGCGGATCGGCAGATTAGCGCCCTTTCCGGAGGCCAGCAGCAGCGAGCGTTCCTTGCTCGATCACTGGCTCAAAACGCACATGTATTTTTGCTGGACGAGCCATTCACCGGATTGGATAAGCCTTCGCAAGACCTGTTGGCAGAAATCCTGCGTGACCTCGCTCGGGTTGGGAATCTCGTCATCGTCTCTCATCACGATCTGCGGATGGTTCCGGACTTATTTGACGAAGTCGTTTTCCTGAATGGCGAGCTGATTGCCTACGGGCCCACGACGGTTGTTTTTAATGACGAGAATCGCGTCCGCACCTTTGGAACAGAAACTTTTTCCGGGCAACCCGCGTGAACTTTGATTGGTTTCTCCGAGCACTGCAAGAACCGCAGATTCAGCGAGCGCTTTTTGGCGCGGTATTGATCGGTTTTACCAACGGCATTTTGAGCGTCTTCATCGTAATTCGCCGCCTTTCCTTAATGGCTGACGCGATTTCACACTCTTTACTCCCTGGACTGGCGATCGCCCTCATATTGTTTGGTGCAGCACCGGCTACGTTATTTGTGGGTGCCATTGTCGCTGCCGCCCTAGTTGCATTCGGCACGCAGATCATTTCCAATAGTTCGCGCATTAAGGAAGACACTGCGCTTGGTTTGCTTTTTGCCTGCTCTTTTTCATTGGGACAAGCGCTCTTGAAGTTCTCACCAACGCACATAGCGATCTCCGATTATCTCTTCGGTAATATCCTCGGGATCAGCGACGCCGATCTTATCCTGATCTATGCAGTAAGCTGCTTATTACTGCCGGCCCTTGTCCTGCTCCAAAGGCCCTTGCTACTGATGCTTTTCGAGCCCTCGGTTGCGGCCACTCAAGGCGTTCCGGTTGGTGCGCTGAAGTATGTTCTGATGGGTATTTTGGTGCTAGCGATGACTTCCTCGCTGCAGGCAGTCGGAATTATCCTGGCTCTCGGTACACTTATCGCGCCGGCCGCAACTATTTATCTGTTCGTGGATTCGTTTCCAATCCTCTTTTGGGCGAGCGGTTTTCTCGGAGCAATTGGGTCCGGACTCGGGCTGCTGGTCTCTGCGGTGACCGATCTGCCGGCTGGTGCCTGTATCGTGCTTGTGCTCGGCTTCTTTTTCTTTATTGCTTACGTCTTTAGCCCAAAATACGGCTTACTCCGCAAGCTGACGAAAGGGCATTTGCATGATCAGTCGTTGGCGCGATGGCGGGGAAGTGCGAGCTAGACCCGCCGCTGCGGCTGCCCTCCTGAGTTAAGAAAAAGCATCCGATTCGGCAAAAAGCGGTACCAAAAACCGGTGCAAGTTGGAGTGGCGAGGCGAATCCGCACGAATGGCTCAAACCCGCCGCATGGGGATGCATAGCGAAGGATGCAGCCAACAAATGCGCCGAGGGTTTCGCCCGACCTAACTACGTTCATTCCCTCACGGGATCGACTTTTGTCCGGGCGGGACCAGTCCTTGTTGAAATCCCCGCTAAAACTTGGTTCTCTTCATTGCAACATTTCGATTGTTGGAATATTCCTCTCAGGTCTTCAGCAATCCGTTGCGTTTCTGCTGGTCGCGAATGTTGGCGTCTTAACTTGGCCTCTAGCAAGATAAGCAACGGCAGAAGCGATAGTCCGGAGCGACTGACCCCGAGTTCAGAGTTGTTTCGGCGCGAGCTGAGGAAACAAACCAATCCAAAGTCAATCCCCCAAGGTATGAATGATTCAACGCTCGCTCGATTTCATCGGTGGCTATCACCGGTGGCATTTCTTCTCTCGATCACTGCCCTCCTGATGCCGCTCGCCAACCGGGTGCAAGCGCAGGAAAAGAAGAAGTACACCATCGCGCTGATCCCGGGCCTCACCACCGATGCGTTCTACATCACGATGCACAAAGGCGCGAAGGCAGCAGCTGATGCGCTCGGGGCTGAGTTGGTTTTCCAGGGCGCACCGGAGTTCAACCCCGTGCAGCAGGTACCGGTACTCAACGCGATCATCGGGCGGAAACCAGACGCGATTCTCATCGCACCGACCGACAAAGGCCAGCTCGTAGGTCCGCTCAAGACGGCGGTCGACAGCGGCATTCCGGTAATTACTGTCGATACGTTCATCGGCGATGGACATTACCAGACCGGCACTGGCGATGCTGATTTCCCTCTCTCTTATATCGCGTCGGACAACATTTTAGGTGGCGAAATTGCCGCCAAGGCGTTGGCCAAAGCAATCGGGGACAAGGGCAAGGTCTATGTTTCCAATGTGAAGCCAAACATTTCAACCACCGATCAACGGGAGCAGGGATTTAAGCAGGAAATGAAAAAGCACCCGAACATCACGGTCCTGGAAACGCAGTTCAATGGAGATGATGCCAACAAGGCGGCCTCCCAATTTCAAGCGATGTACGCGCGAACGCCGGATCTCGCTGGGGTCTTCGGCGCGAACCTATTTTCTGCCACCGGTGCCGCTAACGGAGTGAAACAGGTCAACGCCAAAGGAAAGGTCAGGGTTGTTGCGTTTGATGCGCCGACTTCGATGATCGACGATATCAAAGCCGGAAACATTGATATCGCCATTGCCCAGCATCCGGCCGAGATCGGATTTTACGGAGTAGTGACCGCCTATGCGCATCTCACCGGGCAATCAGTTCCTCCTTTGATCGGCACGGGTTTTACCGTGATCGATAAGAGCAACATCGATGACCCGAAAGTGAAAAAATTTATCTACTCGGATTAATCAGGTGTGACGGGCCAGTCCGACGACGTGTCCGCCATAGTCCCGCGAAGGCGGGACGGAGGAGGAAGCCTCAGTTGTTGTTAATGCGAATGTCTACAAGTTTGGCGTTGTCGGAAACCCCACCTTATCGAATTCGACCGTACAGATTTTTGGTAACAGAGCGGGAGTTTGATCTCCCGCTCTCGCCAAGGTGGAATTTTGCGTGTCATTAGAAGAAAGTTGACTGCCTCAGGTGAACTCAATCCCACTTCAAGCCACCGCCGAACGCCTCGGTTGGAGCGGATCTCTCCGATATTGGTTAGCCTCGGCCCGAGCATGGATCTTCTTGATCGTTCTGGTGATCGGTTTCGAGGTCTGGGCGCACTTCGCCTATCATACCAGCTTTGTTCTGAATCCTTTCAATGCACAATCGATCGCGGTGTTTGCGGTCGGTCCGCTGTTGCTGGCACTGGGTCAAACGTTTGTCGTGATCTCAGGTGGGATCGACCTATCGGTCGGATTCACGATGGGCTTCGCCGCCGTGGTATTCTCGAAGATTTTGAATCTGACGAGGGACTCGCTCGGGGAACCTGGAAGTCTGGTTGTTGCCGCAATTGTCGCCTTGGCAGCCTCTGCGATTCCAGGGCTGATCAATGGCCTGCTAATCGCGCGCCTTCGTATCCCTCCTTTCATTGGAACACTCGGGATGTACGGGGTCGCGCGTGGCATTGCCTATTTGTTGGCCGGAGGAACGACGGTACCGATCAGTAACTCGATCGTTTCGTTTGTCGGCAACGGCACGTTCCTCGCCATTCCAATGACCGTACTGATCACCATCATTCTGACTGCCGGGATGATGTATTTGCTCTCCCAAAGCCGTTTTGGCCAGCACACCTATGCTGTTGGCGGGAACCGGCAAGCGTCGCTTCGGGCGGGCATCAACGTCTCGCGCAACACCGTTACCCTTTACATCCTGTCTGCGCTCACCGCCGGTATAGGAGGTATACTTTACACCGCTCGCTTTTCGGCCGGCGCGGCCCAAGCTGGTGAACCGCTTCTGCTGGATAGTATCGCCGCAGTGGTGATCGGCGGAGCGAGCCTGTTTGGCGGCTCGGGCACAATCACCGGCACCATTATCGGAGCGCTGATTATCGCCATCATTCAGTATGGGCTGGTCTTCGTGAATGTTGAGCCGTTTTGGCAATTTGTTGCCGTCGGCATCGTCATCATTATCTCTGTCCTGGTCGATCAGACCCAGAAACAATTAAGCGGCGCGAGGCTCGATGAGTGAAACCCCAATCCTAAAGGTTCAAGGTGTATCCAAGCGTTTCGGTGGCGTCCACGCTCTGGAAAATGTTTCGCTGGAGCTTTACCCAGGTGAGGTCCTGGCGCTGGCCGGCGACAACGGAGCCGGCAAATCCACGCTGATTAAGATTATTTCTGGAGTTCACCATCCCGACGAAGGAACGATCTGGTACAGCGGCAGTGAGGTCACCTTTGAGAATCCACAAAGGGCGCGAGAACACGGAATCGAAACGATTTACCAGGACTTGGCTCTGGCTGATAATCTCGATGTCGGCGCAAACGTGTTTCTTGGCCGTGAGCCGCTCAAGCGCGTTCTCGGGTTTCCGGTAATTGATCGTAAGCAGATGCGGACCCAAGCGGCGGACGCGCTGCGGGTTCTCGATATTCAGATGCATCGATTTGATCTTCCCATTCGATCGCTCTCGGGTGGTCAACGACAGGCTGTCGCGATCGGACGAGCGATCCATTGGAAAGCCAAGATTCTGATTATGGATGAGCCGACTGCGGCGCTTGGCGTACCGGAACAGCGTAAAGTCATTGCTCTTATCAAAAGCCTGAAACAAAGCGGTGTCGGCGTAATTTTCATCTCGCATAATCTCGTCGATATTTTTGCGGTCAGCGATCGTATCGTCGTTTTGCGACGGGGCGTGAAAGCAGGCGAACGCCTCATGGCTGATACCAGTTCCGATGAGATTGTGCGGCTGATGGTCGGAGGGTGAGCAATTGCGGAATCCACGTTCGGCGATGCGCAATCTGTTATTTGCTATCTGCTATTTGCTATCCGAGCTTTTCGGATGAGCGACGTCCAAGATTTCCCCTACGATACGCGGCTTAATGTTTTGCACAGCGCCTTGGAGGTGATTAACGAAAAAGCGCTTTCCGACGCGAGTAAGCCTTGGTTCAATCAAACGCTCTGCCAGGTGAACTCCTCGGTCGTCCGCGTTGGTATTATCCAGGGCGAGTACCATTGGCACAAGCACGACAATGACGACGAATTTTTCTATGTGGTCGAAGGCCGGCTTTTGATCGATCTGGAGGGCCGCACGGTCGACCTCGCGCCGAGACAAGGATTCGTCGTTCCCAAAGGTGCGCTCCATCGTACGCGTTCCCCCGAACGGACGGTCATCCTGATGGTCGAAAATGCCGGGATTGTCCCAACCGGAGATTAGGCGGTAGAACGATTGCTTGCGGCATAGATCCCTCCGCCGGAGCGAACCGCCAGCACCAGTCACTCGATTCTTCCTCCGACCTCTTTTCTTCCGATTGCCGCGACAGTCGATCTCTGGCAGATTGAGCTGGTGCCTCAGAATTTCTATTTTCATATCACGCTCGAACCCCATCGCAAGCATTCAGGGGCGAGGACCGGTAGAAAAATCAATCTCATTGCTGAGGTGCCGATAACAGCTGCCCGGAAAACGGCCGGATCTCCTGACGATGAGCAATCCGTTTATGACGAAGCCAAACGGCTGGCGGCTAATCTCACAACCATGGCCATGACAGGTCAGCTACCTCAACCCGGAGAAGACGAGATGCGCGTTTCCTTCCACGCGATTCCCAAAATGTCCGAGGAAATGATCGAGCGCCAAGCCGATGCAGAAAAAGATGGTGTACGGTTGTGGTTATTGGGAGCCAACGCAGATTGAGCGCTGGCGGAGCTAACCCGCAAAAGACCACCTAAAAGCCGCTGACCCAGCCTGTATCGCTCGCAAATCCTTAGAGATTTGCGAGCGATACCGGCTAGGCAACCAATCAGATACCGGTCGAGGAGCTGCGTTTTTCGTGGGTTGTCGGCCTCCTCACGATCCAAGCCTTGGATCCATCCTCAGCCACCAGCGCGGGTTCTCCCAACTTCTTGGAATCGCCAACTTTGGCAACCGTTTCTGAGTGATAAGGGAAATAGGATTGCGAGCCGAAAAGGCTTTGCTGCTCCGCTACCCGCTTGGCGATATCAAGAGCGCGGGGGTTGGGAGAAATCCTTTCCTCGTTCATCTTAGCCACAATCTCTGGGGGCATCTCGACGATGATCACGAGCCGCTGAGCATTTGGTCTCATACCTTGCGAGAACTCTACCCGGATAGTCATTTTCTTGATTTCGCAGACATATTTCTCTGAGTTAATTAGGTTCCGCGTGCCATTTGCATCTCAAAATCCTGAGCGCGCCCGCCGCGAGAAGTGCTATGAAACGCACTCTTGTCCTTGTGCGATAGCGAAATCCGCTAGTTGGATGACCGCACAGAACGGAATGAACTTCATCCGGTACTAAAGGCCGGAAATCTGAAATGTCAGGCAAAAAGAAAATGAGTGAAGCTAGCCCACAAAGATCGAACGCGATGCAGGGCACTAGTGTATGCCGTATTCTACGCTTCGCGAAAACCGAGTTGTTGCCAACGCCCCGGATTAATCACCGCGATGTTGCCTGGATTCTCGCGCGGGAACGAAACCCGGGTGCGGTGGATGCCCGGCACGTAAAAATCGGATTCCGAGATCGGTTTCAGATTGACTGATCGGCCGGCGCGAAAATCGAAAAAATCCATGGCTGGCTCCGCCGAGAGTTGGCCTTGGTAAATGCGAATCTTGAGGACGGCTTTTGGTCCAAATCGAAATGAGCCGGTACACTTTGTCAGGTTTGCCAAAGAAACATCGACCGGCGGAGGGGCAATAAAAACCGGTTCTTCAGGTACGCTCGACAGGATAGCGTCCCACATCACTTCGCCGGCAATAGCATTGAGTTCGCGTAAACTCAGGCTCGTGCTGGAAACTTCCTCGGTTGAAAGGGCGAAAATAGTATCGCCATCGACATCGGTAGAAAAGGGCTGGATGCCGCGAGCCATCGATGTGTGGACCTGTACGGCAAGCCGTTGCAGCGCGGCATAGCTGAGCTTTTGGTTAGTGACGGTCAAGCTAGTAGTCGTGTGGCGCCCGCCAGTCTTATTGCGATCACTCGTTGGGGAAATCCACTCTTCGGAACAGCTCGCCGGCAGATTGGCCAGCAAATCGGACGCTTTCGGTAAATCCTTTGACTCATTCCTAAACTTTACCAGTCGACCAGCGCGATCGGTGACCGCCCCGCTCGAGTTTACGACAACGAATGCGGCCACTTTTACGTCCTCGATCTGGCGAAATGCGCCTCCTTGACCAGAGTGGACGCCCCATCCAAAGAAAGCACCTTGCATCGCCATTCGACCGGCTCCTTGTGCACCCAGCGGCAAGACGCCTGACCGAAGATCATGCAACGCGGCCTGAGCTAACCTCTTGTCCGGATAAAACTCATTCAAGCGCCGTCCCGCAAAATCGTATATGATAGCACCCGCAACCAACGCAACGTTGTCCCAATCGCCGCTGTAAACACCGTCATCCTTCAATCCGGTCGCAACCGCGGTGATTGTTTCCTCGCCATAAGCAGAGCCGCCCGAAAAGACGACGGCATCAACATTTGGTTGTTCGTAACCGAGGCGCAAATAATCGGTATTCACTGTGCCGGGAGATCCACCGCGAACGTCGACTGCTGCCACCGCTGAACCAGGGAAGCGAAAGATAGTCAGCCCGGTTGGTCCCTCCTCATACGATCCAATCCCGATTTGGACTGCCGGCCAGTCAAACTGCAGGATTGGCCCGTGTATTGCCGTATCAGTTTTAAGGTGATTTTGAGACGCTCCGGCAGATACCATAAGAAACGTGCGGTTAGTCAGTATCATGTAAGTTCGCCGAGATCTCCAGCCCTTCTGCCGACTTCCCGCGCCCCGCATCGAGGTGCTTTCGGTGTGCAAAAACTGCCCGTTCGAGCTATAGCTCCTGGGAAGCTTTTTAATAACGTTCTCGCGGCCGAGATACTGGTTGGGCCGATTTAAAAAGTTCATTCATGAATAAACGACTGGCCATTTGGGTCGCCCTGCTCGGCTTCGGCGGTGCAGTCGTGGCCGTGGCCCTGGTGTTAAACAACTACGCCCGCGCTGATGTGTTGGGTGGGCCACTTCCTGCCCCAAGCCCGCCCGCGGATAACATCCAACTGACTCCCGTGGAGAAGCTCGGGAAGTTGATGCTCTACGATAGCACCCTGTCGAATCCTCCGGGCTACTCCTGCGCAACTTGCCACGTCGCTGAGACAGGCTTTACGGGGCCGAACTCGGAAATCAACGCGTTCTCCGGTCCCCAGCCGGGGATCGTGCCGGGCCGGTTCAGTGATCGCAAACCGCAGAGTTATCTTTACGCCGCGTTCAGTCCCGAGGGCCCCTACTATGATCCTGGTCTGCGAACTTGGCTGGGCGGCAATTTCTGGGATGGCCGCGTTTCCGACCTCGCCAAGCAGGGGCTGCAACCGCCCATCAATCCGAACGAGATGGCGAACACTCCTGATGGACCCTATACGCCCGCTAATGGCGGATATTCACCGCTTCTCGTTCAGAAGCTCGCGAACCGGCCATATACCTCGCTATTCAAGCAGGTATACGGTCAGGATGTCTTCCAAGTGTACACTCCGAAGCAGATCTACGAACTTTTCGGTGAGGCACTGGCTGCCTACCAATCCTCGGGAGCAGTTTGTGCGTTCAGTTCGAAGTACGATGCCTCCAAGTATGGTACGCCAGCGATGAGCTTATATACGCTCTCCGCATCTGAGGAACGGGGTAGGCAATTGTATTTCGGCCAGGCCCAATGCTTTCAGTGCCATTCCTCCGCCACAGTACCCGCAATACAAGCGATCACGCAGGGGAAAAATACGTTCACGATGTACTGTTATGCGAACGTCGGCACCCCCAAAAATATCTGCAACCCCTACTATCAGCAGACCGACCAGGAATCCAACCCCCACGGGTATAATTCATTTGGGACCAAATACGTCGATTACGGCCTGGGCGCCAATCCCAATCCGGCGCCCGATGGCACCAGATTCTACAAGAATATTCCGGGCGACATTCCCCAATTCCGCGGCCTCTTCAAGGCGCCGAGTATGCGCGGCACTGACAAGCGACCAGCACCGGATTTCGTTAAGGCTTATATGCACAACGGCGTCTTCAAGAGCCTCAAAGATGTCGTTCACTTCTACAACAAGCGGAACATTGCTGTGGACGCCGATGGCAAAGAGATTGCCTTCGACCTCCGCAAAGATCCTCCGTCCGGTTACACCCCGCTATTCCCGCCGCCTGAGGTCCTCGAAAACGTGCAGAACGTCACCGGAGTGCCGCCCTCTCAGGCAACTTCGGCGACTGAGTCGAACGGCCAGGTCGGTAACCTCCAGCTCAGCCCCCAACAGGAGGACGACCTCGTGAACTTCCTCAAGATCCTTACCGACGGATATACCAAACCAAACCCGGTCTCGCCTTAAACCTCCTACCGAACACTTGCGTTTCGGCTGGAACGGTTTAACACTTCATCCCTGCTCAGCGGCCGATGTGGCGGAATTGGCAGACGCGCTGGACTCAAAATCCAGTGGAAATCAAGACTGGGAGCCGCTTTCTCGAGCCATCGAGAGCATAAAGCCATTCGTCCTGATGCGTTTCGATGATTTCCGATGAATGCTGAAGCTAGCTTCCCGGATTGACAATTGTTGACAACGGTCTAAGGCGAAATGCTCGGTTTCCGGGACACCGCCAGTTCCAGGAGCAATTCGTAACCTCAACTCAACGGGGGCAATGTAGGCCTTTACGCCTCAAGCAGTGCTTTGGGTGCAGGATGTCGCTGGTTCGAATCCAGTCTCCCCGAGAGTAAGTCCCAGAGCCGATTTGCGGGCGATTAGACGTCTCAAAAACAGAGTTTAAAACGGGTCTAGTTACGGAAAGGGTCATGCTAAAATTTCGGTTTTGGGAGCGAAGAGTCACGTTTCCCCTAAGTTGTCACACGGGTTCGAATCCCGCTAGGGTTGGTTGTATTGGAACTACCTGATTAACAAGGATTTACCTAAATCGGCTATCGCCGTTTTTGAGTAGGTTGTACTGCTGGTTGTATTACGTCCAATTTTGTCGATTCCGCGCCAAGATCTTGTTATGATTCCGCGATGAAAGACCAACGCCAGTGGGCCTTTGATGACTTGCTTGATCAGCTAGAAGACGACGAGCTGCAGGTGCTACACGTGAGCTTAGCCACTGTTCGCAATACCGAGTTTCAGGATGAAGAACTCGCATCGCTTTCGAGGATCATGGCCGAAATTGCGCGAACGAAAATTAACGACCGAAAAGTTGCATAGCCGCTACAGGCTAAACAAATGAACCCGCCGAGTCTCCCCGGCGGGCTTGTCGTAACGGCCGAAAGCGATGCAACGGCTCAGGCGCCGAACTACTTGGGAAAAAGAAAGAGGGCGATCCCTTTAAAAACCTGGGAGACGCAGGGAGACGTTGGTTGCTTTGACGAGGGCCGCGACGCGGTCGCCTACCTTAAGCCCCATGTCTTGCACCGAGCGTGTGGTAATAACGGCGGCCATCTCGCCGATGCGGGTCTCCACGATGATCTCGCTCAGCACTTTGTCCGAGATAATCTCCTTCACGGTGCCGGGTATTTCGTTGCGAATCGATTGTTGCATAAAGTCCATCCATCTTCTCCGGCGATCGATTGCGCAACCAGGACTTACCTGTCGAACACCCACCAAAGAACCCCCGACGAGCGCCGCAACCTCGATCGCGATTGTCAGCAACGACGGCCCGGACCCGGCCGGTAACAAGGATTTTCAGTGCTATGTTTTCCCTAGGACGATTTTTAGGGTGAACGCGATTTGAACGTTATCGTCGATACGCAAGAGCACGTCCGCTTTTGTCTGGTAAATCTCCGTACTTGACCCTGAAGAGCGAACTGCGCAACCAACGGGAATGACGAAACCGATTTTTGTTATCCGCGAACCGAAATGGAGCGTTTACGTTGATACTGACGATGAAGCGATTGCGCTCATCATTGCGATTGCGGTGCGGCTGCGTGCCGGTCAAATTCAAACGGTAGATTGGGCCGAGAAACCGAATCTGATTCGGGATTTGGTAGACATCTCTATTTTCAAAAATCCGCAAGATTTACCAAGGAACTCGCTACTGGGTTGTCTAAAGAGCCTCGAACCAAAAAGCCCGCCGGGTCTTCCCGCCGGCTTGCGCTTTGCTCGCTGTATCACCTATCTAAAGGATTGTGGATCCATCTGCGGCTTGTTGTAACGTTGGAAATGCCGAGCAAGGATAGTAGTTATAAAAAGGTATTTTTTACCGAACATATGCCCATAGAAAGGACGCCAAAGAGCCGTGCTCTGGCGGTGATCATAGAGATCTTAGAACCAGCTAAGAAGAACCGCGTTGATGTGAGGGATGCGGCGATGATCAAATTCGCGTCCGATCTTGTTCAAAAGAGGATCATGAACGAGGGCTGGGGACCGACCGAAAAAAAGGTTGAAACGATACTATTCAACCAACTTCCGCCCGTTGGTGAGCCCGTACGGAAAGGGGACGACTTTATTGCATGGATTGTGGAATAGCGGGAAATTTTCGTTACCTCGAATGAATGCTGCAACAGCTGCGCTTTTAGGTGCTGGAATCGGAATCCTAGGAAACTTGCTTTAACCTGGATAAATAAACACTTTGACGAAAAAAAGGCTCGGCGGGAACTCTTGATAAAAACCTCATGGGATCATTTCTCGACGCTTGCCGAATGGACTAAAGGTCAACGAGTAGCTCCCTTTGAGGCTTTTCTATTCCATACGATGAAAGTCATCGAATTGGCATTGAACAAGAACCTTTCAGACGAACAAATCGTGGAAGAGGTGCGAAAAATTCGCGGGCTCTCCAACGCTATTCTTGCCGATATTCACAAGGAAAATGCTGGTGGTGGATTCGCGGCCCCCATGTTGCGCAGTTCCGCACCTTCTTAGCCATTTAATCGGCTGAACCTCTCAATGGTTTAGCCATAATCACCATAATTTCGATTAAGTTTGCCCGAACGTGGCGAACAGAAAAACCCGCTTAGGTCTCTCTCTCACGCCCTCCCGGCGGGCTAGGCTGAACTTCAGGAAAATTCTCTTACTGATAGATTGTACCTTCCGCGGAGGATGCGAGTTAGCAAATCTACCGGCTTAGCCGAAGTTCGGACAGGATTGGGCCATGACCATTGAAGATAAAATCCGCGAGATCACGCTCTCCGAAGAACTGTCGGCCGCCGAGAAACTCGATCGATTACACGCTCTAATCCCGCCAGATGCGTTCTAAATCGACAATTTGAGCAAGGCGGCCTCATTTCATGACCGGAGAACACCATACACAGGACGCTCGCTTGAAGGATATACGTACAATTAGGTATGTTCCGGGCCAACCTTACCGCCGAAAAAGGGTAATGGCAGAGTGGCTGGCTTTGCTCTATCGTGGGGCGGAATGACCTATTAACAAGCAAGCCTGCCGCGGACAGAGACCCGAATCGCCTAGCTCTGCGGTAGCGCCTTCCTGATTGCGCCACTGACGCCTTTTACGGCCTCCCTTTCCACTCCCTGATAGCTTCTACGTCAGGAGCTTTAAAACGGACAGGCGTATTTCTCGCCACCGTGAGTTCTTGACGGCGCATGTATCTTCCTGGTATTTCCAGTATTTACAGCAATTACAGGGCCGATCGCCACTCATCCGCCGTCGTCGTAGCCTTCGCGTAGCGGGATTCTGTCAAACACTAAAAGGACGTTAAACCGGAACAACGATCTGACCAGGAATCACCAAAGAACGCCTTTTCGATTTGTTTTCACGGAAATCGGTTGGGCGAAGAGCACCGGGTGGACCAATCGAGGATTGAACCGCCTGGCATGGATACTTATGGCGTTGATTGGCATTGAAATCGGAATCTCGCATCTTTGTGAGGCACAAATCGAGGTCAATGCTTACATCTCCAACCCGAACCCTGCTTCGAATAAAGTTTTTGTAATCGATACGGCAACCAATACAATTGTCGGCTCTCCTCTTTCGACCGGAGTTATGCCGATTGGCGTCGCAGTCACGCCAGACGGCCGGTATGTCTATATCACCAACAATGGCAGCAACACCGTGTCAGTGATCGATGCCGTAACTGACAAGGTAGTTGGCTCTGTTTCGGTCCCTGCGGGGCCCATCGGGGTTGCAGTTACACCTGATGGAAAGTACGCCTTTGTGACAAGTTCAGTCTTTTTCACATTTACTGGCCATACCGTCTCGGTGATTAACACCGCTACAAACACGTTGGTAGGTCCACCGATAACCGTTGGAAGCGGACCAATCGGAATCGCTTTCACACCAGACGGCAAGTTCAGCTACGTTGCAAACTTCAACGACGGCACGGCCTCGGTAATCAACACCGCAACGCGTACCGTGGTTGTACCATCTATTCCACTCGGATCTCCCACTGGTTCTCCGGTCGGCGTTGCCGCAACTCCAGACGGAAAGGTTGTCTACGTCGCCAACGTTAATGCCAGCACGGTCTCGGCAATCAGCACCGCGACAAATACGGTGGTAACTTCCATTCCTGTAGTAAAGGGGCCGCTGGCGTCGCGATCACTCCAAACGGAAAGTTTGTGTATGTCAGCAACGTTATGGCCAACACCGTCTCGGTGATCAGCACGACCACAAACACTGTAGTCGATTTAATCACAGTTGGAATTTCGCCGGTAGGCGTCGCCGTGACTCCTGACGGTAAGTTTGTCTACGTCGCGAACAGCACCATGAATAGCGGCGGGAAGGGCGTCGGCTCTATTTCGGTGATCGCTACGGCCACTAACACGGTGATTGACACCATCAAGGTAGGAGTCTTTCCTTTTGCTTTGGGATCCTTCATTGGACCGAACATTATTGTACCGCGAGGCGGCCCGCTGCCAGTTGCTAGCGACGCGGCATTCACGCCTCTGGGATTTGGGCAGTTCATCGACTTCAACGGAGGAACCCTGAAGGCTAATGGGAACTTGGTCACGCCGCGGACAATTTCCCTCCTGGCTAACGGCGGGATCGTTGATACGAACGGCTTTAATGCAATTTTCTCCGGCAGCGTCATCAATTCAGGTTCTCTGACCAAGATCGGTGCCGGCACACTGACCTTGTCTGGCACTAACACCTATACGGGAGGCACCATTATAGACGGTGGAACGCTAGTCGTAGATGGACCTCAGTCGCTTGGGCTTGGTAATGTGATTTTGAACAACGGCGTTCTGACAGCGGACCCACAAACAATCAACGTGAACGGCAATTACACCCAGAATGCGGGCGGAACCCTCCTGCTCGCCATTGGCGGCACCGGCACCGGCCAACACGATTCTCTGAATGTAAGCGGCCACGCAACTCTGGGAGGCACATTACAACTAGTTCCGACCGGCGGTTTCGTGCCAAAGCCAGGCGACAAACTCAGCATCGTCACGGCTGCGGGAGGAATTTCAGGTGAGTTTGCTAACGTCCTGAATGGGTTCAGTGCATTTCGGACCGACCTTCTCTACGGAAGCAATTCGGTCATCTTAGATTTTCTGAGCGCACTTTTCACTCCATTTGCGAAGACACCTAATCAGATCGCAGTAGCAAATGCTCTGGACCGCGTATCCTCTGACCCGCGAGAGTCCAGCTTGCTGAGTTTTCTAGAACGCGAACCTACGATGAATCTACCGGCCGATTTTGATAAAATTGCGCCGGACGAACTAAGCTCGCTTTACGAGATTAGCTTCTCATTTGCCAATGTGCAGGAAGCCAACATCGAGAACCGGCTTGGTGATATTCGGTCGGGCCTTAGCGGGTTCAATTCTTCTCTCAGCCTCGCTGGTTCGCCGGCACCGATCGTTGATGAAAAAAATGGTAAGGCAATAGAGAAGAACCCAGTCCTAACGCCAGCGGCAGAGAATCGCTGGGGTGTATTCGTGACTGGTAACGGTGACTTTGTGAATGTGAACGGCGACAGCAACAGTCCCGGCTACAATTTCACTACCGCGGGAGTAACCATCGGGATCGATTACCGCGTGACCGATCACTTTGCAGTCGGTATAGCCGGTGGATACGCTTACACTGACAACAACCTAGTCAATAGCGGCCGGGCGACGGTCAACAGCGGGCGTGGGGGAGTCTATGCTACCTATTTCACCGACGGTTTTTATCTCAATGCTTACGCCGGCGGCGGCTACAACAACTACGATGTTCGGCGCGCGGGCTTGCAGGGCTTCGCGACCGGAACCACCGATGGAGTTGAGTTCAATGGCTTTTTTGGAGCCGGGTACGATTTTCACCTGAGTAGCCACATTACCCTCGGCCCGGTCGCTTCGCTGCAGTACACCGCCGTGCATGTGTCCGGCTATCAGGAAAGTGGCTCATTGGCGCCGCTGGATATTCACAGTGACACCCAAGAATCATTACGCAGCAATCTGGGGCTACGCCTTATGTCGTTCTGGCGGGTAGGTCCCTTCCAGGTGATTCCCGAATTGCGGGCTAGTTGGCAACACGAGTTTAAGTACAGCGCACTCCCGATTACTGCCCAATTTGCGAGCGGTGCGGACGGCGCTTTCACGGTGCACGGTCCTGGGATTGGACATGACAGCGCCCTGATCCATTCCGCCATCGAAGTTCGCTGGAACGATCGGTGGAGTAGTTTTGTCAGCTACGATGGCGACGTCGGGCGTGGCGGTTATGATTCCAACGGAGTGAGCGGGGGCCTCACTTATCGGTTCTGATATAACTTTTTCGCTCTCGGCGCGTTCCGCTTTGCTTCGGCTTCCAGAACCGCTTGAACCTTTGCTAAGGTCTTACTCCTCGTTGGGGACTCGCCGGCGGGCAAATCGGAAAGCGTTAGATGAGATATGCCGAACCGGGCGCCAAGCTTACCACATGGCTCTTAGGCGCGGCAAAAGAGTCGCAGAATTCGCGAAGCGTTTCTTTCGGATTTGGATCGCTCATGCTCTGCTATCGGTCGTATTGACCGTTATCTGGCAAAACGGGAACAAAGTCATGGGCGATGCGTTCGACCCAACCGTCGTAAGCGACGTGTTGCGCGTGCGGGTAAGTGATTTCGAACTCAAGCCAGTAGGTCGGGTAGAAAAACACCTTGTGGTAAAACTCGTACCCATTGGGATTAACTCCTGAGATGACATAGTAATTCTCTTTCTTGAACTTGTAGGTCAGCGTTTCACCCCTGGTGCTCAGTTCTTTCTGCCAAAAATTGTCCAAAAACTCTTCGGGATGCGTGTGGCTACCCATGACTGACAGAGAGACTGAGTTATCCGCCGAGTGATAGCGCCGCCCAGCGCCATCGGTAGGAAACCCCTTCGATCAACAGTAGTGCCTCAACACAATGGCGGTATTCTTTGGCCGGCAGAATACCGACCGGCCGATCTTTTCGGCTGCCGCGTAGTGTGTGTGCTTTCCTTTCACCCAGCTGAATTTTATCGTATGCAATCTCTGGGTATGGGCGCCGATTTAAGCGCCTGCCTTCCGCACACAGGCCGCTCGCGTCCAATAACACCCAGGATAAGTAACCGCAAACTTCGCCGACTCGTCGCGTGCCGAGATCCTGAGCAAGTTCCACCGCGCGACAATCGATTCTTCGGCTGTCTGCGATCTGTTGAACCTCGGCGCGAGTCGCCTTGCGCAGGCGCGAAAGATCGGGTCGACGCACTCCTATATTCTTTTGTTCTCGGATGATAGGAGCAGGAAAAACAATATCCTGATGGCCATTTGTAGTCGAGGAATCGGCGAATAGCTTCGCCATTTTCCAGGCCAAGCGCTTCACCAAGGAAGTCGACCGCATCGTAGTTCTTGCCAGTGCTCCAATCGACCATTCGTCTGCATCCATCGTAAAATGAGCAACTCGGGTGAGCGTCTGGTCGGAGCGGGCTTGAGAACTTTACGCTGTCTCGCGTAACCGGTTCACCCGACAGGTTCAGGATTCGCCACAGCTCGGGAATACGAAGACGATCCTTTGCCGCATCCAAATTGGTACGGTCGCGGCTCATTTCGCGCCCCTGTCCAGAAGCTGTAGCCGATCAGCGCAAGCGTGAACGCGTTCCCAGCAGGCGAAACGGGGAGCATCGATGGCCGCGGTTCCAATTGACCGAAAACCGGTGACACGGTATTTAGAGTCAGGTAATTTTGAGCCACTCTCACGGCCGTTTGTGGAGGATAAGCCACAAGCGGTCGGCTGGTTTCCGGCCCTTGGCGGCGACTCAGCGTCCATCGGCGGCCCCCTTTTCCTTCCATTTTAGAGCGAGCACGGCTTCCTCAGGCCCTCCGCAGTTTACTGCACTTCCGCTATTTGAAGTCGCCCGATAGCCCGAATGACGGCATCGAGGTCGTAACGAATTGTCCGATGACCTAGTTGGACGAACGGTATCTTGCGGGCGCGGCGGAGTCTTCCGACATAAGCAACGGGAACGCCACTCGCCCGTGCAACTTCCAAATCGTCGACCAAAGTCTTTGGATTCATATGGACGATAACATACTTAAGTATGTCCAAGGCTTCAAAAGAAAGACTTTGATTCACTTAACTTTTATACATATGAGTATGTAATGGCGCGCCCACCGACTCACCGACACATTCTCCGCGAGATTCGAAACATTGTCGGTTGGAGTCAGCAGGAGTTGGCTCAGCGGCTCGGCATTTCCAAAATAACCATCAACCGTATTGAAAACGGGCAACTGAAGGTGAGTAAAAGGATCGCGCTTCGCGCCTATTGGTTGACCGGTGTATCCCATCGAGACATCCTCGAAAACAAGGCCGGCATTCCCCAAACTCGCGAAGGTGCGCTAACCCGAGAGAGCATCCAGTGGCTGGCTCGCCAGGCTAAGGAGTTAACGTTTGATCAAGTGGCGACGTTGATTGACAATCACACCTATCGTCTTGAGTTGCTTTTTGACGCCACTCATGAATTTAAGCCGCAGAAATTCTGGGCACTAGATGCAGCCATTTCAGAGGCGCTTAACTCGGTTGCAGAAGAATTTGAGCTTCAAGGCTACGTCGCTCGGATCAAACAAGAAAATGTAAAAACAGCTCTCTCTCTAGGCACACAAAAAACGATCCGCCCAGGCGCCGTGCCCGTACCTCCAAGCAACGAGGAGATTCTGCAAGCGAGACGCGAGCGGTACGCTAGAACGTTCGAAAAAAGGAAGAGCCTTCGCGGGAATTAGGGACCTCTCCGCAGTTTCCAAAAAGCTATCGCGTCGGGTTCCTTTACGCGATTCCGATAGTGGCGATAAAACATCGTTAGACTGCCGCCGTGGCCTAGTTGTTCCGCCGTTTCATTCGCTTTTTTGTACCTGGCAAAATGATAACTGGCGTAGCTGTGTCGCAAACAATCGCTGGGCCAGTTACGCAGATTTTGAGGATCCCCAGCAGCTTCCTCTAACTTTTTGGCTGCCTTTTCGCGCAACTCCCTGACCCGATCAAAATAAGCTGTTTGCCGGGGCGATACCGGGCCATGCGCTTTAGCATGCGGCTTCAGCCAATCCACTAGATTTGATGAGATTTTTACGAATCGATTGGAGGCGACGTTTTTGCTCTTTCCGACATCGATCAGTTTTTGCTTTAGGTCGACCTGGCTCCAATCCAGTCGCCAAATCTCCGCTTCTGGTCGCAGCCCCGCGAACAGTCCGATTGCGATCGCTGGAAGGATTTCGGCATCCGCTGTTTCAACGAGAGCTTTTGCCTCGGCAACCGTCAGGATCCCGGGCTTCTCCTGAGTAATCGTCGCTCGCTCGGTTTCGACGGCGGGATTGCGTAGCGCATACCGACGTTTAACCGCAAAGCTGAATAGCACGCCGAGCAACCGTTTTACATTGTTCCGTGAGACTGGCCCGACATCAAGTGAGCGAAGATAATCTTCCAGTTCCGCTGCTTTGATCTGGTGAATTGATCGATCAGAAAACACCGTCCCGAACGCATTCAGTCGCACCCGGATATCCCGAATGTATCGGTCGCTTCGGCCGTCCTGCTTTTTAGTTTCAAGCAGTTCTTTGACGACGTCCGGCACAAGCCTCTCAGATCCGAGGACGTCCAAGTTCTCAATGTAAAACCGGGCGGCTTGCCGCAGATTGATGCCGTGAGGCTTTAAAATCTCGAGCGCAGCCTTGGCCTCATCTCGTTCAGCTGGAGTAAGCTCGAATGATGCCTGCCCTTCATTCTCCCGCTGTGTGCGGAAGAGATCCCGCTTGGTTTCGGCCTCCTTTTTGAGCTCGTAAAAATACCGCTCACGCTTAGGCTTTCCGTTGATTTGTGTAAGGCCGCAATCAACCATCCAAACCGATTTACCGGACGGGTATTTGTATTCTCTCAAATTGGCCACTTGTCGGGATCTCTAGGCATTTACGGATTCGATTTTTGACAATGTTTTGACAATTGTCAACGTAACTCGTTCAAAATCAACGAAACGTAGCTGGACTCAAAATCCAGTTCTCGCAAGAGAGTGTGGGTTCGATCCCCTCGATCGGCACAGAGACTCATTGCTGTTGATTCCTTCCCAATTCTGCCGTGTCGGGTTGCTTTTTGGGGGCAATATCGGGGCAATCTGGCGAACATCCAGCCATTTGCTATCTGCTATTTCATTCGAGCTTCAGGCGACAATGACCGGTTCTCGATCTCGCTCTCCGCCCATTGAGCATGCTCCGCAATGAGTGGATCGGGATGCCGGGCCAGAGAGCGGAGAATGGGCAAATCTCCCTCCGTACCGACATTGCCCATGGCCACACAAACATTGCGAATGAATCGGTTATGCTTGATCCGCTTTACGGACGAGTCGCGGAATAACTGCCGAAATTCCTCCGGGCTCAGCGCAGCGAGATCGCGGAGTCCGAGCTGTCGCAGAGATGCTGGCATTCGGAAGCGGGTTTCGGAGCTAACCTGAGCAAACCGGTTCCAAGGACAGGCATCCAAGCAATCGTCACATCCATAAATCCGGTCACCAACCGAGCGCCGGAACTCGAGGGGGATCGCTCCTTTGTTCTCGATCGTAAGATAGGAAATGCAACGACGAGCATCCAGTTGGTATGGGGCGGTGATGGCGTGAGTTGGACAAGATTCGATGCATTTCGTGCATGATCCGCAACGATTCTTGGCCGGTGTGTCCGGTTCAAATGGGAGGGTAGTAAGAATTGTTCCCAAAAAGAACCATGTACCGAGATCTTCGTTCAAACACATCGTACTTTTTCCTTGCCATCCGATTCCGGCGGAACCCGCAAAATCTCTTTCCAACACTGGCCCTGTATCTACGTAGCATCTCTGGGTTCCGCCCTGTTTTTCCAGAAAGGCGGCGATCGGTTTCATGCGATCCAATAGAATATCGTGATAGTCGTTTCCGAAGGCGTAACGCGCGAATCGGCCGGGCTGTTGGCGAACCTGATTGCCCTGGTAATAGTTGCAGGCCAACACGATTACCGATTTGCACTCGGGGAGAACGATGCGTGGATCAGAACGGCGTTCGGGAGAGCGGGCGAGCCAATCCATATCGGCGTGTAGCCCGTGCTCAAGCCAACCGAAATAATTGGCCCGATGCGCCGCAACCGCTCCGGTGGTAAAACGGCAAGCATCGAAGCCGCATTCGCGCGCGAGTTGTACGACCTGCGCTTTCATAGTTCATCCTTGAAGGCTCTTGAGGCCGGCAATCACCCTTTCCGCGACCTCATGGTGAGAGAGGCCGGACGAGTCTACCACCAGATTTGCCGCAGATTCGTAGAGCGGAGCACGTTCGGTCAGCAGTCGAGCGATGGCAGCTTCCGGATCGGGTGTTTGCAGGAGGGGACGATTCTTATTTCTACTAACGCGTTCAAAAATTGTTTGGTTATCCGCTTTCAACCAAATCGTGGTACCCAGCTTACTTAGCAGAGTGACGTTTCGGGGTTGGATCACGATCCCTCCGCCGGTAGCGATCACCGAACGGCGACAGTGGAGCAATTTGGTTAGGGTAGCAAACTCCTGGTCCCGAAAGAATGGCTCACCGGAAACAGAAAAAATCTCGGCAATCGGTCTTCCGCATTCGTTCCGGATGATCGAATCGGTATCAAGGAATCGAAATCCCCACCGTCGGGCCAATTCTCGACCAACCGACGACTTACCTGTCCCCATAAACCCAATCAAAACAACGTTTCGATCAGGGTAAACAAGATTCATGGAGCCAGCATCGTCCAGGACAACCCTGGGGAGCAAATTTCAATTACTTAAGCGGGTACGCGAACGACGTTTCGTGCCTTTGCTCCTTTTTCGTCCTGGTAAAGTTCGTATTCGACGGTTTCACCTTCGTTCAACGTCTTGAACCCGTCTGCTTGAATGACGGAGAAGTGAACGAAGATATCAGTAGCAACCTCTGGGTCGACAATGAACCCGAACCCCTTTTTCTCGTTAAACCACTTAACAGTGCCTTTAGCCATACTCACAACAGATAGAATGGCCGCCCCCACCGGGAGCATGTCCATTCGGGAACGGTTTCCTTTAGCAGGGGGACGAGCATATAGATCTAATTCCAAAATCGTCAAGCACATTGCAACATACTAACTCTCAAGCGGATACGTCTTGCGTTATCGTTACCATGGAGCTTTCATCATTTATGGATTCTCCAGCTCAAGTGGCAGTCGTGATGGGTAGTAAGTCCGACTGGGAGACGATGCGCCATGCAGTCGAGCGCCTCCAAGAGTTCGACATTCCTGTAACCAAAAAGATCGTCTCGGCGCACCGTACGCCAGACCTATTAGCCTCCTTTGCCAGAGAGGCGGAGGCGAGCGGTATCCGAGTCATCATTGCTGGAGCTGGCGGCGCCGCTCATCTTCCCGGAATGATCGCGGCGAATACCATTCTCCCGGTTCTGGGTGTACCGGTAAGAAGCCAAGCGCTCGACGGCATCGATTCCCTGCTCTCCATTGTCCAAATGCCAGCGGGCATTCCGGTCTTAACTCTGGCCATCGGCGAGGCGGGAGCAAAGAATGCGGCGCTCGCGGCCGTCGCGATTCTTTCGCTGATCGATCCAAAGTTGAAACAACGTTTACAGAAGTTTCGTGAAAACCAAACGGCTGAAGTGCTCGGCGCTCCGCTGCCCGATGCATAGTCGTGCGACCTCGGAGCGCGATCCGGCCTTCGCGGTTTGGTTCAAGAACAGTTTCGTTTGGGGCTTAATTGTGCTCAATCGATGAAAGCAAAAATCGTCGCAGCTAACGATCCGGATGCGGTGCAACGAGCAAGCGAATGCATCCGACGGGGAGAGCCGATCGCGATCCCGACCGAAACCGTATATGGCCTTGCCGCCGATGCATTGAATGCGGCTGCCGTAGCAAAGATTTTCGCGATTAAAGAGCGCCCTTCATTCGATCCGCTTATTATCCATTTTGCAGATCCAAAATGGATGTGGGAATTGGCTCGGCCGGATCCAGCAGATCGGCGGCTGATTGAAACATTGACGGAAAAATTTTGGCCAGGTCCTTTGACGCTTTTACTACCCAAGAGTGAGAGAGTTTTGGACCTGATCACAGCCGAGCTTCCGACCGTCGCTTTGAGGATGCCTTCGCACCCGGTTTTCCGAGCCATCATGCGGAGGTGCGATCGGCCGGTCGCCGCGCCTAGCGCTAACCGTTTCGGACGAGTAAGCCCATCTAGAGCAGAACACGTCTTCGATGAGCTGGGATCGCGAATTGCTTTGATTGTTGATGCGGGACCGGCTGCTTTTGGAATTGAATCGACGATCGTCCGACCGGTAGATGGACGTATCGCGATTGTCCGGCCCGGCCCGGTAACCGAAGAAGCACTGGCTGAAATCGCCCCGGTTGTAGAAGAGTTCGCTGCTGGTAGGATCACAGCACCCGGCCAAACGCCGAGCCACTATGCCCCCAATACGCCAGTTACCCTCCTCTCACCTGGCATTCGGGTCGAGCATTCGGAGAAGTCGGGCCTACTCTGCTGGGGACCAAATCAGCGACCGGAATCTTTTCGCGTGGTGCGATCACTGAGCGAGGACTGCGATCTGGCCGAGGCGGCTGCTCGGTTGTTTTCGCTGCTTCGGGAATTCGACCAATTACCATTGGAGAGAATCTATGTTGAGCCAGTGCCCGAGATCGGCGTTGGCAAAGCGATCATGAACCGATTGCGCCGAGCCGCCCATTCCGAGAACTGAGGATCTCACCCAATGTGCAACGGCGAGGAGAGTGAAGAAGAATCTCACGCCAAGCAGACTTCGCCAAGGCTACGTCGGCCAAGGACGCAAAGAGATAGAGGATTCATTCTAGTATCGGTTTTCTGCCGCATCAGACCAAGCGCTTTCGAAGCCTCGGTTGCTGGTCCCGGCCAACCCCTTTCCCGTTTCTTCCTTTGCGCCTTTGCGTCCTTGGCCGACGTAGCCTTGGCGAAGTCTGCTTGGCGTGCGTTTTTTTCTTAGCGTGCCCTTTTTTCTGCAATCGACCACAGGCCGCGCATCTTTCCCATTGAGCAGGAACGAGGATGCTTGCGGGGGACCCCTCGATCCTGACAAATGATAGAAGCAGTGGCCAGTCAGGCCACATTCAGAAAACCATAGGCGCGCCGCGGATCATTATGGATCTGCGGCGTGTTTCCCTTTTTGCGGAAACAGGATGCTCACGGTCTTCGCGTTGCTCGGGTCAAGATGAACAACCGCGCGAACCGCCGAAAGTGACTACGGTCTTTTCTTGCGGCCATTGTTTTCTGCAAATCGCCACGCATCCCTCGTCCTATCTTTGTGCGGATGAATCGATTTAGACTTTCAGCCCGTACGTAGTGAATTGCAGACAAATTAAATAAAATTCCCATATAGCAGAGCAACCCGCGCCGTAGTTCACTTGCAGGAACTGCGGCGCGGTGTTCTTATCCGGGAGGGTAGGCGGTCTGTCTCAGACAACCAATACCAAAGCCTTTGACAGGACCAGCGATAAGGGATTGGTCGGCGCTGATCGTTTTTGGCCTGACGACAGCTACGTCTCGAGCAGGGCGGTCGGGACGGACCCACGCTTATCGGCTATCGGCTATTTGTTATTTCATTCGAGTCTTAGACGAGAATGAGCACGGCATATTTTGACGCCCACAATCATTGGCAAGACTCAAGCTTTGATGCAGATCGAGCGGGCATCACCTCATTGCTTCAGACGCTGAACATAAGGCGCATGGTGGTGAACGGCACTACCGAGAACGATTGGCCTCGGGTTCAAGCTCTCGCGGCCAATGATCCTTCGATTACTCCCAGTTTCGGTCTCCACCCCTGGTTCACGGCTGAGCGCACTTCCGATTGGGCGCGGTCACTGAAACAGACCCTCATTTCCGCTCCTTCAGCGATAGGGGAGACTGGCCTGGACCGCTACATATCAAATTATGATATCGCCGATCAGGAGATCGTGTTTGAACATCACTTGCATCTAGCGGTTGAGTTGAATCGTCCGATCACGATTCACTGTCTCTATGCCGTCGATGATCTGCTCGCAGTTCTTGAGCGCGTTCCCGTGCCGGCCTGCGGCTTCTTAATTCACGCCTATTCATGCGGCGCAAAATGGATCGAACATTTTGCGCAGATGGGCGCCTATTTCTCTTTTTCCGGTTATTTCTTGAACCGGGGAAAGGAGGAGCGCCTCGAAGCATTCAAAGCGATGCCGGCGGAACGCCTGCTAGTGGAAACCGATGCCCCTTCGATGTTGTTGCCGCCGGAGAAGGAACGCTTTTCACTCGGCACCAGCGAGCGATTGAATCATCCGGGTAATTTGACGGTTGCTTACCAGGAACTAGCCAGGCTCAGGGGTATCTCCGTAGACGAACTTCAGCAACAGGTTGAACAGAATTTCATCCGGCTTTTCGGCGCGGTGCTGGGTTAAAAATTCAAATGGGTGGCGGGCGTTAAGATTCCGTTGGGCGTTCCCCGCGGTTGTCTCCGGTAGACTTTCTATCGGTCTTCAAGGGAAAAATAGTTGGGGTTAGGATTTTTGAAGCTGAAAGATCCAGGAGCCGTGTTGGAGTTGATTGCGGTGATGGAGCTCGGCATTGTAAGGGGTTCGATCGATCCACATTTTG
>WNFQ01000565.1_pt1 | contig 31646 bp, 30 predicted proteins | sample 5400171 | NCBI WGS metagenome assembly WNFQ01 (sample SAMN13153356, study PRJNA577476) | soil metagenome | isolation source: 20 cm soil under Madrone tree | place: USA:California | collected 2016-06-14
CACCGCGGGTAGTTTTGTTGTCGGCTCGGCGGCTCGCGTACCCGCCTATGTGTACTGTATTCCGCTCGCTGATAGAACAGGGCAATTTCGCGAAGTCCCGGTCATGTCGAATGGCAAGTTTGACCTTCAGCAAGTTCCGCCCGGGGCCTACCGATTGTTGGCTTTCGATCGTCAGCAGCCGGAACTCGAGTATCGCGACGGCGAAGCCATGCGTGCTTTCGACAATAAGGGGCAAGTGATCCGCTTAGTTGCCGGACAGAAAGAGAATGTGCGTTTGCAGGTAATCTCGAGTAACGAGTGATCGGGATGACACGCGTTCCAGCCCCGTCTCAGCCCCGTAGGGGCGAAGCAGGTGAGCCCAGCGCTTCAGCGCTGGGTAGCCGTGAACAAAAGCCCAAGTCCGGGAGGGACGGCCCGATTAAGCCCCTCTTCAAGTGTTGCTTGAGAGAAAAGGTACAAATGCCATCATCTCCTTTGTCTCGACTCCGAGCTTCAACGAACACCACTATCCTCGCGCTGGCCCTGTTGTCCTCGTCCGGTCACGGCGCCCAGAATGCGGAAGCACAAGCGCCTGCCTACCGCATCGCCGGAATCGTCATCAGCTCAAAGGGAGGCGCCCACCTTCCGCAGACCCGCGTCTTCCTGACTGATGTGAAGAATCCCAAGAACACGGAGTCCCTGCTTGCTACCGACGACGGAAATTTTGAGTTCCACGTGCCCGCCGGCAAGTACGCGTTGCGAGGCGCCAAACGCGGGTATATCAGCTCCGACTACAACCAGCATGAACAGTTCTCTACCGCGATCGTGACGGGCGCTGGCGTGGATACTGAAAACCTTGTCCTGCAACTTGCCCCGACGGCGATTCTGTACGGCAGGGTGCTGGATGAAAACGGAGATCCCATCCGCCAAGCCATGGTTACTCTGTGGAAGGAAGACCACGGATCCGGAGTAAGTCGCATTCAGCGCTTTCAAAATGAGGTCAGCGACGATCAGGGGGCCTACGAATTTACGCCCCTTGACTCCGGCACCTATTTCCTTTCGGTATCCGCGCGCCCCTGGTACGCGGTCCATCCGCCGTCACTGCCGCAGGAGGGCGCGCCCGCAGCCATGATTGTCGACCGCTCTCTCGACGTGGTGTATCCCGTCACTTATTACGCGGGTGCCACCGAGTCGCAAGACGCCACCCCAATCCCGATCCGGGGTGGTGATCGCCAGGAACTGGAATTGCGCCTTCTGCCAGTTCCCGCTCTTCACGTGTTTTTTCACACCGGTCAAAGCGAAGGAAACGGCTTTCCAACTCCTAATTTTCAAAAACGGGTATTCGATGAAGTGGAACATCAGCAGAGCCTGGAGACGCAGATGACCTCGCCCGGTATTTTCGAGATTTCGGCGGCGCCCGGAAAATATTCCGTTCGGCTGAGCGGCCCCCAGGGCACACAGATCAGTGAAGTGGACCTCTCTCAGGATCACCAGGAACTCGACCCCTCGATCGGCGAAACCATGGGCAACGTTACCGCCACCGTACACCTGCCGGAAGATGCTCCTATCCCCGACCAACTTGTGCTTGGTCTTCTCGATCGTCGAGGCAGCGGAATTGCATTCCAGCCCGTAGGCCCCCAGGGGAATGTGCAGTTTTCCGAAATCCCTCCCGGCACGTATGACTTCTCGGTCGGCGCGCCCAACCGGGCGTACTCGGTCATTCGTACGTCTTCTGAGGGACACGCACCTCCCGGCAGCACCCTGAAAGTATCTCCGGGAACAACTCTGGCAGTGGATGTCTTCGTGGTCAGCGGCAGTGCGCGCGTCGAAGGGTTTGCCAAGCAGGCCGGAAAGCCCGCATCCGGAGCCATGGTGGTGCTGGTTCCGAAACACCCCGGATCGAGTCGTGACTTATTTCGCCGCGATCAAAGTGATCTCGATGGAAGTTTCACTTTACAAGGCGTGACCCCCGGCACCTACACGGTGATTGCGATCGCCGAGGGCTGGGACCTCGACTGGTCGCAACCCGCGGTGATCTCCAGTTACGCCGCCCACGGCCAGACCATCGTCGTTCCCGCGCGATCCGATCGTCCGGTGATACTGGCAGAGCCCGTGGAAGTGCAATCTAAGTAGCGGTGAGCGAGCGGGTGCCGAGGCGTGTCCCCACCCTTAGGCATTCCCGTCGTTTGGGAAAGATTAGGGTGGAGATTTTTCTTGCGCGAATCACACATCGCCCCAGGTCATGTTTCCCCCATGGCACTGCGCAGCGAATCGAAAAGGTTCTGGGCTCTAGGCTCAAGTTAGTTTTCCATTTCAATCCTCTCCGACCCTGTGCCTGGAACCGGCGAAACGCCGACCCAATTTCCATCGGCCACCCACTGCCAGGCTCTGCGACCCTGGCTGTCCTTCGATGGTACCGCCTCGCCATAAGCGACCAGCCGATTCAACACAGTCGTCACCGACGCGGTTGGATCCTTATGTCGCGATGCCACGTCCGGAAACTTCTTTCGCAACTCCTCACACATCTCGCTCGAATTCAGCGGCCGGTTCGCCTCGGTCAACAGATATCGACAGGCCCGGGTGAAGCCGGACTGCCGGTTCGTGGTTCTGTGATCTATCAGTTCGAGCACGGCCTCCTGGAGCGCCGGACCTCCAAAGACGTTGGCCAGTCCGATAATTGCCTGCTTCACCGTTCCGATCTGTCGTGTAATTTCCGCTCGCCGTCGCAGCAGCGTCTCCAGTTCAAGCCGGGCCGCCCGCAGCACTTCAAGCACATTCGGATCCGTTCCCTGAATCTTGCTTTCCCCGTTCCCATTGTTCATAGCGAATCCCCCTGAGTTTTCGTGATTCGTTGTTACGGTCTGCTGCTAGCTTCAGCGCGTTCCACCTTCGCGGGAGCGATCCGCCGCGCAACTTCTTCTTCGCGTCCCTTCCGGATCAGCTCCGCACCGGTCTCGTCTCCTTCCCAGAGAATCTTGGTCAGGAGGCGCATTCCCTGGTACTGGAAGAACACCAGCTTCGATGCAGGCGCCGGATCCTGACTTATCGAGGCAGTTGCAGTCAGCACGGTCAACAAGCGTCCATGGTTATCGCGCAAGAAAAGAAAGCTCCCTTCCTGGCGCAGCACGTACGAACCGGCCGGGTACGGCCTGCCTTGCGCATGGAATTCGAAGGGGACATCTACCTTGATGATCTTGACCGAGTACTGGGCCTGTGCCCCGATAACGAACAACGGCACCCAGACACTGACACTCAACAGCAGAGACAACACACGCTTTTTCATCCCATCCTCCCTGGATCCCCAGATCCATGCCGATTGGACGTTTCACCCATGCATGAGACTTATTGTTTGTTTTCATCGCATCCATGAGATACGCTCATCATTGTGTCGGCTTGCGATTACCGTACGGCAAAGCGGGAAGGCTTGATATCCGGTTCTTGTGGGCAAAGTGATTTATGAATGTGAAATTGGAGATTCGCCACCTGCGGCTGCTGGACGCGATTGCGGAGGAAGGCGGCGTCACCGCTGCCGCCAAGCGCCTGCACACTACCCAGTCCGCGCTGAGTCACCAGTTGCGCGACGCTGAACAGCGTCTAGAGACCCGGCTGTTCCTTCGGCTTGGAAAGAAGATGGTGCTTACGCCTGCGGGCGATCACTTACTAGCCGCGAGCCGCCGTGCCCTTGAGGAATTAGGCCGCGCAGAAGAAAGAGTCAGCAATCTGAATGGAAGTTCGGCCGGCCTGATCCGGCTCACCACCGAATGCTACACCTGCTATCACTGGCTGCCTCCACTGCTGAAACGGTTCCACAAGAAGTTTCCCAAGGTCGAAGTGTCTATCGATTCCGATTCCACTCACAAGGCGATCGATACCCTGCTGGCGGGGAAACTCGACGTGGCGATCGTAAGCATTCCACCGAAGCTCAAGAAACTTGTCCTCTCGCCGATCTGCGACGACGAAATGGTTCTTGTGATGGCGCCCGAACATCCGTTCGTGCAAGCCCGTTACGTGCGGCCCCGTAATCTCGTAACTGAGACGGTGATCATCTATCCCCCGCGCGAGGACAGCACGTTGTTGCAGAAGTACCTGATTCCTGCCGGCGTTGAACCCAAGGCGATCCTCGAAATGCCACTCACCGAAGCCATGATTGAAATGGTTGCTGCGGGTCTTGGGGTTGCTTTACTGGCGCGCTGGGCGCTGGCTCCCCACCTCAAGGCGGGGCGACTCGTGGCACGCCCCTTCACCGCGCGTGGATTGCGCCGCACCTGGTATGCCGCGACCTTGCGCGGCCAGGCCTGTTCTCCGTACCTGACCGAATTTGTTGAGATGCTGGCCGAACCTTGTCCCGGCAGCCTGTGGCCCGGGAGCGCCAAATTCCCGCGCCGCCCTGCGGGGTCCGCGTGAGGACGACCGAGGCTGGCACGCGATTTTGGCCCTGTTATCGGGGGTTAACTGAATGTAAAACAGGTCACCTACAGGTACATTACTTTGGTCATCTATTCCTTGTGAGCCCCATTCCGGCATAGTGGGACGTCCGCATTTCAATTCACAGGATGGTGCCAATATGTCTCTCCCCCTGTCCACGCTCTGGTCGACGCTCTGGTCCGACGAGCAAGGTCAAGACATCGCCGAGTATGCCGTTATGCTGGCGGTAATTCTCGTGTTGGTAGTCGGGACAGTGCGTTTGATCGGTTCCAACGCAAATACGGTCTTCTCCCAGGCATCCAGCTCGATGCAGTAGAAAAACGAAAAAGAGAATGCACAGCGCGCCAGCGAAATCGTTGCGCGCCTGTCATGATTCGTGGGAGGGCTGACCTCCGGCCTGGGAGCTTTTCGGCCGCCTTCCAGTGCGGCCCGCATACGAAGGAACAGGTCAGCCTCCCAAACTTCCTCACGCCTGGGGGTCGGCCGTCCCTCCCGGACTTGGTCTCTTATTCCCGGCCTTCCCAGCGCTGAAGCGCTGGGCTAAGTTGGGTCGCCCCTCCGGGGCGGGGTTCTCAGTCCTCCTTCCTGCGTCCCAGGAAGTACGGGCTCACGCGCGGCTCGGGCTCACGCGCTCACGGAGAGCCGCGCACCTTCAAAGCGGGACTAGTCTCGGCAGGTTCTTGGGCGAGGTTCAGGGTGGAAAAAACGAATTTTTGGAAAGGGCTCGCCGCAAAACCGCGGAGTCTACGGCTTTCCCGCTCGCGCCTGCATTCGCAGTTTGTAATCCTTATCGTCCGGCAAGTGCCCGTCCACCCGCAACACCTTCACCGACCCATCCACATTGCCCGCCCGTAAATATCCGATCGCCCCTGGCACGTTAAACACAAACTTCAGCACCTCTGACGGCGTCCCCAGGGTCTTCGGAGAAACGAACACGGCTCCGGTAAACACGCCCTGAATAAAATGCTGGTTCAAATCCTTTTCGTTCATTCCATAGACTTCGCGAAGAATCACCTTTCGCTCCGGTTGTGCTGGATCCATCATCACCAGCGTAATGCGACGCCCGTTCGGCCAATGACTGCGCTCTCCCAGAAAAATCTTGCGCAACTCTGCCATCGAAAAATTCTCCACCGGGTTTGACTGGTTCACGATAATCGCTAAGCTTTGCTCCGCGCCGGGCGCCGCCGCAGGAACAGCCAGAGCTCCGCCGGCCGCCGCATTCGAGACGGCTCCGCGCAGCCAAACCGTAGCGATCAAGAAGACCACTACCCAGCTCACGTGCCGCATCGTATCCATTCCGTGACCGTTACGCTTCACGATTGGACCTCTGTCCTGACGTCGACCATCGAATGCTTAGACCTGACACCTGCCACCCCAGACGCTGGTACTAAAATGTAAATCCCATCTGCAGCGCCAGCGAGTTATAGGCATCCCCATGCCGCAGCAACGTGCGATCATACTGCAACTTCAGTGCCACCGATTCGCTGGCATCAAACCGCAAACCCACCGACGGCCCCTGCCGCAGCCCCACATCTGGAAACACCGGCTCCGAGTCCGAGCCATTCACGTACTGATACCGGAAATACGGGCGGTACGCTGCAAACCGCTTCGAAACCTGCGAGTAGAATCCCGGCGTGTTAAACACACGCACCGAGCCTTCGGGTGCGTGCCGGATATCCAGGACCTCGTTCAGCCATTCGAAATTCGGCCGCACGATCACCGCATGCGCCGCAAAAATCGTCTCGCCAATCCGGGGCGCATTGGCCGGCTGCAGCCGGTCATGATAGACGGAGAACCCCACCTGCAATCCCCGGATTGCATCGGGCGTAGCGAATATCGCGAAGTTCACCGACTTGGTATTGTTCTCGTCGACCACGTTCTGCACCGCTTCGTCCAGCGGCGACCGCGAAGCGCGTCCGTTGCCCACCTCTGCTACGTAGTGCAACTGCACTTTCCCCGACGGAATCAAACCCGACGCCGATACGCCCACGTTGTGGATCGGAAGAATTCCGCCGTTATCCTCGAATTGAAACAGAAAAGGCCGCCCGGTTGCCGTCTGCAGCCAGGTGCTGTGATGGTAGGCGGTGTTGTAGTACCCGATCGCCGTGTGATACCGCCCCACCGCGATGTTCAGATAATCGTTGTGCGAATACTGCAGCAAAAGCCGCTCGATATCGACGCCCACGGCGTTGTGGGTATCGGCCTCGAACACAATCTCGCTGAGCAGCTTGAACCGCTCGGAAATGTCGGAGGTCACAAACAGGTTGAGCTGTCCCAAAGTGAACGAGGTCGTGTCTCCCTTACGGTCGCTTCCGTGAAACGTAACGTCGCCGAATCCACGGATACGCATCAACGTGCTGTTGGTATCCATCCTTTCCGCCATCCCGTGCGTCGACTTGCCCTCCGGTTCGCTCTCGGGCGGTGCCGGCGCTGTCGCCGCTTGCCCGGACGCTTCCCCCGGCCCCGGAGTAGCCGCAACCGGCTTTGCTGCTTCCAACTGGGACACACGCGCCTCCAATTGTTCCACCCGGCGCAGCAGTATCTGGATGGTCTGTCGGTCCGACTCCGCCCCGTCGGTCGCTTGTTGCGCCCGCGCGATGCCTGCGCTCGCAAGAAGTGCCAGCATGACCAGGGCAACTGGTTTGTAGATCATTCGTGAAGCGAGTCTGCTCGCAATCACAGCGCTGGATGGTGGAACTTTGGAAGACTGCATGGTTCCCTCCTATCGGGCCCGGCAGCAATAAAGCGACAACGCCTCTTCCCGGGTTCACTCCCAGGCAGGCGAGCCCTCACACGTTTAACACTCAACAGAAATACTCTTTTGAATCCCAAGGGGAATGAGGAAGACAGGAGCCGGAGTACTCGAATCCGCCGGCGACGATGTGTAAACCTACTCTAAGTTATTCAAGCGATCAACCGAAATCGGGCATCCCTTGCCTGGTTTTTTCCGTCCTTGGGCAGACACCAGGGGGATTTCGCGGACGACTGACGACCGACGACTGAACTATTGCGCCGACTCCTTAATCAACACCACATCCGAATCGGTATGCCCGCGCAGTAATCCCAGACTCTTCCCATCCGGCGACCAATGAAACGCGAAAATCTGTTCCGCCGTAAACGACGTCACCTGTTTGCCCGGAGTCCCATCGATGGGTTGCACCCACAAATTGTCCACGCCACTTTCGCGAATCGGATAAGCCACCGCCTTGCCATCGGGCGTGAAGCTCAATCCCCCACTCGAAATCCGTTCGTCCGCATCCGCCAGTTGCGGCGGCGCGTCCGCGGACGACAAATTGAGAAGGGAGACCTTGTACTGCGGATAGGGATCCTCCGGAGTCGTCACGGTTGCGACCACGTACGCCACAAGTTTCCCATCGGGTGAAAGACTCAGGGCAGTTCCGGCCGGCAACGTTCGTGGCACCATGCTGCGCGCGACCAGTTGCGGCTTTTCAACGCCATTCAACGCCACTCGCCAAAGCTGCTGCAGTTCCAGGTTCCAGTAATACACCCACCTTTCGTCCGCCGAACACACTGGCCCGCGATCGTTCTTGCCGTTCGTCAACTTCGTGAGACTCGACCCGTCAGCATTCGACCGCCAGATATTGGTCGAGTTGGTCCCACCGTGAAACGCCCACGAAAAGGCCAGCGAATGACTCCCGCATCCGGCCACTTCCACGATTGCCGCGTTGGCGTCCCCCACCAGCCGGGTGGGCTCTCCCTGGCCGATTCCCGTCCGCAAGATTCGCGTGAAATCTGTGAACACTACGTTCCCATCCTGTGTCCAGTCAAACCAGTTCACCGCTTGCCCTTGGGGAAGTACGGTACTCAAATCCGCAGCCTGCCCAGTGGCGGAACGCTGCAGGTAAAGATTCTGCGAAGTCTTGGTCTGGACCGTGGCCAACGTCTTCCCGTCCGAGGAAAGGGTCAAAGTTGCGTAGCTGTTGGTATCCCGCGTGATCGGATGAAACTCGCCGGTACCTTCCGGAATGTATCCGATCTGCGCTCGCTGAAAATAGTCGGGCCCCTTCTGCGAATACAACGCCAGCAATCCCGTCCGATCCGGCAGCCACTTGAAATCCCGCGTCACACGGTCCTCAAAGCTGGCGAAGGCATCGTTCTTGCTGCTGCCCAGGTTCAGTAGCCCGATTCCTCCCAGCGCTTTCCCGGGTCGTAAGAGCCGGAACGCAATCTCTCCGCCGTCGGGCGACCATGCCACCGAAGATGGCACATCCGAAGCCGGCGCTGCCGACATGGCCAGCTTTTCGTCCGTCCCATCCAGATTGACGGTGATCAATGCGAACTTCCCCGCTTCCGGAGCGTTCGCCCGCGCGAATGCAATCCGCCGGCCATCCGGGGAAAACGTAATGTCGCTATCGATCCCTCGCGCCACGGTCTGCGCCGTTCCCCCTAAAACCGGGGCGCGATACAAATCAAAATTTGTGTTGGTCGCGTCCACCGCCTTGATGAAGTACAGGTAGTTTCCATCCGGCGAGAACGCCAGGCTCTTGTACGAAGCCGGCGACGGCGCCATCACCTGCGTGTCGCTTGAGGTCGGCAGATTTCGCAGCCACAGACTCTGCAGCCCCTTCTCATTGATCACGGTAAGGATGTAGCGCGCGTCTGGCGAGATCGCCGTTAGGGCCGCCTTCCCCGAAGTCGTCACCTGCGTAATGCTGAAAGTCTGAAAGCGCGCCGGCGCCGTATGGAAGATCGAATACACGCCATATCCGGCGACGGCGAGAATCATCAGCGCCACGACCGCTACTGCTGCCACCACCCACTTATGCTGCTTGACGACCGCAATCACCGCCGAACTGTCGCTCGGTAACGCAGCCGACGACGATCCTGACCCCACTGCCGACGGGGCAGGCACGGCAGTCGAAACGGAAGGCATTGCCCCGCCTTGCGCGGGCTCCGCCGCAAATCCCGAAGCCGCCTGCCCACTCCCGCTGGAACTGGTCTCACGTTTCAGACGGCGCAGATCGGCCCGCATCTCGGAAGCCCCCTGGTAGCGCAGGTCCCGATCCTTCTCCAGCGCCTTGCTGATGATCTCTTCAAGCTTCGGCGGCAAATCCGGATTCAACCGCAAAGGCCGCAGTGGCGGCCGGTTCAGGATCCCATCAAAGATCGTGGCCGAAGTATCTCCGCGAAACGGCAGAGCCCCGGTCGCCATCTCATACAAAACTGCGCCGAAGGAAAACAAATCGGTACGCGCATCAAGTTGTTTTCCCTTGGCCTGCTCCGGTGACATGTAAGCCGCCGTCCCTACCGTCGAGCCCGGATGCGTCAAGTGCTCAGTTTCTTCGACCGCCGTAGCCTCGACCGTCATCGTCTTGCCGGCTCCGTCGGTAGCCACCGTCAGCTTCGCCAGCCCGAAATCCAGAATCTTCGCCGTTCCCCGCTTGGTTACAAAAATATTTGCCGGCTTGATGTCGCGATGCACAATCCCCTCGCTGTGCGCAGCATCCAAGGCATCGGCGATATCGATCGCCAGGGAGAGCAAGCGCTCATTGTCGATCGGCGTGCCCCGGATCAAATGCTTCAGCGTCGTCCCTTCCAGATATTCCATGGCGATAAACGCCTGGCCGTCCTGCTCACCGATGTCGTAGATGGTGCAGATATTCGGATGGTTCAAGGCCGAGGCCGCCCGCGCTTCGCGTTGAAAGCGAGCTAGGGCCTGCGCATCTTGAGTGAGATCGGGTGGAAGGAATTTCAGAGCGACAAAGCGATGCAGCCGAGTGTCGGTGGCCTTATAGACAACACCCATCCCGCCGCCGCCGAGTTTCTCGACGATCTTGTAGTGCGAAATGGTTTGGCTGATCATCCGGCAAGCCTCCCCCATGTGCAGGCCGCCCGTGGTGACCCGCATATCTTAGGTGCGTATCGTTCGGAAGTCAATGGAAGGCAAGCGTTTAGTCCAAACGACGTACGCGTAGTGGGTACCTCATGTGGAAAATGACGGGCTTCGTTTGTGAAGACAGGAGCGTCGTCTGTGGAGAGACGGGCGTCCTCGCCCGTCCGGCGCGAAGCGCCGGGCGTCAACCGAGGCAGACGCCCTCCTCGTCAGGGCCCGATCGGCAATCCGCTATGGCTCTTTCTTCTCTGGAATCTTCATCCCTGCGTAGGCGGCCGAACTGATTCCCATCAGCCCGAGCAGACCTGTGTTGAAGTCTGGCATTGCCAACGTTTCATACACCGTCACGGCAAAAACGATCATCAGCACGACACTAAAGAGTCCGAATTGCACGCGGTGCAGTCCGGCGCCGCCGCTGTCCGTGAGCAGATCACGAAAAAAACCTTCTGACTTCACCACTGTCGCAGGCTTTTTCGGGTCGTTCTCTTTGCTCTTGTCGACGGCAGCCGCGGTCGCGTAGGTTCCGGCGGATATCCCAAGAATCACCAGGATGGTCCGCGGAATCTCCGTGTTGTACTCACCCGTGATGAACCAAATGAATAGGTAGGCGTACACCACCAGCAGCGACCATACCGCGACTTGCGTGCGCGACAGGCTATAGGCCCGCTGCGTCGGTAATACTGCGATGCCCGGTGGTGCCGGCTCTTTGTCTCGCAGAGCCCCGGTCTTGAGCGCCACGAACACGAAGCCAATACCCAGCACAATGGCCACGACAATAAACAGCCCAGTCCCTATGCTCCCCAATCGCACAAACTGTACCCGGTACGTAGACGGCAAAGGCGGACCGTTGATCAATCCCATGCTGACTGGAACTTCTTTCCGTTCTTTACCCAATCCTCCCAGCAAACTCTTCCAGCTATCGTTGCCCTTCTCGGTCGATAAGTCGCGAGTAACCGGAAACGTCACGCGGAAGGTGACGACATAATCCCGGTCCCCAGCTTTTTCCTCGCTTTCCCCGGACCCGGCCGGCAGCGGTTCGTCGCGCTGTCCCTCGACAACAGGATGCGTCCCCGGCAGCGCCTGGCCATTTAGGAACAGCACTAGGTCGGTCACTTCGGGCGCGCCTTCTTCATCCATCAATTCCTGCGTGGTGGTGACGTCGAAACTGAGGTTGCCGCCGATGCCGATTTCCCCATTCTGTCGAGGATGGGTTGTGCATTCCGCGGTCTTTTTTCCATCACCTGCATCGTTCATCTGCACCATGCATGCAATGTGATACACGCCATCGGCCCGCTGACCCGCCGCGGACAGCGCTGACCCAACCAGAAATGATGCCAACAGCCAATACTTTGTCTTCATTTCTTCAGCTCCTCAGAGCGGGCTGCGAAAACTTTTTGAACACACGCTTGGCCGCGAAACTCCCAGAGCATTGCGCTACGGCGAAGGACTCCAATCTTCGAGAGTCTTCCAGCCAGCAGTCTTCGTGCAAGTCCCAGACGGGCACACAAAGAACGACAACAGAGGATGAATCTCCCACAAGGAGAATCGCCGCGGGCCACCGCTCTTTGCGCCTTTCGTCAGGTTTGGGCTATGTTCGCTATCAAAAAAGAGTCGCCCCTCGATCTTGACCGGCAACTGGTGTGCCTGGATCGCCTTCAGCTTGTCAATACTCCAGGCATCGCTCTTACGATGAGCATCTTGCGGGATCATCTCCACGACTACACCCTGGGTTTCGTCGTCATTCTTCGCAGGCGTGATATTGATGTGATAGTCGCTGCTGGTTCCCGCGGTAAGTTTGCAGTTGACGCTCTCTCCGGGATTCGGATGGGGATCTCCTGTCGTGGCGGCAATGAAGCCGAACAACTCAACGAAGTCGCCTTCACTGAATTTCCCGCTCCCCGCCTTCAGCCCTGACAAAATGATTTTGCGGGGTGCCGCTTTCATGTTGTGATAACTGGAGACAGTCGCACCCTCGATCACAACTGGGCCACTCCCGAACGTCTTGCCGACATCATCTTGAAGGTCCTGCAGGTCGGGAAATGTGATCTCGGCAGGGCTGGCAGTGCTGCTTGTGGTCCGCTTCTGTGAGTTGGTTACGGCCAGCGGAGAGTTCGGTTTGGAGCAGCCAATCTTCGGGCAAGCGGCGAGGGTTTTGAAGCTGCACTTAACCGCTGTGTCGCCGTGGGCGGCCACAGAAAAAAGGAGAAATACGGCGATCACTAACCCTGGAATCTTCACAGGCATAGCAAACTCCATTTCCTAGGATTTTTGAAAGGGGCCGAATCGTAGGTAGGGGAAAAGCTTGGGCAGTATTGTCATCTTCCACAAACAGGATGTCAAGCGGCAATTATGCATGTGGGGCGCTACTTAGTCATCAACTTACCTCGGTGCTACTCCAAGATAGGGCAAGAAGGCGGGTGGGATCACAATAGCGCCGCGCGGTGCAACGCGTTACTTAAGCCTGAACGAACTGGTTGTATCCGCAGCCTAAGAATGGCCTATTCTCACTGACCTTCCTCAGCGTCCTTCGCGGCTTTTCTTTGCGAACTTTGCGGTTAAGATCTCTTCCGTTAATTCCGCACCACAAAAAGAGGCCGCGAAAACTCGCGGCCTTAAGCCCGTAAAAATTCATCTGGGTAAATCAGCGGCCCAGCGACTTAGCGCCTTCCGCCGCCACCGCGTCCATTGTGTCCGCGACCACGGCCACCACCGCCGCCACCACCGCCGCCACCACCTCGACGCCGACCTCCGCCTCCGCCACCACCACCACCACCGCGAGGCCCGCGATCCCGGTCGCGATCCGGAACCGCCACCACGCCCTGCGGCGCGTCGTCCCGGTTGAAGTTCGGCTCGTCGGAACCAGCAGGTTCATCCGCGAAATCGCCGCCACCTTCGATGGTCATCGAAGCCACTGGAGCTTCTGCAGGCGCTTCCCCGCCACCCATCTTCGCGCGCTGCTCCTTCAGAATCGCCTTGCGCGAGAGCCGGATCCGGTTGCCTTCCACGGCCAGCACTTTCACCAGTACCTGATCGCCTTCTTTCAACTCATCACGAATATCTTTGATCCGGTGCTCAGCGACTTCACTAATGTGCAGCAACCCGTCGGTCCCTGGAATAATTTCGACGAACGCCCCAAAATCTGCCAGCCGCGACACGGTCCCAAGATAAGTTTTCCCCACTTCCGCGGTAGCCGTCAAGTCTCCGATAATCTGCAGAGCCTTAGCCGCTGAAGCCTGATCGTTGGAGGAGACATTCACCTTGCCCGAATCTTCCACGTCAATCTTGACCCCAGTCTGCTCGATGATGCTGCGAATCATCTTGCCCCCGGGTCCGATCAGATCGCGAATCTTGTCGACCGGAATCTGCAAAGTGTAGAAGCGCGGCGCGAACGACGACACCGTCTCGCGATGCGCGCCCAGCACTTCCTCCATTTTTCCAAGGATGTGCATGCGCCCGCGCTGCGCCTGTGCCAAAGCCTCGCGCATGATCTGCGGAGTGATGCCCGCAACCTTGATATCCATCTGCAAAGCCGTGATCCCCTCGCGGGTGCCAGCAACTTTGAAATCCATATCGCCGTAGTGATCCTCAGCTCCGGCAATATCAGTCAGAATGGCGTACTTCTCCCCTTCTTTAACGAGCCCCATCGCAACCCCAGCCACAGGAGCCTTCAGAGGCACACCCGCATCCATCAAAGACAAAGCCGCCCCGCAAACCGTAGCCATGGAAGACGACCCATTCGATTCGAGAATGTCAGAGACGACTCGCATCGCATAAGGCCACTTCTCCTCGGAAGGCAGCACCGCTGAAACGGCGCGCTCAGCCAGGGCTCCGTGTCCCACCTCACGCCGCCCCGCGCCCCGCAAGAACTGCACTTCACCAACAGAAAACGGCGGAAAGTTATAGTGGAGCATGAAACGTTTTTTGGCTTCGCCTTCGAAGTGTTCCAGGCGTTGCATGTCGTCGCTGGTGCCCAGGGTTGTGGTTACCAGGGCTTGGGTTTCGCCTCTCGTGAAGATTGCGCTGCCGTGGGTTCTCGGTAGGACTCCGACTTCGATCCAGATGTCGCGGATTTCGTCGAAGGCTCTGGCATCGGGGCGCCGTTTTTGTTCGATTACCTGTTCGCGGAAGATTTTCTCGCGCAACGCTTCGTAATATTCTTTGAGCTTCTTTTTCGCATCGTCGGTGTTGTCGTCGTCGGAGATGGCTGCTTCCAGCTCTTTCTTGATTTCCTTGACTAAGGTGTAGCTTTCGGCCTTGGGATGCTTCTTAGTGTCGAGCGCGTCGATCAGGCGTGCGCTTACCTTGGTTTTCAGGTCGTCGTAATATTTCTGATCGAACTCGGGCGGCGTCGCGGCGCGCTTGGGCTTGCCGACTTTCGCGCGTAATTCTTCGATTGCAGCGCAGATTTTCTTGATCTCGCTGTGCGCGAATTCGATCGCGTCCACTACCGTTTCTTCCTTTACTTCTTTGGCGCTGGATTCGATCATCACGATCGCGTCGGCGCTGGCGACTACCATGATGTTCAACTGGCTGTCGCGCATTTCGGAGTACGTGGGGTTGGTGATGAACTTGCCATCCACGTAACCGACGCGCACCGCGCCGATCGGGCCGTGAAACGGAATGTCGGAAAGTGTCAGGGCGCAGGAGGCGGCATTGATGGCCGCGACGTCGGGATCGTTCTCGGTATCGGCCGAGAGCACGAAGGCGATGACCTGGGTCTCGCACTTGAAGCCATCGGCAAAGAGCGGCCGGATGGGCCGATCGATCATGCGGCTGGTCAGGATTTCGCGCTCGCTGGGTCGGCCTTCACGCTTGATGAAGCCGCCGGGAATGCGTCCGCCGGCGTAGGTGTACTCGCGGTAGTCGACCGTGAGCGGAAAGAAGTCGATGCCCTCGCGGGGATCGGGGTTGGCGACGGCGGTGGCGAGCACAACGTTGTCGCCGATGCGCACAACGCCGGAGCCATGCGCCTGCTTGGCGAGTTTGCCGGTTTCAAATTTAAGGTTTTTACCGCCGGAGAGTTCTACGCTAATTTCTGTCGGTTCTGGTTTCATGATTCATCCTTCTGGACAGGAGGGCAACGACGCGTGCCGGAGAGCTGCGCGTACAGGTGAAGGGATGCCAGTCGAGGAACGCGGTGGCCGGAAAACGCACGTGGCAAAGATTCCTTGAGATCGCCCAGCGGCCACTCGGCGGCGGGACGAAGGCGAGTGGGCTTCGGATACACTACGACACCGAAGCCTTCAGCATGCAATTACTTGCGGATGCCGAGTTTCGTGATGACGCCCTTATAGCGCTCTGAATCGTACTGTTTCAAGTAGTCGAGCAGCCGGCGACGCTTGCTGACGAGCATGAGCAGACCGCGGCGCGAGCCGTGGTCTTTCTGGTGCGTCTTGAAGTGCTCCGTCAAATGACCGATGCGCTCGCTCAACAAAGCGATCTGGACCTCTGGGCTGCCGGTGTCGGTAGCATGCGTCGCATAGGTCTCAATGAGGGATTTTTTTTGCTCTCTGGCTAGCACTAACCTGATGCACTCCTGTTTCTGAGTTTTTAGTTTTCTCTGTAACGTCGTCAAGAGTAACACGTTAGCGTTTGTAGTGTAAAGGCACGTGTGGGTTGCGGTGGGTTGCGGGGCCTTGGGTTTGGGTGTCAGGTGTCAGGGGGCAGGTCTCAGGATTCAATCTCAGCAGTTGGAATCTAGATACCAAACCTCCCAGCCAGAGACTGAAGTCTCAAGAGCCAAGAAAGTCAAGACCTGAGAGCTGACACCTAAGACTAAAGACCCAGGCCGTGCGTCCCGCAAGCTACTGTCCTGGCGGGCGTTCGACAGGGTATGGTAGTCGATGTCGACTGGGGTCATAATAATGATGGGAACGCAATCATAAACGACGACGACCTGGGACACCACGCTTTGAGGGGGAGATGAATACGGTGCGATGTCCACAATGTGGTACGGAGAATCCGCCCGAGAATCGCTTTTGCGGGAACTGCGGAAAGGGGCTCGACGAGCCGGTCCTGGAAGCGCCGGTTCCAAGAGTTCCCGCGCGGGCGCAGAGTTCGCACCCTGCAGAACCTGAGCACCACGAACCGCCCACACCCGCTCCGGCATATACGGGGGGCATTTTCAATCTGGGAGCGCCTGCGGACAGGCCGTCGCGCAATCTCGACTATCTGCTGGAAGACGACGAGCCACGCTCGCACAAAGGGCTGGTAATCGGGATTGTGGCGCTCGCGCTGGTTGCGGGTTTGGGATACTTGCGCTGGCGCAATGGCGGTCTGCCCTTCCTGAATCTGGTCAAGTCGGGAGTCAAGACGGCGACGCAAACGGCGGAACCGGCGCCGACGCCTACGCCCGCGGACCAAGCGCCCCCACCGGCCGAGTCCACCACACCGCCCGCGAATCCTGAACCGGCTCCGCCCGTGAATAATCCTGCTATAACCCCTGCGCCCGTTCCGGCAACGACGGCGCCCGCCACAAGTGCTTCTACGACATCGACTGCTCCTGCTGACCATCCTCCGGGGGAGTCGAGGCCTGCCGACGCGCCCGCCGACGCCAAGACGCCGACTAGCGATCCAGCGGCTGCGACTGCTGCGGATCAGCCCGCTCCGAGTCAACCCGCTCCAGATCCGGCGCCCGCGGCCGTTACGCCGGCTGAGGCCGCGCCAGTTGCGCCGGCACCAAAACCAGCCAAACCCAAGCCTAGTCCGAAGGTGTTGCCTCCGACCAAACCCGAGGATTCGGTGGCGATGGGCGAGCGCTACTTATATGGACGAGGCGTTCCGCAGGATTGCACGCGGGGGCTACGCTACGTGAAGCCCGCAGCCGACCAAGCAAATCCGAAGGCCATGATTACCATGGGCGCTTTGTATGCGACCGGACACTGCCTGTCGCGTGATCTTCCTACGGCGTACCGCTTCTTCGCGTTGGCGTTGCGCAAAGATCCGGAGAACGGTCCGCTGAAACAGAATGCGCAGATGGTGTGGGCCCAGATGACCGACGCCGAACGGCAGCAGGCGATCCGGATGACGCAGTAGGATTGAGTCATCGGGTAATCGAGTAATCGGGAAATTTGGTTCTATCCTTTTGGCTGGTTCCAGCCGTGGCGGGCAGGTTGATCCGATCGGCTAAAACTGCCCATCCCTACGCGGCATGTGCTTCCTGGTTTCCTGGCGAGCACTGCGGTTGAAGCATTACCTTAAGAAGCTTTTAACCGAAAAAGTCGCAAAGGTTGCGCGAAGGACGCGAAGAGTTCCTTGGCGGCCTTCGCGGTCAACAGCTTTTCTTTTGCGTGTGAAAACAAGAAAGGACAAAGGCCATGACGTTCTGTGACGCCACGCCCAGCCGCAGAAGTTTTCTGAAGTCCACCGCAGCGCTTACGACCGGAATTTCGCGGCTGACGCTTTTGCCCAATCTCGCGTGGGCGAGCGAGGACGGCATCAACATCATTGGACCGAAGCCGGGATATTCGCCGCAGATCGGCACCATTGTGTCGATGCTGACCTGGATGCGAGAGCGGGTGTTGAATTCCGTGAAGGGTAGCTCGCAAAAAGATCTCGACTACCTATTCGACAAAGACGCCAATACGATTGGCGCGCTGCTGCTGCATCTGGCGGCGACCGAGACGTACTACAGCATGCACACCTTCGAAAGCAAAGCCTGGGACAGTTGGCCGGCCGAGGTGAAGAAGAAGTGGGACATCCCGATGGAGTTGGGCGAGCCGGCGCGCAAGGCGATCAAGGGAAACAATCTCGACTACTATCTGAACATTCTGCACGAGACGCGGGAACACTCACTTGCGGAATTCAAGAAGCGGGATGATAGCTGGCTGCGGGCAGTGGACAAAGATTGGCCTTGGGGTCCGACAAACAATTACTGCAAGTGGTTTCATGTTTGCGAGCATGAGTCTAATCACAATGGGCAGATCAAGTTTCTGGCGAAGCGGCTGCCGGGGGCAAAGGCTGCGAAGGAGTAAGGGATTGTTGGGGAGCGACTAAGTTCGACGCGGTGTGCTGACCCCACTCAATCGCCAAGGGCGCGATTGAATGGGGCACCCCGGCACCCCGGCCGATCGGTACGTTCTCCGCAACACAGCAGATTCCTCCGCCTCCGCTTCGCTCGGCGTCGAAATGATGGATCTTTATTGCTGCGTGCACTCCTGCCTGCCTCCCGGCTGCGCGGACCAGAGTGTCCGCGCCACATGATTAGGCCCGGGAATTCGGCCCGCTGGACCCATCACTCCCTCGACTTCGCTCAGGCAGCCTTCCGGGCAGCCGTCCCTGCCTGGGAGCGTCAAGTGGCTTCGGGTGGCCAACTAGAATGAGACGTTGACGGCGATGGCGACTCCGGGATGGCGACGGTTGTACATGTAATACCCGTCATCGACGTAGTCCACGTAAACGTCGTCGGTTTCGTACCACGTGGGCGACCAGTATTCCGGCCACGGATCAACCAGATTGAACCAGAAGCCGTTGTATTGGAATCGGGGATATCCCTCCACAACAATGATGGGGACGCTGCGAACGCGAAACCAGTGGCCCCGGCCAAAATGCGCACGGAAGCGGTCTTCAGGAATGCGGTAGCCCCGGTAACCTCCGCGATCGCGCCAACCATGATGTTCACGCTGCCAATTGTGGGCGCGGTGATCCTGCCAAACATCTCGCTGTTTGAAGTGTTGTTCGTGTTCGTACCGGTCGGCCGCCCGCATGTGCTCGGGCGCATTCGCCTGCTGGTGATATGGCTGCCGTTCCGACCTGTTGTGGCTTTCCCTCTGCTGCTGGCCGGGGTGCTGTTCGCGCCGTTGCTCGTGGTCACTCGCTCGGTGTTTGTCCGAATGCTGCTCGTTCGACGGGCGTCCGTGGTCTTTCTGATGGTCGTTCCCCTGGTGCTTTTCGGAATTGCCGTGCTGGTCGTGGTCGTTGCCATGTTGTGCGTTGGCAGGAACAGTTGTTCCGAGGAGCAGGCCCAGCACTGATGTAGCGACTACTGCTATTTTCATAAGGAGTGCTCCGTGTCCCCGCAAGTCTAGCCCCCCTCGGATCGATATCCTACGTTACGCAAGGCCGAGTTGCCTGGGGTGTCTCTTGGGTTTGAGCGAGTACCGAAGCGGGTACCGAGTTGCAAGTACTGAGTACCGAGTGAAAAGCGGGTTCCTCCTGCCTCCGCTTCGCTCGGCCTCGGAATGACAATACTGTCGGGATGACGATATTTAAGAATAGGGTCAGCCTTCTTAAAGGCAATGGCTGGGGGATGAGGCGGTGGAGGAGGGCGCGACGCTGCGGCGGAAACTTCCGAACCGTGGAGGTCGGAGGGCGGGCGCGCTGGTCGCCCGCCCTCCAAACGTTGGTCTGCTGTGCGTTATTTCTGGCAGGAATCGCTGACCATTTTCACATCTGTAATCGTCATATGGCCATGCTCGGTGGTGTCTTTCTTCATGTGAGCATCGGCGGCAGTGTCCTTCGCATCCTCCTTGAGGTTATGCGCTGTCGCATTCTTGACGACGCCTGTGGCTGACACGGTGTGTCCCACGTGATCGGCTAGCGACACCGCACTACTGCGAACTTCCCATGTGCTCCCGTCGTTTGCTGTCAGAAGGAACTCTTTCGAGTTATCCCCCTGCGACACGCAACCTGTAATCGTACGGGTGTCGGATTTCGATTTCTTCTCACTCGATGCAGTTTGCGCAAATGTCCACAGGGACCCGAGCACGACTAACATCAAAGCCAACAGCAGCGAACTCACTTTCAATTTCATAACAACCTCCGTTGAGGAGCGTCAGTTATGTATTGCTCCCGGTGTTCGATGAGGGCAATCCAACGGTGGGTTGTGCAGTGCGCTCGGGCCGCGCTGTTCTAGGGTGTTCACCGTATTTCTCCCGTTCTCGCGGCATTGTGCCGCGGCCTTCCGAAGCGTGGGTGATGAGTACAGGGAATACTGTAGAGGCAGGGTTGAGGTTTCGTGTTACAGAACCATACGTCTCACATCGGTTGAACAAACATCTCAACCCTAGCCTCACTTACCACCAACGAAGACCAAATATCGCACGACCAGAGCCTTATGACCGCGAAAGAAAAGGTCAACATCCTGATGGTGGACGACCAGCCGGGCAAGCTACTCACTTATGAGGCCATGCTGCACGAACTGGACGAGAATCTGATCAAGGCGCGATCCGGGAGAGAAGCCCTGGAGGTGCTGCTGAAAACTGAGGTCGCGGTCGTGATGTTGGACGTGAGCATGCCGGAAATCGATGGCTTTGAATTGGCTCAGATGATTCGCCAGCATCCCCGCTTTCAGAAAACCGCAATCATCTTCGTCTCGGCCGTGAACCTGACGGATCTGGACCGGTTGAAGGCGTACGCACTGGGAGCCGTCGATTACATTTCTGTCCCGGTGGTCCCGCAACTGCTGCGTGCCAAAGTCAGCGTCTTCGTGGAGCTACAACGGAAAGCGAAGCAGACGGAGGAGCTAAACGCGCAGTTGCGACAGATGTCGAGCCGCTTGATGACCCTGCAGGATGAAGAACGACGCCGGGTGGCGCGGGAGCTGCACGATGGCCTGGGACAGGAGCTCGTTGCCATGAAGATGGTGCTCGCGTCGATTGTTGAACAGCCGTCGGCGCCATTGAAAGATCAGCTGGTCGACGAAGGAAATAACATCGTCGATCGCGCAATTCAGCAGGTTCGCACGATCTCATATCTTCTTCATCCACCCTTGCTCGATGAGGCGGGGCTGGCGTCGGCGTTGCGATGGTATGTGGACGGAGCCACCAAACGTAGCGGCATCCATACCTTGCTCGATCTCCAGCCGCGGAATTTTCCCCGCCTACGTGCTGAGTTGGAGACCGCGATTTTCCGGATTGTGCAAGAGGCTCTGACCAACGTCTTCCGGCATTCGCAAGGGAGCCGAAGTTGGGTGGTGCTGAGCCACGAGGAAAATCGCATCCTCGTCATGGTGCGGGACAACGGCAAGGGACTGGCGGAGGAGACTGCGGAGTTGCGGCCCGACCGGATCGGGGTCGGCCTGGAAGGCATGCGCCAACGGGCTCGCGAGTTCGGCGGAGAATTTCGCGTGAGCAATGCGAATCCGGGCACGCTGGTGGAAGTTGTGATCCCGAGTACCGCGTTGCGTCAGGAGTGGCGCGCGCTTCCGCCGGGATCTGACGATACAAAGCAGACAGAAAATGATAGCGGTGAGCAATTGGGGCCTGGCGGGTTATCCAAACAAATACACATTCCCCGAGACGCTGAGCTTCTCTGAAGCTGCCTGACTATTCGTCCTCGGAGGCCTCGTCACAGGCTAGCAGGTGCCTGGCAGGATTTCGGAGTGTCCTGGTCTCTCGCTCAAAAAGTCAAAAGCTTTTAAGCGCGAAGGTCGCTAAGGATTCGCGAAGGACGCAAAGAAATTCTTGGCGACGTTCGCAATATGTTGCGCACTTCGCGGTTACAGGCTCTTTTGGCAATTCCGCAAGGAACTGTGTCGTCAAAACCAGGCCGGAAACATCAACTCGATCAGGCCGGGGACTTGGTAGGAATGGAAGACGTTATCGCAGATTTTGTAGTTGCCGTATTTCTTGCGGGCGTAGTCGCCCCAGTGTGGCTGGGCGCCGTCGATGTCGGTGAAGCCATATTCGCGGGCTAGCGCCCAGGAGCTGAGGACTCGTCCGGTTTTGTTCTTTACTTTTGGGTCGGCGGCTAGCGCGACCACTGCCCGGCCGACGTACCGGGGCGTTTCCGACACCATGAAGTCGCTGATAGCGTCATTCTGGCGTTTGCTATTGCGGTCTTGGTTCCGCTTCTTCTTCGCAACCTCCTTCCAGTTGGATTCGCTCACTCCGAAATGTTCCAGCACTCGTTCGGAACGGAGAAAGCCCGGGGTCAGGGATACTGCAACCACGCTGTGTTTGCGAAGCTCGCGCGACATCGCGAACGCCAGGCGGATTACGGAAATCTTTACGAGGTCATAGAAGAGGTTGCCGCGGTAGTAGAGGGCGTCGCCGTCGGTGATTTCGAAAATGATAGCCCGGCTCCGTCCTAGCATCAGCGGAGCAGCGTGGTGGGACGTGATGATGTGCGAATGGATGGCTTGCTTCAGCATGTGCAGGCCGTCGTCGAGCTTGAGGGTCCAGAAGGGCTTGCCGAATTCGGTGAGCGCGTCACCGCCCCACACGTCGTTGACCAGAATGTCGAGGCCCCGGTGACGGCCTTTGATCTGGGCGATCAACTTCTTCACGTCGGCGGGTTGGGTGTGATCTACGCGGACGGCGATGCCTCGGCCGCCGGCAGCTGTCACCAGTTCCGCGGTTTCTTCGATGGTTTCGGGACGCCCGGGTGGATGTTTTCCTGCGCGGGAACTGCGGCCAGTGCAATAGACGGTGGCGCCCGCTTCGCCTAGAGCGATGGCGATGCCTCGGCCGCCGCCGCGCGTGGCCCCGGCAACCAGGGCGATGCGTCCGCGGAGGTTCGGCGTTCGGTAGACGGATTTCGGCAGCATGCGGCTCCCCTCGTGAATGGATGGGCCATCATAAACGGTGCCGTGCGGAGAAGCGAGGGTGGGAAAATGCATGGGAGAGGTGGGGAAAGTTTGACGCAGGATGCTGATTCCCTTTTCGCAAAGAGCGCGAAGAATCAGGCTCTTCGAGTGTGGTGAATCGCAGGCTGGTCTTAGCCGGAATTCCCTCTCCCGGATCCCTTCTGAGCCGCGCGGCGACGAGGGGTGGAATCGGAAGGCGCATGAGCATCGGGGACTTCCTCTGTCGTATCCGGCAAAGCCTGCGTCGCCTCTTTTATTGCGCTCTCGTTTATTCCCAGCCAGGTGAGAGCTTCGGGTTGGGAGCGAAAGACCTGAAACCCCGGACTATTCAGAATTGTTTCGTACATGCGACCGATGCCGAAGGACAGGGCAGTAGGACCAACCAGGGCCCTTTTGGCGTCGCCCGAAAACGGGTCGTTGATCTCGGCAAGTTGATTCAAGTCCTGGTAGTGAAGGTGCAATTCTGACGCTTTGGAGAGGTCGATAAACTGGCGAAAGTCGGGGTGGAACTCGGGATTTGCCTTGATTCCCTGACAACTCGCCTTTACGTCATCGATCGTTACGCTTCCGGAAAAGAGCGTCACCACGATTCGGTTGGAGGGATCGACAAAACTGGTTACGCACATACATCGGACGTTCTGGGTGCAGTCTAGCAGGACATTGATGATTGAGAGAACGCGTTCGCAAAAAAAATTGAACACTGCTAAAGCGATCTGCCATTCCTTCGGCACCCGCGGCACCCATAGGGACTCGAGGGTATAGACAGGATCGCTTCCCTTGCTAGACTTTCGCTTTAATGACAATCAGATCGTTTTGCGACAGCATTTGAAACCTGTGGCCGGAGTAAGCACTATGCAGATTCTTGAGAAAAGAGATATTCCGCGAATGATCGATCGGCTCAAGGCACTGGGCTACGCGAATCGCAAGCGCGTACGTATGTATGGAGAAGTGTTGGAATTGGTGTCGGACCCAGTGCCAGAGGCGGATGGATTCGTGATCGATGCCAAGTCTGGCGGTAAGGCGCGGCAGGTGAAGATTCCGGCGTCTATTGTGGAAATGGTCAAGTCTCAGGGACGCTTGGTGAAGACTGCTTAGCTGTTATGGTACGGGCCGGGATGCTTAACTGAATCGCCGGGCAGTCCCTATCTGAGCGCCGCGCCGGACGGGCGAGGACGCCCGTCGCTCTAACTTCAAAAAGAAACCCGCCCAAGCGGAGCTTGGACGGGCCACCTTCCGGGGTTACTTTTCTTTCCTACTTCTCTCTTATCTATCTGTTTTAGTTCGTTTTCTATCCCTTACTTGGGTTGCGCGACGACCCTCAAGTAGGGTTTCAAGGTTTTGAAGCCCGGATATTTCTGTTGAGCCTCCTCGTTCGAGACGGCAGTCACGATGATCACGTCGTCGCCTTGCTTCCAGTTCACCGGGGTTGCCACTTTGTGACGCGAGGTGAGCTGGATGGAATCGAGTACGCGCAGGACTTCGTCGAAGTTGCGGCCGGTGCTCATGGGATAGCTGAGCATCAGCTTAACCTTTTTGTCGGGACCAATGACAAAAACCGTACGAACCGTAGCGTTGTCGGCGGGGGTGCGGCCTTCGCAGCTGTCACCGGCTCCGGCGGGCAGCATGTCGTAGAGCTTGGCCACTTCGAGCTTGGGGTCGCCGATCATTGGATAGGTGACTTTGTGGCCTTGGGTCTCTTCGATATCGGCCGCCCACTTGCCGTGGTTGGTGACGGGATCGACGCTGAGGCCGATGATTTTACAGTTGCGCTTCTGGAATTCGGGCTGAAGGCCGGCCATGTAGCCGAGCTCCGTCGTGCAGACGGGCGTGAAATCTTTGGGGTGCGAGAACAAGATGGCCCAGCCGTCGCCGATCCATTCGTGGAAGCGGATGGTGCCTTGGGTAGTTTCGGCAGTGAAGTCGGGGGCAGTGTCGTTGGCTGGACAGTGGCTCGGTTGTCAAATGGGTGGGAGCGTTGTGGTGCACCAACTTTCGTCGAGGTTTGTGCACCAAAAGCTCTTAACCGAAGAGCGCAAAGGGTTCGCGAAAAGCGCAACGAAATTCCTGTCGAGCTTTGCGATCTCTTTCGACGTTCTGCGCCGATGAACTTCCTGGCTGGAAAGGACGAAACGTCGTGAGGGGAGCGGGTTTTGCGTAGCCACTTGAGATTGTTCATGAATTCTTAATCTGATTGTAATGTGGCCTTAACAGGTCTGGGCTAGCGTGGCTGCGGTCGAGCGATGGCCTACGGGCCGGCGTCGGGCCGATAGTTTCTAACAAGCTGAAATGACATGACAAAGAAGGCGGCAACTCTGGGGCTGGTGATGACACTGCTGGTGACTACGATGTTTGCCGGCGAAGGCGCGGTGCCACGCGGCATTCCGCACCTGGATCACGTGTTCGTCATCATGATGGAGAATCACGGCTACAGCCAGATTGCGAACAATCCGAACGCGCCCTTCACGAACAAGTACGCGAAGGCGGCCAATTCGGCGACCAATTACTTTGCGGTAGCGCATCCCAGCTTGACGAATTATTTGGAAGTGGTGGGCGGATCGAACTTCGGGGTGTTGAGCGATAACAATCCCGATTGGCACAGTACTGCTTGCACGACCAACCTGGCTTCGGGGATGCCGGATACGGACACTCCGGCTAGCCCGGCGGTTTGTCCAATTGCGGGGACGGGGACAGACGCGGCCACTCCGGCGGTGGATACGACGAATGAAGTCCAGGGGACACCGGGGGAGAACAACATCGACGGCGTGCGGTCGATTTCGGCGTCCAGCGGGATCGAGGGCAAGACGATCGGCGATCAGTTGGTGGCAGCGGGGCGGAGTTGGAAGAGTTATCAGGAAAGCTTGCCGATCACGGGCGCGAACCTGGTCAACAATGCGGATGGTTTTTTCAGTAATCTGACGGATTTCAGCGCGATTACGCCTACGCTGAATCCGCCGCCGACGTCCAGTGATCTGGTGAACCTGTACGCGGTGAAGCACAACCCGTTCGCGTATTTCCAGAGCGTGCAGGAAGGCAAGAACCCGCGCAATAGTCTGCGGAATACGGTTGGATTCGACGGGCCCAGCGGGTTGTATGCGGATCTGGCTAGCGGGCACGTGCCGTCGCTGGCCTTCATTGTGCCGAACCAGTGTAACGATCAGCACGGGCGCGGGAATGCGGGGGCGTTCTGCAACTTTGATCCGGTCAGCGATGGGTCGCAGGCGGGACTGAACCCGGCGCTGATTTACCTGCGCGACGTGACGATTCAGCGGCTGGTGACAGCGATCCACAAATCGCCGGCTTGGCGCGAGGGGCGGAGCGCGATCGTGCTGCTATGGGATGAAAACGACTACAGCACGGCGCCAAACATCAACCAGGTACTATTGACGGTGGATACCAACTACGGCGCTCATGGATTGTCGAGCGGGCAGTTCTACACGCATTTCTCGCTGCTGAAATCGGTGGAGTCGGGGCTACGGCTGCCCTGCCTCAACCATGCTTGCGATGCCGACGTCAAAGTCATGTCGGATTTGTTTTCCGGCGGCGGAGACCGATAACGACCAGCCAGAGTGCGGGGAAACCAGGTGCGCGAGAAATCGCGCCCCTTTTCTTATTTCTTAGTGCGAAGTTATTTCTATCGCGATGCTGTTCAGGCAGAAGTTGCCTTTTTCAGGCGGTTGATGAATTCCACGAAGTCGGAAGCGGGTTTTTCAGCAGCCGCGTGAATCGGGGATTTCTCGGGGACAGAAACGTTTTTCTGCACTAGCAAATCACGAATCACTCCTTCCAGCAGGGTTCCATTCCACTCCAAGAAGCTGAGCGCATCGGGTAAGGAGCGGAAGACTTCGAAGTTGGGACTGTTGACGATCAACTGGTACATGCGGCTCAAGCCGAAGGGGACGGCGTCGGGAGCGACCACTGCACGCTTGCCCTGATTAGAGAAGGGGTCACACGCTTGCTGGAGATGGTACAGGTCGGGGAAGCGCAAGGGGATACTGGAGGCCGAGGAGACATCGCTAAGCTGACGGAAATCAGGATGAAAGCCGGGATGATTGCGGATTTCCGAAAAAGTCGCGGTGATTTCTTTGAGCGTGACCTGGCCGATACAGAGGGTAATCACCAGCCGAGCGGGAGAATCGACGAAACTTGATACAGGCATAGGGCCCCATCTCTGGGAAGTGTAGGAGCGACGGGGGGAATGGTGTGGTTGCCGAGGGATTCTGTTACGAAAACGGAATAAATAAGGGTGGCGATAACCGGGTGATCGGGCATGGCAGAGGTGCTGAAATATCGTCAGTGTTGAGAGGTGAATGAGTCCACATTGTTTTTGTCGACCAGGGTGCTGCCGGTGTCGACGAATGCTGGCACCGGGGCGAAGCTGTCGTTGGACCAGTGGGCGTCGAGGTGGGGTGGCAGGTTGTGATGCAGGTCGTCCAGCATGCGGAGGCCGACCCAAGCCATGGTGTAGGGGCGCTGGGCAATGGTGGCGGCAATGACGCCTTTACGGATCCATTCGAGGGTCTCGGGTTCCGTGTCCATGGCGATCACGACCTTGTTCTGCACTTTGCGGTGGTTGAGAACGGTGGCCACTTCCCTGCCCGACTGGGACTCGAGGGAGACGAAGGCATCGACCTGGCCGCGCTGGCCGGCGAGGATGTCAGTCACTGTATCGAAGGCGACGTGCGGATTGCCGGCGATATCGACGACGCGGACGACGCGGATCTGCGGATAGTGCGCCAGCGCCTCACGGTATCCGCGGAGACGGTCGGACAGATTGGTTTGTTCGGGCATCGTAAAAAACAGGACGTTCCCCTTCTGTTTAAGTTCCTGGGCGAGACGTTGGCCACCCAGCCAGCCGACCTGATGATTGTTGGTTCCGATAAAGAAAAGGCGTTTGCTGGCGGGCGCGTCGGCGTCAATGGTGACCACTGGGATGCCGGCGGCGACGGCCTGATTGATGTCATAGGTCAGCAGGCCGGGCTCTGCGACATGAAGGAGGATGCCGGCGGGTTTTTCATGAACCGCTTGCTGGAGAGCCTGCTGCTCGGCTTTCAGGTCATAGTTCTGCGGGCCGACGAATTGGGCATGAACTTTTAGCAGGGCCGCGGCATCGGCGAAGCCTTTGCCGGCTTGCTGCCAGTAGGGGATCTGGAGGCTGGCCGAGACCAGGAAATACGTTTCACTGGAAGAGTGGCGGCGGCAGGAGGAGATGGTGATAAGGAAGAGGAAGAGCAAAAGGAGGAGACGGACATGGTTCCAACGGGACATGGGAACCTCCGGTCAAGCGCGTCCAGAGCAACCCGGCTGCTTCAATGTACAACACGGTGAGACATCTCCCACAAACCGATACCCGCAATGAGCAGGTAGCCGGCGGAGAAAATGTAGTAGACGATCCGAGCCTTGGGCCAGAGCCAGGGCGGCCACTGGTCGGCAAGTTTGTCACCGAACGTCTCACTCAGGCGTGGAGGAAATGCGACCTGCTCCGACTCCGGCTTCCACTGCGCGGCGATCCAGGTCGCGCGTAGATTGGAAAGCAACCAAGCCGCAAGAAGGATTCTGAGTACGCCCACACCGGAAACAATCGCGTCGGTGGCATAGAAGAGGAGGACGATCGCGGCGGCGTAGCGGCTGCGCTCGCGCACGCTCACAGCCCCGAGATACAAGAGAAGAAACGCAAGCACCCCGGCGAGGGTCTGGCCGGTGGCGACCAGCACCACCAAGTTGAAAACCGCGACCCCGGTACAAACCCAATAGCCTTGCGTTCCCAGGTAATCGACGTCGGTAGCGGTTTGGATGGAGGGCCAGAAAAGGCTCTTCAGGCGACCGTCACTCCGGGGCGTGGAGTCGGACAGGCCGAGAGTTTCCATAGGCGGGCATTACAGCGCAGTTTTTTGTTTCTGTCCAGCGTGCCTTTGCGGGAACAAGAAACGCCCATCTTTCTTTTGCGCTGGAAGTTTGACGTGGTTGGCAAGCGTCAACTCTGAACGATAGACTCGGCCCAGCCTCTTCGTGCCTCAGGAGGATTTGATGGACTTTGTGCGGATTGCTTCTGTCGTGACGTTATGCTTCGGGCTGCTTGCACATGCCGGGTCGAGTCTGGCACAGGAGGCTGCTTCTAAAACTGGCAAGCAGCAGGATGATATTCCCAAATCCATCGCCGAAAGTGTCAGCTTCACGCTGCAATTCGCCGAGGGAAATTTTCTCGGCATCGCGGAGGCGATGCCTGAGGAGAAGTATGGCTTCATCCCCACGGTCGGAAAGTTCGACGACGCGCGCACCTTCGGCGAGCAAGTGAAGCATGTGGCCTGCGCGCAGTTCGCCTTCTTCAACGAGTTCGAGGGGAAGAAGCCTCCCGACGATTGCGAAAAAGGCGGGCACGATCCGGCGAGAACCAAGGCGCAAATCGTCCGGTATCTCAAGGATTCGTTCGACTATTCGAACCGCACGCTTGCAACCCTCACGGCGAAAAATGCTCTGGATGGCATCGAAGGCCGTTACGCAGGGCCGAACACGAAGCTGGGGATCTCCGTGGTTGCGGTGTGGCACATGACCGATCATTACGGACAGTTGGTCGAGTACCTGCGGATGAACGGCATCGTGCCGCCCGTGACGCAGAAGTACGGACTGAAGGTGCGGTGAGAACGACAGTCCGTGTGTCCAGCGGCGTCTGCGTACGCGCTAATCGCCGGAAGCCATTGCAGGATTCGTCTGGGCGAGGACGATCTGCTTTTTGGATTCGGTCTGCGTATTCTTGGCGTGGGTGCTGAAACCCAGCGTTGTCGTCCACAGAGCGGCGACCCCTCCCCAATACACGGGGTTGGCGGTGTGGGCGGGAGAACAGTAGACAAACATTCCGGCGAGACTGGCCACCGTGGCGCAGAGCGCGGCGCCGACGCCATTCAGGGCATAAATCAGGCGCGTGCAGGAAGGGCCGCGGCCGCCGGTGGACGAGAGCAGTTCGATGATCAGATCTTTCAGCTTCATGACGGGCTCCTTGGATGGAATCGGATTCTGTGTCGGTCTAGCTTTGCCAGTGTCTGTTGCAAGCTTCTTGCCATAGCAGGGGCCGCTCCGGATTTGGTTTCCGAAGGGTCCTGACAGGTAACATTAGGGGGAAAAGTCACGATTTTTAGCTGCTTTCAGCGGCAAGAGTGGCGAGACTGGATTGCTGACGTGTGGATCGCCGGGAATTGACTAACCTTCGGGTTAGTCAGGCTCGCTTTTCAGATAGGGCAATGGCAGCACGCAGGAATGCTCTCTCGTCTGTCGTTCTTCTTGCTCCCCAAGAGACTATCGAGAGAGTCGCTTGCAGGCGGTGCGTTGCGACTCTCACGGAGTCGTTGCATACTTGGCGGCGTGGGAACTGAAGACTTACTGCTCTCGGGCAGACACGTCCGGCTCGAGCCGCTGAGCCATCACCACGTCACCGGACTGGTTGCCGCCACTGCAGCTGATCCATCGCTTTACCGGTGGAGTCCCGTACCGCAGGGCGAGGCCGAGGTGGAGGCCTACGTGGATACAGCCCTGGCCTGGCGGGATGCGGGCACGGCGGTGCCCTTCGCGACGGTGCGGATCGAAGACGGAGTGGTGATTGGTTCGACCCGCATCTGGAATATTGAGAGGTGGTCCTGGCCGGCAGGGCATCTCCGGCACAGCCATCCGGGTCCGGATGCGTGTGAGATCGGCTACACGTGGCTGACCCGGTCGGCGATCCGGACTGCGGCCAATTCCGAGGCCAAGCTGTTGATGTTGACGCATGCCTTCGAAACGTGGCAGGTGTTGCGTGCGTGCTTTCATACGGACGCGCGGAACCAGCGGTCCCGCACCGCGCTGGAACGTATCGGGGGAAAGTTTGAGGGGATTCTGCGGGCTCATCGGATGGCCGCCGACTATGTTCCTCGGGACTCTGTGCGCTATTCGATCGTGGAGGCAGAGTGGCCGGAGGTGAAGGAACGGTTGAGGCGGTTGGTGGATCGGACGTGAGCTGGCCTTCGGGATAGCTGAGGCATCGTCGATTCAAAGCTTCTAACCGCAAAGGACGCCAAGAAAGGCCGCGAAGGACGCTTAAGGACGCGGAACCCTTCGGGTCCCCCCTGCCCCACGGTCCCGCCTACGACAAGGGAGGTATGCAGTAAACTGCGCATATGCCGAATTCGCGCCAGGGATCGATTCGTCTGTTTAACTTCTCCGGGATTGATGTGTTTCTGCATTGGTCCTGGTTTCTAGTGGCCGCGTTTGAAATCAGCAACCGGAACGGGAGTTATTCGTCGCGCGGATGGAATGTGCTGGAGTATCTTGCGCTCTTTGGCATTGTGATGCTGCACGAGTTCGGGCACGCGCTGGCTTGCCGGCAAGTTGGAGGGATCGCGAATCAGATTGTGCTCTGGCCGCTGGGCGGGGTTGCGTATGTCAATCCGCCGCCGCGGGCGGGGGCGACACTGTGGAGTATCGCGGCGGGTCCTCTCGTCAATGTGGTGTTCATTCCTGTTTTGTACACGATCGGGATGCTCAGCCGGTCCCTGGGAGATGGGCAGACCTTGCAGGATGTGCGCGTCCTGGTGCACTCGGTGTGGATCATCAACCTAGTGTTGCTGGGGTTCAATTTGCTGCCGGTGTATCCCCTGGATGGGGGCCAGATTTTTCGATCGCTGCTGTGGTTTATGCTGGGGCGCGCGCGCAGCCTGATGGTGGCAACGGTGGTCGGCTTTATCGGCGCAATTGGTTTCATTGCGTTGGCGTGGTGGACGAAGTCTATCTGGCTGGGATTTGTCTCGGTGTATATGTTGATGAACTGCTGGGGCGGATGGCAACACGCGCGCGCCTTGTGGCAGATGGAAAGGTTACCGAGGCGGGAGGGCTACGCTT
>WNFQ01000971.1_pt1 | contig 31599 bp, 31 predicted proteins | sample 5400171 | NCBI WGS metagenome assembly WNFQ01 (sample SAMN13153356, study PRJNA577476) | soil metagenome | isolation source: 20 cm soil under Madrone tree | place: USA:California | collected 2016-06-14
CAGAGTCTCGATCCCGTCGACCCCCCATTAAGATAAAATGAATAAATTGAATTGAACGACGCACCGCGCTCGAGTTCAGGCACAGAGCCATTGCCTCCCTTCGACACCGCCCAACAGCACGATTGCAGTGAGTCTGGGGATCTCGTAGCGCCCACGACACACTCCGGGATGGACGAGAGAGTATTTCATCGTTTCCCGTTGGTACCGCTCAGTTCACGCACCCAACTAGACCGGAATAGATGGGCGGCACATTGAGGCATTCAGTCGGAACTGTTCACGCATTTCAGGGCAGAGGATAAGGAGTGCCTGGAGACCCACTCCCACGGAAGGCAGCGGACCGGGAATTGACGGGACGGGAATCGGGACAAGGGCCACAAGGCCCGCAGTCAGTTCAGTGATTATTTCTTACATGATCCATCATCTGATCCTTGAGCCACATTAAAAAATTCGAGGGTCCCAAAGACTATTAAATCACTGTAACATGTTCATTGGTGAAGTGTTCTGGTACGGGTTCTGGTACAGAAGTAGGTAGTTGCTAGACAAGAAAGTCCAGAATTGGATATACAGTGAGATGGTATAACATTATTCATGTGTCATTTAGAATGTGGCTCTCGCGTTTTCCGAGGCGTTGTACCGGGCTCCCTTCTGTCAACTTCACGTGGTGCTCCACTCTCCGACGGCGCACTGCTGCTACCCGCGGCGTATTGCGGTGGAAGCTCGACAACTTCTGCAACCCCTTCAGTATATACCGTAACCGGAGCGCGTCCACCATCATGGTGCACAACGTAGACATTCGGCCTCCTTCCTGACTGGTCCGTGGGATCACTCGAATCTGAGACGGAGAGAGCATTCGCGGGTGACGTAGTTGGTTTGGTGACTTCAGGACGGAGGGGGACACCTGGATTGCCTGAGGATAATAAGGCCAACGTGGAAGGCATATTGAACGGCTCCACGATGTACTCCCGCCCATCACCGTTGTTGGCAGACATTTCGCGAGTCCTTTGAGGGCTATTTGAGCTAAGCATGCTGTCACGGAGAGGGTTTTCCCAGCGCTCGTTATGGCTACGAGAACCACGCCGTCGCCTGAACGCAAATATTCCGAAGGCACCCGCTGCGACGACGATGCCGCCTACAACAGCACCTATTGCAGCGGGTACAATCGATGGTGAGTGACCATCAGAACCCCCGTCAGCACTACGTTCCATTCAGTAACAATGACGAATAAATTGACTATATGACACACCTGTGGTTTACGTTTAGGCACGCAGTATTACCGTTATCGCCACTATGCAACGGCCCCTGCGCCCACGAGTTGCCTTGCGAGTCTGTGACTGAGATGAAGAACGGAAATCCATGGGACTAATCATCATCAACTGAGACGCGATTCGATGGAGAATATCAGAGTTACACACAAGTGAGACAGTCCAATTGATCGGGCCCTCATTTAATGTAATGTTCAGAGGAGGATGCAGTGTAGGCGCCACCTGTGTATTATAAATCGCACGACCGAGAGCTGAATCAACAGTAGGTACGTACGGTTAGCGTATAGGGTCCTGTGCCATTCTTTGCCTGAACTTGGATATCTGTACACTGCAACACGCCACGCGAAGAACCCGTTCATCGCAGCTGAGGGGGGCACACGACTGTCTACTAACGCACCTGTGGGACCCACCCGTATTGAGAGAAGGCACCGCTACTGACAGCAGCATTAACCTGCAACGGAGGAGGTGGGAATGTCACATTCTTGCAAGTCGCTGGGTTCTGTGCAGTGGCAGAGGGATTTGGAATGACGGTGTACATATCCTGGCAGCCACCTGATACACCTTTCGAGTCCCACTGGAGCCCTAGTGAGCGAGAGGAGCTAAGGCGACGAAAAATGGGGGGAGAGTACCATGCATATTTGATACTAGATCACGAGTCAGAAACGGTCAGTGATATCGAGTCATCGAAGGCTGCTCAAATCCTACCTGAGTTCCAGGGCTGAATGGAACTTGAAAGTCCTGGGATAGCACAAATTTATTAGATTAAATCAGATAGCCAGAAACACTGAGGCCGTACAAAACTGGTTCCCGAGCCCGCCGGAACGAGAAACGGGACAATGTAGGCACTGTTACAAACGGGGCGGTGTGGAGAAAGTTAAGCGCCGCAGTAAGAGTATATCACGTGACAAGACGCACGAGGTGAAGATCTGCAGGAAGTAAGGAGCGGTAGGATTTGGCCTGTTGATGGCATCAATAGAATGCCTCACGACAGCGGGATGAGACCCACCCTGTGTTTGTGGACCCACGCTGCCATGTAAGGTGCAATGTTTCACACTGTTCTGTATTTCCTATGAGTAATCTGGAAGATCCTTCACAAAAGAAATCTACAGTACGTGTGATGGGTATCGGAGCTGTCGTCCCAGAAGGATTCCAGTCAAAGAGAAATCCCTGAGTGTGTCGAACAGCATGAAGGCGAGATGAAATGCGATAGGAGCACGGCACGGACCTGGGGGAGATAGGGCGGACTCGTAGTCGCGGCTACATGATGGAAACGAGAGGGGGCGAAAAAGAGTGTCCAGATAATAAACAAGAAGGGAGCCGCGGTGATGCCCCACATCGGAGACCGTTGGGTGGTGGGGGAATGGTAAAAGAGAGGGCGGTGGTTTGGGGGAGGAATGAAGAGAAGAAATGAAGAGAAGAAAAGTAGTTCGGAGACAATACCGAATCCCGGTAATGCCCCATCCCGTAAATTCGAGCGCAGACGCGCCCAGCCCAAGCCCACAGCCACCGACCGCCCTCGAGTCGGCTCCACAGCAACGTGGTCAGTCTGGCGACCCGAGGGCGCCCAAGACGAATTCTCCAGATGGAACGAGAAAAGTTAGTTACCACATCATCCTTTCATCCCTTTTTCGGTTGGCCAACTTCACGTGCCGAACAGACCTGAATGGAGATGCGTGGCACGAGGAATGTATTCATCAACTGTATACCGATTCTATGTATGTCAGGATAAGGAGCAGCGGCTAGTCCGCCTGCGAGGGCGGGGGGCCAGGATCGTAGTGGGGATTGAACGCGAACCAAGGTCGCCCTTGCTCATCCCGCAAGACACCGTCTATGGTATCGAAGGTGAAATATTCTGGCTCGGCGCGGGGCGTTAAATTCGGCGCTAGCTGTATAAGAACCCGGTAAATTGCGAGAGCAGAGTGACTGTCATTAGCGGCGTCTGAATATAACAAACATCGGGGTCAACACCTCTTTTCCCGCGGAGTGTGCCACCAATATCACTTACATTCTTGTTGCCTCGTGGAAAGTTCCATTTCCCAATTACTTCTTTGAATGTCACCTTTTGGGAGGTATCGCCCGAGGTAAACTTCCGCGAGTCGTGAGAGTCCAATACCACCTTTGTACGGTCCCTTCCATCGCTCATCCACGGACCGTGTAAGGAGCGCCAGATCCACGCAATTGCGCACAGATACCCGATGGTCCTTCCAGAGCTTCTTGCAGTCATCTAAACATTTTCCCACCCAAATAAAAGTAAGGGTTCTCACGTCAGACTTTCAAGCGAAACGATAATAAGGAAAAGGGCACTTCAAGCCCAACTTGCACTGAATGCCAACTCCGACCTTAGTGCTGCTCGACGACTCCAAAAAATCCCGGAGCTTGGTGGGAAAGGCTAGTTTAATTGATATTGATATCAGCAACTTGCAGCGCCGGAGGGTGTAGGGAGAGATTTGAAAATTTTACCTTGCATCGCACTGACTTGGACTAAAAGAATTTCATCGTCGGTCGCGACCTGGACGAGAGCGATCGGGTTCTCCGCTCTTCCCGAGACAAACGTAGGACGCCATTCAACGTCTAGACCGACGACAAAAGGGGTTTGGCGAGATGCGATGCGAGCGATGCATTCGTTTGCCTTGTCCTCCGTCCGTATGTAATGAAGCTGAGCACCGGGAGCAGCGAACGCTCTCCAGTCATATAGGGTGGAAGCTACGTTGCCCGGCAGATCCATATCTTTGCTAGCGCCAGTTAATGCGTTGTTTGGTCGCAGTAACAGGTACGCTGCACGTCGGGCGATTTTGTGTTGATGGCGCCCACAGGGTCGTGGGTGACTCGTATTTGCCAGGCAGGACCCGGAAAAGCTCCGAATGTGGCTGGCCAAGTGTCCGTTGTGTCTCGTCCCACTGCCACATGCCCTTGAAGGCCGAGATGTCACTGCCAAGCGAGCAATGTGGCCGCACTTGAGGAGCATGCACGAGACGTACCTCTTCAAGAACACCGAGGATACAGTACGGATTTATGAAAGGAAAAAAAGAAATATTAAAGAAATAATATTACGAGCGCGGGAATAAGTAATCCAGGCCAGCTTTTCTCACGCCCCATCTAATCCCTCCCAACTGGTTCAAAGGAAGTACTCTGCATATCCCACAGGCGGTAGTATGCATGGCCACGATCCGGAATTAATCGCATTTTCCCATGGGTGTTGCACCGAGCGGTACAAGTCTAGCGCGGCACGCGCATTTTCGAGCTGTTGTGTCAATTCATCAACATGCTGAGTGCCGAGAATATAGAGATACGAGGACAAACCGGATGCTCATACCCCAGGCCTATACTTCGACCCATCAAACGGTGTACGAGAATATGTAACGGAGGTGTCGCACCCCCGTACCCAAGACCTCTCCGGAATGGAACGAAAGCAGCAACGTCGCGTGTGTGAATCGTCGGGTGGTTGATGCAGAGGACCTAAGTTATGCACATAGGCCCATGGGATCAGCTACTTTTTAACTCGAAAGCGTGATGTTACTTGCAGATAGGAATTGCCAAAGGTTATGTCCGACGATGATCTTATCACGTATAAGCGCGCTTACACGATGTTGAACCTCACGAAACTGGGGTGCTTAGTCCGGATATGTTCCATATGAGCCAGAGTCCTCACGGGAGACACCCAGAAAATTACCATTGGTAAGATGCGCTGAGACCAAGCCCGTCTCTGCCGTCCTGTAATTTGTGACTTGGTGGCTAGCCAATGTGTCAATCAGGTGAAATGAACATGACCGCATTTCCACGACGTACGTTGGATGCACGAGCGTATCCAGCACAACGGTCCCTCTGTAATCTGCGAGAGAAACACGCCTGTGTGACGACTGTGCGTAAGTTTAGGGTGGTAAAAGGAGACGGGCTCACGCGACCATAGGTATGTTCGCCGTATCACCAGTGTACACGGTCTGCGCCGAAACAGCCATGAAACTGGAGACAACCTATTAGTGACACCGAACACCGACAGCTCGAAGGATTGTGACTCGCTGTTCTGGAAGGAGAATCTTGGCGGGTTTGCGCACCGGAGAAGAACCGGGGTGTGGCAGAGATTTGAGCGAGAGCGCAGATTGTTGAAGTGGAGACAACTTGATATTGTGCGGAGTCGCAAGAAGCCCGAGTGCGTTGTAATTACGAGTAGGATATATAAACATGTCACCACGCCGACGGGGTGGAAGTTTATAGACGGAGAGCGTCTAATGAGGGGTAGAAAATGGCAAGAGTGAAGTAAAAATGCATCAAGACAGATATTAAGGCAGAGAGGGAAAGGACCTCAGAATGAGGATGCCGAGGTGAGCTGGTGCAGGAGCACTGCCATTTTGCGGGGGACAGCCAGCTTCTCTCCCGAGCGGATTAAAAGGTACGGCAGGGGATGGATACCAACAGCCAGACAAAGTGATAAATTCAGTCTAAATCTGTTACATCGAAGCCGGGCTTCCGAACACGGCACTGATTGCGGTCTGAGCCACAACGGTACCAGTCGGGCGGACGAGGCAATCTTTCCAAATGTAGGCGAGAAAGAAGTGTTTCGATGATAATCACGTCACATGGTGAGGCGATTGATTGAGACGTATGTATGCGGAGAGAATGAAGCAAACGAGAAGCATCGTCGGAGCCACCTTGCAGCTTCCGATGGCCGTCAAGCCCTCCAAACAGGCGGGCCTTGGCCAAAACAGACCGATGTGCTGCGTTTACCTAATCGAGCCCATTTTTGAGGATCCAGCGGTGTATGTTCAGAGAAAAGCCGCATCTGTTATTCCACCCTCATCGACAACAAACAAGTCGCCAAAATACGCGCATCTATCCGATCAGTCACCTTGGTCAGGTGCGTACGCTAGAAACGTGTCAAACCACAATAGGACTCACGGCAACTCAAACCATCATCCATCATGACAAATGCGCACCACCTTCTCCGGGTGTGCTCTGAGGGACATGTTCCGTGCGGAGTTTTTCCTTCCGCGCAACGCTCTTCTGTTCGAAACTTCGCATGCCTTCGAGACCCCACCGAGACATCATAGCTTTGTCCTATGATACCAAAGTCAGGAGAACCATGCACGTGAAACGAAGAGCCTACCTCGTCCCAAGGGGAACCTACGCGAGACAGACGCAGCCAACATTAATTTCATTGAGAGCCCAAGTGCGCATCAACTTACAGGGTGTCGTCAACATAGAGTCACCTGTAAACACAGCATTCGCTCCACTCATGAAACACATTGCTTGTTCGTTCTCGCTTAGTCCCTGCCTACCGGCCGAAAGCCGGATGATCGTCGTCGGAAGAACGATTCTTGCAGTGGCGATCGTACGGAGAAGCACATAGTGAGAAACGGGCTAAGAAGCATTAGCGCCGAGTGGGAAGACACAGGGAGAACACTCACCTCATTATTCTCGAGAGGGGTCCCTTCGATGGGTACAAGAGCGTTCACGGGAAATGACTCGGGATGTTCGGGCATACTGCGGGCATATGGTAAGAGAATATGCTGAACCCTTCACGAAAGCATGAAGCGCACTTGGAAGCCTCCCAGATGAGACTGACACGATCAGCATCTGACTCACCGAGCCCAAGAATGCCGCCCGAACAAACACTGATACCTGCGTCTCTGACGTGAGATATTGTGTCCAAGCGGTCATCGTAGGTTCTCGTGGTGATGACCTGCACACAGGACAGTATAAGTTCGCCAGTGTTGCAAAAATACTCGGGAGATCAACCTTGGGGTAATACTCTCGTGAGGTGTCAAGGTTATGATTGTAAGCCGTCAAGCCTCTGACGAGCACTCTCGGTGTCAACAGACAGATCCTCTAGTGGTCTAGGACAGTAAGATACATACGCTTCCTTGAGTTGCTTCGCCTGAGTCGGAGACAACATGCCGAGCGTAGTGCATACTTCCATGTCCATTTTGCGTATTTCGCGGACCATTTCGAGGATACGTTCGAAGCCGCGTTTCCTGCCAGCCAAGTCTCTCCATGCAGCGCCCATCAGTCGTGTACCTCGATGACTGCGAACAGTATGAGCCTGGAGAACATGAGCACGGCCCTGCCTGACGTCTATTGGGCTGATCTCACAGTCTTCGCTACAGCCCCCACCTGCAAACCCGATTTAGATTTTTTTATTTTTATCTTTGCAACATTCCTATCATCAATACCACTTACTTTTGATATTCATTAGCGTACAGAGCTGTATTTTAGTTGGATCGTGGTACTGCCTATGCACGCTCGCTGAGCGAAAGACAAGGTCGAGCAACGGTGTGTCGTAAATTCGATGCACTTCCTCTTTGGTCCAGTCATGGCGCGTCGGAGGCGCCGCAATGGCTGTCGGCGGGCCTGTCGCTGTATGCGTCGCGAGTGAGCGCTTCAGAAGAGAAAGACTCCGAGAATGGGCGATGCGCATCATGATGATGGTCAAACGAAGGACAAGATTCAGGGAACGAAGCAAATTGGTGGTTGATGAGAAAACGACAGCGCCTAGTCGATCGGTCCGATCTGTTATCTTTCATCATCTCACCATTGGGGAAAGCCTGCCTCATTCATTCCTTTTCAATATCATGCATCATGCATCGGCTCACCATGCGTCATCCTTTCTCCAGATGCTACCCAGACTGCCTTGGGTCTTCCTCAGTACAGAATATTCGGCCTGTCCCTTCCCCATATGCCTCTACGCCTGTGCTGAGCCCCTACTGACAGTGACGAACAGCATGGAAAGGGGATAGGTAATGGATGAAAGGCCGGAAGTTCTGTGCCTCTTCGATAAGGAAAGGGTAGTCTGCACTCTAGGATCACCGACTGTCCCCTCATTCTCCTCCGAGACTGCCACCCGAGAAGAGCCAGCATGGCGACTCGTGACCAGTGCTACAGGCCTGTTCATCGAACGAAGCATTAGACCATTCTAGGCATCCTACGCAGAAGCAACTATTGGGCCCAATAACTCACAGGTCTGAAGTCCATAATGAGACACCATGAAATATTGAAAGTTGGTTGCTTGGACCCCGGTATCACGAGGAGAGGAAATATCTCCATCATCAAGGCATCAGGGTAGCATGGAGGAGCTACCATTTATGTGGGTGCGCATGATTTACATGTGACAAACAACCCGATTGATGTGCATGTTACTGACGATAGGTCAATTGAAGGCCCTGGAGATAGCTTTAACTTCCCTCTCCTTAAGGAAGCCAAAATAAATGATAATGGATGGCCGTACACAATATTCAACTACTCGGGGAATAAAGCCAAGGAGAATGGGCATAGGGAGGAAGGGTAACTAACAACTGGACAATTACGTTCAAAGTGCAGGTGAGCAGAAGAATCGATTCACTAATACAAGGCAAAGTTTGTTAGCGAAACCGCGCTTATTGACCGTTAAGGTTGCCGAAGCAATCTAAGGCTTGGTAGGGGTGGTGGCATGCTGTACGGCTGGAACAAACCGTCAACCGACCGGCTAAGCGTGGGCCGGTACACCTACTGATATCGTCTCGTGTCTCGCGGCCAGAGCTCGGGGCCGTAGTTTGAGTAGCCGACGTTGGGCCACTCGTAGACGCGGAGACGGTGCCGTGCTTGGGATCGGGAGAATCGCGCATGAGCATCCACTGACGCATGGTATATGCGGCCAGCTCCTGTGCATATTGTATCTTGCGGAGCTCGACGGTATCGACGGTCATGCTTTAGCAGAGGCAAAGGAAAAGGGGAGAGTAAGAGAGAACGTCAGGGACGACGACGTTGAGGGGCACTTTAAATTAAGTTTCTCTTTGAGACGTCCTTTGTATGAGACGGACACTTGGGGGGTTTACTGGTGGGGCTTAGATACGGACCCATGCCATCGACCATCCCAATATCTACATTCTGCATTATTTCCTTTCCCCTTCTCGGCTCCACGGCGGGATGACGTTTGGTTTTTGGGAAGAAATGAACAATTTTTTCCCCCATCAAAACGAATGGCACTTATCGCTTATCGCTCTTGCGCACAAGATGCGGCTTGGCGAGGCACGGGCGAGGGCGACCACTCGATGGCGGCGATCGGGGGGCTCCAGAACATTCTGCCCATCCGAAGACAACAGTTGCCCGCACAAGTCAACGGCGGTCAGACATATCAGTCCGCGATGCAACAGTGCAGCCAAACCACACTGATAGGAGCGACATCGTTCCAGGCCCCTCCAGGCCTTTGCGGCCTCCACGCGATGAATGCGTCAGTGTGGGGCCGAGAGGAAACTACCCCGATTATCCGGTGGCGCAGCTACTCTGGTTCGGTCGAAGATCCTGCCTTATTCGTGCTGCAAAACTTGTGAACCTTCTCCAGCACTCGTCAGACAAGTGAATGTGCCGCCCTGGTTCCACGTACTCCACGACGGGTATAACAGGGAGGGATTGCAATTGCAATGAAATGACGTCACTGGCACTGCTGCTCGATGACCAAGATTCCAGATTCAAGTTGATTTAATTAGCAGATGAGTGCGATTGCCACAGGGTCGTTCATTAACATTAAACTGTCAGAGAGAGGGGATAGCTACGCTACACAGCGGGACACGACGTATGAAACAATGAAGCAAATGACGAAAGACAAAAGGCTACAGAAAAGGATTAGATAACCAAATATATGCGTATGGTATACAGTGTACAGTGCAAAAGTCTGTGTGCATGGTGGGTTCATCGTAATATAGAGATCGAATGCGTGACGAGTCATCGAAGGCATGTTTAGGTCGTGTAGCCTGCGGCCATATATTCATGCGCGGGCGGAGCGCCAGTTGCTGCTAACGGCAGCAGAGCTCTTTGTATAAGCTGGCTGGGGAGTGGCCGGCTTGGCAGCAACCAGACGCGCGCCGAGCATAACACCACCTGTGAGTACTGTGGTCTTGCCACCATCGTAGTTTGTCACTTCTTTCTTCGAGGTGTCAATGACAACGCGTGGCTGTCGGACACGTTCTCGACGGGAGAGTTTAGAGCACTCCGTACCAGCTGAAGAAACCGTGGTGACAGAGGAATCAGAGTCCTCAGAGTCAAAGGAAAACCATGAGCCAGAATCCGACACCGACGAAAGGGAACTTGAACGAGAATGGTGAGAACCAGAAGAAGCCGGAGAGACGAATTTCTGCGGGATGGTGGAAGGGAACTGGTTGACGGTTGGAGTCATCCATGTTGGTCTGCGAAGTTCATCAGCAAGTGCGGCAAACAATTCTTCTTCGTCTTCTTCATCCTCGATCTGCAGTTGTTGTGCGAGCGTCGGAAGAGCAAGTTTTGGCATCGGACGGACCACGGCCTGGGCTGGTAGCCGAGTTTGGGGAGAAGAATTTGTGAGGGTGTTGGAAAACTTGGCTCGGGGATCCGCCGCAGCTTTGTCGGACCAAACCGTGATAAGTTTGCTGGTAGAGCGGGGCTCGATGAAGCGAACGGATACCAAACCGGGATCGACGATCAGGTCAAATTCGATGTTACCGAGGGCTGTCGTCCATTCAGACCACTGAACTTTCGCGGCCATGCATGACGCATAAATGGGGCGTGGAGGGAGCGAATTGGGAGAAAAGGTAAGGCAACGTCTGCCAGATCCACGAGAGGGCTCGGAAGGGTCCCAGGATTGGGCATAGTGAGCGGTCAAGTTTGACTCTAAAGCAACTTGCAGCTTCAGAATAGTCGGCTCGGGCATAAACGCAATAAGAGGTCGAGTGATGTATGCAATAGCATGCGACACAGTTACAGAGATGGAACTGAGGGTAGTGATGGAAGAAGCCATTTGAACGTAAATGTGAGGATAAGAGCGAAAAGACAGAAAGGAAGTCCGAGATGCGTGAGGGAGCGTGGGTGTGAAACGTGAATCGACCTGCGATTGGGATATCTAAATGAAAGCAACGACGTGCGAGACCTGGTGCGTAGCAAGTTGGGAGGAGAGGAAATCTGATTGATGCAGTTGAGCATCGCAATGGTAACAAGAGAGCATGAAGAACTGACCTAGTGAGACCGAGGCCCTGAACGGAAAATCGAATACAAACGAGGATAGTGAGATGGAAGAACCCTGAAAAGGATGGAGAGGGTGGTTGGGCCGCCTTGTAGGATACTTATACACGAGCGAGGTTGAGGGAGACAATGTCCAACGGTTGGTTAACGACAAGAGACAAAAAGCGGCGCTCAGGGGAACAATGACACAGGCATTATATCATGTGACCGCGCAGTACTTTATTGTTATTGTCTTCTTCCATTCCCACCTTTTGTGATATCTGGTGGTTGCTATGCAATACATATGCAGCACCCTCTGTAGATGTGCCAAGAACCACCAGCTCCGCGGTCTGAGAAGTCAGCGCCGCTTGTGCATTGTACTTGACTCATAATTCACTATTTCGTTATCACCGCCGAGGATGTCCAGACTGGTTCGACGAGTCATCCGATTTCATCCGATTACAAAGAGACGTAATCGAAGGGCCATTCTGCCCCGTCGGGGATAAAGTTCGCGCACATAGACAACAAACAATCAACGCCGCTTCACAATTCGCTCTTTGCGCACAAAAAGTACATTGGCCTTGTAGACAAAAGGGCTTCTCCCAGACCAAAATAACAACATGGTCTGTATCTATCCGATCGCGCTTCGTGATGCTCACATCGTATCAAACAGCCTCTCACCGTCGATCTCCTCAACCCCTCTGCCGAGGCCGAGTCGAAGAGACACAAGCTGAAGCGTCTCGTACAATCCCCCAACTCTTATTTCATGGATGTCAAATGCCCAGGTACGTGGAAATTCTGTCCTCTTGGCCTGAGGGCTGATACAAGTCCGATTCTCGTAGGATGCTTCAGTATTTCCACCGTCTTCTCTCACGCGCAGACCGTCGTCATCTGCAGTTCGTGTTCCAGCGTACTGTGCCAGCCTACGGGTGGTCGAGCGAGGCTCACTGAAGGTGAGTACCGCTTCTTACACGGTATCCATCTCATACTCAACACCCTCTTCTCAAGGGAGTTCATACCGTCGGAAGAATTGAGCACTCTATCTGTTGTCCATACTGCTTGCACTCCGGATATGTTTCATTCTGACACTAGTGAATAACCGCAGACGTAATCTGGGCACTTGCAATCCCTTCATTTGAACGCCAGATTCCTATTCAGCCTCTCGCTCGACTGCTGAGAATGGTATGTGTGCACACGTGCGTCCGTCAGCCCATAACAAGTTATAAGGAATGATTCCGCTCAGCGTGTATCATGGCGTGGCATCACATTACAGACCGGCCGTCTAGGACTATATGACATTGTCCACCAGTATGTGTCTACGCTTGATTGCAGAGTGTCCGTATACTGTACCGCCGCGTCGTGTTACATCTTCGCTTTGACCCGCGACGTTTCCTCACCAGGTGGATCGACCTTGGCACGTAGGACCCCTTCTTGATTCACAACTGCCACCAATGCTCCATCTTGAGTGTACAGCTATCAGGGTGTGAGCATGGTGGTCGCCCTCATAACTGCCTAAATCGGTTTGGCACTTACGAGACCAGAGCAGAACGCACGTCCCAGTGCCGCCGCGGGAGACGTCATCTATGTCTTCTATTAAGCCCTGTCATACAGACATCGGAACACGGAACTTACTACGTATAGCAGCCAGTCACAACAGTCAAAGTCGTTTCTGACAAGAGTTTGAACATCCGCGCTGCACGGGGCAATTTTCGTTACGTACTTGTAAAATATCACTGAATGGTCCAGGCTCGACTGAAGGAGACATTGGCGGCATGAGGGTGTCGAGGAGCGCACAACATACCGACATGCCTAGAGCTGAAGGCCCATTTGGTACGCTTCGTTTAAGGTGAGATGTGGTAGCTGCAGCCGATATACTACAACAACGCCACGATCAGGCAACAGGAGGGAAAGCAATGTTCAAGGTTGCATACAGATGAGTGTCGCTAATATATGCCAATATACACTGCTGGCGAGTGAGCGGAGTGCTAATGGCAACGAGAAAGATGCTCACTTTCTGAAATGCGGCGGGATGTTGTCGCGCTGTCTTGGTCTTCATCCAATACTTAAACGTCCTTTGTCCATCATCATCAATGACGTTACCAGCATACTTGACGGAAAGCGGGGACTTCTCTCTTGCCTAACGATGCTTAGTGCTCAGTGGCCCACTTACTGTCAACAGTGCAGTGTGGCAATATAACTGACATTCGCGTAAGCAATTAATCGCTCCCTGCCTTCCTCTGTAAGGTCTGGCCGCGCTGCCATGCGTCTGATATGTTCAACCTCAGTATCACATTCGTCCGGACGTGGAGCTTGTGGCATGGACCAGTGGCGGGATAGTTGCCAGAACTCTGGTATCTGGAAGGAACAGACCATGATGAAGACGTTGTGTCCATCCTGGACGGCACGGACGGAGCGTGTCGAGTATGATCGTCCGTCGCGCACTCTGTCGACGTAGTAGAGCAGCGGCGTAGAAGCAGACGCGCCGAGGAGGAAATAGGCCTTCGAATCCGCGCGCGTCATTCATGGACTGGGGAAGATTGGGATGCACGTACATGCAGGGACTGTTCGAAGCAAAGCAAGTGAGCTTTGGGAGTGCATGCGCACGAGGGGAGAGTAAAAACGTACATGCAGGGTAAACTGTGGCTTGACGCATTTCGTTGCTGCGACGAGAGCCTGCGATATCACTTGCCCTCCGAACACACCGCGTGCGTCGAAATTCAAGGAGAGGTTCCTGGAACGATATAAATCGAGGTCGAGTTGCTCTACGTCGAGAGCGGACGAGATGTCGCTAGGCTCGACCTCGTTTCTGTCCACTGGGTCGGCCATGCTTTACCGTACTGGGAGAAAAGACGTCGTGTAGAGACGGGAGGGCATGAATGGCGTAGGAGGAATCACGTGCACATGATTGTTTTCATGCTCATTCGGTTGAATTGAATGGACACGCATGCCCAATGCCAGAAGAACCAGAAACGAGCACAAGAGCGATAACACCGCCCCATGCTTCCCCACATAATGCAGCTCACCTGGAAGCGACCACTCCAGAACGAGTGAGACAAGTGGAGTTAAATCGCCTGCGAGGTACGGGCGGTGTTCCTTGTCTCCCCCAACCAACCTTATACCTTGTTCCTTGTTCCTCGGTTGACGCGTAACTGTACGGCAACTCTTCACAGCCAAGGCAAGACGACGCGAGGAAGAAGAAGCTTCTTCCTCTTCTTCTGTGCGCAACCCCAGGAACAAACGACCCCTCTCTGTTGTTCCAGCGACCTCCGGCTCCCCGACTCGCACGACGGTCAACAATGGCGAAAGACTACCGCGCGATGCGCGTCTCGGGAAATACTTTGACTATGATTTGTCAAAGATGGTCAATTCGAAAGGTGGTTTCCTCGTCGAGGACGATGGGGGTGCAGACGATGATTTGAAGACCAAGAAGAGGGAACGCGAGAGAGAACGGGCGATGCAAAGTCTCGAACCTCGTGCGTGCTGCACTTTATCGCTCTTCCGTCTCACCCGTGTTGCGGGGCCTCCTGATGGAAATTGCTGCGACAGCTATCTACCTAGACGCGAGTCGAAATCCCAAATGTCATGACTGTGACTCGATAGATATCGACCAGATGTATAGGAAAGTGTTCAAATGTCTTGTATGCAACAATTGCAGAAACGAAAAGGTCGAGAAATACAGTCTTCTGACGAAGACAGAATGCAAAGAGGTAAACGTGATTCATCTTAACGCATAGTATTTTAACTCGAGTATGCGTGTCGTCAGGACTACCTCTTAACCGACTGTGAGTGTATATATCCCCTTCTGTCTTTTCACAAATTCTAATTAAGCGCAGCTGAGTTGAGGGATGAAGAATTGCTGCCTCATATGCTCAAAGCCAATCCGCACAAATCAACGTTCGCGAACATGATGCTTTATTGCCGGTATCAAGTCGAAGAGTTTTCCTGGAAGAAATGGGGCTCGCCGGGGGCGCTAGACGCGGAATGGGAGAGACGGACGGCAGAGAAGAAAAAGAAGAGGAATAAGAAGTTCGAACAGGGTCTTCAGGAGCTGCGTAGACGGACGCGAGAAGGCGTCTGGCAAAAGCGGAAGGATGCAGAGCATAAGCATGAATTCGGTGAGACTACGACAAGTGAAGACGGCGTCGGAGTCCAAGTGTGTCATGAATGTGGCTTCACGATCGAAGTCGAGGAGTTTTAGTATATGTGTACGCGTGGCGAATTGATGCAAATCCGAGGGATAGGATGTGCCTTTGATAGTTTTCTAACTGTCACAAGTCGAGCGACATGCGTGTAACTATCGCTGAGAGAGTTGGAGCGTGAGTTGATGGTCCGAGACCGAATAAGAACGAAAAACAGAAGGAACTATCGTCCGTTCCTCGAGTCCGAGACGGCAATTTCATCCGGCTTGAGTTCCTCGTAACCCGGGGATCCTCTCCCGCCGGTGTTGGGCTGCGCAGGGGTACCGTGACCGTTCGATGATCCCTGGTCGAGATCCAATGTTCCGAGGCCCGACGGCGGAAGTGTCAGGTGTCCACTGGGACCCGCACCATGCGTCGAGACGGCGGGCGCAGTCATAATGCCCACACCCATACCAAACTTGAGGCCACCACTGCCGTTGCTGCTCGGCGAGCCACGATGAGACACGTGATCTCGTCGCCCCCCTTCACCCTCGTCATCCGAGTCCGAAAGCTCTCCGTCCGCTTGCACCCGTCGATCGAGTATTCGTTGCGGCCGTCGCTCGTCCGGATCGAGCATATCTTCGTCTTGATTCATATCGTCCATCTCCGCATCTATCGGCATCAAGGGAATATCTAGGGTGTTCTATCAACATCATCCTCATTTGACGGGTCAAGCAGCGCAGATACCTGTCATCTGAACACTGGGAGGGCCACCGACATGCCTGAGGTGTTTCATGGCAATGTTCTTGACACGTTCAAGGTACGCAGGACTGTTCAGGTCCTCCGAGTTTGATGCCTTGACATCCAACTGATAATCGGGACCAAAATATTCATAATACTCGTTGACGGGTATATCTAGAAGAAGGGTGGGTTTCTTACTGTCTGCCAAGGGAATACACCTACCACAACCAAGCTCAACACCAGTTGCTAACCCAGTCTCGTATGCCCACGCGCGGCTCACATTCCGCATCGTGTAGCCACCGCCCCCGAGCAGAAGCAGGGGCTTGTCGAATGACTTGACGAATTTCACGCAGTTTGCGTGTCCTTAAAACGCATCGTTAGGTAGAACAGTATGTAGGGAAGAATCACAAACCTCGCATGGAGAGATTAAGACAGCCCAACTTGTCACCTGCGAGCGAGTCTGTACCGCATTGCAGAACGACCGCAGCAGGATCGTATGATTCCATAACCTGCTGTATTACCTTGCCGAAGAATAATCGAACTTTTGACGACGGATTAATGAGAGAAGCTCACAGGCTCGAAAACGCTCTTGTAGTTCTCGTCGTTGATCCCATCACGGAGAGGGAAATTCAGCGAGTAATATTTCCCCTTGCCGATGCCGATGTCCTATGAGAGTAGTTGTCAGGAGTCGTTCCAAAACTTATAATGACTCTGACTCTGAGTTCCCCAGTTCCTGGGAAATACTCCCCATATTTGTGGAAGCTGACGGTCATCACTCGATCTGTCGTGTAGAATGCCTCTTCGACGCCATCCCCATGATGAACATCAATGTCAATGTACAACACTCTTGAATGATACCTGGTCAGAAAGTAAAATGTCACATAAAGAGTGACAGCGTCACATTGGGAGCCCACCGCAATAACTCTAGGATGCCGAGAACGATATCTAGAAGGAAAACAGGGTGCGCGGGCAAGGGTCATCAGATCATGAGATGGGACATGGTGAATGAGATGCACCATTTACATAGCAGAAGCCGCTGGCTTCGTTCTTCTTCGCGTGATGCAGACCACCTGCCCAGTTCACAGCGATGTCACATTTGTCTCTACTGAGTCTGGCAGCTCCCTCTGGTAATGAATGAGCATGCATCGAGGACACACGGTGGCCAAAGCTAACCCATCGACCCTCCAGCGGATATTGCACAATAGTCAAACAAGCCATCGAACACGGGACAGTCATCACCAACATTACCTATACAACGTCAGTTTTAAGATTATCCCCAGAAGCCATCGAATCGCCAAGGGATAACAAAGACTGACACTTGTGTTGTTCCTTGACGAAATTCCCCATGTTACTTGGCGTGATCTTGCTGAGGAACTCAATATAATCGTCAGAATGAAATTGTGTCATTTCGCGCTTCGTCGCAGGTTTGGCGCGCTATCAATCAATCAAACGATCCCCAGTCAGTCAGTCAGTCAGTTGGAAACACCCACGGGAGAGGGGGGCAGCAGGAACGAGGTTCACTGCCTCGCACACTTACGAATATCTCCATCCTTTTGTACAGCCCGTAGTTCATTACTAGAGAATGGCACATGCGAATCCGAGTGGGCTTCATGCTGAACCGACGCAGGAAAAAAGAGCGCGCGTTTGAGGATACTGTGTTTACCATCAAGAACTGGGACATACGGGTGTCCGGGACCATAATGAAACCCTCCGACGTCAGAGTCGAAGAAATAGCACTGCGCGTGTGGGATAGGCCTTGGGTAAGAACGCGACTCGCAGAAGAGATGAGAGAAAAAAAGGGTTCGCTCATACCACGCGTTTCTTCTTTTCCCCTTCGATCTCGAACAGCTCCCCGGGCATGACAACGAACTATGGCTTTTTGGAGATCAGACCGAGTGGGAGGTATTATGTGTTGATAGCCGAGCGTCTGTGTCCGCAAGGCACGAGCGCTCGTGTATTGATCATGTGAGTCTGAGCTGCTCATCACTCCACATTACTGGTCCTGGCTACAGTGGTACCCTTGCACAACCGTCCTCTCAAAATCTATCCACGGCATACCATCTATGGTACAGAATTCCCTCAGTCGGTTCGGGTTTCGACCACGTGTCATAAACACTTCTGCTATGCTGAGACGTGGACGATGCCACGAGTAGATGAAGGATATAATGCTAAGGTGTACTGAGATTCCAACGCGTGTGATTGATCTGCCCAAGTGAAACATGATGTCTGATGTCCGAGACGCAAACAGCAAGTACGTAATATATAGCAGATGACGACACAGGGATTATATTTTTGCCTTGCCCAAGCTGGCTTCCTTGCCTTGGTGGACTAAAGTTGACGGTGCGAAGCCAAACGATTTATCCAGTTCTATCCCCTGAAGCCAGTGCTTAGCAATGTGACAAGCGACAAACGGTACCAACGAACCTGCTCTCCCGCAATTACCCTAATCTATCAGGGGAAGACGAGATCAGCCTTCAGCACCAGATAAGTGTAAGCCTGAGACACGCATACCATTGACCAGTGATGAACGGCATGTAACCCAGCAAACCACAGCTAGAATGAAACCGATATCAGGGAATTGACATTAGCAGAATGGATGACGTTGCGGTGCACTACCTCTCGGCCAAAGGTGGTCTGCATGGTCTGGGAATACGGCGTGATAGCATTCAATATTATCGGTGCGTCTAGCGGGACGCCGGATACGACCTCCTTCACTTGCGCAATCGCGCTTTCAAGGGCGACGCGTGCAGCCTCACGGCTGGTCTCCATGGGGGTGTTTCTAGACCGTACATCATACGAGAGAACATATGGCTGAGGACGGGCCACGCAGTCAAGCAGGAGTGTAAAGTGGTCTCGTGCGTGACGGAGATGTTTGCCTGAGTGAGAGGGCGTGTGTTCAGGATAAATCGAGCAGATGAGTCGGACAGACATCGTACCAATGGTCGAACCGGGCATATATTGAGAATGAACGGTGAGCTGTTCGTCTGACGTGAGTGAGTCGTTTACGAGATCTAATGCCTGGCTCAGGATCGTGGTCCCAACGTCGATAAGCTGTTCTAGATTCGAATCCTTCATCTCGTCTTTTGGATGATGATGGCCGTCCTGCGCAGGTTGAGGCTGAACCAGAGACGGTTGACCAGAGGATGAGTGGTGGGTGGTGGTGGCAGGTTCCATACGTATTACAGTCACCCACTGTGCGTGTAGATTAAGTATAACGTATAAATTGTGGCTGTACGAAACGCGGCTGTCATTCAAATCGAATCCGACTCGCACGGAGGAGGATACAATAAAAAAATGTGTCTCTACATAATTATGGGCAGTCCACTGACCGAGAGGAACTGCCCTCACTCAAAGCGAGATCAATGCTTTCACAGAACTATCGACCCCCCAAATGATGGGAAAGCGTGAGAGACAGGAAAGGGTATGGGTCAACCGCCAACCGTCGTCGTCGTTCTGGTCATTTCTGGATTTGCTGACTAAACCAATTAGCCGTACTTGTGTGTCACTGCCACCGCCAACTGGTGATTCACTCCTGCCATGCTCGCCTCTCTCAGGAAAGCAGGCTCTTCCGCCCGAGTCAGTCCACTTCAACTCTCTTTGCGCGCGCGCGGACTGTAGGCTGACCTATCTCTTTCACAGGCTGTATCTGCGGGCCAGAGGCGCTTTCTCTCGATCCATGAATATCAATCCGTGAATCTTCTCAATTCCGTATGCGCTCCGCCTCTTCTACTGCCCATTGTTCGTCTCTTACTTGCGCGTCTTAGTACGGCGTTCCAACTCCGAAAGGGATTGCCGCAAAATCGCCCAAGGAGGCCATTGAAGCGTTCAACAAGGTCGCAGGTCCGTTGGCAGTTTTGGACGCACCGTCTGCCATGCAACTGACATATATTCTGCAGGTGAGAAAGGCGCAGTGATCAAGGCGCAAGTTCTTGCAGGTGGGCGAGGAAAGGGCAAGTTCTCCAACGGCCTTCAGGGCGGAGTACACGTCGTCAAGACGTAGGTCTGAGTCCGACCAGGGCTGTGTACGTGGTGCTCACCTCCGCAACAGCGTACAGGATACAGAGAAGCTGGCAAGTCAGATGATTGGCTCGAGTCTCATCACCAAACAGACTGGTGCAGGCGGTCGTGTATGCAATGCTGTAAGTGGGGCTAAAAATGCATGATATATGCGTACGGAATAATCGAGCATGGTCGTTTGGTGGTGGTCAGGTTATGCTCGCAGAGCTCCGCCAGCCTTCGCGCGAATACTACGTTGCCGTTCTCAACGATCGCGCATCACAAGGTGTCGTCCTCGTAGCATCGAATCAAGGAGGGATGAACATCGAAGACGTCGCCGCGAAAGACCCGAGCGCTATCATCACCACTCCCATACCGTTTTCAACTGGCCTCACTAAAGAGGCTGCCATCGGCGTTGCCAAGAAGCTCGGGTTTTCGTCTGAAAAAGCGACGAACGAGGCAGCGGACATCTTCATTAATCTATATAGGATCTTCAAAGAAAAAGACGCAACGCAAATTGAGATCAACCCTCTCGCTGAGACAACTGACGGCGCCGTTCTCTGGTCCGTAACACATTCGAGAGTATCGATTTTGTCTGACTGTTTTGTTTTATTTCGCAGTATGGACGCCAAGTTTGGCTTTGACGATAACGCCGAGTTCCGCCAGAAAGATATTTTCGACCTCCGTGACATCTCGCAAGAGGAACCTTCCGAGGTTGAGGCACAAAAAGCCAACCTGAACTTTATCAAACTCGATGGCAACATTGGGTGCCTCGTCAACGGCGCTGGCTTGGCGATGGCCACGATGGACGTCCTTTCCTTACACGGTGGTCAGCCCGCCAACTTCTTGGACGTGGGAGGGTATGCACCTTCCATTCCCATTTCAGGTAGCATTCACACTGGTTTTCAGAGGTGCCACACCCGAAACGGTCAAGAAGGCGTTCGAGATCCTTCTTGCGGATCCCAAAGTGAAGAGTATATTTATCAATATCTTTGGTGGCATCATGCGCTGCGACTATATCGCCGAAGGCGTCATCAAGGCAACCAAAGAACTTTCCTTGACAGTTCCCTTAGTCGTCCGTCTCAAGGGCACAAAGGAAGCCGAAGCGAAAGAGTAAACTCGTCATTTATCCTTAATCAGGATCGATTCCTTTGCTGACCGCCCCTTAGGTTGATTCGCCAGTCAGGTTTGACGATCATACCCTTCGACGGCCTGGACCAAGCCGCAGAACGCGCTGTCCAGCTGGCCACAGCTTAGACTCCTTTTGCCATGTAGTCTCCTGGGATATCTCACAATAGAGTATATGTCGGCCCGTCAGTGTGCGAGAAAGTTGGGTGTGAAAGGAAAAAGAAATATTCGTGTCGAGAAATGGATACAAAGCGAGATAAAACGCAGAAACAGGGGAAGAAAGTCGAAATGGTAGAACGCTCAGAAACAATACGGACAACTTTTGAAAAAATGCACTTGCCACATTCTAATTAACAGGCGGATGCCACGGTGCGCGCACGTAAGGAGAATGCGTCGTAGGTGTGTATCCACCCGCATGTGGGTTCGGTGTTGGATGAGATGCTTGCATAGGTACGCCACGACCCGCCGGCATCGTCCCAGCGTATGAAGGTTGCACATGCATGACCTGCGGATGCACAAGCACAGGGCTGCCCTGATGATACATAGGTACCGGGGCTGGCGCTCGGGAGTGCGACATATTAGGACTCAGACCTGCATGGGCAGCTGGCCGTGGCCGGCTCTGCGCACCGTTCGGTGGTCCAGGTTGGGATGCCCCGTACGCGCCAGGGGACGGGTATGACATGTATGATGGATGTGCAGGATATGGTGAAGGTAGTGGACGTACAGGCCCAGGCGTTTGACCGCCGGGAGCAGCAGCAGCAGCCATGGGAATCCACATCGGTTGAGGATATTGCGGCGATGAGCCACCCATCATATGGTTGGGCGCCATGGGGTGCGGGTACAACACCGTCGGCACTGGCGAGTGGCTCAGCATAGGTGGGTACGGTGGATAAGCTGGGCCGCCAACGGTGGAGTGTACGGGTTGGGCATGGAATGGTGGATGCCGCGCTGATCCTGAGTTGGTAGATACCACGGGGGATTGAGGGGATGCCTTGCCAGCAATAGAGCCAGCTGGTGGAGGTGGTACTTGTTGGAACGCTCGCGTCACGTCGTGTAAGGACATTCGTGAAGGCCCAGCACCGTTTGACCCCGTAGGCGGTGGTGTCTCGCCATCCTCGGACTTGACGTCTTGTAACGAGAACGGTACGGATGGCAAGTCATCTGTGATTCCCTCAAGGGAGTTCACCCCAGGAACAGCCTTCTCGGAGGTCTGTGACCATAATAACTTGAGTTGTTCGGGGTCTGGCTGTCGCACCGGTGAATCCTTCACGAGGCTTTTTGTCCAGCCTGTTGAACTCGGTGGTGTCAAAGGGGTATCAGACTAGCCGTTGCCTACATTCAGTCAAATGTCATAAGGAAAAGCTCCTATCGTACTGACCGAACCATCCGAACTTTTACTCTCCGCCTTTTCACGTGGCGTAAGTAGTGTACTAGCTCCGTCCATTGCATTGCCTTTGGAACCACCCAAAGGAGGCGATATGGGTGCTGGTTCCTCAGTCGGAAGAGACGTTGTAGGCATTTCGGGCTGCCTGGCATCCTCCAATTCGCTAGAGACCGTGAAACTCACTGAAGGGCATGAGGTCGATTCGCGGTAGAATGCTACGCTAGCTCCCGCAGGCATCTTGGGCTCTGCCCTGGATTTGGTGGACAACTGTACCGCCACTGTGGTTTCGGTCTCGACGCCGGACGTAAAATCACTGGTCTTGTCTGTGTCGGGTGGCGACGACCCACTGCGAGTAACCAGACCCTCGCTGCTGCTGGTGGATTCAACCTGATCTGGGATTGAAGGCAGAATCCTCCGCCAGTTCGAGTTTTCGTCCGCCACACGGGGGCGGCCAAATGCACCAGCACTTGCCAGAGTCTTATTTACAAGAGGTTTTGCAGGAAGATGTACTTTGGGTGTCGCTGGCAAACTCCGCCTGATGAGATATGTCCCGGAAGGTGGTAGCGAGACAGGATAACGAGGGTGTCCTTTTTGCGGTGGGGGCTTCTGGAAGAGCACACTATTGACCGAGTAGTCCCTAACTGACATGCCCTCGACTGGAGGGTCCCAAGAAAGAACTTCCCACCGGAGCGGCAGTATTGACCTCTTTAGGTTGGCCAGCTCTTTCTTTGACAGAGGCCCGCGAGGCCGTGAAAAAAATGGTAACCTTACCCGGCTTGGTTGTCCACTTTGTATGTCATCATCTAATTCAGTCAATGTGGTGAATGGTTCGTCAGGTTCAGGGACCCGTGGTGGATGCGATCGCGAAGTATGGGTAACTCCCCTGCCGAACCTTGGTTGTTCAGCAGAGTGCGCAGTACTATTCGCTGCTGCACGATCGGCATGGTGTGCACTCCGGTAGGGTTTGGTTTGCATCGCTCCTTTAATTCTTGACATAGTATCATCAAATGCGGATATCGATGGTGCTCGTGGTGATCTCTGAGAGAGCAGTGACGACGGAACAGGCAAAGTATGGCTGGAAAAGGAACCGTCGGTCGGGGGCCTGGCTGGAGAGCTCGTACCTATTGATGTGGTGGGTACGGATGGAGATGCGGGAACGGTGTATGTTTCTCTACTAGTCGACGATTCAGATGTAGCATCAGGCACAGTGATGACAGAAGGTTGTTCTTTCACGGGCGCAAGTGATGTTTTGCGCCTCCAAGAGGGATCAAGATCACTTCTAGTACGGGTAGGTGGAGGCTGATCATCTTCTGTTGAAGCATCTACTTGTTGAACAGGACGGGGTACCACAGCTTCGTTAGGGTTAGGTTCCACCCCGACGAACTTTCCTAGATCAGTGAATTCCACTTCCTCTAGACTCTCATCATTACTGGAGTTGAGTAATTGTGCACCAAGAACCTGATAAGCTGATGGAAAGGTAACAGTAAGCGGGACAGGCGAGTGAGGCAGAGACACTGGCGGTAATGGTGCTGCGTTGCTTCTCCATGACGTCACTGTACTGCTGACCGACGATGGTTGGTTAGCCGGCTGAGTGTCTCGCTGAGTTCTTGTACCAGTTATCGGCGAAGTCGGTTCATTGTCTGGGCCTCGTGATGATTGTCTTAATGATGGCGGACCGGTAAGGGGCTGCAGGGCAGGCGCTGTGGGACTCTTGGGGGAGGTGGGCTCTCGCTGAGTTTCCTGCAATAGCAATGATCAGTTATCACAATCTCCCCAACGTTATAACAAAACCCGACCTGTGCAGCAGGAGGTTCCTGAGTCCGAGATTTCTCCGCCTTGATTTTTCCCTCCAACTCAGCAGCCTTCTTAAGCGCCCTTTCCCGTTCCTTTTCCCGCGCTTCCTCGTCTTGTTGTCGTCGGATCTTTGCACGCTCAGCTGCTGAATGCATGGCCGCTTTTCGTACCATCTCGACATCGGCAGGGGTCGCAGTCTGCGGCGAAGGTGCTACGACACTCGATGTAGATGAAGGAGCAAAATGTGAACTGGTGTCCAACGGGGAGGGAATCACGGGGGACTGCTCAGGGGAGCGACCCGGACGCCATGGCTCTCTAGTCGAACCATGCCGACCAGGAGGTGGGAGTACGTGCGGCAGTTGGTGTGGGTGTGATGGTGGTAATGGTTTAGGAATAGATGCTAAGTGAGGAGGTAACTGTCGCAAGCTTTCCCGGGACGAATCTCGACCACCAGATATCACCGAATGGGTTGTGGTAGCGTTCGAGGCACGCCTTCCCCGTTCCCAGCGCTGATCCTCAGTCCCTTGCGAGGAAGTGTCACGTCTGAGCTCCCGCGAGCGATCATGTCCATGCTTCTGCAACAGCTGCACATTATTATGCAGTGATGCGTCTCTGCCTAATCGGCCATCTAACAGAGGCTAAGCTACATCTGATCCTCCAAATATACCAAAAACCTACCAGGGGGCACATTCCGATTATTGCTTGACCATGGTTCCCGTCTGTTGGAACGTTCGTTGAAAAGCACACGCGATGCTTCTTGAGGTGACAGCGACGAGTTGGAAGAAGTGGATGCGCCAGCTGGCGGGCCAACGCGCGGGCGTATATTCGATGAAAGTGTAGCAGAACGCGGCCAACTTCGATCGTAGTCGTCGGAAAACCGATCTTCCTTGTTGATCCCTGTTGGGGCTGAAGGAGATTGGGCATCCGGAGTTAATGTTTCAGGAGCGGTAACTGAAGTAGGAGATGGATCCTGCGTAGTCTGAGGTACATCAACTGGTTGGATCTGGTATGAACGGCCGTCCCCAAATTCAATGACTCCACCAAGAAAGTCATCATTGTCTTCTTCCATCTGCTACATATCAGTCTCTCTAGTATCTCGCGAATCCAAAAAGAAGAGCAGACCTCATCCCAGTGATGGGCATTAGGGTTTAGATGGACTCCACGAAAAGTATCCGCTTCAGTGGTAGCCGGACTTGGGGCCGCAGGAACATGGGCAGGGTGTTTTTTCTCTTGCACGCCATTCAGGCGACCTGCGAATGAAAAACAACAAAAATGGTTCATACAAGAATGTAGAGGATCGCACAAACGCACCCTGAGCAACCTCCGCAGCAGTCGGAAACTCGCTCTGCACCCCAGGCGGTGGCCCAACCCCAGTGGTACTCCCACCCTGTCTGACATTCCTCCAGGCTGGTTTGCCTGAACCGTTTGCAGATTCGGCCTTGGATATAGAAGGGGTCTGGATAGCCCCACGAGGTTGTGGCTGAATAACCTTTCCAACGTGAGGAAGCTGCGGCGGTCCATGGGAGACGGGCGCAGGCGCAGCAAGGGGAGCAACAGATACGCCAGCGGATACGGGCGAGGGTGCCAGGGACGGCGTGGTTGAAGATGGACGAGTCCATCCTGGGGCGGTGCTCGCGGACGACGAAGGTAACTTTGTTAGCTTGGTAACAAGACGAGGGTGGGATGTGGCAGGCGGTGGCGGAGACTTGGCTAAACCACTCATTAGGGAGGCCCAGCAACACTAGACGAATCGCACCTGTTGTACTTGCACTTTTTGAAGACGGCGATGATGAGAGTGTTTGACTTGCTCCAGGAGTGGAGCTATTCTGCTCCATGAATCTTTTATTGATTTTGACTGCGCTGAACTTTTTGGGAGGTGCAATTGAGCTACTGACAACAGTAGTGCTTGCTGCAAAAAGGTTCAGACATGGGTGAATGAAACCAACTGGAAGCGACGACAAATCGCCTACCATCCTTTCCCTGCTCCGCGGTCGTGGAAATGTCTGATAGCGCCGGGGGTACGGCCGGGGGCGGGCTAGCGGGAGGGGAACTAGTGGACGCCTCCCCTGCGCCATTCGCTATTAGGGTGTCCAGTGCTTGAGATTCAGGAGTCTCCATGTGCACGTCGTTGGACACCACTTTGAAAGAATTGGGTGGAAGACCCGCTCGAGGTTTGCTGGTCGTGCCTCTGCGACTTGGCCAAGTTATTGTATACGAGAAAGTGAGCTGGTTGACAGCGACACACCACGGACGATAGAGTGGAAAAGGAGCGAAAAGATCGTTCTCCCCGAGTCGCACGAGCGACGCGATACTTGAGGCAGCGTTGAGAGGCGTTGGCTCGCTCCTCTTCGCTGTCTCCCCGGCCGGACACGGTATCGGCAAATCGGTGCCATATATAGCCATTTATCGGCCTACCCTACTACAGCATCACAGGGTACCTGCAAGCTCTGTTTCTCTCTTGCTTAAATGCGCGACCTCTGCTTCCAATGCTACGTTGGCCAACTCTATCTGGAGTATGCTAGAGATGAGCTCAGTCCAGCGACTTTCTAACGAGGTTAACTGGTCCCCCAGACGCGTCTGCAAACAAGTCAGCATCGCGTGTGTTGTAAGTCACAAAGAACGTGTACCTGAGTGCTTTTCCTCTCCCGGTTCAAGCCAGTTGTTCGTTCCTTCAGCTCCTCCAGGAGGTTCTCCGCGTTTTTAGTGTCCGCCTCGAGTAAGTAGTTATGTACGCGCCATGCGTTGTTCCCGTATTGTTGGAGCAGAGCGAGATTGTTATGCCTTGACGAGGAAATGAGTGGGAGGTCGCAGTAAGAGGATAGATTACGGTACCGGATGCGCTGATGCTCCAACAGTGCATACGCACCATCCAGTGCCGACTTCCATTCCTCGTCGCTTGACGGTGTTGCTGATGGTGTCAATTGATATCGGGATGTGTCGATAGCAGCAAGCGGTTGACGTGCTCCGACACGGTCAAGCTCTGAAGCGAGAAGAGGATTATTCTGAGAAAAACATATTAAGAGATTTGGAACAACTGTGATCATTCATTTGACGGACTAACCGCAAATAAATCTATCGGAGGTGAGACGCGCGGATGGAGCGCCTCCTGGTGAATCTTCTGCGTCTCTACGGCTAATTCATGTTGTACCTTTTCCCTAAGAATGGGATGTGTTTCCAAGTCATTATCATAATACGGCAGAGAGTCAAATAATGGGGCAGGTTGCTCGTCGTTTTCAGGAGCCATGACAATGGCACTGCAATCCTTCACCTAACTGTTCAAATTTCGGTGTGGACCAATAATAGCCGTGGATTTGCTTACCTAATACCGCTCACCGATGTCCCGTGGCCGTGGCCGGAGCGGAGTCTGAATGGCCGACTGGCGACCCTCCCTCCCGAATTGCGAGTGGAACCCCGAACTCGACGCAAGATGGCTCTCCGTGTCGCTGCGAGGTCGGCACGACAACTCAGATATGCACCTGTACTCGCCAGTACCGTGCGTGGGGTGCATTCATCCCCGTCCTTGAGAGGTGCGCCTCACTACTCGATTAGTGTGGTCAACAGGCACACTGAGCCAGTTATCTGCAGCTTCCGCTTCTCCGTTCTCAGAACCAACCTCTCCAAACCCAACACTCACGCGATATGCTGAAGCTTCGGAAAAGCTGCACGACTATGGCTCATATCTCATGCAGTGTCTACCGAAATTTATCCAGCAGTTCTCAGTGCTGAAGGATGAACTGACGCTCTATGTCTCACCGTCCGCTGTTATCCCCGTCCTCACATTTCTTCGCGACCACACTCAGTGCCAGTTTAAGTCCGTGATGGACATCAGCGGTGTTGATTTCCCAGAAAGAGACAAGAGGTTCGAAGTGGTCTATCACCTGCTCAGCATCAAACACGCCGCGAGAATACGGGTCAAAACGTACGCTGGTGAGGCAGACGCGGTGCCAAGTGCTACTCCAGTCTTCAGCGGTGCCAATTGGTATTGTGCTAACCTGACTCCCTTTGGCCAGTGTTAACATAGAGTCTAGGTATGAGAGAGAGGCCTGGGACCTGTTTGGAATATTTTTTAAAGACCACCCCGACCTGTACGCCTCCCTAGCTCTCCATCGTGCTTCCTTATTTATATCCTTCTAGCCGCCGTATCCTCACAGATTATGGTGTGTTTCAGTTCTTTTCGGGTCAATATAATTGTCTAATACTATTCAAGGTTTCGAGGGACACCCTCTTCGGAAGGACTTCCCTCTAACGGTGCTTATATCCGAATTCAATTGATACCAGGCTGCTGACTGTCTTAACTACAGGGATACACCGAGGTTAGATATGACGAAGAGAAAAAACGTGTCGTATATGAGCCTCTCCAGCTAACTCAGGCATTCCGGTATAGTATTTTATTCTTATCACTGACTCAAACTTGACATGTCTTCAGAAATTTCGAAGCTCTCTCGCCGTGGGAACAGGTTGGCGAGGGATCCGAACCGCGGAAGCCCCAGGAGTTCAAACCCATCCCACCACCAAAGGCAGAGGAGCCTCAGAAGAAATAGACACATACTTTCATCCTGAATTACTGCATCTGCCCAAAAACCTCGTAGTATACAAGAAGGATATCGTGTGAGAGTTCTAAGTTTCAAGTGTCAGCCACATCGGCTTCAGCAGCGTCCTCGCCCGTAGTCACAGCTAAAGTCTCCCTGACCCAGCCCATGCGTCCAACGATATATTCCTGACCAATGACCTCAACTCCGAGTTGAAGCGCCTCGGAAACCCTGTCTTCCACCCAGTCATATTGGTCCCAGACGTTGAGCCAATGTTCGGGAATGGCCTGAGTGACGGTCATATAAGACAGATTGTGTGCAGGATCCGAAAGACAAAGAATGAATTGAAGCTGCGCTAACTCCGTGGAGTCTGGTTCAGGCGTGGTAATGGCGGAAGTAAACGGTTGAATACGAAGATAAACATATGAAGTGGTAGTGGGATTCTGAATTGATGAGGGACGTTGTGGATCAGGGGGCGCGTTCGTTTTGACAATTTCTTCCACGTTGGCCTATCTTATATTTAGTTTTGCTTATGCCACAAGGAATGGAAGCATACTTGTGCGAGCTTCAGAGCCTGTTCGAAGCCTTCCACCGCGTTGATTTCACGATTGTTCGAGGTCTCCTTTGGTTTTAACTCGTTTCCTTTGTTAACAACCAAGTCACCGCCTTCCACTTGCTCCAATATCTGGAAACGGGACATAAGAAAGGGAACGAGATACTACTTGGAGAACAAACCCGGGCGAGCGCAGAATAAACGAGCGACTCGACACCTGCCAGACCTTGCATGTCGTGACTCAGCCAAACTTGAATGACCTCGTGCTCAGAAATCGGGGGTGCAACAGCATTAAGAATATCCTTGAAAGTCGAAAGACCGACTCGCTTCAAGTCCTTCCCTGAATGGAGCGTTTACTCGAGCCATGCAACAAAGTCAGGGGACGAACCTAGTTTCTCTAATTGCGTGTTCTTCGCGTACTCCTGAGCCCGTTCCTGCGCATTTCTCGCATACCCAATTACACCTTCTTTCCATTTATTGGCGTCCTGCGTTGGGAGACTCTTTACTTGTTCGTCGACGACTGACCTGGCCTGTAGTAATGCCGAGGATGCACTTGACCAAACGCTGCCCCATCCCCATCCGTCACCAGACGGCTGTCGCTCATGTTCTGGAGCAGTTTCTTGCTTATCAGCAGGTACCAGGTTAGACGAGGACGTCGAGGGTGAAACGCCTCTGACAGAGGATGGTCCAGGATTTGTGAGCGACGAGCCGCCGACCTTGACACGCTCTGTACTCTTGCGTAGCGTCGGGGTGCCCGACCTAGACAGCGGCCTGTCAACTAGAGAGGCTGTAGAGCGGGTGGGCTCTGAACTCTTTTGGGTGATCTCGTCGAGGAAGGCAAGGACCTCGGCAGCTTCACCGGGGTTGGCAGCAACGCGAGGAGCGGGAGCGGCCGCAGAGTCAACACCGGGTGGGCGAGCATCTGGTGAGAGTGAGTCAAGGTCGTCGAGGATCTGGAGAGCCTCCTGTTGCTTGGATTTGGATTTGGTGCTCATTGGAATAGCAGCCTGAGAGAGCACTCTGCGGATTACATAACGCACACATCGGGCGCAGCGCCTGGGGCTGTCACGCGACCACGCGACCGACCGGAAGTCATCCCATTTGATCCTCTGCTACGAGCGATCTCAACAACATACAGAAAAGGTACTATGCCCAAAAAACGCGACCTCAGCTCCTCCGACGAGGACGTCTATCATGTTGGTTCGTGCAAGCTCTTTGTCCTTGACCGACTTGATTTGACCGGTCATGAACGCGTTGCATATGACAGAGGTCATAACCAGTGCGCGAGTCAATGATGATGCGGAGTGGGTGAGTGGGGTGTACCCTCGTGTCGATCTGCTATTAAACTCGCCCCTGTGAACCATAGGAATATCGGGTCTCGGTATGTCTGCGACACTCGTGTAGCATTGCCACTGAAACACAGCCAGTGGGCAGGTTATTCCTCTGAGCACGATAGGTGAGAGGAATTCACGTCCCTGTCTACGCTCGGCTCAACACTTTAGGTAGTTGGGAGCCCGCAGAAAACGTTGAACAATGCGATCGGCTGCTTCGCAGTTTCTGGAAGCATATAGGTATGGACAGCGTTGATTATACACCCGGAGATCAGTTCGACGCTCAGAAATGGTGGATCTGTGTGTTATAGTGTTCGACCTTTCATTCCATTTTACTGATTACCAAGCGACAGCACGGGAGCGACAGTATTTCGCCGACAACATGTGGCGTGACAAAAGCAATAAAAAGAAAAAGGCATCAAAAGACAGACATTACGCATTCACCGTCAGTAACATTTCGTTGTGTTAAGACAAATATCTCATTCTTTGCAGATCTCGAGTGCTGGGTCAAGTCGATCGAAAAAATCTGCAAAGGACCCGAACAAAGCACTGCAAGAATTCGTTCAGCAACAAAACGACGCGGCATCAGATGTAAGCATCTGCTTTCAGGACATTTTTTCCTTGTATCTCACTCAGTCGAAGGGTACCACCACCGACAATTCTGACGAGATCCCGCTTTCGAGATCTTTGGCGTTCAAGTCCAAGGGGAAAACGCGACCCGCACCTCATCGCAAAACCAATGAGCCACCGGATGACTCTGATACGCATGACGATGGCTTGTCTGTCACAGACATAATGCCATCAAAGGGGAAGCATACTATCAG
>WNFQ01001562.1_pt1 | contig 31528 bp, 31 predicted proteins | sample 5400171 | NCBI WGS metagenome assembly WNFQ01 (sample SAMN13153356, study PRJNA577476) | soil metagenome | isolation source: 20 cm soil under Madrone tree | place: USA:California | collected 2016-06-14
CCGCGTCCGTCGGTTTCAAGATCGGTCGCGTTAACTTCCAGTTCCTCCGCTGCCACCTCGAGCATGGTTTGTCGCGCCTCCTTTGCCGCCATAATAATAGCATTACCGGCTCGATGGGTAAGCCGGCTAGCAAATGTGCCCATGCAATGCGGTCCGGTGTCAGTATCCCCTAAATCGACTCGAACCGATTCGACCGGCACTCCCAGGGTCTCAGCGCCAATCTGCGCGCCAACGGTTTTGATACCTTGTCCGAGATCGACGCTGGAAAGGGTAATCACGAAATCGCCAAGCGTTGTACAATGAATGAGAGCTTGAGTCGGATCCCCTCCCAGGTTCATACCGGTCGGATAGTTGACTGAAGCAAATCCGCGGCCTTTGACTATTGCCATAAGAAATAAATGTAAGAGTTTAGCGACTCCCTGAACTCATTGCCGCCAAGTCTGGATCTAATTTTTGCTCCACCAGTTGCGCCGCCTTTTGAATCACCTCCACCAGCGCTGCTCCTTCAACGCGTTTTCGATGCGCTTTCAAGTCGCCGTCGCGATAGGCGTTGATCAACCGCAAGCGGAGAGGATCGATGCGGAGCTCATTTGCGATGACATCCATCTGCGATTCGATTGCGAAATCTCCCAGGGTGACACCAAATCCGCGCATGGCGCTGGACGGCTGCCGGTTGGTGTACACACAGTGTGCGTCCACCCAGACATTGGGGATCGTGTACGGACCAGGCATATGAGCTGCCGCCTTGGTCGTCCCGTAGGGACTGTGCCGAGAATAGGCTCCAGCGTCGACATACAGCGTGATTTGTCGGGCAACGATTCGACCATCACGCATCACACCGTCCTTGATATAAAAGCGTTCGGCTGCCCGCGTAGATGAAATCCGCATTTCTTCCTCTCGCGTATAGACGAACTTCACCGGTCGATTTGTCAGCATCGCCCCTAGTGTGGCGATCGGCTCCACAATTACGTCCACTTTTCCACCAAACCCTCCACCCACAGTACCGCCGATAAAATGTAGACGGCCGGCCGGGATTCCGAGAATGAGTGCCGTGTTATCGAGCGAGAAATAGAGCGCCTGCGTGTTGGTGTAGACCGTGAACCGGCCATCTCCAGCTGGCTTGGCAATACACCCGGTTGTTTCCATCGGAGCATGCTCGATTGGAGAGGTATCCCAACGGCGTTCAATGATCAGGTCAGCGCTCGCGAAACCTTGACTAACTTCACCGAACCGCACTCGACGGCAGTGATGTCCCTCGTATCGAAAGTAGTTGAATCCCTGCCGAGTAACAATCGGCGCTCCAGGCTTCAGCGCCTCTTCCACATCGAACACCGCGTCAAGCGGTTCAAACTCCACCTTCACCCTGGAGGCAGCGATCGCAGCCGCCTGCGGGCTCTCTGCCAAAACCGCAGCGATCGGTTCACCCCAATAGACTACCCGATCATCCGCTAAAACTGGCTCATCGTTCGGCTCAACGCCGATCAATCTTAGAATCGTATAATAGTTGTGTGGAACGTCTCGGTGCGTGATGACACGGACAAATCCGGGAATCTTTTCGGCTTCAGAAAAATCGATTCCCCGAATCCGCGCATAATGGTGCGGACTTCTCACCATTTTCAAATGTAACATGCCGGGAAAAGTGTTGTCTTCGAAATAGACGGTCTGGCCGGTCACATGTGAAATGGCATCCCGTCTGGGAATTGATACGCCAACTTCGCGCAAGCTTTTTTGATCAACGTCACCGTTGAAACGAACGTCTTGGACCGGTAAAAGTTTTTCCAGGCGGTTGTTCATCGGTTTCGCACCTTAAAGTAAGTTCCAAGGGATCACACCGCTGGTTCGGCCAGTTCGGGCGAGTGCGCGTTTCTTACTGCAACCAAGACGGCATCCACGATTGGCAGATAGCCTGTGCATCGGCACACGTTTCCGCTGAGGGCGACCAGGACCTCTTCTCGGGACGGTGAGGGATTGCTCTCCAGTAATGCTTTTGTCGCCATTATCATTCCCGCGGTGCAAAAGCCGCATTGAGTCGCGTAACACTCCACAAATGCTTCTTGGATTGGATGAAGCTGCTCTCCCTGGGCGAGACCCTCGATGGTTTCAATGGACTTCTGGTTCGCTCGAGTCATCGGCAACATACAGGCCGGAACCAATTGACCATCCACTTGAACGGAACAGGCGCCGCATCCTCCTTGTTGGCAACCGTGTTTCAAACCGCGGAGACCACATTTTTCCCGCAGCACCTCTCCCAACGACATCAACGGAGGCGCGAGCACTTCATAGCGAGCGCCATTTACTAAAAACGAAAAATGTTGCAGGGAACTTTGGGACGCGATGGCGACGACGGCATTATTCATTGTGGGGTGAGTGAGTTAAGAGCTCGACGGACTTGCACCGGAATCATTCGTTCGCGGTACCAGGCGGAGGCGTAAGCATCAGTCCGCGGATGGCAGTCTTGCAACGCAGCCTGAGCAGCGGATTCGATTACCTCGCCGCTGAGATCCGATCCGGTCAAGACACGTTCCGCGGAGGGTGCGCGGAGCGGGCGATGATCCACTCCACCAAGCGCAAGTCGCGCGTCGGCCGCGATACCGCCACTGAGTCGTAATGACAGGGCGACCGTTACCACGGCTCCGGCGTTTAATTGTTTGCGGGCCATCTTGCGGAACACAACTTTTCGCCTGGAGTCAGCACTGAACCGAACACCGGTAACCAAAACTCCATTGGTTGATGAGGCCTCGGCATTGTCACGCATGAGATAAAAGTCATTGAGCGAAATCCGGCGAGTCCCCTCCGAGCTGGCTAACTCCACTTCGGCATCTAACGCCAAGAGGAGCGTCGCCAAATCGCCATAGGGCGGTTTCGCAAAAAGGTTTCCCCCGACGGTAGCGAGATTCCTAATTGCTGGTCCGGCGATTGATGCGACTGCCGTTTGGATGTACTGTTGTGGTAGCGCTTGCGCCAGTTGGGAGAGACGAACCATTGCCCCGCAGGAAACCTGACCATTTTCGAAAACCACCTGATTCAACGCAAGATGATCGAGATCGATGACGAGATCGTGAACATCAGTTCCCAGCGTGATAAACGGTTGAACCAGGGTACCACCACCAAAGATCAAAGCTTGCCGGTGGGGCAATGAGAGCGCCTCGACTGCTTGATCGACCGTCTCCGGAATCACCAGATCGGGAAAACTCATGGCGGTATATTTTCTCTGTGCACGAAACAAGTTCGTGCGGGGAAACCGTTCTTGGGGCTTTAGGTGGTCTGACTAACGGGGGGACGACCGAATTAACGTGGCAAGAGGGTCGATTATCGATTATCGATAGTCAACATCTTTTGTCGGGATTTTTGCCTACTATGGACCAATTTATTCTGACGCGTTACCGCCCTCCATCATGAGCGATCTTTCTCAATTGCTGGCTTTTCGCGACCGACAACAGGCGGCTAATGTTCCCCTCCTCTTAGTGACCATCGTGCGCACAGCAGGCTCGACCTATCGTAAACCCGGCGCTCGCTTGCTCTTGACCTCTGACGGCCAACACGAAGGTACAATCAGCGGCGGTTGTCTCGAGGCAGACCTCTTAGAGACCGCCTGGAATCGCTTGGAGCGCAACGGAAATCGACCGACGATGATTCGCTACGACACCACCGAAGAAGGCGAGATCCTGTGGGGAACCGGGACCGGTTGCGGGGGACAAGTGGATCTCTTGCTAGAACTTTTGGGAACCGATGATCCGCTCGCTTTTCTAGCCGAGGGACAGAGCCGCGATGAGGAAGTCGCGTTCGTGACGGTTTTAGAACGTTACGCTCCCGCTTCCGGTGTGACGAATCCCGTTCGAATTTCCTCGATCGGAGCCAGATTTTGTCTCCGGCGAGGCGGGTCGACTTACCCGAAAGATTTGCCGGACGACCTTGTTGCCGAACTCCGGCGCTCAGCCGAGCATACGCTCACTGAAGAGCAGTCATTCATCGCGCGATGCCGGCTCCGAGGCGCGGAATTCGAGATCGGGTGCGAGTTTGTACCGGTTCCGCCGCACCTTTTTATTTTCGGCACCGGCCGCGATGTATTGCCGGTAGCGCAGCAGGCCAAAAGCCTGGGTTGGAAAGTCACTGTAGCAGGCAAACGAACCACGGTAGGAGCTGCCACGCAGCTACAGCAATTGGCAGACGCGTTCCTGACCGCAGAAGAGGCGCTGACGCTCATCAAAGACGATTCTTTGATCTTGGTCATGAGTCATAACTTCCTCAGCGACCTTTCGGTGCTGGAAAGTATCGCCCGACGTTCGATCCGCTACATTGGGCTGCTGGGGCCAAAGACGCGTAGGGAAAAGCTCATCGCTGAACTGGAGCGGAACTCCGCCGGCTGGAATCGCCAACTGATCGATTGCCTGCATGCTCCCGCCGGCCTCGATCTGGGGGCGGAAGGTCCAGCCGGTATCGCTCTATCCATCGTGGCGGAAATGCAAGCGGTGCTCGCGGGGCGACCTGCCAAGTCGCTGCGTTTCCGCAACGCGCCGATCTACGCCACTAGCTCGTCAGTTTCTTGAAACCAAATCCGCCGGGGATCTTCTCATTTCTCGATTAAGAAAGACAGTCGTTCGTCCGCCATGCTTGGCGCCACGTCGATGATTTCATAATCGGCGAGATCGTTCTGTCCGAATGGATCGGCGGCCAAAGTTGCATCAAGCTGTCCGCGTTCGATGGCCGCAGCGAGAATGAACCCGCCTGCCCCCGAGCGCTGCCGACCCGATACCAGAAAAGTGCCGTCAGCATAGTTTTTGCGGAGCCACTCCCGGTGGGCGGCAATATGTTTGTCAACTTCACTCAATGGTCGTTTGTAACGAAGAATTATTGCGTACATTCTGTCTTCCCTTTCAAAAAGGTCGGATAACATGACAACCAGAGGTCGTCACGAAACTTCTCAGTCGAGAGGAACAAATTGAGGTTCATCACTCTCCAGACAGGACCTCGAAAATAAGCCACAAAAGCACCCAAGATCACAAGAAATAAGGGAACAGATTATGCCTCTTCTCGGTTGTATCGCGGACGATTTTACTGGCGGCACGGACTTGGCCAATAATCTGGTTAAGAGCGGCTTTCGAACCATGCAAACGCTCGGCATCCCGCGCGACGCCAAAACAGCTGTTGATTCCGACGCACTGGTGGTCGCCCTCAAAACGCGTACCTGTCCGCGTGAACAGGCCGTGAAGGAATCGCTGGAGGTGCTCGGTTGGCTGCGAACCTTGGGGTGCAAACAGTATTACTTCAAATATTGCTCGACTTTTGACTCCACGTCTCGAGGCAACATTGGGCCAGTTACCGAAGCTCTGTTGGAAACAGTCGATTCAGATTTCACTATTGCTTGCCCGGCCTTTCCCGACAACGGTCGCACCGTCTATCGCGGTCACCTCTTTGTGCATAACGTACTTCTGAGCGAGAGCGGAATGCAGAATCATCCGCTGACGCCAATGACTGATCCCAACCTGGTCCGCTTCCTCTCTACCCAAACTTCGGCCAAAGTGGGTTTGATACGGTATGATCGCATCCATCAAGGTCCCGAAGCGGTTATCCAAGAAATACAGAATTTACGTCAAACCGGTGTTCGGATTGCGATCACCGATTGCCTCGGGAATGCCGATCTCTTTGTACTGGGCAGTTCCGCTAAAGATCTTACGTTGGTGACCGGCGGATCCGGTCTAGGTTTAGGACTGGCGGCGAATTTCGGACTCAGCGGGGCAGCCCCGGTTCCAGTTCCGGCCTTTCCCGGAAATCGAGCCATTCTCGCGGGGAGCTGCTCAAAAATGACGTTGCGTCAGGTCGAATACGCAAAAGCAACATGTCCGCATCGCCAAATCCCATTGAAGAATCTGGCGGAAAATTCTGAGGCGGTGGTTCGCGACGTTCTGTCATGGGCCATGGAGATGGGTGACAAACGGAGACCGCCGCTGATTTATACCAGCGAGACGGTGGAAGGACTCACCAAAAACCAAAATGAACTTGGCTTGGAAAAAGCCAGTTCACTTTGCGAACATGCTTTGGCCGAAATCGCTGCCGGATTGGTGGAGAACGGAGTGAGCCAATTGATCGTTGCCGGCGGCGAGACCTCGGGAGCGGTAGTGAAAAGATTAGGACTGGATCTGCTCAAGATTGGACCAGAGATCGATCCGGGTGTCCCGTGGACTGTGGCGACTGGCGCGGGAAACCAGCTGGCTTTGGCTTTGAAATCCGGAAACTTCGGCAGCGAGGATTTTTTTACGAAAGCTTGGGAGCAGCTATCATGAACCAAGAAAGCAAGATTCGAGAACGCATTGTTGAAATAGGTCTCAGTTTGTATCGGCGGGGACTCAGTCCGGGAAGCAGTGGCAATGTCAGTGCCCGGGTTGAAGACGGTTGGATTCTGACCCCGACAAATTCGTGTCTCGGCGAGTTGGATCCATCAAGGTTGGCTAAACTGGACTGGAATGGAAAACATCTTTCGGGCGCAAAACCAAGCAAAGAATACTTTCTTCATCTGGCCATGTATGATAGCCGGGCTGAGAGCGGAGCAATTGTCCATCTGCATAGCAGCTACGCGGCGGCGGTTTCTTGTTTAGAAGAGCTTGATCCGACTAGCTGTATTCCACCGATAACCCCTTACTTTGTGATGCGGGTCGGCAAGCTGCCGTTGATTCCGTATTTCCGGCCCGGCGACAAGGCGCTCGCGTTGGAAATTGCCAAACACGCTCCTGGGCACGCGGCTGTCCTGCTAGCGAACCACGGCCCGGTTGTTTCCGGGAAAGAGCTCGATTCCGCCATGTACGCGATCGAAGAGTTGGAGGAGACCGCGAAGCTGATGTTGTCACTTCATGGACACAAGATTCGAACCCTAACGGAAAGCCAGATCCAGGAATTGAAGGAGACCTTTGGCGCCGTGTGGTGAAATTCGAAACCGCGAATACACACGAATTGACGCGAATGAACTGATTTAATTCGTGTCGATTAGCGTCTATTCGCGGTTAAAACATTCTATGCCGAAATTTGCCGCTAATTTGTCCTGGCTTTACCAAGAGCTGTCGTTTCTCGATCGTTTCGATGCCGCAGCAAGATCCGGTTTCAAAGCGGTAGAGTTTCTTTTTCCGTATCAATTTAACCCGGCCGAAATCTCGCGCAGGTTACACGAGAGTGGACTAACCGCGGTGCTTTTCAATTTACCGCCCGGAGATTTTGCAAAGGGCGAGCGAGGAATCGCGGCGATTCCCGGCCGGGAAAAGGAGTTCCGTAGCTCGGTTCAGCTGGCACTCGAATACGCAAGCTCTTTGGAAGTACCCCGCCTCCATGTCATGGCGGGAATAACGCAGGGGATAGAGTTGGAAAAGGCCAATGCAACATTCCTTTCCAACCTCGAATTTGCGCTTGGTCAAGCTGCCGATCGGGATCTTTTCATTGTCGTTGAACCGATCAATAATCGTGATTTTCCCGGCTACTATTTGACGACGGTCGAACAAGCCGGGGCGATCTTGGCCCGACTGGAAGATCCAAGACTTAGGATTCAATTGGATTGGTATCACGCTCAGATTATGGGTGGCGATTTAACTCGGCGAACCGAGCGCTTCTTCGCGGACATTGGCCATATTCAGGTCGCTGGGGTGCCTGATCGCGGCGAACCCGACAGCGGCGAGCTCAATTTCTCGCACCTATTCAGGTTTATCGACAACCTCGGGTACAAGGGTTGGATCGGTTGTGAATACAAGCCTGCCGGCAAAACTGAAGAGGGTCTCGGTTGGTTGAAACCGTGGCTTTAGCCGCGGCCTTTCAGGCCGAATGACAAAGGTGCCTTTGGAGCCTGGGTAAGCGCGACGGGAAGGCTATTTTCACTGGGTCGACGGGGTTGATTTTCTTGCCAAGCGCTCGTCAACTTCATTTCAGAGGCGCTTTGTCATTTGCTATTGGTCATTCCGCCTGAAGGGCGAGGAGACGATCATCCTCCAAAAGGACTTCGAACATCGGGGTTGTTTTCGCCATGTCATTCATGAAGGGGTAAACCTTTGCGATAACTGCCGCTGGAACGACAGCTTGGACATCTTCAATCCGTCGCCCAAGCAGCTTCTGGTTCAGGGCCGCAGTCGTCGAGAGATCGCCATTCTGCCGAAGCCAGTCAGCGATTTCTTCTTCGACCGAAGCTCGCTCCACGACTTCAAGGAGGCACTGTTCGGTCACTCCGATTCCATCGAGCAGCACGAGGCTCAAACCGGGTAAGAGCGGGCTGCTGCCACGAATGGTATAGGTGCCGATTTTTCCGCCGGGAAGGTTTGCCCGCAATTTGTCGATCGTGCGCGGCAACATAAATAGGCCTTCCATCATTTGATAAGGGCTGCGCGGAGGCTGCGTAGTTAAATCGAGAGATTCCATATTAGTGAAGAGTGCACCGGCGCTTACCAGGTTAGCGGGTTTATCGACATAGACAACTATCTCCCGGCAGCAGCAAAAACATTTGCCTTAATGTTGCCCATGGGCAACGTTTGGATATGAAAGACACCTCTCTTAGCCTGCAGTTTGATCGGCCCCCGACCAAGGCCGATTATCGGCGTTATCAAGCGTTGGTCGCGGACATCGGGCGTCATCTGGAGCTGGCCGGCCGAGCCCTGTATCGCCTGGGCGGGGCGTTGAAAACCATCCGTGACGAACGGCTTTATCGCTGCGGCGGTTACGCAACTTTCCAGGATTTCTGCTCGAACGAGCTAGGTCTCGCCCGGGAATACATATTCCGCACCATCCAAGCCTATGACCTGATTTGCGGTCTCTTAGCGGCCGGAGTTTCGCAGCTTGAGCTTCCCTCAACCGAGCGAGTCTGCCGGGAGTTGGGTTCGATTCCAGCCGAGCTGCGCGCGAAGGTCTGGAAACAGGCGCGGCGGCTCGCCGCAAAACGGGACCAACCGCCCGATGGTCGTTGCGTCAGAGAGGCGGCGGCACAGGTGATCGGGTCGCCAGAAATCAAAGAGCGGCAAGCCCGCGAGCTCGTCCAGAAATTTGAGAGCGTTGCCCAATCGCTTCAAGTTGGTCTGGCGCCCGACTCGCTTTCCGAAAATGACCGAGCCCGACTGAAGGCCACGCTCGACTCGATCGGGAACGCGGTCATAGCCCTCCAAAAACAACTCTAAGCGCGAACGGCTGCCGCTTTGATCCTGAAGGTCTATATCGGTCGATACGTATTTTGACGTATCCCCTCCGATTCTAGCTTTTGCTCTCTTTCTGCGAGGAGTAAACTTCTGGCAGTCCGACCCAAGAGTAGTCCTATGTACATCAAGCGATTTTTCGTCCCGGGGCTCGCGCACGCGTCTTACCTTGTCGCATCTGAAGGTGAGGCAGTCGTAATCGATCCGGAACGGAATGTTAACTGTTACGTCGATTACCTCGCACAGAATAGATTGAAATTGATCGGCATTTTTTTGACGCACCCTCACGCGGATTTTGTGGCTGGCCATGCCGAACTATCGTCGCGAACCAGCGCTCCGGTCTTTGTTTCTGAAAAAGCTCCGGCGACGTTCGTCCACCACGATTTCAAAGAGGGCGATCGAATCCCCCTATGGACAGTTGAGATCGAGGTGATCGAAACGCCTGGCCATTCACCAGACAGCATCTGTCTATTCCTGTCCGAGGCCAACATACCCGTTGCGTTATTTTCCGGAGACACACTTTTTGCCGGTGACGTGGGCAGACCGGATCTGCGCGATCGGGAAATTGCTTCGCACGAACTCGCTGCGCTGCTGTACGATTCGCTTTTCCATAAGCTGCTAAAGCTTCCGCCTGACGTAAGGGTTTACCCAGCCCACGGAGCCGGATCGTTGTGCGGGAGGCAGATTTCGTCTGCGCCGTTCACGACGATCGGTCAGGAGTTAGCCACCAACTGGGCGCTCCAATTGAGCGACCGAGATCGGTTTATCGAGACCATGGTTGCAAACGTACCCGATCGACCGGCCTACTTCAGCCGGTCAGTAGCAATCAATTTACGCGGCGCACCTTTTTTGTCGGATTGCCCTGCGGCCACCCACTTGGAGCTTTCCGAGTTCAACGAATTAAAGCAACAAGGCGCTACCCTTCTGGATCTGCGCCCGGCAGCACTTTTCGGCGATGCTCACGCGATGGGAAGCTTGAACATTGGGGTAGCCAGTCCCTCGTTTGCGGTATGGTGCGGCTTCTTTGTAAACCCTGATTTACCGATCTCGCTAGTGGTCGAGTACGAGGCGGAGGCGCGGCGAGCTCAGCTCGAACTGGCACGCATCGGATTTGATCAGGTTGCAGGTTTTATCGGCGCTGATGATCTGGAAGAGACGCTGCAGATCACCCAGTTAGGAGCACGGGACTTCCTCACCTCTTGGGAGAGCCCGCAGCGCCCGGTTATAGTTGATGTTCGATCCGCCCAAGAATGGAGTCACGATCATTTGGACGGCGCGATGAACTTTCCGCTGCCGCAACTGCTTCAGCACATTGGACGATTTTCTCGAAATGCATCGCTGACACTCTTATGTGGGAGCGGATATCGCAGTTCGATTGCGGCGAGCCTTCTTGAATCGGAAGGGTTTGAGCGACTAAGTAATGTTATGGGTGGTATGCACGCCGTTCGACACGCCAAACGTCCTCGGCTTCCTGTCATCGAACTCGCCGAAAATGCGTTAACTTGGGAGATTTAGCGGCTTCATATTGTGGCCCCAAGACTCACGATCATCTTTTCGATTTACGTTTATTTACTCTGCGTCCGGGGCGTTTCCGCACAGTCCCAGTACGAGAGCAGTACCGACTTTGCCAAGTACGCGATAAAGTTACGCGAGAGTGGACTTCTCACTATCCAGCCGAAACGGAACCTGCCGCCTACGCCAAGGACTCTTTCCGCCGACGGTGCTCGCTACCCGAACCGACCCCCCTTGCTCGGTCGAGTTGGGACGCTCAATGGCGGACCAGGGCGATACCCGTGGCGACTGAGCATCATGACCACCATCTTTTGGATCGGCGAGCGCCCAAGCACCAACAATCCGGTACCGAACGATCGTAGCTCGTGGGATCCAAACTGGTTCTCCAATTTCGGTGGTTACGACAGCCCGGATCTAAAACTGCGAAAAAATTTTATACCGCTGAATTTTCTACCGCGACAGAATCCGTTCTATGTCGCCCTCCCCTACAATGATGTGCAGGGTGGGCGTACGAAACCCGAGGCTAAAGAAGTGATCCCCTGGTTTAAGGATTCCTTTGTGCACGAAGGTCAATCGGTGCTCAAAGGGCGCTGGCTGGCGATCCGTCACGGCAATCGAGTTTGTTATGCGCAATGGGAAGATTGCGGGCCCTTCTACACTGATCATTGGCAATACGTATTTGGTAATGAACGTCCAAAAACGAATTTAAACCAAAACGCGGGTCTAGATGTCTCTCCCGCAGTACGAGACTACCTCGGTCTTGGCAATATCGAGGCCTGTGACTGGAAGTTTGCCGACTTTCGTGAAGTACCGCCTGGACCCTGGGCGATCTATGGTGAAAACAACAACGGACTAATATCGTGTGCCACGCTAATACCCGATTAGCGCTTCTATATCGCTCTCGTGGCCACTCCCAAATCGCTCCGACGAGTCATCCAGGACTGCTCGTTCGGGCAATAGAGAGCAAGGCGGGTTGGCAGTAACGCTCAATAATGGATTGCGGAGTGAAGGTGGGTGTCGCACAAGTGTCCTTCGACATTTCGACTTCGCACTCTGAGATTTCTTGACGCCGCCTAACCTCGCTCAATCTGTTCTTCACTCTACTCTTTATGTCTACCCAACCAAACATTACACTGAACGACGGCAATGTAATTCCTCAACTTGGCTTCGGCGTATGGCAGGTGCCAAATGCGGAAGCAGCGAAAGTTGTCGGAACTGCCATCTCGACCGGATACCGCTCCATCGACACGGCCGCGATTTACGGCAACGAAGTCGGCGTCGGCAAAGCCCTCGCTGCCAGCCCGGTGCAGCGAACGGAATTATTTGTTACAACCAAACTTTGGAACGACCGGCACACCTCGGCCCATCGAGCGTTCGATGAAAGCCTTGATCGCCTTCAGCTCGATTACGTGGATCTTTATTTGATTCATTGGCCGAAGCCACGTCAAAACGCATACGTCGAAGCCTGGAAAGCGCTGGTAAAACTCAAGGAAGAGGGACGAGCGAAATCGGTGGGGGTATCCAATTTCACCGTTCCGCATCTCAAGCGAATTATCGATGCAACCGGGGTTGTACCATCGGTCAATCAGATCGAGTTGCATCCGCGGTTCCAACAAAAAGAGCTGGCGGCTTACCATACGGAAAAGGGAATTAGCACTGAATCGTGGAGTCCTCTGGGACAAGGCACTCTGCTGGAGGATCCCACGCTGCAGGCGCTGGCGGAAAAGCATGGCAAAACGCCGGCCCAAGTCGTTATTCGGTGGCACCTCGATCGTGGTTACATTGTGATCCCGAAGTCAGTAACGCCTTCGCGCATCCGCGAAAATCTCGATGTATTCGATTTTTCCTTGGATGCCGAGGATCTCGCAAAGATCGCTGCGCTTGATCGGAAGGATGGCCGGATTGGTCCTGATCCTGAAACCGCGGATTTTTAGCGGAGTAAACCGCGAATGGATACGAATCGACACGAATAAGCGGGAGTCGTCATTTCGAGCGGCGAGCACAAATTGGTCACGAGTTTCGGCCCTCAAAATGAAAAACGTGAAAAACGACTCCCAAACCAAGTCTGGGAGCCGTTCTTCTCGAAATTGACTATGCCGATGGCGGGACTCGAACCCGCACGGCCCTTTCGGGCCAACGGATTTTAAGTCCGTTGCGTCTGCCATTCCGCCACATCGGCGCGCGAGCAGAAGCGAATGAAGCCGCGCACCGCTGGACTGGCAAGCGCAATTTCGCTGCGCGAATCAGACGGGCGCGATTTTCGGAGCGACCCGACTGCGGTCAATCGACCTGACCCCTTCAGCGCTCTCGAGTTTTGTTCGAGCCAATTGATTCGGCTGATAGATCTCGGTTCGAAAAATTGGGATCTCTTTCGGTGCCTCGATGCCTATCTTGACTGCGTCACCGTCGATCCGAGTGACTTTAATATGGATCGTATCACCGATCACGATCCCCTCATTTACCTTTCTCGATAGAATTAACATCCTTCGTTCTTCCTTCTTGTTTTTTTATCTGGGGGGCCAGAATTTTTCCTAGCAGTGCCATCCTTGGACAGCGATCTGCGATATGTTTTATACGATAGAGGTCGCCTCTGATAGAAAACGGACTTTCAGTTCTTGATTTTGCCTTAGACGCTCTTGCATGCGTCCGCTCAGTCGCTCTACTTCGGTAAAAAGCGCCTCAAGTAATGGTTGTACGTATTCCGGGAATCCGTGCACGATTTCCGTCGCATCGGCCTCTTCGCGTAGATTCAAACGCGTCGCGGTTTCCCGCAGAATCAACTCTCGGCCCTGGGTACACCGCGAGACCAGCCGTAGTTGCCCACGGATTTGCTCCTCCACGCGCTCGTTTCCCCGGGGATCGCGCTGGTAGAGCAGTTCAGTCTGTTGATTTAGCAAGCGAATCAATCCTCCCTTTTCTTGGAGCTCATCCCTCAGCGAGTCGACGAGTTGATCCCATTCTAATTGCGTTTCCATGTAATTAACGATCAAAAAGTGAGTTGCTCAAGCGAGGAGATTGAGGAGGTATGAACGCAATTGAGCGACAGTCTGGGTGTGAATCTGGCAAATTCGCGACTCAGTCAGGCCAAAAGCCGTCGCAATATCGGCCAATTTCATACCCTCGTAGTAATACATGGCCAGAACTCTCTTGGGTACGTCCGGTAGTTGCTTGATACGCTCGGCGATCACCTCGGTTAATTCTTTGCGCTCAAGACTCTCGAAGGCAGAAATTCCAGCTTCGTCAGGAATGATTTCATGCAACGAATGCTCGTTCTCTTCCCATTCTTCCGGAACGTCGAGGGAGATGATCTTGATCGGACGCACCTCGTCCATCAGAGTGTTCAACTCTGTCTCACTGATATTCAGTTCCTCGCACAACTGTTCCGGACCAACGGCACATCCTTGCTCCTGCTCGATTCGAGATATGAGAGTCCCAAGTGTTTTGGCCTTCAGGCGCCCCGAGCGTGACATCCAGTCCATTCGACGTAGCTCGTCGAGTACCGCTCCCCGGATCCTCATCGACGCGTACGGGATAAAACTCTTATTCTTGGTTTCTCGAAAGTTTTTGGCCGCAGCGACCAGGCCGACAACACCGACGCTGTAGAGATCTTCGATTTCGATTCGCGCCGGGAGCTGGCGTTTCATTCGATCGACGATCGATTTCACTAAGGGCAGGTGGTTTTCGAGTAAGGATTCAAAACTGCGGGTCGATGAGGGGCGCGGGCCGACATCCTGATTCGGAGTATATTCGACAATCTGGGCTGTTATTGGCTCGGCGATCATTGGCATGGATTTTGTATGTGCCGCCTTAAAGCACAGGCCATGCCACGCGAGTTCAACCACGATAGATGTACTCGTAACTAGCTTTGGTTAAGATAGTTACATCGAACGATCCAAAGCAGACTAACCAGATTGCAAAACGCAGCGCGACGGCAAATTTTGCCTAGCTTCGAGGGAGAGCTCGAAAAACAGAAATTACCTAGGCAAATTTTGCCTATCAGGATTTACCCCGATTTTCCAGTAGGGGTCAGGCCGAAATCGCGACGCATTCTTTCGGCAGAATTGGCAAATAGTAGCTGTCGCGTTGCACCGGTTCTCGATGGGCTTCCCGTATGGTGCGTTCCAGTGAGGCTACGGTTTGTTCCTGTGGAGTCGTAGCCCCGGCCATATGGAAGATTTTCTCCTCCATCAGCGTTCCATGGAGATCGTCGACGCCGTAGCTTAAAGAGACTTGAGCTAAGGGAAGAGACATCGCGACCCAGTAACCGGTGATATGATCGAAATTGTCGAGATAGATTCGGCTTACTGCCAACGTTCTAAGCTGGTCGAGCGCTGAGGCTGGGCGGATATGGGCTAACTCGGTGGTTTGCGGAACAAATGCAAAGGGCACAAATCCGGTGAAACCGTGGGTCTCGTCCTGCAATTCTCGAAGCTGGCGCAGGTGGTCAACGCGTTGTTCCAAAGATTCGATGTGTCCAAACAACATTGTACAGGTGCTCCGTTCGCCCATTCGATGCCAAATTCGATGCACTTCTTTCCATTCTTCGGCGGTTTCTTTGCCTCGGCAGATCTTATCTCTGACCCCCGAATCGAATATTTCAGCTCCCCCACCAGTCAATGAGTTGAGACCGGCTCTGCGCAGCGTTTCCAACATATCGGGGATCGGCAATTTAAAGATCCGTTCAGCTAAATGTCTTATTTCGATTGCGGTAAACGCTTTGAGATGGAGCTGTGCATCCAAGGCTCGAAGCGTCTCCAGGAGCTTGGTGTACCATTCCGCCGGGAGGCTAGGATGGAGACCTCCGACCATATGGATCTCGGTGATTCCCTGATTCGCGTCTGCGTGCACCGAACGCGCAAAACTGGCAGGAGAGCACGCAAATATTGGAGTAATTGATGTAGCGGTTCAGGATATAGGTTGCCCGGTTGCCGTTTTTACGTTCACGGACGACGTTGGCTATTTGGCCGAGGGAATTGAGATCGCTAGATCGAAAAAGAGTAAGCGCTTGCTGCTCGTCGATACGTTCTCCATTGAGGACTTCCTCGTAAATGTCCCGAAGAGCTGGAGAGATCAGCCGAGAGTTTGTGAAATTTTTCACAAACCGACTTATACACACAACCAATCGTCGGGCAAGCAAACTCCCTCCGCTGCGGCCGTTCGCCGCAACTCTTATTTGATCCGCCGGTTCATCTGAATACGATGAGCCTCGCTTTCAAGCCCGCCGTTTCCTGCATGTCATCATCGGAATCTGATCAACCCGAAATTGAGTGGATGCGTCGGATCCGCGAAGGCGATATGGAAGCGTTTCGGTTATTGGTCGAAACTCATCAGTCTCGGATTGTCGGTACCATCAGCAAGATGTTGGGCTCCGATGCGGAAGCCGAGGATTTGGCGCAACAGGTTTTTATCCGTGTCTGGCGATCGGCGCCACGCTACCAGCCGACGGCAAAATTTACGACCTGGCTTTTTCGTATCACTCGAAATTTGGTATTTAACGAGATGCGGCGAAAGCGGCATTTTGTCGACCAAACGGATGACCTCGCCGAACCGGCCGAGCGAAAGGAGCGAGGACCTGATCAGGTGCTCCTGGAAGAGGAGCTCCAGACGGCGATTCAGGACGCTATCAGCAAGCTACCAGAGGCTCAGCGACTCGCGATTGTCTTGCGCAGATATGAAGAGCTGCCTTATGAAGAGATTGCGAAGGTCATGGGCACAACCGTTCCTGCCGTCAAAAGCATCCTCTTTCGGGCGCGGGCTGAGCTACGTGAACGGCTCGCCAAGTACCTGGAATAGAAGCCGGAAGCAAAAAGCCAGGAGCTGGATGCCTGGACTTCCGAAACTCTTCGGTGTCAACGGCACAAAGCATTCGACTTTTGGGGAGGAGCCAACTGTCGGGATCGCGGCGCCTGAGTCACCCTCTAACTTCTAGCTTCTGGCTCCTCGTATTTCTTCAAAGGCCTTTCCGAAATACCGCAGTGTATCTGTGGGAATCATCGATTCCTCCGACTCGTTGCCCAGGGTCAGCTCTGCGGCCCGTCCACATAACCAAGCGGCCAGCCGGGCCGCATCGTACGGTGCAATCCGGCGGCCGAGTAGCGCTCCGCACACGCCAGTAAGAAGATCTCCGGAACCACCCGTCGCCATAGCGGGAGTCCCAGTGGAATTATACGACAGAGAATAACCTCTCTGACCGATCAATGTCCGGGCGCCTTTGAGCAGAAGGGTTACCGGATACTCATTGGTAAACCGTTGTACGATCTCGGGCCGCGACAAATTATTGGTGTGAAACAGACGGCTCATTTCTCCTGGATGCGGTGTTAGTAGCCGGGGTCCGGCTAAACGGGAAAGCGTCTCCGGCCGCTCGCTGATAGTGTTCAGCGCGTCGGCATCCACCACCATTGGATTGGCAAACTCTCGTACGATCTGGATCACCTCGTCCGCCCGCGCCCGACCTAGACCCGGGCCGATCGCAATGGCGTCGAGGCGATCAGACAATGCCTGACGAAGATCAGTTACCGGTTTGACCATTACTTCGGTCTCAGCCTTGGCGGCAACGATCGAGTAAATATCCTCTGTCGCATAGAGAGTGACCAACCCGGCGCCGGCCTTTAGCGCCGCCTTCGAAGCGAGCGCTCCGGCTCCAATAAAGCCGCGCGACCCGGCAATGATTCCAACTCGGCCAAAATCACCCTTGTGAGAATCGAACGGGCGACGCTTCACCAGATTGTACAAGGCGTGCGCATCCGCTAATCGGTTATGGCTCGAGTCGGTTGGCGCCCGTTCGGTTAGGGGCGGAAGATCGATCACCAAGATGGTTCCAACTACGTTGGTCGCTTCATCCAGAAAGAGGCAGCTTTTAGAAAATCCTACCGTTAAGGTTACATCGGCAATCACGCTGTCGGGGTCGACGGCTGAGTCACTCAAACCGGTAGGGATATCTACCGCATAGGTCCGTGCGTTCCAATCGTTCCGGACACGGTTCAACTCGGTCGTAAGCTGACGATAGCGATCGCTTAAGCCGGGCCGCGCCCCAAGTCCCAGAAGTCCATCCAACAAAATGATTCGCTGACCATCACGCCGTTCGATTGAGGGTGATGGCATCTGCTGAAAATGGGCAGCCAGATCATTCCATTTCCTCTTCGGCAAAAAATCGAAGTCCTCCGGAGAGCCTACCAGGCGAGCCCTTATCGACCACCCCGAGCGTTCCAACACGGAAGCCGCCACGATGGCGTCACCGGCATTGTTACCTCTGCCAAGATAAGCTAAGCAGGTTCCCGGCACCGGCTCTAGCTGCGCAATTTTGCGTCCGATACCGAGTCCGGCCGAATCCATTAAACCCTCCTGGCTGACACCTTCGGCGAAGGCACGTTTTTCCAGCTCTTGGACTTCTTTCGAGGTCAGAATGAGGTTGGACATGGTATTTGACCATGCAGCTGCCAGGGCGGTTGTAAAGCGGAGGACGACGGACAGCGAACGGCAACGAACGCGAGCCAACGAGAACGAACGAGAATGAACGCCAGCGTGCGCTCATCGTCGTTCGTTGGTGTTTATTGTCGTTCGCTGACGTTCGTTGCCGTTCGTTGCTAGTGCGCCGTCGTAACCATCTTCATCCGGATACTGATGTCGTCACCAACGGCTTGGGACGCTTCGATTAAGGCGTTCCAACCCAGGCCGAAGCTTTTCCTTTTCAGACTGGTGGTGATCTTCCAACGCAGGCTATCGGATGCATCGTTCTTTTCCGGTAGCAACTCGACATGGAGCAGAACAGGCCGCGTAGTCCCATGCATGGTCAAATTGCCATGCACATCGGCGGTGCGTTCGCTAGTACGGTCGATGGAGGTGCTCTTAAACGTAATCGTCGGGAACTTTTGGGCATCGAAAAATTCAGCCGAGAGGAGGTGATGGTCGCGATCCTTGATACCGGTGTCGATGCTTTGAACTTGAATGGTCGCCTCTACGCTCGATCGCTCTGGCTGGGCAGGATTGAAAATCACCATCCCAGAAAACTCAGTAAATTTACCGATCACGCTGGACGCAAAATGGCGAACTTGAAAACCTAGTTCTGAATGGCCAGCATCGAGCGTATACTGTTCGGCTGAAATACCGATATGAACGAGCGCCAGCCAAAAAAGTAGGCAGCTAGCAGTTTTCATGGCGTTGGCTCCTTCGACCGACCGGCCGAGTCGGTCGCTACTTATTTCGATTGAGATGAGAAAACCCGTTCGGTATAGGTACCCAACGGGTTTTCTCGGTTACGGGGGGAAAATGGCCTGCTCTTTTAATTCGCTAAATTAGACCTTGCTTTTGAAATCCTTACCCGCAACAAACTTCACAGTTTTCGACTTAGGAATCTTTATCTGTTGCAGAGTTTTTGGATTAACCCCCTTCCGTGCTTTCCGTTCGACCACCTTAAAGGTTCCGAATCCCACCAGCTGAACTATTTTATCTTTTTTGACACCGGTCTTGATGGCGTTAATCACAGCTGTTACCGCTTTCTCGGCTTCTGCCTTACTTATCTCGGATCCGAGCTGCTTCTTTACGGATTCAACTAACTCTACTTTGTTCATGGAATGCAGATGGCGACGCTCGGCAAGCAATGGCCTCGGAAACCTTTACCGGAGCCGATTCGCGAGCAGACGCCTTCGTTCGTCCCCTTATCGACGGAATTGGCGAGGTTTGTCAACCTAGAAGCGCAGTTTTTTCCGAAGATTTCTGCCAATTTCGCTTTTCGATAACATGATTGAGCGGAAAAATATAGATGATGGGATCGCACGATGTTCATAGCCGGCTGGCGGAATACTTGGAGTGCCAGCCCTCCATCGCCGAAACGGCTTTTGTTGCTCCGACCGCACGTCTGCTGGGAGCAGTCACCGTCGGCGAACACTCGAGTATCTGGTATCAGGTGGTGGTGCGGGCCGATATTCATTCCATTCAAATTGGAAGCCGAACCAACATTCAAGACGGGTCCATCCTGCATGTGGCAGATCAGTTTCCATTGTTCATCGGTAATGAAGTGACCTGTGGGCATCGTGCAATCCTCCATGCCTGCTCGATCGGTGATCGAGTATTAATTGGAATGGGTGCAATTATTCTCGATGGCGCCGAAATTGGCCCAGACTGTATTATCGGAGCTCAGGCGCTGGTTACCAAAGGATCGAAAATACTTCCGGGATCACTGGTGATCGGTTCACCAGCTAAAGTGCATCGCTCATTGACTAATCTGGAAATAACTTCGATCGCCTTGCTGGCAGACAAGTATGTGAACGTTGCCGCCTACCATCGTGACCGGCTGAATCAGCAGAAAGTTCAGACGTGCGGAGATCAAAACGCAGAATAGTCGATCGTCTTCAGCCGGCGCAGATCGGCACCCAACCTTGGCACACAGTCAATTAAGGCTCGGGTATAGGGGTGCTTGGGCGTATCCAGCACTGCCTCGGAATCTCCGAATTCCACCAATTTGCCACGAAACATCACCGCCACCTTATCCGCCAGCCCCTGAACGATTCCAAAGTTGTGAGTAATAAGGATGATTGACATGTGGAACCTTCGCTTGAGATCCGCAAAGAGATCTAGAATCTGTCGCTGGATGGTCACGTCCAGCGCTGTAGTTGGCTCGTCCGCCACCAAAACTTTGGGGCGAGCACTTAGCGCCATTGCAATCATAACGCGCTGTTGCATGCCTCCGCTCAATTGATAGGGATAGTCGTGTAGTCGTTTGCTTGGATCAACGATCCCTACCTGATCAAGCCAAAAAGTAACTTCCCGGCGGACCTTTCTGATCTCCGGACGATGGAGACGAATCACCTCGGACATCTGTTCGTAGACGGAAAAAACCGGGTTCAGGCTGGTAGCCGGCTCTTGAAAGATATAAGCGATTTGTTTTCCCCGAATCCTTCGGAGTTCTCCGATGGGTTTGCGTAGCAGCGGCTGCTGATCAAGAAAGACTTCACCCTTCACGATGTGGGCCGGCGGTTGCGGGAGCAACCTGGTAAGCGCAAGAGCGGTCACGCTTTTTCCGCTCCCGCTCTCTCCCACCATGGCGAGAGTCTCCCCGTCCGCTACGGAAAATGATACCGAATCGACGGCACAACTCTGGCCGTGATCATTCCGGAAATTGATTGTTAGGTCGCGAACTTCGAGCATAGCTAAAAAGAAAAGACCAATGACAGAGCGCCGTTAGAAAATTCGCGGCGCGCTGTTCTCAAGCGATCTGCTTTCACGGCCGGATTCATTGGGTTTGACGCATTTCATGGGTTCATTTGTCATCTGTCATTTGTCATTTGTCATTTCTTTTCCCTACCATTCCGCGGTTGAAACTCGGGCTACTGGGTAATAAGAAGCCTACGTGAAATTATTCATTTGGGGCCTCGCGATCGCGCTCTTTGGCGTTGGAATATCGAATGCCCAGCAGAAGGAGCTCGTGATTGGAATGGAGATGAGTTTTCCTCCGTTCGAGATGCTGGACACTAGCGGGCAACCGGCCGGTGTCAGCGTCGAAATGGCTAAAGCCATGGGAAAATACCTTCAGCGGCCAATCCGGTTTGAAAATATTCCCTTCGACGGTCTGATTCCTTCGCTGAAAACCGGAAAAGTCGATCTGGTGATCTCTTCGATGACCGTCACTCAAGAGCGATCGAAGTCGATCGATTTCAGCGATCCCTACCTGAAGATGGGACTGTCGATTCTGGCAAACAAGGACAGTTCGATTCAATCGATCACGGACGTCGATAAGCCAAACATCACGGTTGCGGTGAAAAAAGCGACGACCGGTCACATTTACGCGATCCAGCACTTCCATAACGCAAAAATCCTTATCTTTAGCGACAGTCCGACCTGTGCAACCGAGGTCGCGCAGGGCAAAGCGGATTGTATGATCTACGACCAGATCTCAATCTTTGAGAACTGGCGAAAATACCAGGATTCGACCCGCGCGATTTTGCAACCGTTTCAGACCGAAGAATGGGCCATGGGAATACGCAAGGGTAATGACGAATTGCGCACTCAAGTAAACGCCTTCCTCAAACAATTCAAAGAGAGCGGCGGATTTAATGATCTCGGAAATAAATATATCGGAGAAAACAAAAAGATTTTCCAGCAGATGGGTATCCCCTTCTACTTTTAGTCGGCTAGGTGAAAGTAGTGCGTTCCGCTTCCCGCAAATGGTAATTGGCCGGAGAAGATGACGGCCGGCATTGCCAATAAAAGATCGTAATGAAAAAACAATTTGCCCAGATCAACGGTTACCGCCTCAGCTTTGCTTCAGTAGGAGCTGAAGCCGCTCCGGCGGTGGTGCTCTCTCATGCCCTCGCGACTAAAGCAGAGGTTTGGGGATATCAGCTCCCACTATTGAGCGAGCGTTTCCGGGTAATCCTCTACGATGTACGCGGGCATGGCCAAAGCGAAGCCACGGGCGATAGCTATTCACTGGAGGAGTTGGCAAACGACGTCGTCAAACTCCTCGATTATCTCTCGATCGGACGGACCGCGTTGGTCGGACTTTCGCTTGGCGGAATGATCGGGCAGGTCTTGGCTTTGACGGCGCCGGAGCGCTTGTCGGCTCTTGTGCTTTGCTCGACCGGAAGCGAAGCGACGGAAGCCATGAAAACCAATTTCGATTTGCGGATCGAAGCGGTGCGTCTGAAAGGTCTGGAAAGTCAGGTGGAACCGACGCTTGGGCGCTGGTTTAGCCGCGAGTTTTTGCAGTCAACTCCCCGGACAACCGCCTGGATTGCGGATCTAATTCGTAGTACCTCGCCTGACGGATTTATCGGCTGTTGCCGAGCGCTGCAGAAATTGAATGTCACTGAACGACTGGAGCAGATAAGGATTCCAACGTTGCTAGTTCCCGGAGAGAAGGATCAAGCTTTTCCGCCTTCGGTTGCGGAATCTATTCGGGAGCGAATCGACGGTTCAAGGCTAGAAGTTTTAAGGGGAGCCGCTCATCTCGGAATCGTCGAACAGGTGCATGGGTTTAACGAAATTATTTTACCATTTCTCACTGATCATCTCCTAAATTGAGGATGCGTTTACGCCCGCTCATTCAACCTTATTTGACCACCGCGAACAGGCTACATCTGAGACGATGCAGTGGTCAGGCCAACGGATTGAGTGTTGCTCGCCTCGGTTGGGGGCCCGGAGCAACAGTTGCGGCAATACAGCCACCGAATATCACGATTACTCCGGAAAGATAAATCCAGAATAGCAGAGCCATGATGGTACCAAATGCTCCGTATACGGGATTGAAGGTGATGAATTGCGTCAAATAGAAGCCAAACAGATGTTGGCAAAACTTTAATGCGATCGCGGCAAAAAGCGCAGCGGGCCAGACTTGCTTAAAAGTCGCCGAGCGCCCGCGCGGTGCGAATCGATAGAACATGAGCAAGCAATAGAAAAGAATTAATGTCGGCAGTAGGCTGGTAAAAATTCCGGTCAACCAATCCTGATTCCACCGGATAAGCTCAAGGGTCTTAGTGAGAACGAGCGGAGCAAGTACACCGAGCAAAACAGCGCTCAGGACAATGCCAATCATCAGCAGATTACGCAGCGGGAGTCTCCACCAATCGTAATCTTTTGCGCCCCAGGCCCGATTGATCCCGAGGATGAGCGCCTGGAAGAACCGCAAAGAGCTCCAGACCAACGTCAAAAAACCAACGATTCCGACGCCCCAGCCATGGCGGATCACACCTTCGACGATATTCATGATGACATCTCGATCGCTCTGCTGGAGCGGAGTGTATTCTTCGATTTGGATAACCAACCGACGGGCTGCTTGTTCACGATCACTAACGAACAAGGTCCCGATGGCGACAACCAGCAGGATCAAAGGGAACAGTGAGAAAAATGCATAGTAGGCGAAGGAGGCAGCGCATTGTTCTCCGTTCACTTCGCCGTACCGACCGATGGCTCGCACTAGATTTGTCCAGGTTCGACCAAAAACCGACTTGCACATTCGCAGCATCTGCGACCAGAGTGAGCTTCGTTGCTTCATTGGTAGAGCGCCCGGTACCGATTGGATCGGCAGCGGCCCCCTCAGAATGTTAGTTGTTTAGTCTGATGTCCCCCAAACGGAAACGACTCCGATGGCTGCGATACCTCTTCGGTGGGCTAACGGTCGCCGTCTTGTTGCTCATCGTTTTTTACCAACCGATTCTCTTTGGTCTCACGGAGTTCGTGGTTCAACAGGTAGCCAGATCGCAAAAATTTGCGATCCAGTTTAAAATCCACGGCTCCGTTTTTTCCAACCTGCTCATTCAAGATCTGCACCTTGAGCCGCTTCCGGCGAATCACACGCTGCCGATAGAGAGATTGGATGTCGGCCGATGTTCGGCTCGTTACAGTTTGCTGAGCCTTTTGCAACAAAAGCCCGGCGAAGTGGTGCATCTGATCGAACTGAAGGACGTTAACCTGGTCATTCGGCCGACTCCGCCAACCACGGCGGCTCTCCCGAAAGCGTCTCCGTCTAAAGGCGGTCCGCTTCGAATCTTACCGATCATCCCCCAGAGGATCGACATCAGCAATATCAATATCCAGGTTCGACGTACCGAGGGGGATCTGGTCGTACAAAACTTTGGCATCAATTTGACCGCTAATCGGCCGGGTTCACTGACTTGTGGCGAACTCGCACTCCCGCCGGTAGCCGATTGGAAAGACCTCAAGGCCGGCCTGAAGATTCAGGAGAACGTTCTCCACCTGACCGGACTGTCGCTTTCCCCGTTCCTTGCCATCGACCAACTGACTCTCGATGCGAGCAGTCTTTCCACTGGTAAACTCGTAGGATCAGTCGCCGGAAAGACGTTCGATGCACCACTGCGAATCGATGCTTCGCTCGATTCGCAGGCGACTCAGAATCTTTTGGTCGGAACCATCCAGATTGCTCACCTAAACCTACAACCACTTCAATCGATAATTAATGTACCTATAACCGGATCCATGCCGATCCTGGACCTGTCGATCAATGGTGACCTTGACCATCCCAGATCAATAAATGGTCGAGCTGTTCTGGTGGGTGACAAGATCCGATACCAAGAACAGCAAATTGACGATTTCGATCTGAGAGTCAGCGTCGCCGAAGGAAAGGGAACCATCGATCGATGCCTGCTCAACGCCGGATTGAATCGAGTTTCTCTTGGCGGGAACTTTCTCCTGCCAACGCATGCAGACACTTTTATCGACGAATTTGTTGCTCATGTCGGTATCGCAGCCATGCTCCTGGACCCGGCCAGATTCCTTCCCGGACTTCAGTTTAATGGTTTGATCGCCGGCAATGCCGAAATTGCGGGCGGAAACGCCTCCACCACAATCCATCTGTTCAATGCCGGACTGAAGCAGGCGAGCATTGCCGTACCACGAAGCGAAGCAACCATCTGCGCGGTTGCGCGGTTACCTTTGCCGGAAGACTTACGCTCAGATCTTGCTGCGGTGGTCGATGTTGGAGTAAGCGACGCAAAAATCGAACTTGCTAGCATCGAAAAAATAGGAGCGGTCATCCAGCTACAGGACGGCAAATCGAATGCCAATGTCGAGTTAAGTTCCGGAAAGAGCAACGCCCAGCTCCACGCTGAATTACCGCTGCCGATGCCAGGCGCGACACCGGATCTAAAACGACTCGAAGCCAAAGTTAAGTTTCATCTCGGTTCGATCGCGGATTTCGTTCGGGAACCCCAGCTTAATGGCTCGTTCATTGGAGATGGCGAAATTACGCTACGGAATGGTCAGCCAGTGGGCAGTGTCCAATTTAACGGCGATAACCTGCGCTACGGTGAGTTCGCTCTGCAGCGAATAACGATGAACGCAAATGCCGCGGATGGAGGCTTTAAGATTCAGCAGCTACACGCCGCCGTCGACGATTCTAATTACTTGGAGGCTAGCGGAGAGGTCAAGCTTACTGAGACCTATCCGTACGAAGGAACGGCAGTGATACGTCTGACTGATTTGTCAAAGTTGGAGTCCTTGCTTACCAGTCTTCGGCAACCGGCAGGCTTGCGCGGCAACTTCGAAATGACGGCAAAGGCGAATGGTGATATCCGGCAGCGCGTGCCGCACGCCGAGATGGAGGCCAACGGTCACGATATCAATTATCGCGGACTACCGGTGCAGAACCTCAATCTGAAAGCTAAAACCGAACAGGAGAATGCGACAATCGAATCCGCTCAGATCACTTTCGATCCGCACAACTCTCTTGATCTAAACGGTATTTTGAACCTCAATGCACCTCTTCACTACAACGTTTCCGGACAGATACAATTGGATGATCTCCGAGTATTTGATTCTTTTTTAAAAACGACCGGACCAGAATCGAACATCGCAGGCCGCCTGAGCGCTCGATTTTCCGGGAATGGAGAGCTCAACGACAATCGTATCACTGAGGCCCAACTCAGCCTCATCGGCACACAAATCAGATATCGCGGGTTGAGTCTGCAAAGCACAGAAGTGAGCGGGTCAGTAAAGGACAATCTACTCACCCTCCCAACGATGAGAGTGATCGCCGACCGGAACAACTCGATTAATCTAAGCGGCCGAGGGCAGCTGGCCGAACCGTATGAATATGAAGGCGATGCAAACGTCGATTTGAAGGATCTCCATTTTCTTGACCCGCTGCTCAAATCATTTGGCCAGGACGTCGGACTCGGAGGTAGACTGAACCTGACTTGGTCTGGTAAAGGTCAACTAAAGAATTCGGTTGGCAGCGCACAATTGCACATCTCCGACCTTGAGGTGAAAGGGACAAAAGGAATCAAAGCCGATCTCGAAGCGTCTTATGATGGAATGAAGGCAGAGGTGACTCGCTTCCAGGTACTCTCGCCGGTGGCGAACCTGGACACGACTGTGCGGTTTAGTCCCGAGCTTTTTGAGATCCCTCATCTGGAGGTGCGGAAGGACCAAAACCTGATGACTGGTTCTGCCAGTATTCCGCTTGATTTGAGCCAGAAGAAGCTCCCGATTGCTTTAGATCGACCTCTTTCAATCGATCTTGTCGCGGACAAAATTTCTCTGGGTGGTTTTCAGGCGCGCAACCCGCCGATCACAGGCAACGCCGGACTGACGGTAAAGGCGAGCGGGACGTTAAAAGATCCGACGATCCAAATCAAAACCGGCCTCACCGATCTCCGGTCGCCGACGGCTTCCGGTTTCTCAGCAGCAAACGGCGATTTTTCCTTAGTGCTAGCAAATAAGGTGTTGATAGTGGACGGCCATTTTCAACAACCGGAAATCCAGCCTTTGCAGGTCCAAGGAAAACTGCCGTTGGATATCGCCCAGGCGCTAGACAGCGGGAAACTTCCTTTGAATACTCCCATTGCCCTTTCGGTTCACTGGCCGGAAACGAATCTACAATTTGCGCGAAAGCTGACGCCCCTCATTCGGGTCCTCGAAGGACGAGTCGCCATCGACGCGAATGTTGCCGGGACCCTTGAAAAACCTGAGATCAGCGGGGCGATATCGGCAAACGTAAATCGGTTTCGCGCTGCCACGGATGTCGTTCCACCGATCTCGGATTTCGCGGTAAACCTCAATTTTCGAGATAACCATCGAGTGACATTTGACCGGTTCAATGGATTGGCCGGCGGCGGACCTTTCTCTTTGACCGGTTCGATCGATCTCGCCCAGGGCACAAATCCTCAATTTGATCTCGCTTTAACCACTCGGAAGTTCCTGCTTACTCGGAGCGATAATATCATCGTACGATCCAACATCGATCTGACGGTTCGAGGACCGCTTTCCACATTGGAGATCGCCGGAAAGGTCGGCCTCATTGATAGCCGATTTTTCCAAGACATCGATATCTTACCGCTTAATCTACCCGGCCGGCCGGCACCTCAACCGCCTTCAGTTCCCCCGCCCAGCAGCGTCTCAATATCGACTCCCCCAGTGCGAGACTGGAAATTCAACGTAAAAGTGCAAACCGACCAGCCATTCTTGATTCAGAGTAACCTCGCTCGTGGCCAAGTGACTGTCGATTTGCAAGTTGGGGGCACTGGCCTTCAGCCGACGGTTACCGGATTCGTTCGCGTAGATCAGTTGACGGCGTCCCTTCCATTCAGCCACATGGATATCACCAATGGTTATATCGATTTCTCTCCCGGCGGTAATCCGTTGAATCCTTCCTTCAATATTACCGGTGTTTCGCTGATCCGCGATTACGAAGTCCGAATGCGAGTTTTTGGCGACGTGTCCAATTTTCAAATCTTGTTCGACAGCAGTCCGCCGTTGGCTCAGGGGGATATCGCTACACTTCTCGCGACGGGCTCGACGACGTCGGAGTTTGTCCAGGACCCAACCCTTCTAGCTGGGCGCGCCTCCTTCATCCTCGCCCAACAACTACTCACGAAGGTCTTCAAAGTCCGACCCAATGCCCAGCAACAATCCTATTTGGAACGTTTGCAGGTCGATATCATTCCCGGCGACCGTCCCGGTACGCAGGATATCAGTGCAAGATTTAATTTAACCAACAACTGGCAGTTGATCGGAGATTTTGGCCAAGCAGGTGACGTAAGCGGGCGTCTGCGATATCTCATCCGGTTCCGATGAAGTGTCTTGTTGCCGCTGCGCTCGTTGAGATGGTGATCGCGGCGAGCGCTTGCGGACAAGCGCCGCCGCCAGGTTCGACACCGAAGCCGGCGGAACAAGCGGCCACCACCGTGCAGATGCAGGCAACTCCTCCACCGGAAACTGCCTCGAGAGTACATTTTTTTGGGAATCGCAGTTTCACTGAGAAAGATCTGCGCGACGCTGTGGCCGATCCTTTGCAGCAAATTCGCAGCGAAGGTCTCAGCCTGCCGCTGGCGGACGATACCGCCTACTATGTCGGTCTCTTTTACCGACGACACGGCTATCCGGTCGTGGATGTGAAATACAAGATCTCGGATAACGGCGGAAGTTTGGATCTGTATATCACTGAGGGACCGTACTACGACCTGGGAGACATCTATTTCAAAGGAGACAACACGTTCCCTCCTGATGTGCTGAAGGACTATATGATCGGCACTACTCGAGCGCGGGTGTCGCAGTTCCAAAAAAACTTGCCTTACGTGGAAGCGGACCTGGTAACTGGCACTTCGCTTGTCCAGGGTTACTACATATCCGAGGGCTTCCCCAAGGTCCAGATCGTGAAATTGGAGACGCACCCGGACGAAGCACGCCATGTGGTAGACGCAACCGTCATTATCGTTGAAGGTCCGAGATATTTCTTTGGGCCGATCACCTTCAAAAATGATCCCGAAATCCCAATGGCCCAATTTCAGGCGAAGCTTTCCTCGCTCACCGACCGGCCGGCTCCCTACTCGGAAGCAGAGCTGGTCAATTTGCAGCGCGATCTGGTGTTTATCTATAAAACTGCGGGTCATTTCGCTGCCGTTGTAACTGTCGAGCCTGACTTTGCTCGAGTTGGAAAAGGCGGCCGGGTTCCGATCTCGGTTCATTCCACCCCAGGACCGACCTACCGGTTCGGGAAAATTGTGGTGGAGCAAAGACCCAAAGCTCGGCTAAAACCCGATTTTTTACCTAACCGCTTCGCGGAGCTTCAAGGACAGATTTATAACCCAAAATCTCTTCAGACCCTGAACACTGCGATGGTGCAAACGGGATTATTCGATACCCTCGGAATCCAAGAAATTGCTGAACCAGACGACACCATTACGCTCTCCATCACTCCTTGGGAAGCCAAGGCGAAAGAATTCAGTGTTTTCGGCGGCTACCGCACCTTTGATGGGCTCATTTTCGGCGCCGGCTATACCAACCGGAACATTTTGGGCGAAGGCCAGATTTTTACCGTCTCAGCCGAATACACGGCGCGAGGCCCTGACGGTAAGATCGCTTATGAGGACCCCTGGTTCCTGAATACGAAAAATCGTTTTCGCGTCGTTCTGGGAATTGAGGATAAGACAGTTCAAGGATACTCCTACGCGAATACCTACGGCCAGATCTCACTCACCCGGAAGTACGCAACTCATTTTGAAAGCGGGGTATTTGCTGAATTCAAGAGTGTGAGCTTAAGCGATGTCACAATCGATCCGGCCAGTTTGGTCGGTCCGACGACCTACCAAATCGGGACTGCGGGGATCACCCAGACGATCGATTATCGGGATAGTCCATTAAATCCCCATCACGGTTGGATCCTCGCGCTGACCGGTTCCATTTCCGAACCGTTCCAAAATGCCAGCAGCTATCTTCAGTTTAGCGAACGGTTTTCGTACTATCAATCGATCGGCAAAGGTCTGTTGGCTTTCGGAGTCCGCTTTGGGTTCATTGCACCATCTTCAGGAGGGACCATCGGAGTGCCGATCCAGGAACGTTTTTTCAGTGGCGGTGACGACACCGTGCGCAGCTTCGCCGAGCGAGAACTCGGTATGAGAGATCGCAACAATAATCCGATCGGAGGTCTGACCCGCTCCATATTCAACGTAGAATATGATCACCCGATTGTAGGAGATCTGGTCGGTGCCGTATTCTTTGACGCCGGCGGCCTCGGCACTTCCCCCTTCGCTTCGTTTAGCACCGGAATCGGTGCGGGCTTACGTTACAATCTGCCGGTCGGCCCGCTGCGGGTCGACTACGGGGTGAATCCATCTCCTCGCGCCAATGAAGATTTCGGCGCTTTCCATCTCAGTTTTGGATTCGCGTTTTAACCGAAGCGGCCTGAGATGTAATCTTCCGTCTGCTTTTGCGCGGGATTACTAAAGAGCTTGTCGGTCGTATCATACTCGATCAGTCGACCTAAATAGAAGAAGGCGGTAACATCGGAGCAGCGAGTCGCTTGCTGCATGTTGTGGGTAACGATAACGATGGTGAACTGGTCTTTGAGACCAAAAATCAGCTCTTCGACCTTTGCAGTCGCAATCGGATCAAGCGCGGAACAGGGCTCATCCATTAAAATTACCCGTGGCTTCACCGCGATAGCTCGAGCAATACAAAGCCTTTGTTGCTGACCCCCAGACAAACCGAGGGCACTCTCATGCAGTCGATTCCTGACTTCCTCCCACAGAGCAGCTCCGCGAAGACTTTCCTCGACTGTCTGGTCGATTACTTTTTTGTTTCGCACCCCTGCAATGCGCAGACCGTAAGCGATGTTTTCGTAAATAGTTTTGGGAAAGGGATTCGATTTCTGAAAAACCATTCCCACTCTTTTCCTTAACTCGATCACATCGACTTCTGGTGCATTGATATTCGTCCCGCCGATGCGGATCTCTCCCGCAGTGACCTTGGCATGATCTATCAGATCGTTCATTCGATTCAGGCAGCGCAACAGAGTCGACTTACCGCAGCCGGAAGGGCCAATGAACGCCGTGACCTTTTTCTCAGGGATGGAAAATTTAATCCCATGCAACGCCTTCGAAGCGCCATAGTGAAAATCGACGTGATCTATTTCGATCACCGGTTTGCCCGGAATATCAGGCTCAGTATTGCTCGGTGCCGGCGTCAACTGAACGGCTTCGCCAGTCTTTCGACCTGGTCGTACATCTGTTTTGGCAGATTCCATAACGGGTTTCGGGGCAATGGTTGGCTAAGCAATAAACGGTTTAGTCTCGCAGAAAATTCTCAAGTCGCAATTCGTGAGCGGGGATTGTCTCATGGTCCATCTGCTGAATAAATCCAAAAAGGCCGACCCGGCGGTTTCGGCCACCGGGTCGCGTAAATATTTACGACTAAGCAACTTCTGACGGTTAGAACTTCAACAGTGCGTCCACGCGGATGTAATGCCAGCTGTTGTCGTCGGCAATACCGGAGCCGCGAGTGGCTTGGCCTCCGTAGAGGTTTGTCAAATTCCAATCGATGCGCCCACTCACTCCCAAGATGAAGAAGTCAGTCACGCTATAGCTGATTCCCATGCCGAAGCCTTGGAAATTCAAACGCGCATTCATCGCGTCATC
>WNFQ01000320.1_pt1 | contig 31524 bp, 25 predicted proteins | sample 5400171 | NCBI WGS metagenome assembly WNFQ01 (sample SAMN13153356, study PRJNA577476) | soil metagenome | isolation source: 20 cm soil under Madrone tree | place: USA:California | collected 2016-06-14
AGACCCGACGTGTAGGCCGCTCGTTCAGAAGATCCCAGCGCATAACAATTACGGCCGAGGACAGAGTGGCGAAACGGCCACCAGACGAACGCGATGGTCGCCAACAGCAAGAGAAAGGTCGTTGGGACGCCCCCCAGGTCATACGTCAGAGCGTTGCTCAGATCTTCATTGACGCTGCCGCCCGGGCTGGGCCGCAACCAGAGAGCAATCCCGAAATAGATCGCGCCGGTCGCCAAGGTTGCGATGATCGGCTGGATCCGGCCGAGAACAACGATCATGGCGTTGATGACCCCGGCAAGAAGCCCGCTCGCAAGTACCGCCACGGCTCCCAGAGCGGTCTGAACAGGTGAACCGTTCAAAACCACCGAAGCCAGACAGGAGGCCATCGTCATAACCATTCCGACCGACAAATCAAAACCGCCGGTCAGAATCACCAGGGTTTGGGCAATGGCGACATACGCCAGAACGGCGCCTTTGTTGGAGACGGATGTCAAGACGTTCGTGGACAGCCCGTTCGATTGCTGCGAGGCAAACAGGATGAACATGATGGCGAACACCAGGAGGCTCAGCGCCGGTCCGGCGTTGCGTTTCCAGAACCGGTTGAGATTCTGCCAAGCTGACGTTTTTGGCCGGCTGGTCTCCAGCGACTTGCTGCTGGACTCCGTTGCCGCACTGCTCTCGCCCAAATTGAGCGAGGCAGTAATCAAGTTGTGCTCGTTCAGATCGGGGCCGCTAAGTTCGCGAACAAATTTGCCTCCATAACAGACTGCGACCCGGTCGCACATGCCGATCAGTTCTTCGTAGTCGGTTGAATAAAAGAGAATGCCAATGCCGCTCTGCGCCAACTCGCGCATCAGCCGGTACAACTCCTGTTTGGTGCCGACATCGATGCCCCGGGTTGGATCGTTCAAGAGCAGGATTCTTGGATTCTTCAGCAACCACTTCCCGATAACGACCTTCTGTTGGTTACCTCCGGATAATGTTCTTACCGGAGCGGCAAGGTCATTGGCCCGAATTTGCAGTTTAGCGACAGCTTGATCAGTAGCCGACCCCTCCCTGGCTCGATCGATGATGCCGAATTTACTGAGGTCCGGCGCAGCTGCGAGAACCAGATTATCCTCAATTGACATCGGCAGGAGCAACCCCTGGGTTTGCCGATCCTGGGGAATGAGCGCTAAACCTATCTTGCGCGCTTTGGCCTGCCGCGGGTGTCCGATCGTAAAGCGCCGGCCGTCAATGAAAACCTCGCCCCCAAGCCCACGGAGCACACCGAACAGCGCCAGTAGCAGCTCGCTTTGGCCTTGGCCATCCAGGCCTCCGAGGCCGACGATCTCCCCAGGGGCAAGCCGAAGGGATATACCGTGAAGAACGTTACTCCAGGTCAGGTTCTTGATTTCCAGCAGAGGCCCGGCTTGACGTTTTTGTTGCGCAGAGTCGACCCGAGTTACCGAGCCGCAATTCGTATCAGTCTTCGCCGGATAGGCTCTGGCCAGTTCGCGTCCGATCATCATCGGCACAATCTCTTCCGTCGTCCGGCTGGCCATCGGGAAAGTGTCGATATGTTTGCCGTTCCGGAACACCGAACAGGTATCGGCAAGAGCCGAGATCTCCGGCATACGATGAGAGATGTAAAGCACCGCTAAGCCTCGGTCGCGCAGTTCGCGGATAATTCGGTAGAGCTGCTCCACGTCTCTCGCGGTAAGAGCGGACGTGGCTTCGTCCATGATGATGAGGCGCGGATTACGAACGAGCGCCTTCGCAATCTCGACCATCTGTTGGCGGGAGAGCGGAAGATCCTTGACTCGCTCGTCCGGATGAATATCCGGGCAACCAACCTGGCGTAGGACTCTCTCAGCAGTTCGCCGTTGGCGGCGTCGATCGATCAATCCGAAATGTCTGGGCGGGTCGGCGATCGAAATATTGTCCGAGACGGAAAGGTCCGGCAGGAGCGACAATTCCTGAAAAATGCAGGCTATGCCCAGCCGGGCCGCCTCAGCCGGAGAAGCGAACTGCACCGGCTGATCCTCCAGATAAAGCTGACCTTCATCTGGCCGGACGACGCCAGCGATAATCTTCATTAAAGAGCTCTTGCCGGCGCCGTTCTCGCCGGCCACGGCGTGAATGGTGCCGAGTGAGCAGGCGAAATCGACGTTCGACAGCGCAGTCACACCGCCGTAACGCTTAGTGATCCCTTGCAAACGCAAAAAGGGTCTGCGTACCGGCTCGGTCATTCGGGAAAAATAAGTGCTGGCTCTGCAGCCCTCGCATCAGGCTTTCCCCGCGCGAGGGCGCGTTCGAGTGTGGCGGATTAGTTGTTGGTCTTGGCTGCGTTCATCAGTTTGCCCGCATCGAGCGTGATATTGCACTGTGGGAATCCGCTGGCGACAAAGAAGTCGTCCGAGAGATCTGGAAAATAGTCCACGCCCGGCTTCATATTTGTGTAGTCAACCTCCGGGATCGGTGCGGAGATATATTGGGGCAGACTGTTACCCTGGAGCGCAGCGAGCGCCGCCTTGAGCGAGATGGCAACGAGAGCAGGCGACTGACCGTAAGACCAGCCTTTCAAGCCTTCCTTGGCGTGCTCGGCAATCAACTTCCGGAAACCGTTTTCGGCTTCGCCGGCTACGGGAATGAAAGGATTCTTGGCATCGATCAGTGCGCGCACGGCTCCAGTGGTACCGCCCTGGCAAGTCATGCCATCGAACTTGCCGTGCACCGCGATGGCATCGGCCACTGCCTTCTGGGCGGTGCCGTCATCCCAGTTCCCGACCACCTCGACGGATTTAATGTCTTGCTCTTTGTCAAGGATCTCGCGCAACCCTTTGTGGCGTTCAAGATCAACGGGATTGCCAGCGACGCCACGGACCTCGACAATGTTCCCCTTGTTGCCCATTTCCTTCAACATCCAGCGACCCATCTTACGACCGACCTCGTACTGATCTTCGTTGACCGCCACGATTTGATCGCTGTCGATCGTATTATCGTACGAAATCAGGAGCACGCCAGCTCGCTTAGCTCGTTCAACGACCGGCTTGAAGGCGGTAGGGCTGACTGCATTGATCAGGACCACGTCGTAGCCAGCGTTGATGAAGTTATCAACCGCCCCTATCTGCGCCGCGACATCGGTGCCGGTACTGACGATTTTCAATTCTTTGATCAAAGGTTTGATCTCCGGATCTTGGGCGTAGGCCTCCAGGCATTTGATCATCTCGATGCGCCAGGTGTTGCCAATGTAACCGTTGGCCAGAGCGACCCGGTACGGAGGTTTCTTGGCTTTAAACTGCAGCATTTTTGTCTGAGGAGTAAACGGTTTGAAACAATCCGCAGCAGAAGCGTCCGCGGCTCGGACCGGAGTACCGAACCCAGTCAGAGCGACCGCGCAGGTCACAGCGGCGAGGGAGGTTCGTTTGTTCATAGTATGTAGGTTGATAGAGGGATCTGGCGAAGGGTGGCCTGGCGGCTGCCTGCTTCGGTCAGGAACGCTAAGCATTTACTAGCACAACACAAGACGATCTTCTGAACCGGAGTTAGCAAAGGGTCACATCGCGGCATAGCCTCAAGCAAAGTGAGAGGTGAGAGGTGACTCACGCATGCCGACTTGTCCGACGGAGCCTTTGTCCGATCATTGAACTCCGGCTACCGGGTTCTGCGAAGTCGGACGCCTTTCCCGATGCCGAGTTGACCAGGTAGGGCTGTCGCTCCGCGGCCGCCAAATTGATTAGCCATTGCCTTGCCAGGCTTGGTCAGGTGACACCAAATTCTAAATTCCAGATTCTTGATTCTCCATATATTTGTCCTGATAACGACAAACACTACGATGAAACCTTATCTTACCATGGTCGGAGTTCTTCTTGCCGGGCTTAACGGCCTGCTCCTTCTTCCGGCCACCAGGGCCTACACCGTTCCGGTCGCAGCGATAGGCCTCGTGCTGGCACTTCTGGTCGTGGCGCTTTCCCTTGTCGGAAGCAAGAGCAGTGCGGTTTCCGAGCCCGCTCCGGCTCAGGCCACAGTTTCGCCTCCGCCGCCGGTGACAGTCCAATCTCCACCGCCGGCCATGAACCAGGCCGAAGCGGAAGTTGTGGCATTCTTCGCCCTTCTTCAGGAGAAGGGTCGCTTAGTGGATTTTCTGATGGAGGAGCTCACCGCGTACGACGATGCGCAGGTCGGAGCAGCCGCGAGGGTTGTTCATCAGGGGTGCCGGCAGGTTTTGCAGGAGCATTTCAAGATCGCTGCGGTCTCCGAGGCTGAAGAAGGTTCCCAAGTCACCGTGCCGGCCGGATATTTCGTGGACGAGTACCGGTTCGTTGGGAAACTCAGTGGCGCGCCTCCTTTCGCAGGAAAACTTATCCATAAGGGCTGGAAAACCGAATCCGTGAAACTCCCGCGAATCGTCCAAACCGATGATAAACGCCTGCCGGTGATCGCGCCTGCAGAGGTCGAACTGAAGTGATCCGCCCGCACCTCGACTCCGAAGTGCTGCTTTTTTCATGATCTGGACCTTTTCTAATCTGTGTTAATCTGTGAAATCTGTGGATCCTAGTTGGGAATCTGGGTTAAAATGAGCGCACGATTTAGTCTGGGGATCGATCTGGGTACCAGCAACAGCGCGGTTGCACTCGAGGATTTCGACAACGGCCGCACCGCGATCGTTGAGATAACCCAGCTCCTTGGTCCCAACAAAGTCGGGGAAAAGCCGACGCTACCTTCGGCGCTTTACATTCCGCATCCGGAGGAATTTCCGGAGGAAAGCTTGCGGATGCCGTGGTCCAAGAACGTGGGCGGCCCCATCGTGGGCCACTTCGCGCGCGATCACGGGTCTCTGATTCCGGATCGTCTAGTTACCTCGGCGAAGTCGTGGTTATCGAACTTCCACATCGATCCGAAGAAACCGGTCCTGCCATGGAAATCCGATGTTGAGAAGCTTTCCCCATTCGAGTGTTCGCGACTGTATCTCGAGCATATCAAAGAAGGGTTCCTCTACGCGGAACGCGCACAAGGTCGCGCGTGGAATATCGACGAAGGCCAGATCGTTCTTACTGTTCCCGCATCCTTCGACGAAGTCGCGCGGAATCTCACGGCGGAGGCTGCCGATGCGGCGGGCTTTGGGAAGGTGGTGCTCCTCGAGGAGCCCCAGGCAGCCTTTTATGCATGGACCGCCCAGGTCGGCCGCGACTGGCGGAACCAGGTCAGCCGGGGAGATATCGTCCTGGTTTGCGACATCGGCGGCGGCACGGCCGACTTCAGCCTGATCGCCATTTCTGAAAAGGATGGCAACCTCGAGGTTGAACGGATCAGCGTCGGCGAACACATCCTTCTGGGCGGTGACAACATGGATCTGGCACTCGCATATACGCTCCAAGCGCAACTGGAAGACGCCGGGAAGCCGATCGACTCGTGGCAGTTGTTGGCGTTAATCCATGCTGCTGCCAATGCCAAGGTCAATCTGTTCACCGACGTGTCGCTCAACCAAGTCTCGATCGCTGTCCCGTCTCGAGGGTCGAGCTTGCTCGCCAAGACCCTCTCAACCACGCTGGACCGTGCTACGGTTGAACAGGTGGTTTTGGACGGTTTTTTCCCGCTCACCAAGGTCACCGATTTGCCACAGGAATCCCGGGGCGCCGGCCTCCAGGAGTTCGGTCTGCCCTATGCGTCGGACCCGGTTATCAGCAAGCATCTCGCCCGGTTTTTATCGCGAAGCCTAATCAACGTGAAGGCCAGCGAAGCGTTAACCTCGCTGCTTAGTTCTCGCCCGGAAGCGCTCGAAGGCGAGTACCTGAAACCGACGGCTATCCTTTTTAATGGGGGTGTATTCAATGCAGCGCCGATCAGGAAGCGAGTGCTCGATCTGCTCGCTTCGTGGAACAAAGACACACCAGTTCGAGAGCTTGAAGGATATCAACCGGACCTTGCTGTCGCTAAAGGAGCTGCGGTATACGGGCACAATCGCGCTACCGGACAGGGGATTCGTATCAAGGCAGGCACCGCGCGGTCATACTACATTGGGTTGGAATCCTCGATGCCCGCGATTCCGGGATTCAAGCCACCAATCAAAGCCCTTTGCGTCGTTCCGCAGGGCATGGAGGAAGGCACCGAATTCGTGATCGAGGGCCGGGAGTTCGGATTGATGACCGGCCAGCCAGCGGAGTTCCGCTTTTTCGCATCTGAGGTCCGCAGCGGGGACGCACCTGGTCAGATCATCCCGAACGCCGAACGCGAACTCGAAGAGACCAGTAAGATCGAAGTGACGTTGCCGGCGGTTGAAGGATTCCCCGAGGGTCAAGCGATCCCGGTCGTTATCAATCCGGTTGTCACTGAGCTTGGAAACCTTGAGCTCTGGATGAAGCACAGCGGATCAGACCGCCGCTGGAAGGTCGAGTTTCAAGTGCGGATGGAGTGAGACCGCAAGGGGAGAGGGCGAATGGGCGAGTGGCGAGAGGGCTAATGGGCGAGTCGGCGAGTCGGCGTTGTCGATGGCGCTGGGAGCGTAGACAACGGCCCGAACGGCCAAGAAAAGATAGCCCAGGCTTTAGCCTGGGTAGCTCGCCCCCAACGGTTATAGCTGCTGTAGGGGCGGGAGCTAGCGGACCGGAAATGTGAAACGACGTAACGTTTTTTTGACAAGCGCGATATCGAAGATTGATCGGCGCATGGGCTTCTTCCGCCCTCACAGGGCTTAACGAGTTTCTTTGGCCAACCCAGGCTAAAGCCTGGGCTATGTTTTCCTGGCCCTTCGGGCCGTTGTCTACGCTATCGGCTATCGTCTATCGATGTGTTGACGCGCGTGGGCAGCCGTTGGACAGCTTAATTCGGTGCGCGAATTGAAAGACAAACAATATTTTCTCAATTTTACCTCAGAAAATCGCTCTACGAAGCGGAGCTTAAGGAGCCTGTCGTCATCGGCGCGCCCTTTTGCCCATTAACCCGCAAACGATCTGCCTTGCTCTCGAAATCCGACAGGCTCCTATGACGCACGCGAAATACAGCATTGGCATCGATCTCGGCACGACGAATTGTGCCATGGCGTTCGAGGCGCTTGATAGCGACGCCTCGCATAGTGAGGTGTTCCTCATCCCTCAGTGGGAGACCCTCACACGATTCTCAGAGGAAGCGACTTTGCCTTCCTTTCTTTACCTGCCGCACGAACACGAACAGATCCTGGGACAAGGTACGAGGCCGCAAGAATGGGTTCCAGGCCGTATCGCGAGAAAACAGGTAGCCGAATCACCCGGGCGCGTAGTGCACTCTGCCAAGTCATGGCTCTGCCATCATGCGGTGGATCGCGACGCGCCGTTTCTGCCATGGAGATCGGATGAGATCCCGGTGGAAAAGCGGATTTCGCCGCTCCGGGCGTCCGCGCTTCTGCTCGAGTACCTGCGCGCCGCGTGGGAAGCGAAGTTCGCCGGTGAAGGACACCGATTCGACGCCCAGGAAATTACCATCACTGTTCCGGCGTCCTTTGATGCTGTCGCCCAGCGGCTTACCATGGACGCCGCGCGCGAAGCTGGCTTTCCCGGAAACGTCCGCCTTTTGGAAGAACCGCAGGCCGCATTTTATCGGTGGCTCGAGCATCATGGCGCACCGGCGGACATTTGGACCCAGCTCCCGGGGGGCGGCACCCATCATCTCGTAGTCATTGATATCGGTGGCGGCACGTCCGATTTCAGCCTTTTCGAGATCAACCGGCAAAGCGGAACAGCCGTTCCACACATTAGACGAATCGCCGTCAGCGACCATCTCTTACTCGGAGGTGATAACATCGATCTCGCGCTTGCGCATCACATCGAATCACAGGTGGCGGACGAACCGCTTTCAGTTACTCAACGGAGTTTTCTCGTGGCGCGTTGCCGCGAGTTGAAAGAGCGCTGCCTGGCCGATGCGTCCGGTCAGGTTTTTTCGGTATCCATTCCAGGACACGGATCGAGCCTGCTCGGTGGCACTCTCTCCGGGCAGATCGAGCGAACGGAGATAGAATCGATTGTACTGGACGGCTTTTTCCCCGAATGCGCTGCGGAAGACCGGCCCGCACGGACGCAGGCAGGACTGAGAGAGTGGGCGCTTCCCTATGCGGCGGACAGCGCGGTTACGCGCTATCTCGCCGACTTTCTACGCGGCCGGCCCCGAGTAGACGCCATCCTTTTCAATGGCGGAACACTCGCTCCCGAGTCGTTGCGCTCCCGGTTGCAACAACAGATCATGCAATGGCAGGGAGGCGCCGCACCGCGAATACTTCACAACCCGGAGCCAAGTCTCGCGGTTGCACGAGGAGCCGCTCGCTTTGGGAGCATCGTGCATCACCGAGCGCGGCGGATCGAGGCCGGTGCGGCCCGCGCAATCTATTTGGAAGTCCATCAACGATCGCCGAAGGAAAAGAACGGACCCGCCCTGGTATGTATTCTGCCCCGGAGCGCGGCTTCCGAAGAAGAGTTTCGGGTTACTGAACTCGGGCTCGAACTCCGCGTGAACCGTCCAGTCCGGTTTCAGCCGTATTACTCGACTAGACGCGACAAGGACAAGGCCGGCTCTCTAGTGACATGGAACGAGACCGACTTTCATCGGCTTCCTCCGCTCCAGAGCACGGCCAAACTTGCCGGAGGACGTCCAGAAGACGATCGGGTGCCAGTAACTCTGACCGCCCGGATGAATGAACTCGGTTTGCTCCAGGTCGCCTGCGTTAGCGCCGATCCGAGCCAACGCGAATCGTGGCCGCTCGAGTTTAACCTGCGCCAACCCGAACCGGGCGACACCGAACAAATCGACGATGATACAACCGTCCCCGTCGGCGTTGATCCGGCCCGGTTGGATGCCGCTCGGGCCCGCATTAAGGCGGTCTTTGCCCGGCCGCTTGATCGGCGCGACAAACTCACGGCCACCAACCTACTCCAGAGCCTTGAGAAAATCCTTGGACTGCCCAAGGCCAATTGGAACTGGGTGCTCATTCGCTCGCTCTGGCCGGCGCTGTACGAGTCGATCCCCTGCCGCAAACAATCGGTTGAACATGAAGAAGCCTGGCTGATCCTTGCTGGGTTTCTTCTTCGCCCCGGATTCGGCGCCCCTGGGGACGGAGTCCGGATCGACGAACTCTGGCGACTTCATGCGGACGGACTCGCCTACCCAGGCAAACGCATCCAGCTTCAGCAATTTATTCTCTGGAGACGGGTCTCTGGCGGGCTGAGCGCTGAACGACAGGAGACGATTCTGACGGCGGAACTGCCAAAACTGCGTGCTCAAAAAAACCTGTCACCTGAGCTCGTCCGTCTCGCTGGATCGCTCGAAAGAATCAATCCAGTCGCGAAAGCCGAGCTCGTTGCTCTTTTTCTCCCGACCGTCCACGAACTTGCCAGCACGAAGCAACATTGCTCTCCCTATCTCGTCGCGCTCGGACTTCTCCTCAATCGCACTCCACTCTATGGCGGTCCTGAAACTGTCGTTGGGGCGGACCACGTCGAACAGGCGTTCGAGACCCTGTCTGATCTTGATTGGACCGAGCCTGAACTGGCCGAGATCCAGACCCTTTTTTTGCGCGCCGCGCGCATCGTGGACAATCCGCGAGTCGATTTGCCGAAATCTCTCCGTCAGAAAATAGCTTCGAAACTGGAAAAATCCGGTATCGCCCAATTAAAGCTGCGAAGCCTTCACGCGTTCGTTCCGGTTGCCGGACTCGACCGCAGCAGCCTCTTCGGCGAATCGCTACCACCCGGTCTCGTCATTGCTGGCCAATGACAAATAGCCAATAGCGAGCGAAACGCATAGCCAATCGCCGATAGCCGATAGCGAGCCCATGATCCCATTTGCTATCGGCTATCTGCGATTGGCTATGCGTTTCGCTCGAGATCATCGACGCGGACTGTGTGGTAGGAAACTTCGCCAAGAGCAATTGCGATATTCATAATGAGCATGACTCCAATTAAGATTACCGAGGCCGGTTTCATGGAGGCTCCCAATCCAGGCATTATTTGATCTCGAAGATGACCTCCACCACGACAGGCGTGCCGATCGGCAGACTTTGAACACCGTACACCATCCGCGCATGACCGTTTTCGGTGCCGAACAGTTGAACGAACAGTGGGAGCACCAGGCCGAGTTCGCGCAAGCGCGAACCCGGTTTTGCGACGGTGGGACTATTACCGACCGGCATGGACCCCTCCATCCACTCGGATGTTTTCGCCCGTTACGAACGTGGCGTTCTGGAGATAGAGCACCGCGTCGACGACGTCAGAAATTTCACCCATCCGAGCGAGCGGATGAAACTTCGCCAGCGCCGCATGATTATCCTTGGCGTGCAACGGCGTGTCGATGTTGCCGGGCGACACCGTGTTGAACCGGATATTGTTCGCCGCGTACTCCAGCGCCAACGCCTTGCTCACAGCCGGCATCGGCGACTTCGACAGCACCGCCAAAAGTGCGGGCACGGCGCCGCTCGGTTGATCCGCCAGGACCGCCGAGATGTTCACCACATGCCCCGAATTTTGCTTCTTCATCTGCGGAATCACCTGCTGCGACATGTAGAAGAAGCTGGCGACGTTGGTATTCATCACCAGATTGTAGTCTTCTTCGGTGTAGTCGGTGAATGCCTTCGGAATGAAGATTCCGGCATTGTTGACCAGCAGATCAATACGGCCGAAATGCTTGAGGGCTGCTTCCACCACCTCGACCGCGGTTTCCTTCTTGCTGACCTCTCCATCCACGAGAACGAGATCAGGCCGAGGCTTGAGCTCCTTCGACTTGCTGATCGTACGCGAGGTGGCCACGACACGCCAGCCGTGTTCGAGCAGCGCCTGTGTGATGCCCAGGCCGATTCCGCTGGAAGCGCCGGTAACGATGGCCACGGGTTGCTCGGTGGTATTCATCGGATTTCTTTCCGGTTGAACTTGCGTTGTTTAAGGTGAACGGAGACTTTGGGAGCAAATCCCTGCGCCATTAAGCTCCGCGCCATTTTTGCCACGTTTACAAAGCTACTGGTTGCTTGCACGACGACAGCAAACCACATGCGGCGACGCTTGAGAAATTGAGTGATTTTATCGTGCCAATGAATATTCTTTATTCTCGTGCGCGTGACCGATCTCGACCTCGATCTGCTTCGATGTTTCGTCACAGTGGTGGAGAGCGGCGGCTTTACGCAGGCCTCAAAGCGGCTTCATCTTACGCAATCGGCGATCACGCTTAAGGTCAAACGACTCGAAGACTTGCTTCAGCGGCGGCTTTTTCTCCGCACGAGCAAACCGCTGGAATTGACAGCCGAGGGAGAAGTGGTGATGGGCTACGCGTTTCGGTTATTGGAACTAAACCAGGAGATGGTCCAGCGCATCACGAAGCCACCGCAAACCGAAACCGTTCGCCTCGGTACAGTGCAACATTTCGGCTATCATTTTCTCCCGATCTGGCTCTCCGAATTCTGTAAGGCATGGCCTAATGTCCGCTTGGTAACGGACATGGGAATGACGCCGGAGCTGTTCAAGGGCTTAGAGGAAGATCGATTCGATCTCATCGTCGCCGCGTCCGGTTATACCGCGCTGTCAGAATACAAAATGGCGTCCATGATCCAGGAGCGTCATCTCCAGAGGGAGACGCTCATCTGGGTACAAGCAGAAAACTCGAAAATCGATCCTGGCAAGGACCCGCTTCCTCTGGTCATGTTCGGGCCCCTTTGCCGCTTCCGTCCCATCTGCTTAGACACGTTGCGCAAGGCGGGCCGCACCTGGGAGATTGTCTATGACGGCGGCAGCCTTTCTGCCGTGCAAACGGCCGTAGAAGCCGATCTCGGCCTCTCCGTGCTTTCGCTGCTATCTCCGGCGCCCGGAATCCAAAGGGCGGACAAGAATTCCGGTCTGCCGGCACTTCCCCAAGCGGACCTTTCTTTATACAGTCGCAGGTCTCCGTTGCAGCCGATGGTTCAACGCCTGGCATCCTTTCTCATCGAGGTGGTCGGACGTTGGGAAAACGGCGCTCGCCCAGGGCCGACACGGCCCAGCAAAGAACTGAAAGAGCCGCCGCTGATCCTCACTCCTGCTTGAGTCAGAGTGCGGCCTTCTGTTCGAAAATTCTTTGCGCTGCTGACATTGAACTTCGCGCATTTTCGCGAGGATTCCTCTCGGGCGACAGAGGCTTTACCACGCCGACACGCCGATACGATCGCCCTCTGTGGTTGCGGCTATGCCACGCCGTGCCCTTCTGTTTTTCCCTCTTAACAAGGAGCAAGGTTGTCCTAGCCTGCAGGAGGTGCTTCCTTTGCTAACTTCTGTTTAAAAAGTCTTCGTCATCTTTGCGATCTTCCGTGAGGAAGGCGCGAAGCGCTGGCCAGAATTAAGCCTGGGCTGCTAGGCCCAGGAATGTCGAATGAACGCGATTAGCGCTGAAGGCGCGGTGGATTCAAGAGCCGCTCCGGCCAGAAGAGATGGTTTGCACAGAAAACAGCATCTGCATAGGGGATTTGGCCTTTTGCTCACGAAAACTCATACAACAATCTCTCCCGGCGGTCCGGGACGGATTCGCCCTACCTATTGCGCTTCGCGCCTCAGGGCGAAGCCAGGCGAAGCGCATCACAAATGATAGACGACAAATTGATGCTGGATTACTTTCTGCGAGGACACGCGGCAGCCAAGGGAGAACATGCTGTGCAGGAAACGTTCTCGTGCGAAGCTCAAATATGCGGAAACAACTCATTAGCGCCACTGAACCGAGCCCTACCGGGACGTCTGAGGAATGGTTGAACCTCGAAGAGATTGCTCGGGTCGAAGTCTCATCGGAAGATCCCCAACATCCGATCGAATCAGCATTCAAGCACGGCGAAAGTCTTGGTTGGCGTGCTGGCCAACCAGGTGAACAGCTGATTCGGGTGATATTTGATGAACCAAAAGATCTTCGACGGATCTGGCTGCGTTTTTCGGAGCCAAAAGTTGAGCGAACCCAGCAGTTCGCCCTGCGCTGGGCGGAGAGCCAAACCGGTCCTTTCAGAGAAATCGTTCGACAGCAATGGAACTTTAATCCGCGCACTTCGACCATGGAGCTAGAAGATTACAAAGTCGATTTGCATCACGTCTTAGCTCTGGAATTAACTATTGATCCAGATCTGGGTAAGAACCAGGCCTTCGCGGCATTGGCGGAATGGCGCGTGGCTTAGCCGCGACTTCCGCTGCACCCTCAGGTACGCACGTAACGGTGGGTGGGGCTGTAACCGCTGTCGGCCACTGGAAGAAAATCCGCGTTACAACCTGGGATCGACCGGTTCACTTCCAGAGCCTTCGGGTGCCAGTCTCGAAATGGCTCTGATCTTTTTCGGTAGCGGCGACTGTCCGCCTGGGCCAGAGCGTTTGCCAGTTCTCGAAGATTGAACGGAGCAACTGATCAACCTCACCAGAATGCGCAGTCGCCACGGTGTGGCCGCGGAAGAGGTATCATTGTGCGCAGACTCCCGCTCGGCACCTTTTCCCCAAGAAGCTATTTCGCTGATGGAAAATCTCTGGCCGCTCGCACCAGCGCATTGGCAAAATTGTCAACGTTCTTATCAACAATGAAAGCGGTCACTCCATCGTTCAATGCCTGTTGAAAGGCGGCCGGAGCAGCTTCGCCATGGACGCAGCTTGCCACTAATTTATCCTTGGCAAAGGAATCCATCGACCATTGATGGTAGCCATCGAATTTCGAACGATCGACATCGGTTCGAGCCGGAATCGAGCCCTTCAACCGGTTAAATGCTTCCTGCGCTTCCTTGCTGCCGATGCTCTTTAACCAGGCCAAAGCCGCCTCTTTGTGCGGAGCGCCCTTGGCTAGTGCGAAGCCGTCAGCAACGATAACGAATGAACCATCGGTACCGGGATGACCCACCCAACCGAAATCATCTTTTTCTTTCATACTAGCCTTGAGGAATTCGCCGTCGGCCCAATCACCCATGGAACTGAATGCTACCCTGCCTTCCATCAGTGCTTGAATGGCCTGATCCCAACTCAAAGCTGAATGGTCCGAATTGACATAATCCTGCATTTTCGCGAACAGCTTCATCGCCTCTTTCACCTTAGGATCGTCCCATTGCATTGTACCGCTGAACAAATCCGTCCAGCCTTTTGGTCCGATGACACCAAGCAAAGTGTTCTCGAAAAGCTGGGCTGAGGCCCAAATCCCTGAATCACCGACGCCCAGAGCAGGAATTCCCGCTGCTTTCAGCTTGTCACACGCCGCAAAGAACTCGTCGAAAGACATTTTGCTACCAACTTTGATCCCGTTCTTTTGGAGCAGTTTAGTATTGTACCAAAGCACGTTCCCGCGATGGATGCCGGCGAGTACGGCATAGATCTTTCGATCCTTGGTCATCAAGTTCACGACCAACTCTTTCGGAAAAGATTGATCCCAGCCGTCACTCTTGTAGAGGTCGGTAATCGGTTCGCAGTAACCGGGATCCACGTACTGACCAAGCAATTCCCAACCGGGATGGGTTTGCCAGCTGTCGGGTGGATTACCGCCGGACAGACGAGTTTGCAAAACGGGTCGAGCCGCGGAGCCGCCGCCGCCCGCCACGGTAGCGTTCACAATTTCAACCCCGGCGTTCTGGTCTTTGTAGACGTTGAATAACGCATCAAGTGCGGCTGCTTCGCCGCCCGAAGTCCACCAGGAAAAGACTTCCAGCTTGGGTTCGCTCGCCGCATGAGCGGCAAGCGGCGTCTGCACCATAGCGAAGAGTGACGCCAGCGCGATCAGGGAGGGACTATTACGCATTGGTGGTTGAGGAAACAGGAGTGTCGCTCGCCGGAACGACTTCCTTCTTCATGGAACTGGTTCTGGCTAGCAAACGACGCCTTGTCATCCAGGCGTTGAGCTGGTCAAACAACACCGCAGCTATGACGACCAACCCAATGACGATCTGGCTGTAATTCTGCGGAATATCCAGGATGACCAAGCCGTTGGAGATCATCTGGAGAATGATGGCGCCGAGCAGCGCCCCGAGCGCTGTCCCTTTGCCTCCAATCAGGCTGGCACCACCGACCACCGCCGCGGCGATCACGTTCAGTTCGTAGCCTTGTCCATCGCCGGAAGAGCCCGCACCGTAGTATCCGAGTGACAAGACGGCAGCGATCCCGGCCGTTAATCCGCTCAGAGTATAAGCCAGCAGCTTAACCCGGCCCACTCGGATGCCACTGAAGCGGCTGGCTATTTCGTTTCCCCCGACCGCATAAATCCTGCGACCAAATGCCGTCTTGGAGAGTAAAATCCCCCCAACAATGGCGACGATGATCATCACGATCAGTGGCACCAAGCTCAAACCCGGCAGCAGCTCCCAGCGCACAAATTGCCGAAAGGCGGACGGGAAACCGCCGACCGACTGACCGCCGGTTTGGACGAAAGCAATACCGCGATAGATCGCCATCGTCCCGAGTGTGATGATGAACGGATGCACCCTGAATGTCGTAATCATTGCGCCGTTGAAAAAACCAAGCAGCGTGGCGACGCCAACGGTTACGATCACGCCGAGCACGGTAGCAACGCCGCCTCCAGACGGACCATATGGCGACAGCACCAGGGCGCCGCACACCGAGGCCAGCGCGTAGATCGCTCCGACCGACAGATCGATCCCGCCCGTGATAATCACCACCGTCATGCCGACGGCCATAATCGCGAAGAAACTCGTGTCCTTTGCGATCTGCACAATCGTTGCGGCATTGAAGAATTTGTTGGCCGAATCGAAGGCCGGCACTTGCTGACCTTCAGTGTTGGTCACCAGAGCTCTTTGGCGTTTACCGTCAGGGGTCGTTTCGAATCTCGGCATTTGCACCGAACCGCCAAAAATCGCCAACACCAGCCCGAGAACGACGATGATGATGATGAGGCCGCTCTCAGGGTATTTTGAAAAATCAAACTGGAATTTGCCGGGGGTGGCCACTGGCTTAGAACATCTATGTCCTGCTACTTGAGTCTCACCTCTAAATCACTGCCGCGCAACCAGAGCTACGCTATAGAATCAACTTAGTTTCCGTCGCTCCTTTTAAAGGGTGATGTCACAAATCGGCCATTTCACCGGTCTTCCAAAAAATACGAACACCGAAGAATGAAAAAGGATCAAATCATCTATTGGACTGCCACCGGAATTGTCGCGGCTATAATGCTGTGGAGCGCGCTCAACTTTTCTTTAAATAGAGAAATGGAAGGCGCTTTTGCCCATTTAGGTCTTCCCAATTGGTTCCGAGTAGAGCTGACGGTAGCAAAAATATTAGGTGCGCTGGTTTTACTCATTCCAACGATACCCAATCGAATGAAGGAGTTCGCGTACGGCGGTTTCGCCATCACGCTGATTTCGGCAATTATTGCTCACTCCTCCAGTGGTGATGGCCTCGCTTCTTTAGATCCTTTAGTGTTTTTGGGCGTTTTGATCGTTTCGTATTGGTATTATCACAAAGGTCGTGACCGGCATCCAAACGTGATCCATTGACATCGCCCGGATAGGACTCTTCTCACGGCAAGACTGCTGCCCGATCGGCTATCGGCTATTGGCTATTGGCTATTGGCTATTGGCTATTGGCTATTGGCTATGCGCTTCGCCGGCTATGCGCTTCGCCCGGATCAGCCGTTGCCCTGGCGAATTTATTGCCGCCATAGATCCCCCAGGCTTGAGAAATAAAATTCCGGGCGGCGACTGAAGCTCGCGCCGAAAAGTCCGTAGTATAAAAGTCCGCGCTATGAGACACATTCAAACTTACTCCCGACTCGTGCTAAACATTCACCGTTCGTCTGATAGTGATGTGGCGAGGTAGGGCGTGTCCGGCAGCCGCGGGACCGCCAACCCGGGCCAGGTAGCAAGAACAGAAAAAGTAGGTAATAAGGACAGGAAGGAAGGACCATTGAAAGCACAGGAGGTTCTTGATGCAGTGAAGCGCTACGTAAGCGAGTCCGGAGATAACGAACGCCAGACCGCAATCAAACTCGGCGTTTCCCATGTTACTTTATACCGGTGGCTCGCTGACAAAGTACAGCCCCACAAACGTCGGTTGGCACAGGTTGCAGGTCTCCTTAGACGCATTGGATACATCTAACTTTCTCACGTCCACCGCTTGTTCGCGCGGGACAAATAGCAAATAGCGGGCGTGACAAATGGCAGATGATAAACCCACCGAAGGTGTAAGAAAACTTAGCCCAGGAGCCTGTCGGATTTTGGAGTCGGTTTTCGCTATGGAGCAATGGAGGCGCGAAGCGCAGGAAAGATGATAGCCTGGGCTGCCAGGCCCAGGGAAACGTCCCCCTAGCGCCCGAGCGCTGAAGGCGCGGTAGATTCGAGAACCGCCATGATTACAACATTGGAAGCGGCTTCGTCGGACAGGTCGGCGTACTCTTGCGGATTCTAACTCCTGACTCTTGGCTTCTCAGTTCTCTATTCCCGCTATACGGCATAAACCCCCCGCACAACCGAATCCCGAAAATCACCGGTCATGCCGGCTACTGCGGTGTTGGTCAGAGCGACAACGGAGAGGTGCGCCGCGGGATCAACCCAAAAACTGTTTCCATAAACCCCGCCCCACCACCAGGAACTGGATTCCTTGGTGAAGCGGTTGGTTTGGGATCTTCGAGTACAGCGAAGCCCAGTTACCGTCCAGCTCCGCTCCAAAGTCCGACAGGCTCCCAGGGTGGAGGCTTTGCGGAACCCTGGGGTAGGTCCCAATAACGCGTATCGCTCTGACTTGTCCCGCCGAAGCGTCCGCGACTTTTCCGCCATAGTCCGTCCCTCGAAGCCAATATGCTAACAAGTTTGACAACGGCGGAAGGTCCCCGCGAAGGAGGAAGGAGCGGAAGAACCCGTTCAGCCCGCGAAACGACGGGTTCGCCCGGATGGGAATCTTGGGAGACTGCTGCAAGATTGGCCCAGCCACGGTTTCGTCATCAATTTGTCATCTGTCATTTGTCATTTGTCATGCGCTTCGCCCGCCTAGTGGCGCGTCTCGGTCGAGCCTTGAATTTGCGACAGGTCGCCTTCGCTAAGCTTGCGCCGGAACAGATCCAGCGCCATAGCGTAGACCGTTCGTGCAGCGGCCGCATCGTATCGAGCGCCTTCGTCCCGCATGAATGCATGGGCGCCGTTGAATTCGTGCCAGCTGAAATTTGTTCCAGCGTCGGCCAGTGCATTGTAAACCGTTGCCCGGCCTTCGCGGGGAATGTGCGGATCTTGCCGGCCAAACACGACCAAGAGTTCGCCACTGATCTCAGGGATTCGATCGAGCGTGTTGTCGTTCAAGCCTTTGCCCAGACTCCGCTTGTGGATGTCGGTCGGATAACAGCAGGTCGCTGCGAGCACTTCGGGGTTGGTTGCTGATCGGAAGGCAAGGTGTCCACCGATACAGAAACCCATAGAGCCGATCTTGCCGGTACATTTAGGATGCGATTTCAAATAATTCAGCGCAGCCTTTGCGTCGGCATCGTAGCTGGCGAGTTCTTTGTTGATTTTGTCAGCGTTGCCCCGATCCGCCCCCGCCTGGTCGTATGGAAGCACAGTACCCGGTTCTTCGAGCTCATGAAATATTTCCGGGACGACGACCACGAATCCGTGTCCGGCCAGCAAAGCGGCACTACGCCGAATCGGCCCGGTCACCTGAAAGATTTCGGAGAACAAGACGATCCCTGGGTAACGGCCTTCAGCGACCGGATACAAAACGTAGGTACGCATTGGGCCGGCCGGTGTTGGGATATCGATGAATTCGTTGTCTGTGATGATCATAAACTTTTGGATGGGATCGTGCTCGGACAAACGAGCGAATAGTTGAAATGAGCGAGCAAAGTTAATCGCAAAGAGCCTGGATAAGGCAACCCCGATTTGGCAGTGCGCAGGGTTGCGAGCTTACTCACGATCCCTCTGTTTGCTCCGTTAGCTCCTGTTCATTGTTTTAAGCAGAGGTTCGAAAACTTCCAGCTTCTGGATTCCGGCTTCTTATTTGTCATTTGTCATTTGTCATGCGCTTCGCCAGCTATCGGCTATTTGCGAAGCGCGCTCCGTTCGGACAACGACTACGGCAACTGGGACAGAAAAAAGGTGGGTTCTCGTACCGCGATGTTTACTTCGACCGGTGCGAGCATTGTCCGCACTCGCCATTCTCAATTCATGAAGTCCGATGCACTTGCAGCGCTTTGTAACCATTAATTCGCTGAGAGGAATTCTACCTCTCTTTTTTGTCGCGCTGCCACTGATCTTAACCGGTATTTTTGGTTGCGCATCGATCATGCCGACGTACGAAGGCGGCCAAAGGAATATCCTCAACAATGATACCCAATATAAACTGGCAGCGATCGAATTTGGCGAACTCGGAAGTTACGCGGATCCGTACAAGGGTGAGCTCAATGACACGATTCAGTTATTGAGAAACACAGAACGCCCATTGCTGGTCGTCTACATCCATGGATGGCTCAATAACGCGACATCAGGCGATGTCGGCAACTTTAAAGGATTCCTTAGCCGGTTGTCCCAATCCAAACAAGTAATCCTGAATCACTACAACGTATTTGGAGTCTATTTTGCCTGGCCTGGTAAGACTCTCGAAATTCCCTACCTCCAGGATTTGACCTTCTGGAATCGGAAACAAGCTGCGGAACGGATTGCCGGCAATGGCGATTGTTTGGATGCCATCGAGCAACTTTCCCAAGCGGCTCGACTCCATCAAAACAGCTATGTGTTCTTAATCGGCCATTCATTTGGGGGACTCATTCTCGAACGTACCGTCGAACATACTCTGCGCACATTACAGGGACAGAAAGTGAGACCGCCGTGGGACCTCGCCCTGATGCTTAACCCCGCGTCGGATTCAGTCTTGACCAGACAACTGGTGAGCGATCTTGATAATCTTTACGATTACTCAACGACTCCGATTCCAGGCAATCCCTTACACTGGGGCGGACATTTTGTGCCAAAGATCGGCGGCGATCTCATCGCCGAGAGCCAGCCCACGGTCGTCGAATTGCAATCCGAGAACGATACTGCGACCGGTACCGTTTTCCCGATAGGCAGTAAACTAGGCGTTATTTTCAACGGTCATTGGTCCTGGAATCAGGTTGCAGTTCCTCGAACCCACAACATCGTCTCTGAACGCGAGTTTTACCTGAGTACACCTGGCAACGATCGCGATCTGGTGAACTACGAAATTGTTCCTTCCCGAGCAACGTTTTCAGGGAATTCCGACGCGTTCGACTATAACCTGAATCATAATCCAGTAGGCGGTGTTTTCTTTACCAGCGCTCCTAAGGACTCCGACACGGCTGCGAACGCAGGGAAACACTCGCGGCAAGCTGTGACCGCTCCAAATACAAAGCCGCAAGCCTGGCAAATCCAATTTGTGCCGGATCACGATAAATATATCGGAGTGCACGTGCCGTTTTGGATCGTTCGCGTTCCATCTGACATCATCGATAATCACGGCGGTATCTGGAGCGACAACAACATGGCACTAATGGCGGCTATCTTTCGCATCCACCGCCCGTTACTACCAAACAACGTTGTCACTCCGGCGAGATCCTATGTCCTGCCAATGCCTGCAGAGATGAAAACAAGATCGCATTGACGGACTACCGGATCGGTTCGTGGTGTTGCACCCGGCCCAAAACTGAACGGCCGCAAAAGACCTGGGCGGGACAAATGACGGATAACAGACGACAACACACCGACTTGTCCCGACGACTCGTCCGACGGAGCCTTTGTCCTTCGGGCCCAAACATTAGTCGCGTTGGCGAATCGTATTGGAAATCGGTCGCACTAGATGCAAGAGTTTTTCGGTACTCTAAGGGGGACCCGATCACGGGATTTCAGATAGCGACAAAAACATCAACCTAAGAAAAACTATGGCATACCAACCTCTATATACAGCCGTGGCAACCGCCAATGGTGGAAGGGACGGACACGTTGAAAGTTCTGATGGCATTGTGAAGCTCGATTTGAGTGTACCTCGTGAAATGGGTGGACCAGGCAAACCCGGTACATCGAATCCCGAGCAATTGTTTGCTTCTGGCTACTCTGCATGTTTCGCCGGTGCGATTGGATTTGTGGCCAACCAACAAAACAAAAAGCTCAGTGATATCCAGGTAACGGGCCACGTCACATTCGGTAAGGCCGACGAGAAGTCCACATACAACGCAGATGGGAAGACTTATCCTTTGCCAGGATTTCAACTCGCGGTCCGGCTTGATGTCCATCTTCCGGGCGTCGACAAGGCAGAGGCAGAAAAGCTCGTCGAACAGGCACATCAAGTCTGTCCGTACTCCAGGGCGACTCGTAACAACATCGAGGTCAAACTCGCCGTCGTGTAGACCAATTTTCTATTTGCTGTTCTGGCTCGTGCCAGAGCCTGGAGAACGTTATTAATTGCATCCTGGCCGGCAGCATTTAGGTTACCAATGGCGTGGCGGAAGAGCACGGGTCCCAAACCGGGTTCGAGGTCAGTGTCCCGGGGCGTCAGGACTGCCTTATACGGCTAAATCCCGCTTAGCGGGAGCGCCTACCTCTGTGTGCCTCCGCCACGTCTTTCCTTGTCCTTGGGCGTAGTGAGGGGATCTTTCGCTATCCTTATCACGCTTCGTCCGCCATCCTTTGCTATCTGCTATTTGCTATTTGTCATGCGCTTCGCCAGCTATCCGCTCTGCGGTTGGCTCACGGTTATAGCAAGCCCGCGTTGGAGTGAATTAGCTACTGTCGAAATCGCTACTGCCCGGTTAATCAGTGCCGGCACGTCGGTCATTTTGTCAGCGACATCGACGCGTACCGCAACCTCGGCGGCAGTAGCCACGGTCGGATTCCCTTCAAGCTGAAGCGTGACATCTACCTCGACCGCTAAAAGCCGCACGCCAAGGTCATGAGCGACATACTGAAGATCGTTGCATAGACAGCCCCCGATCGCCAATCCCAGCAATTGACCGCCATTGAATCCGAGACCTTTTCCTCCCGCCTTGCCCTCGGCTCGATCAACCATGAGGGTGTGGGATCCGGCCCAGCCGAGCGCTGCTTCGGTGCCGTGCACATTACGCAATTGGACGGTTATTTCTGCCATTTGGGGGAACTCATGACAACTAGCAACTAGCAAAGCAGTTGCAATTTAAACTTCTTAGAAAATAGCCGTGCGCTGGCGTTGACCCCAAAGGTCTACACAGAAGATCACGCAGAGGCTCTTAAACGGGCGTGGAGTGCCTGTTTAAGAACCTTCCAGCCCCGAAAGACTTTCGGGGCTAGCGCCCAACCTGTCTATCCTAAACCGCCTCGGTGTCATCTTGGTTCGCTGCCGAAAGACACGAAAAAAATGATTGAGATTTGCGAAGCCGGAACGCGCTGCCACATCCGCCACCGGTAAGCCAGTGGTTTCTAACAAATGTTTCGCCTGATTAATCCTGGCACGGATGATTTCATCCAAAATACTCCGATTCAATTCGACGCGGAAAGCCTTTTCAACTGAACGCCGAGACCGGTCACTGGCTGCAACCACCCGTTCTGCCGACAGATCGGTTCGCATGAAGTTTTGCCTGATAAATTCTATACCTTTGAGCACGGTCGTATTCTGTATCGCTAGAACATCGGTGCTTTGCCGCGTCACTACTCCTCTGGGACGAACTTTTGATGCCGGAGCCTTTGGCGATCTGCCACTCATCAGTTGATCCAACAATCCAGCTGCCCGGTAAGCCATCCCTTCGAGGTCGTGCCGCACACTGGACAACGGAACTGGAACGTGGCCGGCAACGATCGGATCGTCGTCAACGCCAATAACCGCAACTTGTTCCGGTATATGAATATGTGAATCCAGGCAGATGCCGATGATGTCGGCAGCCACATAATCGTTGTAACAAAATATCCCAACGGGATATTCGAAGGATCGAAATTTTTCGATGAGCCAGTTCCGCCGACGCGTCCAGTCCATCTTTGGTACCCTTGATATTTGTACATTCACCGGGGGCAACCGCTCACACCGATATCCCAAGGACTGTATCAATCCGGCAAATCCCTGAAATCGCTCTTCGTTCACCGCGTCTTCCCAAAATGGAGCCCAGGCAAAATGCTTAAAATTACGCTCCAATAGATGCTCCGCGGCACTCCGGCCAATCTCTTCATTGTCCTCCCAGACACAGGGCAAACCCAGATCTCTTCGTACCGAAGAGATTTCTACAACCGGAACCGTTGCGGATTTGATGTAGCTCGCAAGATCGTCCCGGTAACCGGCAAATGAAAGAATCCCATCTCCTTGCCAACCTCTTGGAATCGAACCTGTATAGACGGTATCTGCGACCAGATGCCAACCGTGTTCGACAGCGTAACGGATGGCTCCCTGATAAAATCCGTGATGGGTCAAAGTCAACGCGAGCAGGACAGTACGTTGTCGCGGCGCAGGACGCATTTTGCGAGTTTTATAACGCAAAATCGTAGTTTACGCAAAGAGGGTTGAGCCCTTACGTTCCGGTGACCAGAACAATCGGGCCTGCCCAACATCGCCCGGTAAAACTTTTTTATCCCCACCTATATGATCCGGAAGAGACGCGCGTTGTTGTTCCTCATCCCTGCAATTTTCTCAATTTGTTCGGCTGCAAACGGCCAGGATATCGCTCCCATCCTCTGGTACGGCATGATGCCTCATCCGTACATAGCCCAGGTCCAAAAAGGTGCGGAGGCTGCAGCCAACGATTACAATATCAAGATCGACACCACCGTTGGCGAAGAATGGACGCAAGCCAATGAAACGCAGAACATCGAACAACAATCAGCGCGCGGTTACAAAGCGATTAGCCTGTTTCCAGGCGACCCGGCCGGAATAAACGGGCTCGTTTCATCTCTAAAAAGGCATCACATCCTGGTGGTATCCTATGGCGGGCAACCGCATACGCCCACACCAATCCCGTTCACGGTCGGAACCGATATCAAAGGTGCTGCAATGCGAGCCACCGAAGATCTGATCAAGATCATGGGCGATAAAGGGAATATTTTGAACGTTCTTGAGACCGTAACCGATGTGAACACGAAACTTCGGGATGAAGGCATCCAAGAGGTTGTGGCAAAACACCCAAACGTTCATATCATCCAAACGATATCTGACATGACGCAACAAAGCGTCGCCCGGACTAAAATTGAGAGCGCGATTGCCGCCCGCGGCAATGAGATCGATGGCATCATTGCAACCGGGTACAATCCAACCGTGGCGGCTGCCGGTCTGTTGACTGAGCGTCATAAGAATCCCAACCTTAAGCAATTCCATTTTATTGGAATCGATACAGACCCAATCACGATCCAGGCAATTCGGGACGGCGGGATCGACGGAACAATAGCGCAGAATCCGTTCGCTCACGGTTATATCAGCTGCGCATTGCTGAAACTTATGCTCGATGGGTACAAGCCGGTGAAACCGTATCAACTGGTTGACGCAGGCGATGTCCTGGTCACTAAGGATAACGTTGATTCTTATCAACAACAGGTCTCCGCGATCACCGATCAATTGAAGAAGGATCTCACGACTAAGTACCTGACCAAATAAGCAGTGGGTATTCTTTCGCTCGCAGGTATCAGCAAGCAGTTTCCCGGCGTCAAAGCCGTGGACAACGTTTCGCTCGAGTTTCTACCGGGCGAGATCCATGCTCTGATGGGTGAGAATGGTGCCGGAAAAAGCACGCTGATGAAAATCATCACCGGCATCTATCAACCCGATGCCGGTACGATGACTTTTGCGGGCAGACCATACGCGCCCAGGAGCTACCGCGAATCGCTTGCACTCGGCATCGATATTGTCCATCAAGAAATCCAGGTTGTACAGGAAGCGAGCATTGCTGAGAACATCATGCTCGACAAGCTCGCTTCGGTCTCAAGTCTTGCAAGAATCGATTGGAAAAAGCTCAACGCCGCTGCGCGCCAACACATGCGCGCGGTTGGTCTAAACATGGACCCAGGCCAATTGGTCCGGAGATTGAGCGCAGGCCAAAAACAGCTACTCCAGGTCGCCAGAGCACTCTCCGCGCACGCGGGTGTTATCCTGCTCGACGAACCAACCAGCAGTCTATCCGCACATGAAGCCGATAATCTTTTCCAGCTCTTGGACGAGCTCAAGAAGCAACAGGTCACCCTGATCTATGTGTCACATAAACTCGATGAAGTTTACAAAATCTCAGACCGCGTCAGCGTGATGCGTGATGGGAAACTCATTGGATCGCGCATGACCGGCGAACTTCCGCGGCACGAGTTGATACGTATGATGATCGGCCGTGAGGCCCGTGAACAACGGATTGGTGACACGCGCACGAATCGCGACAATATAATTCTGCAGGTCGACAACCTCGCCAAGGCCGGCAAGTGCAAAAATGCATCCTTCGAATTGCGCGAAGGCGAGATTCTCGGCTTTTACGGATTGGTTGGTGCCGGGCGAACCGAACTTGCCCGCGTACTGATCGGTGAGGAGCGAGCCGAATCCGGCACGATCAAGGTCAACGGGCAAATAGCGGATATCCGAACGATCTCAGACGCCCTGTTCCGCTATCGGATGGGTTACGTCACCGAAAACAGAAAAGAAGAGGGGCTTTTCCTCGAAGAACCTATTCTAACCAACTTGACCTTGCTTATCTGGAATAGGATTCGACATCCCTGGACCCGGTTCATCAGCAGAGACAAAGAAGCAGAGGCAGGCTCCCGAATGGCTTCCGCGTTATCTGTCAAAATGCCTAACCTTCGGACTCCAGTCAGTAATCTGAGCGGAGGCAACCAGCAGAAGATCAGCATCGGCCGCTGGCTCTTGAACGATTGCCATATCCTGATCATCGACGAACCGACCGTTGGCGTTGATATCGGAGCGAAAGAACAGATCCATCACTTGATCTGGAAGCTCGCCGCCGAAGATCGTAGAGGCGTAATTCTCATTTCATCCGATATGGCAGAAGTGATCCGCTTATCCACCCGGATTCTGGTATTTAGAGCTCAACAAATCGTCGGACAAATTGATGATCTCGAAAAGCAGAGTTACGAAACTGTACGAGACAAAATCGGCGCTTTGCTGGACTCTACTCCCAATTAGAAATTGGAAACCTTAGATGGCAAACGGAGCAACCGAGAAGGCCTTTCGACCGTTGATGACAGGCAGAGCATTAGGCCTGCTGATTGCAACCGTTGTGTTGGCTTTCGCTACCGCCTCGGTTTCCCATACGTTTTTGAGTTCCTACACGATGTTCGTGTTGTCCCGCCAAATGGCTTTCAGCATTTTGATCGCGCTCGCTCAAGCAGTATGTCTGGTTGTTGGGGGCATGAACATGTCGGTCGGCGCGATCGGAAGCATGGCAACCGTCATCATGGGTATCTGCTTCCAGAACCTGGGGCTAAACGCCTGGCTGGCAGTTCCTATTGTCCTGCTCTTCGGTTTGATCGCCGGCTTGATTAACGGCTTGATCATCACCAAGCTGAAGATCAATTCATTTATTGTGACCTTGTCCACCATGTTCGTCTACATGGGTTTGCGCTCAGGAATTTCGGGCGGGTCGCCCTACAGCATCCCCGACGATTTCGGTTTTATCGGACAGGAAAGCATTTTGGGTGTTTCCTGGGTCTTTGTCCTGGTGATCTTAATTTTGTTAGTAGCTGCTTACATTTTTTCCTCAACTATTTTCGGTCGCCAATTACTGGCCACTGGCGGCAACGAAAATGCCGCGCGTTTATGCGGCATCGCTACTGACCGGATGGTCCTCTGGGCCCACGTCATCTCGGGTGTCCTTGCCGGTTTAGCTGCCGTCCTCTGGACATCGATGATCGGCTCCGCCGCTCCCGAAACAGGCGACACCTGGCTGATCGGCAGCTTTGCCGTGGCCATCATCGGCGGCACCGGCCTCAACGGCGGCAGCATCTCTATCCTAGGCATCTTCTTGGGGGGCGCCATCTTCATTCTCATCCAGAACGGTCTGATTGACTTCAAAGCGAATCCCTACTTCGCCAACTCATTCCTTGGCGGATTGATTTTGCTTGCGATCATCTTGGATCGGATACGTGAAATTGTGAGCGATAAGACGAGGTCTGGCACTGCCGGAAACGTCACGGACAACCAGCCGGAGAAAGCGACGGGAGTATTGGTTTCCGACAAAACGTTTCCTGAATAGCTCGGCGAAGCGCATGACGGGGCGAAGCGCATGACAACTAGCAAATAGCAGAGAGCGAGCGAGGCGCATGACAAATGACAAATGACAGATGACAAAGAGAAAATAGCAGATAGCAGGTATGAAGCATTTCATTCACGCCGTAGGCGTAGCAGAAGTTAGCCCAGGGTGTACGGCTTTGCGGAACCCTGGGTTAGTTCCCAAAAAGCGAGCGCTCTGTAGGAGCGCAAGAAAAGGGACAAGATCGAGTGAAACCGGAAGCAAGGGCAGACCAAACAGAAGGAAGCAAACGTAACAAAGGAAGGATACCAAGGAGGAAGGAGCCAACGGAACACGAAAAGTTCTTCAGAGAAGATCGCAAAGACCACGAAGGCTTTCTTAAACAGAAGTTAGCAAAGGAAGCAAAGGCTCGACAATTCTGGCTTCCAAATTCAGGATTCCTAACGATTTGTCATCTGTCATTTGTCATGCGCAGGCGCTCCCGATTTAAATCTAAGAAATGTATGAGCGACAAAGTCGCGATGGCCATTTCGGCCCATCCTGATGATATCGAGTTCTACATGGCAGGAACGATGTTGCTGCTGTCCGCGGCAGGTTATGATTTGCACTATTTAACCGTCGCAAATGGCGGCTGTGGCGGAACGCAACAGGACGCCGTTACTATCGCCCGGACGAGAGCAGCTGAAGCTAAACGTGCGGCGGAAATTCTCGGCGCAACGTTTCACCCGAGCTTTTGCAACGATCTCGAAATCGTTTATGACCTGAACCTATTGCGTCAGCTAGCGGCGATCATTCGAGAGGTGAAACCGGGTATTGTCCTTACCCATCCCCCGGTCGATTACATGGAGGATCATACCTTCACCTGTCGTTTGGTGGTGACTGCTGCTTTCGCGCGTGAAATGCCAAACTTTGTGACAACGCCTGCGCGGAAACCTTACTCGGCTGATGTCACCATTTACCATGCAACGCCTCACGGGCTGACCGATCCCCTCAGACGCCTTATGATTCCCGAACTCTTTGTGAACACCGAAGATGTGCACAATCGAAAATGTGAAGCGCTTGCTGCCCACAAGAGTCAGGCTGCGTGGCTCGAAACGTCTCAAGGCGCAAATTCGCTCATTTCGATGCTTGATGCTTTTTCGTCTAAAGTCGGTGAACTTTCGGGGAGGTTCAGGCATGCTGAAGGTTGGTGGCGACATTCCCATCTCGGTTTCTGTCGAGAGGATGCTGATCCTCTGCGGGAAACTCTCGGTTCCTTGACGACCACTCTGAAGAATCCTTAAAGCAAATGGCACGAAAGTACTCTTCCGTAGCTCCAGAGTGGTGGGATTACACCACCTTGGAGCCAGATCTTATCGAAGCTGCGGCCAAATTGACGCCGGAGGAAATACTGCGGCTTTCGAGACCGGGCTTTAAGGTTGTGTTTTATGATTCTCTTGAAGATTTCTATCTGGCCGAAGCGCTGGAATACGTGGCTGCCTGGAAGCAAAGTACGGATGATAACCCAGTAGGTGTCTGTGGACCCATCGGTCCAACTGAGCACCTTCCCCTGGTTGCGCGGATCGTCAACGCACTGGAGTTGAAACTGCACTCTGCCCATTTTTGGGGGATGGACGAGTGGCTGGTAGACGGCAAAGAAATCGCCAGTACGCACCCGATCTCGTTCGAACACGCTGATCGCAAGCTCTGCTTCGATCGGATTGGCGAAGAGCTCCGTATGCCGGAGACCAATCTTCACTTCCCGAAGGCGGATACGGCCGAATATCGAAAGAGCTGGGATTGCGGAGTTCGTTGCCTGGTGATGCAAGGCGGCCAAGGAGACGTGAAACACTGGGCCTTTAACGATCCTCCGCGTCGCACGGCGGAATTTATCGATGCTCCGCCTTCACCTGCTCAGTTTCGACAACTTGGCGCCCGCGTTGTGGATCTTCATCCTTTAACGATTGCTCAAAACGCCCGGACAAGCGGTGGCGGGAACATCTCTCTCGTTCCGACACAAGCGATAACTGTCGGTCCAGTGGAGACTTGGAAAGCAGAAAAAGTCTCGATCTGGCATGCTGGTAATCATGACAATCCTTTTGGTCAACGTCTAACCGCTTTGATGATTTCGGAACGAATGGTGGATACCGCGGTCCCGATGTCGTTACTCGCAGACCATCCTAATGTCCAATTCAACTATTATTTGGGAGGGCTCGGTAGCTGTGAAATCGTGATGCATTAGGCGTTCTAACTCCGTGAGGATTTCCTGACTTCAAGTTCTTCGTTACAAGGCCATTCGGAACACCAAAAAAAAGAGAAAAATATGAAAGTACTTCGTGATAGTTGCGGAAACATTGATCCGGGCAACGTCAAGCGTTTATCGATCTGTCACAGGCTGATAGAATTCCTGCCTGGTTCGATTGGAGCATTACTTGTGAAAGTAGGTCCAACGAGATTTGCCGTTTTCTTTTCCTCCCTTCTTTTATTGGCAGGCATCACGAATCTCGCTGACGCCCAGGAGAAAAAAAAGACGTTCGCCGTGATTCCAGTTCAACTTGCTAATCCATTCTTCGCGGAGATTGAGCGTGGCGCCAAGGAACAATCAGCGAAATTAGGTGTCAATTTGATATATACCGCATCGGCGACCTCCGATCAGGCCGGGCAAGTACAGGTATTCCGAGACGTCATGACGCGCGGGGTGAACGGGATAGCGATCGCTCCGGTCAATGGGGAAGTTTTAGTAGGAGTGATCGGCGAGGCACGCAAACGAGGAATTTCCGTTGTCATGATGAATGGCGACTCTCCGCACTCAGAGCGTCAAGCTTATGTTGGGACGGACCAGCTTACCGCCAGCCGGAAAGCCGGTGAGGTGTTCAGGTCGCTGCTTCCAAAAGGGAAGTACGCAGTCCTGACGGGCAACATCGCCGCTGTAGATATGCAACAGAGACTTCAGGGATTCAAAGAAAGTATCACGGGTGCCGACTACACTGAAGTGGCAGGCTCGCCATTCCCATGCAACGACGACCTCAAAACCGCCGTCCAAATTGTTCAGGATGTCTTAACCAAATACCCGGACCTCGATGGCTTCTATTTTGCGGGCGGCTGGCCGATGTTTGCACCGGAAGCTTACGTGAAGGCTCTGGGCAGGCATGCTGCTGACATTAAGTCAAAAAAGCTGGTAATCGTTTCGTTTGACACGCTGCCCGAGCAGCTAACTCTCTTGAAGGAAGGATACGCCAGTGTACTCATCGGCCAACGTCCCTACAAGATTGGCATAGAAGTTATTAACACTTTGAATGATCTCGCGACCGGGAAAAAGGTCCCGCCCGACCAATACCTAAAAAAATAGGGTAGCAGGGGCGAAGCGCATAGCCAATAGCCAATAGCAGATAGCCGATAGATGACAAATTGATGGCCGGACCAATCGTGCAGCAGTCTTGCCGTGAGAAGAGTCCTAGCCGGTCGATATCAATGGATCACGTTTGGATGTTTGGATTCACAGTCGACGCTGTCGTATCGGCTGCCAGGCATAGAATCGGTCGATCACGTTCTGTTTCTCCTTTTGCGAGAGGGTACTGTCCCACTCCCCGCGGCAAATTACCAGGAACTCGGCTGTAGGGTGCTGTTCGTTCGTAATGTTTCGTCATGCTTGTCATGCGCGGTCGGGGAACGAGTCTCCAAACATCGGGTTTCCGCTCTTGGACTGTTCCTGGGCAGCCTCGTCCTGAATGACATCCCAGTGTTCGATCAGGATCCCGTCTTTCATGCGGATAATATCCGCCGCGATCCAGTTGACCGGCAGCCCGAAACCCGAGAAGCGGCCGTGGATGATGACGAAGTCTCCCTCCGCTACGATTACTCCCGGCTCATACCTGAGGGTGGCCGGGATGCTCTTGATCAAGTTGAAGAGACCCTCGCGGCCCGGCTCAATGTGCGCGCTGTGCTGAACGTAGTTGGGCGACCAGAAGCGCTCCGCTGCTGTATAGTCTCTCTTATTGAACAGCGCGTCGAAGGCTTCCAGTACAATCGCCTTATTGTTTTCTGCTTTTGAATCGTCCATTTTGATGCTCCTATCTCGGACCGATTGAGGCCACTGTTGCTAACATAAGTGTCGCTATCCGGTTCCTGCATCAGCGCGATGGCGAGGTTTTTCAGTGTCCCCTTCTGGTGATACCAAGAGGTAAATTCTTGTACCACCGCGAGACGAATTTTTACTGCCACTTTTGAGGGGCATAGAGATCCTCCTTACCGAAATTGAAAACCGTGATAGGACCGAAAAACCTCAACTAGCCGTTATCAATGTGGGATAATCGGTGTACCCTTTCGGTCCGGATGCATAAACTGTTGGCCAACTAACTTCGTGGAGCTTAGCGCCCGCCAGAAAACGCTCTGGCAGATCGGGATTAGCGATGTAGGGGCGACCAAAAGCGATGGAGTCGGCTAATCCTGCCTCTATCAAGCGGTTTGCCCGCTCTTGGGTCATATCGACATTTGCGA
>WNFQ01000473.1_pt1 | contig 31515 bp, 29 predicted proteins | sample 5400171 | NCBI WGS metagenome assembly WNFQ01 (sample SAMN13153356, study PRJNA577476) | soil metagenome | isolation source: 20 cm soil under Madrone tree | place: USA:California | collected 2016-06-14
GGCAACAGCCACATGCTGATGCAGGACAAGAACAATCTACAGGTTGCGGACCTTATCTTGAAATGGATCAACCAGCACGTAGAAGGGGAGTAAGGTCGTCGAGCGTGAAAGCCAAGTCCAAACGATATCGACGAGAAGCTTCAACGATGAGTCGCGGCTCTGATGTCCCGGATTCGCTGCGATGAGGAGACGAATAATGGAAGCAAGATTGGATACGAGGGCAGAATTCGATACGAGGGTAGAAGCAGTGCGATGGTTGCGTCAACCTGTCATTCTTTGCTTGCTGGCGGCCGTCGCAGCGACGGCAGTTCCCGCGGTGGCTCAGGAAGGAAGAGGTGATGCCGATGGTGGTCCCGTCGTCAACACCGCGGAAGGGCCCGTTCGTGGATTCACGAAGAACGGGGTAGAGATTTTCTTAGGAATCCCGTACGCGGCGCCACCGGTAGGTGACCTTCGCTGGACGCCTCCACAGGCGGTCCGACATTGGACCGAGACCCGGGACGCCAACCGCTACGGGAAGACCTGTCCACAGGTGTATCAACTCGGAGTGTTCGCCGCTCCGACGAGCATTAGCGAGGACTGCCTGTATTTGAACGTCTTTACGACGGCAGAAGGTCATAACTCGAAGCCGGTCATCGTTTGGATCCACGGCGGTGGAAATTTTGACGGCGAATCCAACGATTACGATGGCAGCAAGCTCGCGACCGGCGGCTCGATCGGCACGCCTGCGGTCGTCGTGACCTTTAACTACCGTTTGAACATGTTCGGCTTCTTCTCGCATCCTGCGATCAATGCCGAGGGTCATCGATGGGGTAACTATGGCATCCTTGATCAACAGGCGGTACTGAGCTGGGTTCAGAGAAACATCGCGGCCTTCGGTGGCGATCCGACGAGAGTTGCGCTGGGCGGCCAATCCGCCGGCGCGCAGGATACCGCCGCCAACGTGTTATCGCCCTTGAGCAAAGGGCTGTTCAACCGCGCGATTGTTCAGAGTACACCTGGCTTTACCACCTTCGTGGCACCGGCAGCAGTAGCTGCGACGAACGGCATAAATTTTGCCGCGGCCGCCGGGTGCCCGGGTACGAAGGCCGCTGCTGCGGCCTGCCTGCGCAAATTGTCGGCGGCACGAATCCTTCAGTTAAGTGCGACGGGCGCAGCGAATAGTCCGTACGTCACGGGGCTGATCGTTGATGGAAGCGTCATACCGATCGCACCCGGACAGGCATGGACAACGGGCCAGTTCAACAAGATGCCCATGATGGGAGGCGCGGTTAAGGACGAAATCACCTTCTTTACGGGCATCAACGAGTGGTTCTCCGGTCCGCCGCAGGCTCCGCTGACAGCGGATCAGTATGCAGCTGCCGTCGGAGCGGTCGTTGCGGCGGAATATCCCGTATCAGCGTACGGCGGCGACCCGATGCTCGCCTATGAGCGGGCTGTCACGGATCAGTTCAAGTGCACCGAGCTTCACGTCGTGCAGCTTTGGGCGGTGCAAACCCCAACCTACGCCTATGACTTCGTCTATCAGAACGCGCCTTACTACTTTGCGAAGATGCCAGGGTTCCGACCTCTGGCAGCCCACACCATCGACATCCAATTCCTGTTCCCAGGTTGGCATGGTGGAGATCTCGGCGTGAATATCGATCAAGGCACCGGGGAACAACGTGAGCTCAACGCAGCTGAAACCGGTCTATCCGACCAATTGGTGGCTGCGTGGACGAATTTCGCGGCAACCGGGAATCCGAACGGTTCAGGAGATTCGCCGTGGCCAGTCTTCACAGCAGGCTCGCAGAAATACTTCGTGCAAGATCTGTCTGTGTCCACGGAGACCGTCGAGCAATTCCGAAGCGCATATAAGTGCGACTTCTGGGACCCACGATTGGGCCTCTGAGACCTTTCGATCTTCAAACACGCGTCTGTTGCTTTTCGGACGCTCGGTGATCGAGGAATGCCCCGGCGCTAGCGGTCGAGATAGGCGCTGGGGCACCGCGCGACTCTGGTGGGAGTTCCTGGCCGGCCACGGGCGATCTCGGTGGTTAGCGCGGCGTGCTTGCGGCGCACGTCCTCCCGTGTGAAGGATGCCAGCTCACGCGGCATCCAGTCGGCGAGACACTTTTCCAGCAGGTACTTCTCCGTGGCAATCGTTCGTTCGGAGCGAGCCTTCGACTTCAACATCGACTGGCGCAGCGCCCAGGCTTCGGCCAGGGTAGTCGAGCAACAGCAGCTTGCGGGGCGGCTCACCTGGTCGCTGCGGCGGCAGCGGTTCAGCGCGCTTGATCAGCGCCTCGGTGAGCTTGACCTTCCGAGACGTGCCTTGGGTGTTTTGTCGTGCGCACAACATCGTCCCCTCCCAATGGGCAGCGTCTCCCATGGATCTTGACCGGACCTGCTGTTGGAACGCGCGTGGGCACACGTTCTCGAATCCGCAGACGAGATTCGAGCAGCGCGTACGACGTCAGCCTCGGTCGCCTAGCCCGTCGGCGGTATGGACGGCCGTGCTTTGCAAGACGTACCCGGAAAGCAGGCGTGCGGTGCTCCGACCCCCACATTCGCCGCCAACTGCGGCAGCTCCGCCCGACCGCATTAGGGCAGGGCCTCTAGCTCATGCTTGGTTAGAGCTCTGGAGCGGAAATCCGACGTCGGTTAGCACACGCCACTTTGGCCGCTGCTCCCACCTGGGATGCGATTGCCGCAAGCGGGGACGAATGCGCGGGCGCTGGGGCTAGTATGTGCGGCAGCGGACGGACACACGACGCACTGGCGCGCCAACCTTCCCTTCTTCGGTGGCACCCGGCGCAGCCCGTGTAGTCCCCAACCGGTGACATGCATTCAAACGGTCACACTCCGATTCCACGCTGGGAATGCAGAAGGAGCGCAAGATGAATCAAGATCAAACATCGCGGCGGCAGTTTCTGAAGATCGGCGGCGCTACGCTCGCCGTGATACCGCTCATTGTTGCTTCAGGCAGTGCGGGTGCGGCGACGAATGCCGCCATGCGCAGCGCGTTGAAATACCAGGACAAGCCCGAAGGGGACAAGAGTTGCTCCAATTGCGTGCAATTCGTGCCCAGCCCGTCCGCACAAGGCCCAGGCGGCTGCAAGATAATGCCGGGTGATACTGAAATATCGCCTCAAGGCTACTGCATGGCCTGGGTCAAGAAACCTTAACAAGTAGTTAAAAAAAACATAGAGCCCTGGCGAATTCGCCGCGGGGCGTGGGTCACGCTCGGCGAGCGGCGACCCTTGGTTCGATGCTGCCCTGCTGGCAAGACAAGCATGCCGACGCTTTTGGATGAGCTCAGCGGGAAGTCGATGAGAAAACCACTCTATGCGATCTGCGCCTGGGCGCCGCGCTGTTGGGATTCGCCGCTCGCCCTTGTTGGTCACGCGCAGCGCATCGATGCCATCGGCCTTCAGCACGTCGAGCCAGCGATACACGGTTTGCCGCGGCGCACCGACCTTCAGCGCCACCTGCGCCGGCGCTTCGCCGCGCAACAGCGGTCGCGCCGCGCGCACCCGGTGGGACACTGGTGGGACACTCGGGTGCAAAGAACGGCAAGAACCGGTAGGAACTCAAAACAAGCAAGTCATTGATCCGCTTGCTTTACGTTGTTGCTGATTCCTTCTCTTTTTTCGATCCCCCCGACTCACTCATCGAGTGCGCGCGGGCCCGAGTCGGCCCAGGGCCTGTCCCAGATGGCGGGTCACCAGGTCACGGGCCAGCACATCGGCGATCCGGAACGGGGTCACCGCCTGCAATCCGCGCCAGGCCGGAATGCTGTTGACCTCCAGCACCAGCCAACGGCCATCGGCGTCGCGCATCAAATCGACCCCCGCGTAATCGGCGCCCACCGCCTCGGCGGCCTCGATCGCCAGGCCGGCCAGGTCACCCTGGGCGTCGACCGCCTCGACCCGCGCTCCGCGCGCGACGTTGGTGACCCACGAGCGCCCTCGCCGCAGCATCGCCGAGACCGGCCGGCCGCCCGCAACCAGCACCCGCCAGTCGTGCCATTTGCCTTCGCCGCAGTTCAAGAAGCGCTGCAGGTACCACACGCCACGGACCTCGTCCTGCCCCGGCACCGATGCCCCGCTGGCCAGGCGCTGCAGGCCCTTGCCCTGCGAGCCGAACAGCGGTTTGACCACCAGCTCGTGGCGCTGCGCGGTCTCCCGCATCAGGATCCCGCGCGCCACGCTCTCCCGCTCGGTCACCCAGGTCGGCAGGGTTGGAATGCCGTGTTGGCGCAGCAGAAAGGTCGTCATCGACTTGTCGACGCTGCGCTCGATGGCCCGAGCATCGTTGTAGACGGGCACTCCCAGCTCGCGCAGCGCGTGCAACACCGACAGGCGCAGCGTGACCTGCTCGAAGGAACCGGCCTCGATGCTTCGAACGAATATCGCGTCGGGCTCCCGCTCGCCGAATCCGGGCACCTGCACCCGCGCTTGCGGGCTTTCCAGGTCGATCCGGCAGTCCGCCAAGCTCGCGAAAGCACTTTGCACGCCCAGCGCAAGAAAAGCGCGCTGCAGCTCGCGGCCGTGCCAGCCGGGCTCGTCGGTCAGGATCGCAACGCGCAGCGGCATGTCGCGGGTGCCAGGCGCTGTGCGCCGAACGACTGGGCGAGCAGCTCGTCGTTCAGGCTGCCGCCCCGGAAGGTTCGCCCCGACGCAACGTGGCTGACGAGCGCGACCGCTGGAGCGAACAGCATCGGCTCGATCTTGTAGAAGTCGTAGTCGTAATCCTTGAAGATTGCAGCGAACGGGCGGGATAGTACCCCGCCTCGCGCGCGCGTTCTGCCTGAGCGCACGTCCGTGGTGGCCGAACGGTTCTATAAATGTCTGATTTATAAGAAGAATAAGACCAGACCCGGTCGGATGCGCTCGACATCGACTCGAAGCTCATCCAACCACGCTCATGTTCGAGCGATGCAGACGGCGAGTGCTGGACGGGTGCTCGCGGCTTGTGATGGCAACGCTCTGGCCCCTGTGCTACGTTTCGATAGCAATTCTCCACTCGTCAGCGGGGCACACTATGGCAGCTGCGACTATGGTGGCTACGCCACCCGACTACTCCAAGTGGTGCGATCGGAGATTGTGGACCGTCTACGAGTCCGTCTGCCTCATGCTCGCCATGGAGCCTGAGCCCACGCGGCACGATCCCGGCGCCAGCATCAGCGGCTTCGATCCGGTGGAACTGGCCATCGCGCAGTACGGCGAGCGCGCCGACGAAGCGATGCGAAGCGGCGATCTGAAACCCTTCGGCCCCGAGGATCTCGCGCGCCCGACCCTGCAGCGTCGGGTCGAGCCGCGCGCCTTCCTGCGGTGCGCGAAGGCCTGGAACGTTCCGATTCCGGACGAGCTGGCGCCGGTGCTGACGCGCGAGCCCGCGCGCCCGCCGGTCGTACCTTCCACCATCCTCGAGCACATCGGGCGCGGCTACCGCGGCGCCGACTACATCGAGGAAGCCCGCGAGCAGGTCCTGGGTGCCGCGGTCGCCGCGCTCAAGAGCTATCCCGAGCGCTGCATCAACGCCGTCGCCGTTCGCCGAATAATCGAGAACAACGCCAGCCTGCTCTGGCCTGACACGTGCCGGCCTCCGCTGACCGCGATGGAAATGGAGCGCCTGATCAGTCGCTGGCTCGGCCGGCTCGGTTGATGCCCAGTGCGCAGGCCCCGCCGCAGGACGCTGGCGGCGCGTCGAACACGCCGGGTGCGCGCGGGGACGCAGGATACGGAGGGAAATAATGACAACAATCGTCACGGACAACTGCGACGGGTGCCGCTTCACCGACTGCGTCACCGTTTGCCCGGTCGCCTGCTTTCACGGCGACGAGAAGATGCTTTACATCGACAACGACGTGTGCATCCAATGCAGCGCGTGCATTCCGTTGTGCCCGGTCCACGCGATCTACGCCGACGATGACATTCCCGAGGACCAGCGACACTGGATCGAGGTCAACGCCGAGCGCTCTCGAGCGCTGCCGGCGATCGGCGACAAGCAGGAGTCGCTGCCGGGGGCCGAGGAGCGCAAGGCAGCGCTGGGATTCTGAGCTCGCCATGCATGCGCCGGGCAGCGAGGACAACCCTCTGCAGGTGGCAGTCGTCGGCAGCGGGCCGAGCGGGTTCTATGCGGCCGAGGCCCTGCTCAAGTGCGGTCGGACGGTCGACGTGGACCTCATCGAACGCCTGCCCGCGCCCTTCGGCCTGGTGCGCTACGGCGTGGCGCCGGATCATCCGAAGCTGAAGGAAGCGATCCTCACCTACGAGATCATTGCCCGCCTGCCGCGGTTTGCCCTGCTGGGCAACGTCACCGTCGGGCGCGACGTCACCGTGGACGAGCTGCGCGCCCACTACCACGCGGTCGTCTTCACATGCGGTGCAGAAGCCGATCGGCGGCTCGGCGTTCCTGGAGAAGATCTGCCGGGCAGCCACACCGCGACCGAGTTCGTCGCCTGGTACAACGGTCACCCGGAATACCGGGACCGGCACTTCGACCTGTCCGCGGAAGTGGTGGCCGTCGTGGGCCAGGGCAATGTCGCGGCCGACGTCTGCCGCATACTCGCGAAATCGGCGGACGAGCTGCGCGGCACCGACATCGCCGAGCACGCGCTCGACGCGCTCGCCGCGAGCCGGGTGCGCGAGATCCACGTCATCGGCCGTCGCGGCCCGGCGCAGGCGAAGTTCACGAACAAGGAGTTGAAGGAGCTGGGAGAGCTCGCAAACTGCGCCGCGCAGGTCGATCCGGGGGCCTTGGAGTTGAACGCGGAGAGCCGCGCGGAGCTGGAAGCGAAAGCGAACTTCGTCAGCGCGAAGAACGTCGAGATTCTGCGCGACTTCGCCTCCAGGGCGCGCGGCGGCAAGCCGCGCCGGCTGGTATTCCATTTTCTCAAGAGTCCGGCGAAGCTGACCGGGGCAGGGCGCCTGCAGGAGCTGGTGATGGTGCGAAATCGCCTCGAGGGCGCGCCGTTCGAGCAGGTCGCGCGCGAGACCGGGCAGATCGAGAGCCTGGCTTGCGGACTGCTCTTTCGCAGCATCGGCTACAGCGGCGTGGCGGTTGCCGGCGTTCCCTTCGATGCGAAGCGAGGCGTGATCCCGACGCGCGACGGACGCATTGTCGATGCGGCCGGCGCGCCGATTCCGAGACTGTATGCGGCGGGATGGATCAAGCGCGGGCCCACCGGGATCATCGGCACCAACCGCGCGGACAGCGTGGCGAGCATCAAGTCGCTGCTCGCCGATCTTCCGGCTCTTCCGCAGGACTCCCGGCTGGGTTCGAAAGGGGTTGCGCCGCTGCTCGAGGCGCGCGGAGTGCGGCCGGTGAGCTACTCCGACTGGAGCGCGATCGACGCCGAGGAAGTCGCGCGCGGCCGGCCCAAGGGCAAACCGCGCGAAAAGTTCACGCGCGTGGAACAGATGCTGGCCTGCTTCGAGCGGGTCGACCAACCGGCGCTGTAAGCGCAGGGACCAGCATGAGCGAGACAATGATCTTGATCGGCGGACGCTCCTCGAGCCAGGGCACTTCGCTGTGCGCGGGCAAGCTCGGCACCGAGTACGTGGAGGTCTCCTCGACGCTGGAGATGAACGTCGAGGACATGGCCCGGCTCGGGCTCAAGGACAACGACCGGGTACGCGTGCGCAGCGCGACCGGCGAGATCGTCGTACGCTGCAAGGGGCGCGCGGCGAAGGACCTGCCGTCGGGGCTTTTGTTCATCGCCTACGGCCCGCTGTCGAGCGCCCTGATGGACGGCGACACCGCGGGCAGCGGCATGCCCCTGTCGAAGAATATCGAGGTGCAGATCGAGCCGGTCGCCTGACCGGGGAAGGAGCATCGGCATGAGCGCCAATACACGGGTGGTACGCAACGCGACCTGCACGTTCTGCGGCTGCGTCTGCGACGACATGCATCTGACCGTGGACGACGACACGCACAAGATCGTGAAGGCGGAGAATGCGTGCGTGCTCGGGCGTGCCTGGTTCAAGGAGCACGGCATCGAGCAGCGTCCCCAGGCACTGATCGAGGGGCGCGAGGCGAGCACCGAGGAGGCGATCGAGGCCGCCGCCCGCATCCTCGCCGACGCGCGCTTTCCGATGATCTACGGTCTGTCGGATACGACCTGCGAGGCGCAGCGCCAGGCGGTCGCCATCGCCGACATGATCGGGGGCAACATCGACACGACCACGTCGGTCTGCCATGGACCGAGCGGCATGGCCTTCCAGGCGGTGGGCGAGAGCACCGCGACGCTGGGAGAGATCCGCAACCGGGCCGACCTGGTGATCTTCTGGGGCGGCAATCCGGCCGAATCGCATCCTCGGCTGTTCACTCGCTATTCGGTGACCGCGAAAGGCATGTACATTCCCAACGGGAAGAAGGACCGCACCGTCGTGCTGGTCGACGTGCGGCGCACGCCGAGCGCGGCGGTGGCCGACATCTTCGTGCAGGTGAAGCCGCGCCGCGACTTCGAGGTCCTGTGGGCGCTGCGCGCGCTCGTGAAGGGCCGGCACGTGGATCCGGCGATCGATCAGCTGACCGGGGTGCCGCTCGCTACGCTGGAGGACCTCGCGGCCCGCATGAAGGCCTGCCGCTTCGGTGCGCTGATGTTCGGCATGGGGCTGTCGATGACGCGCGGCCGGCACTTCAATTCCGGCGCCCTGCTCGCGCTCGCTTCCGACCTGAACCAATACACGCACTTCGTCGCCAAGCCGGTGCGCGGGCACGGCAACGTGACGGGCGCCGACAACGTGGTGTCCTGGCAGACCGGGTTCCCGTTCGGGGTCAACATGAGCCGCGGCTATCCGCGCTTCAGCCCCGGGGAATTCACGACGGTGGACGTGCTCTCCCGCGGCGAGGCCGACGCGGCACTGATCGTAGCCGCCGATCCCGGCTCGAACTTCCCGCAGGCCGCCATCGACCATCTGCGCCGCATCCCGGTCATCGTGCTGGACCCGAAGGAAACCCATACCAGCCGGCTTGCGAAAGTGGCGATCACGACATCGACCTACGGGATCAACGTGGGCGGAACCGTGTACCGGATGGACGACGTGCCGATCACCCTGCGCCCCGCGCTGCCGTCGCCGTATCCGAGCGATGAAAGCGTGCTCAAGCGGATCAGGGAGCGGGTGGGCGAGCTGATCGGCGGCAAGCGGATTCCCGCCATGGAGCGGATCGGCGTGGCCGCGTAGGCGCTGACGGATGCGGACCATGTTGCGCATCGTGAACGGCCGGGTGTACGACCCGGCGAACGGGGTCGACGGCGAGGTGCGCGACGTGTGCATCGCGGACGGCAGGATCGTCGCCGACGTCGCTCCGGAGGCGGGCCGCATCGACGCGCGCGGCATGGCCGTGATGCCCGGCGGCGTCGACATGCACTGCCACATCGCCGGCAGCAAGGTCAACCTCGCGCGCAAGCTGCAGCCCGAGGACCACCGGGACGACGTGCTGGCGCGCACCGCCGTCACGCGCTCGGGGGTCGGGGGCACCGTTCCTTCGACCTTCACCACCGGCTACCGCTACGCGATGCTCGGCTACACCACGGCGATGGAGGCGGCCGTGCCGCCCATATTCGCGCGCCACACGCTGGAGGAGCTGCACGACACGCCCATCATCGACAAGGGCTTCTACGCGCTGATGGGCAACAACGTGCTGCTCTTCAAGCTGCTCGAGAAGGGGCGCCGCGAGGAGTTCCGCAACGCCGTCGCATGGCTGCTGTGCGCGTCCAAGGCATACACCGCGAAGCTGGTGAATCCCGGCGGCGACGAGGCCTGGAAGGGGCGGCGCAACGCCAACGTGACGCAGCTCGACGAGAAGATCGAGTCCTTCGATCTGACGCCGCGCCAGGTGATCGGCGCGCTGATCGAGGCGGTGGACGAGCTGGGCCTGCCTCATCCGGCCCACATCCACTGCAACAACCTCGGGCACTCCGGGAATTTCGAGACCACGCTCGAGACCATGCGCATCGCCGACGGGCATCGCGCGCACATCACGCACATCCAGTTCCACAGCTACGGGCAGGTCGCGGGCAAGTCCAGCAGCGAGCCGACCTCCAAGGCGCGAGAGATCGCGGACTACGTGAACGCGCACCCCAACATCAGCGCCGACGTTGGGCAGGTGATGTTCGGCAAGGCGACCGCCATGACCGCCGACGCGCCGCTCGGCTACATGCTGTCGCGGCTGGCGAAAGGCAAGTGGATCAACGCCGACGCCGAGCACGAGTCGGGCTGCGGCATAGTCCCCTTCACCTACCAGGACCGCGTCTACACGCACGCGCTGCAGTGGGCGATCGGGCTGGAGCTGTTCCTGATGGCGAAGGATCCGTGGCGCATGGTGCTGTCCACCGATCATCCAAACGGCGGCTCCTTCATGAGCTATCCGAAGCTGATCCGACTCTTGATGGACCGCGAGTTCCGCAAGCAGGAGATGGCGAAGATCAATCCACGCGCGCTGCGCCAGACCGCGCTGGCCGACGGGCTGGATCGCGAATACACGATGAGCGAGATCGCGATCATCACCCGCGCGGGCCCGGCCCGACTGCTGGGGCTGGCGCGCAAAGGTCACCTGGGAGTGGGCGCCGACGCCGACATCACCATCTACGAGGAGCAGGACGACAAGGAGACGATGTTCGCCACGGCGCGCTACGTGATCAAGGACGGGCAGCTGATCATCGAGGACCACGAGATCCGCGCCGACCACGAGGGCCGCGTGCTGCACGTCGCGCCGGAGCACGATCCGGCCATCGCCGAGGTCGTTCGGGCCTTCTTCGAGGATTACTATTCGATCCGCTTCGAAAACTACCCGGTCGACGACTCCTACCTCGGCAAGCACGAGCAGGTGCCCACCCGGCAGCAGGCCGCCGCGGTCCCGACCGCTTCCGAATCGAGCGCTGCGGGTCACTAGCATGCTGCTCAACGGGGTTGCCGTCGAAGACACGTTCGCCGAGGCGTTCGCGATGTGGGGCGCGCGGGTGCTGATCACGGCGGAGAACGAGAAGTGGGGGATGGCCGCGGCGCGCGCGATGACCGGTTTCGCCACCTCGGTGATCGGGTGCAAGTGCGAGGCAGGCATCGAGAGCGCCGTTCCGGCGGCGCAGACCCCGGACAGCAGGCCCGGGGTGGCCGTGCTGCTGTTCGGCACCAGCGCGGAGAGCGTGGGCAAGCGCCTGGTGGAGCGCATCGGCCAGTGCGTGATGACCTGTCCCACGACCGCCTGCTACAACGCGCTCGCGTCGGACACCACCGTTCCCGTCGGGAGCCTGCTGCGCTACTTCGGCGACGGATTCCAGGCGGCGAAGCTCCTGGACGGGCGCCGCTTCTGGCGGGTGCCTGCGATGGACGGCGAGTTCGTGGTCGAGGAACGCTTCGGCGTGCAACCGGCGATCGGCGGCGGCAACCTGCTGATCCTGGGCGAGGACACCGCGCCGACACTTGCGGCGGCCGAAGCTGCGGTCGAGGCGATGCGCAGCGTTCCCGGCGTGATCCTTCCCTTCCCCGACGGGGTCGTGCGCTGCGGCAGCAAGGTCGGCTCGCGCTACAAGGCGCTGGTCGCGTCGACCAATGACGCGTACTGCCCGACGCTGCGTGCGGTGACCGGCGCCACCCAGCTCGGGGACGAGATCGGCTGCGTCCTCGAGATCGTCATCGACGGCCTGGAGCTGGGCCCGATCGAGGAAGCGATGCGCCGCGGCATGAAGGCCGCGGCGCGCCCGGGAGTGCGGCAGATCACCGCGGGAAACTATGGCGGCAGCCTCGGGCAGTACAAGATCGCGCTGCATGGCCTGCTGAACGGGACATGAGCCTCACGCTGACGATGAAGAACACGCCCGAGGTCCCCCTCGAGGCCGACGCGATCTGCCCCGAACGCTTCGAGGGCCTGGGCGCCGCACAGGCAGCCGCGATTGCCGTGCTGTATGGCAACCGTCGGGCGCAACTGGGCGATTTCTTCGGCATCGAGGGCCAGGGCGACGGCGAAATCCACCTGGTCGGCGACTGCAGGCGCGTGAAGCGGATCGGCGCGGGGATGACGCGCGGCCGCCTCGTGATCGACGGCGACGTCGGCATGCACCTGGGTGCCGGCATGTCGGGCGGCACCATCGTCGTCAAGGGCAACGCCGGTGACTTGCTCGGCGTCGAAATGCTCGGTGGAGCGATCGAGGTGACGGGCAACGCCGGCCACCTGGTCGGCAGCGCCATCCGCGGCGGAGCCGTGGGCGTGCGCGGCGGCGAGATCATCGTGCACGGCAACGTCGGCAACGAAACGGGAAGCGGCATGCGGCGCGGGTTGATCGCGGTGGGCGGCAATGCCGGGGACTTCACCGGCGTCAACCTGCTCGCCGGAACCGTCGTCGTGCTGGGCGAACTCGGCTGGCGCAGCGGCGCAGGCATGAAGCGCGGCTCCATCGTCTCTGCTCGATCCGCCGATCTGTTGCCGACCTTCAGCTACGCCTGCACGTATCGGCCCGTGATGCTGCGTCTCGTGCTTGCGCACCTGCGCCAGAGGGGACTTCCCGTGACCGATGCGCACCTGTCCGGGCGCTATGGGCGATGGAGCGGGGACGCGGTGGAAATGAACCGGGGGGAAATCCTGTTGCTGGAGCAGTAGGGGAAGGTTGGGCGGCCGGCGCCGTCACAATCTTCCCATGATCTGCGGTTCCCTAATGGCGTCGGCCGTCAAGCGAGCGCGCAAGGTCAACCTGAGAGCCGACGGCAAACGACAGAAGAGCTTCTTCCCGCCTGCCCTGGCGACCCGCGCAAGCTCGATCGCTACGAGTTCGCTGAACAGGTCAAATCCGGCCACGTCGAAGACGCTGCGTTCGGCGCTCGACGCTTCGAGCGTCGTGGTATCAGTGTGAGGTTGGTTCGTCGCGTTCATGGCGATCGCTTACGCGCGCTCGGCGGCGTGCTGCTGGACCACCACGGCGGTACTTGCCGCAGCGGCCGGGAGGTTGCCGGCGAACAGCCAGAGCACGCTGCTCAGCACCAGCGTGGAGGCCAGCGCAGCGGCACCGGCGGCGAAGAGCTGGTTCGGGCGGATCGAGTACTGGTTGGCGTTCATCGTCTGTCTCCTGGATTTGTCCGGTGCGGCGCACCGAATCGATGACCGTACTTTGCGACTGACGATGCCTTGCAGTCCTTGAGCGGACTGAAACCGGTCTTAAACGTTCTGAAACACGTTCGGACCGTGTTTAAGGGGCAGGCCGGCGGCCGATCGGCGCAATGAGAATGGCAAGGGGATCCGGGGCGGAACGCTTGCCCCGGCGCGGCAGTGCGATCAAACTGCGTTTCCATCAGGGGATTGGCCCGAGCCGGGACCGGAAGCCACGTGCGCACGTCCATTCGCTTCGGCAATGCCGAGATTCGCCCGGCGTCCCGCCAGGTGCTGGTGGACGGGCAGCCGGCACCGCTGGGGGCGCGGGCGTTCGAGGTGCTGCTGGCGCTTATCGCCCGGCGCGATCGGCTGGTGGGCAAGGCCGAGTTGTTGGATCTCGTCTGGCCCGGGCTGGTGGTCGAGGAAAACAACCTTCAGGTACAGATCAGCTCGCTGCGCAAGCTGCTCGGACCGCAGGTCATCGGCACGATACCGGGCCTCGGGTATCGCTTCACCGCGGACCTGGACGATGAGTCCTCGGACGATCTGCAATCCGTCCCCGTAACCGGGGACGGTGCGGCACTTGCGGCAGTCGAACCCGCCTCGGCGGACCCGGCCGCGGGAGCTGGGGTCGACCTGTCCGCCGCCGCGTCGGCGCGTCGCCACAGCCTGCCGGCCGAGCGCGACGACTTTGTCGGACGCCGTGCCTGCATGAGCGAGCTTCAGCAGCGCTTCGACCAGGGCGCGCGGCTGGTATCGCTTCTTGCGATCGGCGGCTGCGGAAAGACCCGTCTGGCGACCCATTTCGGCTGGACCCGCATCGACGAGCTGCCGGGCGGTGTCTGGTTCTGCGACCTCGCGGCGGCTCGGTCGATCGAGGGCGTGCTGCATGCGGTGGCGCTGGGGCTGGACGTGCCGCTTGGCAAGGACGATCCGGTGGCGCAACTCGGCCACGCGATCGCCGGCCGCGGCAATTGCCTGGTGATCCTGGACAATTTCGAGCAGGTCGTGCGCTATGCCGAGGCCACACTCGGGCGTTGGCTCGAACGCGCCGGCGATGCCCGCTTCCTGGTGACTTCGCGCGAGGTGCTGGGCATCGGCGGCGAGCAGGTGCTGGCCCTGGCGCCGCTGGAGCCGGGCGACGCGGAAATCCTGTTTCGGCGCCGTGCGGCCTCGTGCTGCAAGGACTTCGATCCGACCCCGGAGGACCAGGCCGCCATTGCTCCGCTGGTTCGGCTGCTCGACGGCCTGCCGCTGGCGATTGAACTGGCGGCGGCCCGGGTGCGCACGCTGGCTCCCCGAGGCCTGCTTGCGCGCATGAACGAGCGCTTCCGTGTACTGGCGTCGAGTGGCGGCCGACGGGACCGGCAGTCGACGTTGCGCGCGGCGTTCGACTGGTCATGGGATCTGCTTGCGCCCGCCGAACGGCTCGCGCTGGCGCAGTGCTCGGTGTTCGAAGGCGGCTTCACGCTCGAGGCTGCCGAAGCGGTACTCGACTTCTCATCAATCGACGATCCGCCCTGGCCGGTGGACGTCGTGCAGTCGCTGGTCGACAAGTCCTTCGTACGTCCATGCGGCAACGAGCGCTTCGACCTGCTGGTCAGCGTGCAAGCCTACGCGATGGAGCATCTGCAGACCGAAGGCCGCTATCGCGGCAGCGGCGCCGAGGCCCTCGAAGCCGCGCGGCGCAGCCATGGTGAGTGGTTCGGGGCATTCGGGCCGCGGCGTGCCATGGAAAACCGTTGTGCCGATCTGAACAACCTGGTTGCCGCGTGTTGGCGCAACATTGCCGCGGGCAACGCGCATGCCGCCGCCGGCGCGCTCGACGGCGCCTGGGCGGCACTGAGCCGGCACGGACCCTTCAAGGCGGGGATCGATCTGGCCGCCGCGGTTTGTGCGATGCCGAAGCTGCAAGGCGCGGCCGCAGCCCGTGCCCAGGCAGCATTTGGCGAGGCGCTCGCGGCCTCGGGCGCCCCGGCGCAAGCCCAGGAACGTCTCGAGAGCTCGCTCGCGCCTGCCCTTGCGGCTGGCGACCTGCGCTGCGTGGCCAGCGTGACGGTAAGCCTGGCCACGCTGCATGCGCGCGCCGGCCGGCCGGATGCGGCGCGCGCGGAGCACGCGCGAGCGCTCGAAATCGCGCGCGAGATACGCGACGCGGATCTCGAATGCGCCGCCCTCAACGGTCTGGGTACGGTGGAATTCGAGGCCGGACGCATCGACGGCGCGCAGGTGCACTTCGAATCCGCACTGGCGGTCGCGCGCGCCACTGGCGACCGGCGTTGGCAGGGCATCCTGCTCGGAAACCTGGTCACGCTCTACGCCAATCTTGGCCGCATGGACGAGGCGCGAGCAGGTTGCGAGGAGTCGCTGCTGATCGCCCGCGAGCTTGGCGATCGCCAGCACGAGGGCAACCGGTTGTGCAACCTGGGATGGATGAACTATCTGCAAAGAAGGCTCGACGACGCTCGCGTTGTATCCGAGGCGGCCCTGGCCGTCGCGCGGGAGCTTGGATACGCGCGACTGGAGTGCGTCGTGCTGTGCAACCTTGGACTGGTGCACGACGCGACCTCCAGCTTCGTCCTCGCGCAGGAGGCCTACGAAGCGGCGCTGGTGGTGGCGCAGCGCATCGAAGACTCCCGTACCGAGGGGCAGGTCCTCGGCTACCTGGGGCTGACCCACGCTCGCCGCCGGGCGCCGGCCGCAGCGCGGCAGTGCCTCGATCGGGGGCAGGCCCTGCTACTTCACCTGGGCGACCGGCTGAGCCTCGGGGTGTTGCTGTGCAGCCGCGCCGAGTCCGAATGGCTTGCCGGGGAGGCGACCGCCGCCCGTGCGGCGCGCAACGATGCGGCCGCCATTGCAGCGCAGTCCGGCGCAGGGGCCGACTCGGAACTCGGGGTCGCCCTGGCCCGGGTCGACGCGATGCTGGATGCCGTTGCGGCCTGACCTTACACGGTGGCGGGCGGTGTGTCAGTCCGGATGATGGAGGATGAACGGGTCCAGAGCCGGCGGGGCCTGGCCCGACCCGGTGGGGTTGAGGGTGACCGTGTATTTGTAGCTCTTGCCGGATACGTGTTTCAGCTTCTTGCAGCGAAAGAGGCCCTCGTCGGTGAGACCGCATTTGTGCACGTCTGGCGGCGACGCAACGACGATCCCTGTCTTCGGAAACTCGTAGCTGCTCCCGTCCCGAAGCTTCCAGACCACCGCACCCTCCGTTGGAAGGATAACCGCCGTGTCTTCTTCGGAGAGATGTATTCGTCCTTGGTCTACCCAGACGGTGATCGTCGGATGGTCGACCAGTGGATCGGCGTAGGCTGCCGCCGCTGCCAGTGCAAGCCCAAACCCGAACACAGGTCCGAGTGTTCGCGCATTCATGGAATCCTCCCCGATTTTGCGTTATTTCACACGGGCGGCAATTCGCGGTTCTGGCCTGCTGTTGTTGGCTGCGCCGCCGTGCACAGCGCGGCCCGAGGCGTTCAGTTTAGTACGAGTTCATGAGAGGGGAGGCGATGGCGCGCAATCCGAAGTACGACATCCTGTTCGAGCCGGTCACGTTCGGCCCGAAGACGATGCGCAACCGTTTTTGGCAGACCTCGCACTGCACTGGCTACGGCTCGGACCGGCCGGGGACGCAGGCGCGCTTTCGTGGCATGAAGGCGGAAGGAGGCTGGGCGGTCGTGTGCACCGAGTTCTGCTCGATCCATCCCGAGTCCGACGAGTACCCGTGGCACTCGGCCCGCCTGTGGGACGACGGCGATGTTGTCAATTTGCGCTACCTGTGCGACGAAGTGCACCGACACCGGTCGCTGGCGGGCGTGCAGCTCTGGTACAACGGCATGCATTCGCCGTGCCTCGAATCCCGTGAGGTGGCGCGCGGGCCAAGCGGGCTGCCGTCGAACGTGTTCCCCGAGCGCTGCCTTTACGACGCGGCGGCCGACGAGGACGACATCCGGGCGATCATCCACATGTACGTGCTCGCGGCGAAGCGCGCCGAGCAGGCCGGCTTCGACCTGGTGGAAGTCAGCGGCGCCGACAGCACGCTGCCGATGCAGTTCCTCGAGCGGCGCTACAACCGGCGCAGCGACCGCTACGGCGGCTCGCTCGCCAACCGGGCGCGCTTCTACATCGAGGTGATGGCGGCCCTGAAGCAGGCCGTCGGCGACCGGCTGGCCGTCACGACTCGTTTCGAGACCGACACGATCAACGGCGAGTGCCGCATCCAGCACTTCGACGAAGGCCTGCATTTCGTCGAGCTGATGCACAGCGAAGGTGTCTGCGATCTCTGGGCGGTCAAGATTGGCGACTACGAGGAGTGGGGCGAGGACGCGGGGAGCTCCCGCTTCCGCAAGACCAACTGGATGCGGCCCTTCGTCTCGCACGTGAAGTCCATCGTCGGCGCGAGCGTGCCGGTCGTCAGCAATGGCCGGTTCACGAGCCCCGACGACATGGTCACAGCCCTGCGCTCGGGCCAGTGCGACGTGATCGGCGCGGCCCGCCCCAGCATCGCCGATCCGTTCCTGCCGACGAAGATTGCCGAGGGGCGGGTCGAGGACATCCGCGAGTGCATCGGCTGCAATATCTGCGTGTCGCGCATGCAGCAGCAGGCGCTGCTCTCGTGCACGCAGAATCCGACTTCGGGCGAAGAGTACCGCCGTGGCTGGCATCCGGAGCACTTCGAGCCGGCCGCCGACCCGTGCTCGGTGCTGGTCGTCGGCGCGGGACCGGCCGGGATGGAATGCGCGATGGTCCTGGGCAAGCGCGGCTACACGGTGCACTTGCGCGACTGCGCGCCCGAGCTCGGCGGCCACTGGCGCGACGTCGCGCGCTATCCGCGCTGCGCGGAGTACGGTCGTCTGATCAGCTATCGCCAGATCCAGCTCGAGAAGCTGCGCAACGTCGAAATGCACCTCGGTATCCCGGCCATGACGGCCGATGACGTCCTGCAGTACGGCGCCGACAAGGTCGTCATCGCCACCGGCGCGCATTGGGCTACCGACGGCCTAGGTGCCGAGGTGCACCGGCCGGTCGCCGGGGCTGACGCCGAGTGCGCGGAGGTGCTGACGCCGGAGCAGATCATGAGTGGCAAGCGGGTCGTCGGCGAGAAGGTGGTCGTCCTCGATGGCGACGGCTATTTCACGGGCGTCGCGATGGCGGAACTGCTGGCCGACCAGGGCAAAGCGGTCACGCTCGTGACCAACATGAACATGGTCGCCGAGTTCTCCAAATACACGATGGAGATGCCGAACAACAAACGCATGCTGCACGAGAAGGGGATCCGCTTCCTGACGAATCACTGGGCGCACAGCTTCGTCCCGGGTCGGCTCCGGCTCTTCTACCTGTACCGCGACAGCGCGGGGCTGTACGAGGTCGAGCCAGGCCGCTGGGGACGGCGCACCAGCGACGAGCTGGTCGACCTCGAGTGCGATGCGCTCGTGCTCGTGACCGCGCGCGTGCCCAATGGCGCGCTCTACGCGGACCTCAAGGCGCGGCGCGCGGAATGGCAGCGCCACGAAGTGCAGGCCGTCTATCGAATTGGCGACTGTCACGCTCCACGGCAAGCGCTGAACGCGATCTTCGACGGACACCGGCTGGCCCGGGAGTTCGAGTCGGCGCACCCCCAGCATCCGCTGCCGTTCATCCGCGAACGCCAGCTCTGGGGCCACTCGACCATTCCGCAGCGCGGCGACCTGCGCCCGGCCGTCGAGCCGGTCTGAAGCCGGCGCGCACACGAAGAGAGGACTCGCTCATGAATTTCAGTGGCAAAGTGGTGCTCGTGACGGGATCGACCACCGGCATCGGCGAGGCCTGTGCCAAGGTGTTCGCGCAGTCCGGTGCCGCCGTCATGGTCTGCGGCCGCAACGAGCAGCGCGGACTCCAGGTCGTCGCGGCGATCCGCGCCGCCGGCGGGCACGCCGAGTTCGCGGCCTCGGACCTGCGGACAACGGGCGCCAGTGACCGGCTGGTGGCGGACACGGTGGCCCGCCTCGGCGCGCTGCATGTGCTCGTCAACAACGCCGGCATTCTCTATACGGCCGATGCCGTCGAGACCAGCGACGAGCAGTGGCTGGACACGATGGCGGTGAACGTCAACGCGCTCTTTTACATGAGCCGCGCCGCGGTGCGGCACATGCGGCAGCACGGCGGCGGCGCGATCGTCAATGTCGCCTCGGAGTGGGGTCTTAACGGCGAGACGAATCACGTCGCCTATTGCGCGAGCAAAGGCGCCGTCGTCCAGATCACGCGCTGCATGGCGCTGGACCACGCCCGCGACCGTATCCGCGTCAACTCGGTCTGCCCGGGCGAGATCCACACGCGGATGGTCGACGAGATCCTGGCCAAGAAGGGCGGTGATCCCGAGCAGAGTCTGCGCGAGCTTGCCGCCGGTATCCCGATGCGGCGCCTCGCTTCACCGGCCGAGGTCGCGACCTGCGTGCAGTTCCTGGCCTCGGAGCATGCGAGCTACGTGACGGGCGCCAACCTGGTGGTCGACGGCGGCAATGACGCCACCGCTGGGCCATACCCGGGTTGAGCATTTGGCGATGCGAGCGATGTTCAAACGAGCGCCGCGCGCTCCGGTCGCGCGGCGGCTCAGTCGCCGATTGGCTCGCCGATCGCGGGCTGCAGCCGGTGGGCGTCGCCGGCAGGTGCGTGGCCGCGGTCGTACGGTCGGGCGGTCACCATGAACAGGGCACCCACCACGAGCACGGCCGCGCTCGTCAGAATCATCGCGTAGTTGCTGTACCAAGGGTCCTGCGGGCTGCGCGGCCAGGCCATATTGATGATCGCGCCGACGCCATAGAGGAAGGCGACGAGGTTCACCGGCCAGGCCCACGCGCCGAGCCTGAACACGCCCGCCGGCTGCCAGCCGCGCCTGCGCGCGACGAGCGCGGCGAAGACGATCATCTGGAAGGCGATGTAGATGCCGATCGCCGCGAAGCTGATGATCGTCGCGACGGCATCCTGCAGCCATGGCGCGCAGAGCGCGATCAACGCCGGTATCGTGCCGGCGAGGATCAGCGCATTGGCCGGAACGTGCCGGCCGCGCGAGAGGTGCCTGAGGTACTTGCTGCCGACGATCATCTCATCGCGCGCGTAGGCGAACAGCAGTCGGCTCGCGGCCGCCTGCAGGCTAAGCTGGGCGGAGACGAACGACACCATCACGACGGCGATGACGACTCGAAAGCCCAGCTCGCCCATCGCCGTCTTGAGGACGGTGACGACCGGGTCCTTGTCGCGCCCGGTCAGCACCGCGCTGATGTCCGGGACCGAGAGCACCAACCCCAGGCACACCCAGAGCGCGGCCGCGCCGCCGACGTAGATCGTCAGGCGCATCGCCTTTGGAATCTGGCGACCGGCGTCCGGCGTTTCCTCGGCGACGTCCCCACAGGCCTCGAAGCCGTAGTAGCAGAACATCGCCGCTAGCGAGGAAGTCAGAAACGCCGGCCAGTAGCTGCCACCGGATGAAATGGCGCGGGTGTCGACCAGCGCGCTCCACGGCTGGTGGCGGGCGAAGATCAGCAGGTAGCTGCCGACGACGATGGCGCCGATCAGCTCGCAGATGAACCCGAACATCGCGGCCCGCGCGAGCAGGCGCGTGCCGCTCAGATTCAACCCGGTCGTCAGGACGATCAGCGCAATGGCGATCGTAGTCGTCACCGTCGGCGTGCCCTCGACACCGAGCAGTTCGGCGAGAAACGGCGCGGCTCCGGTCGCGATCGCCGCCAGTGTGACGAACAGGGCCCAGCCGTAGACCCAGCCGGCCATCCAGGCCCAACGCTTGCCGTACAGCCGGCGCGCCCACGGATACAGCCCCCCGGAAATCGGAAACTGCGAGACGATCTCGCCGAACACGAGGCACACCATCAGCTGGCCGAGGCCGACCCACACGTACGTCCACCACATCGGCGGACCGCCGGCCGCGAAGGCCGTCGCGAAGATCGTGTAGACGCCGACGACCGGCGACAGATAGGTGAAGCCAAGTGCAAAATTTTCCCACAGCGACATCGTGCGGTCGAAGTGTGATACGTACCCGAGCGAGCGCAGCTGCCCTGCGTCCCGGTCGGCCGCCTGCTGGTCGTTGCCGGTCATCGGACCCTCACGGCGGTGAAAGCGCGTGCAGGTCAGGCACGGGCGCTCGGCTCGACGCGGTGCGGTGAGACAGACGTGAGGTCAGGCACGCGATCATTGTGCCTGCGGAATCCCGTGGGACAAGAGCCAACCGCTCGCGAAAGTGCTACGCCGGGACCACGACAGCGGCGTTAAGATCGTTGCGGTAGCGCGGCTGATGACCACTGATCGAACACCTGACGTACGGAGGCGAGCCTATGTCGCTCACCCGCCTCGTCCTTGATAGGCCCCTGGCCGTCCTCAGTCTCGTTTGCCCTGGATAGGCCAAACAAGGATGCCTCCATGACGCTTGAGAAACTGCAGCTTGCCGGTTCGGTCGCAAGTGACGGCATGAGCGCCAAAGCCGAGCTCACCGGGCAGACCGTCGTCGTGATCGGCGCCAGCTCGGGCATCGGGCTCGAGACGGCCCGGCGAGCACGCGCTGAGGGAGCCAACGTGATCCTCACCGGCCGCAATCCCGAGCGCCTGCAGCGTGCCGCGAGCGAGCTCGGCGCGCTGAGCACCGCGGCCTTCGACGCCACGGATCCTGCTCCCCTCGAGCGGTTCTTCCGGGACCTGCCGACCACGATCGACCACGTGATGGTTACAGCTGGCCGGCCGTACTACGGGCGCATCGTTGACATGGACTTCGCGCAGGCGCGCCGGGCCCTCGACGACCACCTCTTGCTGGTACTCCAGGTCGCCCGCAACGCCGCCGACAAGGTGAGACCGGGAGGCACGCTGCTGTTCATGGGCGGCACCGGCGGCCGGCGCCCAGGCGTCGGCCTCGGGATCGCGTCGACAATCACCGCCGCACTCCCCGCCCTGACAGCCAACCTGGCACTCGAGCTCGCGCCCGTCCGGGTCAACCTCATCGCCGCCGGCTTCGTCGACACGCCGTTGTCGGCATCGCTCCTCGGCGATCAGCTCGAGAACCGCCGCAATCAGCTTCGCGCCACGCTTCCCATCCGGCGCGTCGTCGGACCGGCCGACGTCGCCGCGCTCGCCGTACACATCATGACCAACACGGCCCTCACGGGCGCGACCTACGATATTGACGGCGGGCAGCAGTTCGTCGCCGCCTAGCGGGATTCTATTTTGGACGAACCGAGCAGTTCCGAGTTTCGATACTCTGCGGGGACTTGATTGCGTGCGGTGGGCGGCATCAGGCCAACGGGGGCGCGGTGCTGAGCGTTGTCCGCTGCCCATTCGCGCCAGAGCGCGAACAGGATCGCCAGGATCACCGGGCCGACGAACATGCCGATGAACCCGAAGGACGCGATGCCACCCAGAAGGCCGAACAGCACGAGCATCATGGGAGTCTCGGCGACGCCGCTGATGACCAGGACTCGCACGAAATTGTCGATCGCGCTGACCGCCAAAGCACCCCATAAAAGCAGGCCGATGCCGGCGCCGACATCGCCTTGCAGAAGCAGCCACACGCCGATCGAACCCCAGAGCAACGGCGCGCCGAATGGAATGAGGGCCGCCACGAAAGTCGCCGCGCCCCAGAAGGCAGGAGCACGTACGCCCGCCGCCCAGTAACCCAGACCTGCCGTCAGACCTTGAGCAAAGGCCGCCAGCAAGAGGCCATAAACGACCGCACGCGTGGTGGCGCCGACCGCCGTGAAATAGGCCTGCACCCGATCCCCAAGAAGGCCGCGCAAGATGCTGCGCAGCTGTTCGAGCAGGTGGTCTCCGTCACGGAACAGGAAGAACGCGGTCAGCAGGGCAGCTCCGAAGCTCAGGGCGTTCAGCCCGATGCCGCCGGCGATGCGCATGGCGTGGCCGCCCCATTGCCCGGTCAGCTCCGACAGTTGTCGGCCCCAGGCAGCGCTATCGCTGCCGATTTGAACAAGTTGCTCCTGCAGCCAGGGACCCACCCAAGGAATGCGCAAGATCGGCTCCGGCAGAGGCTGGCCTGACTGTAGAAACGCTGTCGCCTCGCGAAGAACCGCGACGGCCTCTTGACGCAACAACAGGCCCAACCAGAGCAGCGATGCACCCACGCCCAGCGTCAGCATGACTGTCATGGCCAATGCGGCCCAAGAACGGCGTCCCCGCAGCCACGCCACTACGCGCCGGTGCAACGGCCACGACGCGTAAGTCAGGATCGCTGCCCAGGCGATGGCCACCAGGAAAGGCCGCAGGACGATAAAACCCAATAGCAGCAAGCCGCCGAGCAAGCCTGCCAGCAGGGTCCGGCGCAACCAGAGCGGCGTCTGCCCTCCGGACACGTTGGGTTCCACGGTACGTCGTACGTCCAATGACGGTGACTCCGCCGTCGATGCAGCATTTCTTCGATGATGCTGGACCGGGAAGATGAATCGGAGGTGAATTCCGGTCGATCGCTTGCGGCCCATGTGCCGGATTTCGCGTTTAAGACCTGTTTAAGAAATGGAAGCGACGATGGCGACTGCATTGAATGCGCGAAGCCGCTGCGCCGGCGCGCGCGTGGCAGCGTGCACCTGAGAGATACCGCAATGGCCGTTCCTACTATGGCTGAACCGTCGGCCCGGCCGGCCACTTGATATGCTGGCCTGCAAGTTCATCGCACTGCACCGCCGGACCACACCATGCGTCTGCTGCTGATCGAGGACGATTCGATGCTCGGCCGCGCGCTGCTGGTCGGCCTGCGCCAGGACGGCCACGCGACGGATTGGGTCCAGACCGCCGCGGATGCGCACAGCGCCTGGCTGGCTCCGCAGCCATCGATCGTGCCCTATGAGGCGATCGTGCTCGATCTGGGCCTGCCGGACCGCAGCGGACTCGACCTGCTGCGCACGGCGCGTGCACGTGGACTTCGAACGCCGGTGTTGATAGTCACGGCGCGCGACCGGATCGCAGATCGCGTCGCCGGACTCGACGCCGGCGCCGACGACTACATGGTCAAGCCGATCGACCTCGACGAACTCGGCGCGCGGCTGCGTGCGCTCGATCGACGCAGGGGCGGGCGCCTCGAAAACCGCATCGTCCTCGGCGATCTCGCAATCGACCCGGTGGCACGCAGCGCGATACTGGCCGGCAAGCCCGTCGACCTGACCGCCCGTGAGTTCGCGCTGCTGATTGCGCTAGCGCGGCGCCCGGGCGCGACGGTATCGCGAGAACAGCTTGAGGAGGCGCTCTACGGCTGGAACGATGCGACCGACAGCAACACGATCGAGGTCTACATCCACCATCTGCGGCGCAAGCTGGGCGCCTCGGCGATCGAAACCCTGCGGGGGCTCGGGTATCGCCTCGCCGAGCAGGTCGTGCGATGAGCACAGGCCGATGGTCGCTGCGGCGGCGCCTGCTCGTCGCCATCGGCGGGGCGGCGCTGCTGGGCTGGTGCGTGAGCAGCTTCTGGCTGTATAGCGAAGCCATCGCCGAAACGGACCGCGGATTCGATGTCGCGCTCGACCATGCCGCGCACGCCGTGCTTGCATTCGTCGCGAACGAGAACCGTGAACTGCGCGATGCCGAGTCCAGCAAAGGAATCGACCTGGCGGAGATCGATCACCTGCATGGCGAGCCGATCGTCTACCAGGTGCGCGGACCCGGAGGCGGCATCGCCTACCGATCGCCCGGCGCCCCCGCCGAACCTCTCGCGCGTCGGGACGATCGTGGATTCGCATTCGTCCGCGCGGACGGCCGCGGATTCCGGGTCGATACGCTCGCCACAGAGGACGGTGCTGCGACGATCCATGTCGCGCAACCGCTCGAAGAGCGCGACGCCGTCGCGAACGCCGTCGCGCTGAAGCTGCTGGCGCCGGGCGCCGCACTGCTGGCGGTGTTGGCGTTGACGATCGGCTGGACGGTACGCGCCGCGGCCGAGCCGCTCATCCGCTATTCGCGCGATCTGGATCGGCTCGCCCCGGCGCAATCGAAACCAGTCGACTCCGCCAGGTTGCCCGACGAGCTGCAGCCGGTCGCGCGTGCGATCGACCGGCTGCTCGTGCGGGTCCGCGACGCCTTGCTGCACGAACGGACGTTGACGGCGGATGCGGCGCACGAGCTCCGCACGCCGCTGGCGGCAATGCGTCTGCAGGCGCAGGTGGCCCGCCGATCCACCGACGGGGGCGAGCGTGACGCCGCGCTCGATGAGCTCCTCGCCGGAACCGACCGGGCAGCGCGTTTGGTCGATGCGGTGCTGACGTTGGCGCGGTACGATGCTCAACAGGATCCGAAGCTCGACGGGGCCGCGGTTGATGTAACGTCGCTCGCGCATCACGTCGCGCTTGAATTCAAGACGCGAGCCGCGCAGCGTGGTCTGACATTGGAGCTGGCGGCGGGAGCGGATACCCGGATGACCGGCGACCAGGATGCGCTCGGCGTCGCGCTGCGCAATCTGATCGACAATGCGCTTCGCTTTGCCAGGTCGCGGGTCCGGATCGAAACGAGTGAGCTCGGGGTCGACGTCCACTTGGCGGTGCTGGACGATGGACCGGGCATGCCTCCACAGGTCGCCGGTCGGGCCTTCGACCGCTTCTTTCGCGGCGAGGAGCAGGACTGCCAACGAGGGCTCGGCGCGGGGCTGGGGCTCGCCCTCGTGCGCCGCGTCGCCGAACTGCATCGAGGCGAGGTGCTCCTGGTCGACGGCATCGATGGCGGATGCGGCGTCAAACTGCTACTTCCGGCCACGCCCCGAGCTCAGAAGAGCAAGGTCACTGCAAGATAAGCCACATACAACACGCCGTTCAGCAGCAGCGCCCAGACTGCGAGTCCGCCCGCCTGCGTGTTGACCCGGAGCCATCCGGCGGCCAGAAGCGTCACGAACACGCCCGTGAGCACCTCGATTCGCGGCTGCCAGGGTGTCAACAGGATGCCGATCGCCGGCAGCAACGTACCCTGGAACACCATCGCCCCGGTGATGTTCCCCAAGGCCAGTGTGTCCCTGCCGCGGCGGACCCAGATGATGCTGTTGACCTTCTCGGGCAACTCCGTTGCAATCGGGATCACGATCAGCGACAGCAGCAGCGCGGAGACGCCCAGCTGGGAAGCCGCTCCCTCGACCCCGTGTATGAAGCCTTTCGCTCCTGCGATGAGCAGTACGAGGCCGAGCCCGAGTTGCAGGAGGATCGTGGCCCAGCTCGTGGGCAGGCCCAGCCTCGCAAAGAACATCGCCTCAGCCGCCTCCGTACGGTGACCCTGCCGGACGAGTCGCTCCGAGGCACGCAGAGTGATCCCGACGTACGCGACGTAGATCAGCACAAGCAGCAGGCTCAATGCATTGCGCAGCCAGTGCGCATCCGTCGGAACGTACATCGCGGCTGCAGTGATCGCGAAGGCGACCAGAAAGAAGTGCAAGTCCCGCACAAGTCCGCTGCGCTCGGGCGCTACGCGGCCCTGCAAGCCGCGGCCACCGACCACCGCCAGCGCCATTAGAGCGGTCGATAGCGTCGACAGCATCAGCGGCGCCCCGAGAATGGCGCCAACCCCGATTTCCTCGTTCACCGACGCGTTGGCGGTTCCGCTGAGCAGCGCTAGCAGCGGAACCATGGTTTCCGGGAGGGCTGTACCCACGGCGGCGAACAGAGAACCCGTCACGCCTTCGGAGATTCCGAGCCTATCGCCGAGATGTTCGAGCGCATTGGTGAAGAGCTCGGATGCAATGAGGATCACCAGCAGCATCGCCGCCATCAACAGCAACGGACCGGTCATCTATCCGCCCTCCCGGATCAGGGGTGTGGAGCGCACGATGTCTCTGTGACCAGACCTCGTCCGATTGGGTTCACAGCGATGCCGCATCGACGCGAGACGCACGCACAAACTTGGGCGGCTTAATTCCTGATTAATGTGCGGATCGTATGGTCCGAATCATTCGCTTTGCAACGTACGACGATGCGCAGGTACATGCGCCTACTTCAGGTTGGAATGCTCTCATGACCGACGAATTCGACCACGTGTTTGATCCAGTCGCAACCACCGGCGGGAGGCGACGGCGCGTCACGGCTGAGGGCAAGTCGGCATACGACATCCCCGAGCTGGTTTGCGCTGTCTACGAGACGGCGCCTGTGCCTCTGCGCACCAAGCTGCTCGAGTGTCTGCTTCGGCCGGTCGGACCACTGGCGCTCGTGGCGATTGCTGCTGGAGCCTTCGGTCACCTTCTGTATCGGCTCAGACGCGACGCGATGCCCATTTCGCTGGATGATCTGGCTCGTATCACGCCGGGCCATGTGCTCGAGTTGACCCGCTATGTGGAGCAGTGCAGCCCGCACGTCCTGCTGCGGATCGGCTCGCTGATCGCCGCAAGCCCGATCGGCATAGCCACGATCAGCGGTTCGGCGCTGCTGATCAGCCTCAGTGCCTGGAGGCGTCGCAAAGCCAGCTGGCGCGCGTGAGCCGCCGCACGGGACAGGTCCCCTAGCGCCTTCGCCCCACTTCGAACATCAAAACAGCCCCGCGATCGTGTTCTTCGCGGGGCTGTTTGCTCTCCCATTCTGCGGTGCTAGTCGTCCTCTGCGGGGTCCTTGGCCGGAGGCGGCGGGGGCAGGGGTGCTGTGACGTTATAGGCGTATGAGGGAATCGCGCAGCTGGTGGAGTCACAGCGCACTTCCGGATAGGCGAACAGGGATTCATGTCCCTGCCCGTCGACCGCGCTGACGGAAACGAAGAAGCTGTCCCCGGGATGGAGGCCAAGGGCCTGGGGCGAGATCACCTGATCTTCGGTGTGGTGGGCAATGGCGACGCGCTGCCGATAGAAGTTCTCGTCCACGGAACGAGCAGCGACGACGAAGTGGTCCACGTGACCTTGCTCGGGCTCATCGAACTTGATGCTGATGCCTTGCACGGCGTTGCCGCTGGCGGTGAAGTTCTGTGGTGATCCGGGGGCGCGCGCAAGGCTCGCTGCGACGGCTGCCATAACGCGGGCGATTCGCGCCGCATACTGGGGAGTTATGAACTGGACCAGGTCGTTGGGCGAGTGCTGGTGCGTCGTTTTGAAGCTCGTATCTTTGCAAGTTGCGGGAACGTTGGCGGGCGCAGGACAGGGCAGCGGTCCGCCACAGCTGTTGTCGACCGGTGACGGCGAGCACTCGAAGGTCTCCATGAAGCGGACCGCGGGGTAAGCCTGACTGATGAAGGATGCGTGGTCGCTCGCGCGGCCGGGCCGATCCTCACGCATTTTGGGCGCCATGGTGATGGACGGGACGTACGCGCCGCCCCAAGTTCCGATGTACCGCATCACGCCGCGGGACGGCGAAGTGTTATCGGTGACGCCGTCGGGGTCGGTGCTGAGTCGCTCACGAGGAATCCCCGGCGAATACAGGCGGAAATGGCGAAGATCGGCGGGCGCGTTCGCGGTGCTGTCGCCGCCGGGAATGTCCGTGTTCAACATCACTATCACCCTCGGGTCCTCGAAATAGCGGTTCAGGTTGGCCGCGATCGAACGCGAGCCGAAAAGTCCTTGTTCTTCGCCGGAGAAGGACATGAACACGATGGTGGAATCGAATTGATGGCCGGCAAGCACACGGGCGAGCTCCAGGACCACGCCCGTCTGGGCACCGGCATCGTTGCCGCCAGGCGCGTCGGAGGTGGAGTCCGTGACGACCGTAGTGCGCGAATCGTAGTGACCGCCAATGATCACCAGTCGATCCGGGTTTTTTCCGGGCAGCCACGCGATCACGTTGAAGGTTGGCGAGTTCGGGCAGTTCGAATGAATAAATGGGTCGAGTCTGACTTGAAGCCCGGGAATGGAACTGTATTGTTTGAAAAGGAACTCGCGGGCAGCAGTAACGCCATGCCCCGGTTCGGGCTGGTCCGAGCAGGATTGCCGCGTCCTGAAGTTTTGGAGCGTGGTTGCCGTGTCCAAAATGCGGGCGGAATCCACACTTCTGAGAATCGCGCTGATTTCGGCGTCTTTGGTCACACCCGCGTCGGGAGCAGGACTTGATGGGGCGCCAGATAATCCTGGCACACGAGCCAAAGACGGCGCAAGAACCAGAACCGGACAGCCCCTCGTGTTTGTCCTTGTTGTACTCGTTGGAATCCGGCTGACAAACAAACCGGATGGCATCGAGGGATTGCCGTTCCGGCGGCCTGAATCCAGGTGACGCCTACAATTCGTCAGCAACGTACGCCGCGATTCGCGCGACGGATTGCCCATTAACGGGAGGCGAAGATGACCTTGTGAATCCAGGTGACGCCTACAATTCGTCAGCAACGTACGCCGCGATTCGCGCGACGGATTGCCCATTGACGGGAGGCGAAGATGACCTTGGACCAATACAACGAATCTGTTAAGGCTATTCTCGCCGACCAACAGGCGATCACTTCGCTAACGGCAACGCTAGCGATGGCGGGTGCAGCCAACATGTCGAACCCGCGATTCATCGAGCTCATGGGTCGGCAAATGGAACTGTTCCAGCGCATCGCCAAGCTCAATACGGACATGCTTCTTGGCATCGTCAAGTCGTCCGGATTGGGGTCGACCTGATTGCGCAGTCCACCCGCACCGCGGCGCGCTTCCTCACACTGGGTGCCGGCTGTCCCAAGGCCGCTCGGTCACCCAGCAGCAATGATGGCTGCGCGATCACAACCGACTCGTAGCGGGGCGTAAAGCTCTTCGCGACCCCCCAGGCGAGATGTCGGGTTTGGCTCCTCGAGCGCGTCTGTAGAAGCAAGGCTCGCCCGATCGGTCCGGGTTGAGGGCTCACGCGAACCGGAGGAAACGATGAAGACGCTTCTTGTGAAAGCTGCAGTTGGAACGGTCGCGTCCGTGTTAGTCGGAATTGCGATGGCTCAGAACGTCGAGGAGGTAACCGTCCACGCGCAGTCGGGCCTGACCACGAAAGTCGTTGGCCGCACGTCCAGCGGCCTGCCGCTGACCGACATATCGCTCAGCTATGTCGCGAGTGCAGCAGGGCTGGATCTCGCCTCAGACGCCGGGGCTTCCGAGTTTGCAAGACGCGTCAACGACGCCGCTCGGGCAGCTTGCGGGCAAATCGGTCGTCAATACCCGAATGCGGCGCCCAGTGATTGGGAGTGCGCCAAGGCAGCGGCGGGCCAGGCGATGGTCAAGGCGCGCAAGCTCGTCGCGGCGGCACAGAGCAAGTGAGGCTCCCGCAGCGTCGCGTCAATTCCAGACATCGAACCTGAACGCGCGCCCACAGACGGTGCAATTCCAGATCGCGAAGCTTGCCTGCTGGACGTTGGGTTCGACTTCGAAATCGTGATCGCAGTCGGGATCGCCGTCGCTTTCGCGCATCGAATGCAGACAGTAGAGATCGCAATCGAGAACAATCTTGCGCGATCGGTACCGCTGTTGCTCGTCGGCTTTCTGTGTTCCAGTCCGGTTCATGTTCGTGTCCTCCATGGTCGTTGACCGGGTGTCGGCATTGACAAGTTTCGACGCGATCAAATATGAACGTGAGCGGGCGCAGGTTCAAGGATGAGGTTTCACCATTTTCAGGTAAGCCGTTGTGCTTCGGACGTGCACGCTAATCGAAAGCAAGCGGATGATGAACGTAATCTTTGCGGTCGATGCTCACGGTAGTTGTTGTTCCATGACGCATGCGTGCGCTCGAACTGTGGCGTTCCATTTCATCCGCGTGAGCACGGTCTTTGGCCTTGCTTCGGCTCACCGATCACCGGCCGAAAACCCGGCTGCGCCGTGGGGCGATCGCATCTGGCGCTCATGATCCGCTGGTGCCTGCGTACCGGCCATGCAAGCAGGGAGACAATCATGAGATCACCGCGCAATTTTCCTCTGATCGCCACGCTCTGGTGGGTCTGAGCGCTGCAAGGCTGCGCCTCGACGGACTCGGCAGCCTCGGCTGCGAGCGCACCTGCGCCGGCGCGCATCACCGTGCTGTACGACGCCTTCGGCAAGGATGCGGAGATGACCAAGGACTGGAGCTACTCCGCTCTGGTGGGGACGAGAACGGACCCGAAGCAGTGCGGCTCGCGCAGGCCAGGTAGCGGCCACGTCAACGGAGGCGCGCTCGGGGCAGGTTCGCTCGCATCTCGGCCCAGGCGAACCTAGCCCTGTGCGCGCGTGAAGGCCGCGATTTCCCAGTCATGGCTGCGCTCATCGTGCCGAAGCACATAGGTGTGTCCGTCCTCCGCGTCGACTTTGAACCAGCGCTGCGTTGGCGAAAACCAGCGGTCGACAATTGAATTCACGCCAAGCCGGCGCTCGCCGAGCCAGAAGGCAAGCGGCTCCTGTTCGGCGCGATAGCCTGCGTAACATTCCACCCGGATCGCCATGCGCGGAGGATACCGACGAAGCTACTGCTCGGAACGGCTCCTTTTGATTCGCGTCGCACGCGATGCTCCCGGGTTGTTATCAAATTGAATCAATCACTTAAATAAATCACTTAAGGCGATCTCTAGGGCCGCTCGGCCCGCCCTTTTCGGGGGTGC